>OAXB01000008.1_pt1 | contig 212043 bp, 169 predicted proteins | sample 1501541 | NCBI WGS metagenome assembly OAXB01 (sample SAMEA2580302, study PRJEB22360) | human gut metagenome | biome: human gut; feature: human-associated habitat; material: faeces | place: Denmark | collected 2008/2010
CGACCTTAAACTATCGAATAGCACAAAGTCTTGCAATCCAGTGCAAAGCTTTGTGTGCATCAGTTTTGTCTCATCAACCACAGCAAGTATCGATCGATTGAGACTTGGATGATAGACTTCATGCCTTTGATTATTAGCTGATAGAAGAAATGTTAAAGCTATTTGCAAAGTACACCTCGATTGGTGTGCTGAACACACTTATACACTGGGTGGTTTTTGGTGTATGTATTTATGCCGCGCATACAAATCAGGCTCTGGCAAACTTCGCAGGTTTCATAGTAGCTGTGAGCTTTAGCTTCTTCGCGAATGCAAGATTCACATTCAAAGCATCGACTACAACGATGCGCTACATGTTATACGTGGGATTCATGGGAACCTTGAGTGTTGTCGTCGGGTGGGCTGCTGATAGATGTGCACTTCCCCCAATGGTCACCCTTATCACTTTCTCCGCCATCAGCCTGGTGTGCGGTTTCGTATATTCAAAGTTCATTGTCTTTAGGGATGCGAAATGAAGATATCTCTTGTAGTTCCTGTCTTCAATGAAGAAGAAGCGATACCAATTTTTTATAAAACGGTACGTGAATTCGAAGAGTTGAAGCCATATGAGGTGGAAATTGTTTTCATAAATGACGGCAGCAAAGACTCTACAGAGTCAATAATTAACGCTCTGGCTGTTTCTGATCCGCTAGTTGTTCCGCTGTCATTTACCAGAAACTTTGGTAAAGAACCTGCGCTGTTCGCTGGTCTTGATCACGCAACTGGTGAGGCGATTATCCCGATTGACGTTGACTTACAGGATCCAATAGAAGTTATTCCTCACCTGATTGAGAAATGGCAACAAGGTGCGGACATGGTTCTGGCTAAACGCTCTGACCGCTCTACTGATGGTCGATTGAAGCGCAAAACAGCTGAGTGGTTCTATAAGCTACATAATAAAATAAGCAATCCGCAAATTGAGGAGAACGTCGGAGACTTCCGTCTGATGTCTCGTGAAGTAGTTGAAAATATCAAGCTTTTACCCGAGCGTAATCTGTTCATGAAAGGTGTGCTTAGCTGGGTTGGCGGCCGTACTGATGTTGTCGAATATGCACGCGCTGAGCGTGTTGCTGGTAGCACTAAATTCAACGGATGGAAGTTGTGGAATTTGGCACTTGAAGGAATAACCAGCTTCTCTACATTCCCATTACGCATCTGGACTTACATCGGCCTTCTCGTTGCTGGAGTTTCGTTCCTTTACGGAGCTTGGATGATTATTGACACACTTGCATTTGGTAATGCTGTCAGAGGCTATCCTTCCCTTCTCGTTTCCATATTATTCCTTGGTGGAATTCAGCTAATCGGCATTGGTGTTTTAGGGGAATATATTGGAAGAATTTATGTAGAAGCAAAACATCGCCCAAGATATTTAATTAAAAAGGAAAAACATGAAAAATAATAACACACATATAATGATAATCATATATGCTTTAGTTATATGCATGCTTACATCAAATGTTTTTATGATTAATACTAGTGATTTTTACAGATCGGTATTTCCTTTCATAGGTGAAATAAATACATTTGATGGAAATCTAACACTAAATTATGAATTAAAAAAAGATTTTTTGAGTGTTTTCTCCTATGATTACATTAGCTCTTATAGTTACATCTTATATATTTATGCTTATATTATTTCTTTCTTTACAAATTATTTAGATTTGAGATTGCTATCAAGTATTCTTAAGATTATTTTTATAATAACATTATACTCATTATTTAGAAATATCACCAAGGAAAATGGCGCTAAATTTTTGGCGATATTTTTCATAATCGCTCTCCCTATGCTATCAACCTCAAACCTAGCATTCTTCTCATCTTTTTATCAAGAGCAAATAGTAATCATAGCATTACCAATAGTCTCTTTATTTATAAGCGGCAATAATAAAAAAGATATACTCATTACTTTCATAGCTGCCACCCTCATAGCTTGCTCAAAGAGCCAGTTCTTTTACCTTCCGTTAATAATAGCAATAGCTTATGGCATATTTAATCGAGATATGTTTAAGTTTAAAATTTTATTAACAGTTTTATCAATGTCGCTTTCTTTAATGTGCATTTGGGGTTCCTCTGGTGCGGCAGCATTTAATAAATACCATGCAAATTATTTTGGTATATATGAATATGCAAAAATCAATAATATTGAGATCGAACAAAACGTAGACCAAAAATGCATTGGCGTAGATGCGTGGGGAAATAAATTTAATCTAGAACATGGAGCTATACAAACAACTTTAGGTGGCGATTGTTTTGGTAGAAATACTTCTGCTGGTTTCGTCGATGTAATTAGATGGGTCGCTAAAAACCCCAGCATTATTTATAATCTTCCAGTTGATGCCGGGATTAAAACACAATATACTGAAAATTATTTCCATGTATTTAATGGAATAAAATTAATACAGGGGAATACAGGGGCATTGTCATACTTAACTGAAGTCAAGGATTATTTATTTAAAGATCTTAGGTTTGTTATTTTATTCATTACAATGTTGTTATCAATCATCTTCATTAGAAAGAAACTCTCAATTTTACTCTTTACCGTATGCTCGTTTGGGACATCACAGTTATACGTCTCTTTTTTTGGCGAGGGTTACAGAGATTTAGACAAACATCTTTTCGGGATGAATTTCGCATTCGACTTAACTATATTTATCGTGATGTGTCTTTTAGTTAGATTAAAATTCAAAAAATAAAATATTGCTGCGCCATGATTAACATGGCGCAAATTACTCACCAGTCTGCTAAAACTATCGCCCCACGCATAAATGCACGGTAAAAAGGAGATTCCCCTGCAGGGAAGCTGAAATGGAGAACTGGTGCTTCCCCAACAGCGTAATAATCTTCCGGTTTGAATCCAAACATAAACGTTTGGCTTGAAGAAAGAGTCACACTTGCAATATCTTGATAGCGAATACCGTCTTTGCTTTTACCCATAAGAAAAAGTCCGTTTATAGGATTCCCGCCATTAAGATTGGATATCTCAAGCCAAGCCCCTACGCCCTTACTGTAGCTACTGCAAAGACATAGAGATGCATCAGAAGTTTTAAAAGCAACTCCACTGACATCGACTCCTTGCTGGGTGGTTTCATGGTCCCCATCACCAGAGCCACTTAATATCCTAGTTGGCCATGCATTCTTCGTAATTGTCTGGTCACTTGAGCTTGGATCCGCAGGCATAACATCCTTAAGCAATTCCTGTAGTGGCCAATGTTTACCACTGCCGGCTCCACCAAATAGATAGGTCTTTGTTTTTAGCTGTCTTGGATAAGACTTGGATGCTAGTTTAGTAACTAACTCTTGAAGTATTCGATTAGTGCGTATCCTGTCAGTAATACCTGGGTCAGCTTCACCATCCCATACAAATGCACCAAAATTCCCATTGCCCGCAGCGCCAAATATTTCAGCGCCTCCAACTACCTGATCAATATCACCACTTATATTGCTTCCACTAAATAGAAACGCACCAACTACAGGGATAACATTAGGAATTTCAGTCATTTTGGAAATTACACCAAAATCTAATCTCATTTTCACAAGATCGGCGTTAATTCTGGTTTGTAAATCTCCTGTTGCAGCAGTTGAATATGAGTTAACTAAAGCCAGATCATAATTTTTTGAATACCATTGATTGAACGGTCCGCCAGGAGGAAGTTGGCACACCATAAGCAATGTTTTGTTTGTAACACTACGAAGAGTTTCAATCTTTGCATCCTGATCTGCAACACTGATCCCTCTAGCGCCTGGCTCGTCATATACTGCATATGCTACAACCGCAGGATGAGTGTCTATGGATTTAACAAAACTTGGCAGATCAGATATAGCAAGCGGGTCTTGTTCGGTTCCGATAGAAACTTTTAGACCTGCTGTTAAAGCATTATCTAATAACTTAAACTTGTCGCCTTCATCATCTACAGAACCACTAAACCCCAAATAATGGTGGATACTATTAAATCCTAATTGCTTTATAAATAACAACTCAGCCAAGTCATAAGCAGAGCTAACGTAACAAATTTTCACTTTTGCATCGAAAGATACATCTACTTCTGAAGTCGCTAATATTGATCCAAGATTGTAGCGAGTCGTGTTAATCTTAAAATTACCGATTAATTTCTGCCCCTTAGATTTCAGCTTTTTTGTGATTTTATACTCTTTGTCTTTGATTCCTACAACATCCTTCCCAGTATCAAATGCAGCCTGAATGGCGTCTGACCAATCATCATCAACAACAAGATTTGCATAATCTTCGATGTAAGCATATACATCACTACGCTTATTAAGGTTGTCTATATCAGTCTGCTTTGCGGCCCCATTTACTAAATCCACACCACCAGGTGCAGCAAGCTCCTGTCTTAACTGATCAGGATCGTACTTCAGCACATTAGGAAAATAGAATTGCTGTGCACCATACGCATCATAACCAGCCATAGAATGGCCTTGCACGGTAACGAATTTGGCAATCTGTCCGTTATATACAGGATAACCAGCAGCGTTAATGATGATTGGTTGAGAAACAGGAACGTGAGAGCCGTCTTCGTTCTCTATATAAACCTGAATCTGGTTTTCAGGATTTACCGGGTCCGTGTCAATTTTACCGATATAAATTTTGCCATTGGCTACGGCTTTAAAAGAACGCGCCATAGTGAAGAGTTGCGATGGCATTGATACGATCACATTGGCTGTAATGTCTGTCATTTAATTTGCTCCAGATACAAGGAATAGCCGCAGCATGGCTACGGTGAATTTTGGGCATAAAAAAACCCAGCCGAAGCTGGGTCGTTGCGTTGGTTATCTGTCAGTAGTTATGTACTGGCTGAAGGATTTGTACAAAAAAACCACCTGACGGTGGGTTAATTTTTGCATTTACCTGGGCCATATTGACTACTTATAAAATGAGATCAATATTTAATCGCCCAATAATGGGTGTATGTTGAGGTATATCATGGCGAAAAAACCAGGTGAAAACACAGGAAAAAACGGCGGAATATACCAAGAAGTTGGCCCACGCGGCGGTAAGAAAGACAATTTTGCCACCGTCAAGGACAACGAAAGGCTTCCACCAACAACAAAGCCAGGTCATGGCTGGGTATTGGATAAGCGAACTCCAGACAGCAAAAAGTAATAATCAAGCCGGGTCACTCCGGCTTTTTGATATGTCGCTCGCAGAACTCAACAAGCCTGCTCATTAAGTAGCAGTAAGTCTCGTTGGCTCTTCCTGGTTCAACATCAACACCTACCCTTGAGCAGATATCGAATGCCATGTGAGCGCACTCATGGGCAATAGTAGATAGTTTGCCATTGAACACGCCTATCACATGCAAAACACCATTCTCGCTACTCATTGTATGAGACGCTCCGTTGGCGTCCGAGTCATGCACGTCAACGCCAAGTTTTTGATGCAGGCGTTGCCATTCTGGAAAGTCTCTACAAAACACAATTGTACCGCTCTCAAAGAGCGGAACGAGCATCTTTGGTACGTTTCCAATGTTAACTTTTTTCATGGTATCCTGCGCAAAACTAAGGAGAGTTAATTATATGAAAAAACCACTGTTAATTATCCCGCTTCTGCTGGCTGGGTGCGCAAAAGTAAGCGACTATCAGGCAAGTTGCGAGCAACGCTATCCAAAGCTTAGCGATATGGCTAATTGCCTTGATGCCAGCTTGAAGAACGACTCTCGCATGGCATCAGCACCAACACCTAAGCTGTATGTCCTTGCTGCGAAGATGCTCGGGCAAGGTGTCGATGAAGGCAAGATAAGTGACACACAGGCAAGACTTGAACTTCAGAATCTTTATGTTCAATTACAAAGCCAAGAACAAGCACAACAAATAGCACAAAGCCAAGCATTCCAGCAGGCTTTATTGAATTATCAGGCTGTAAACACAATGCAAGCGATCGAGCAAAAAGCGCGCCAGCCTGTTATAACTCAACCTTACCCAACACGCGTTGACACATATACAAACTGCAATTCAGGATTTGGAAACACGGTAACATGCAACAGTAGCAGTAATATCAGGTAGTTACATCTTATCTTTTATTGCTGTTCTGCTGTAATTTGGCTTGAAAGTATAGGGCGTATCGCATTTGCAGCATTATTTAGCGCTCTTTCATAGGCTGGTGTTCCTGCTTTGGTGTTTGCCAAACGTAAGAGAGCATTCCTTGCTGCTTTTGACTCATACAAGCGCATCATTGCACCGAAACCAGCCTCAAGCCCCATTGATACGCCAAGAGTCGCAGTTGCGCCAATCGTCCTTATCCTGTTGGCTTGCGATTGCCCCGTCTGAGTTACTACATTTGCGGTGTCTGACCTTGCTGTTTGCTGTAGAACTTCATGAAGAGAATCAAGCTCTTTCATGTGCTTTCCAGAAAAAATAGTGTTGTAAATTTCACCGCCTGACTGAGATTTCAGCTTATTAACTTCAGTGATGAACTTGGCTGGAGAGTCCCCGGCCTTTTCCGCTATTTTGCTGACGTAAGCTGCACGCATAGCATCTTTCCCCTTATCATCCAGTGCGCTCCAGATTCGTTTCACGTCAGATGGTTTTCTGCTTAATACAACGGTATTTATAAGTTCAGGACTGGCTTCACTGCTTGCCTTGTTGAGCTTGTTGGCAATGTTTTTATTAAGCACCTTATTATAAACGTTTGCATAATCGGAATTTGCTTTAAGGTATTTTGCTGCGTCTGATGCACCGAGGTTTTTAGCAACTGCGTTACGAAGGTCTTTTGACATTGCATTCTCTACCATATTGGTAGCTGCTTTTGCCTGGTTGGGGAAGACCATAGCATCTCCCTGAACATTAGATCTAAATGCTGTTCTGTGCTGACGCAAGAGATCAAACGTAACATCCAAATCAGTTGCAGGGTTTGCTAATTCTTCACGTAGGTTACGCAAGGATGTAAGCAGGCTTTGATTGGCAGACGTCCCAAGCCGTTCCTGTCTTGCGATCGCTGTATTCAGAGCATTCATGGTATTTGTTGTATCAACTGCGGCATTACCCATTTTATTGGTGACGTCATTGATAACAGCGCCAGCGGCATCCTTCCGTCCCCTTAACGTGGTGGTCAGAGATTTCACCACATCATCAGGGTTGTACTCACCAAAACGGTCAAAATAATTACTTACCAGTTTACTACGCGTTGCATATTGCTCCGCTCGCTTTGATCCTGTCCCGAGCAAAGCCCCCTCGGCATCCTGAGTAAGGCCGCGAGTGAAAGCATTTTTCGGTGGGATGACATCAGATGTCATTGGCGTCACACCCATTGATTCTGAGGTGGCAATTTTTTTCGCTACTTCTGGCGCGATATCGCCTTTTATAGCCGTTATTCCACGCCCTATTCCCTTTGCTGCTGCGGAAAGAACACCCTGAGCGGCAAGGTTAACTCCGGCATTTTTAGCTGCATTTTGTGCGAAATCGCCTTTCTGATTTGCGGCCTCTGCCAGTGAGCCAATAGCCATGCTTCCTGCCGTTCCAACTCCTGGAACTAAATACCCGCCAATTGTTTCTCCAGCTTGCGCATAAGGGTCTGTCGGTCGATCGACAGGGCGATAAACATCATCCAAAACCTTGGGGCCACCAAGCCCCTGGCTGATTGCATTAATCAGACTTGCGCCACCCTGCAATACGTCAAATGGTATGTTTACCAGACCACGACCAGCCTGTTCTGCAATTTGCCCTGCACTTTGACCACCAGTGAGCCAATCGCCAGCTTGTTGCATCAATGATGGTTCTTCCCGTGTTGGTGCATTATTGGCCTGATTAACTGTTTGTTGCTGAACAGCCTGACCAGCAAAATACTCATCAATGGCGGTGCCAATATCTTCGGTGCTCGTACCATCAGGAAAGGTAAATGTCTTACCGTTTGCAGTTACTTTCATCATTCCACCGTAAATTGAATGCCTGATTTTGAGGTATATGATCCGGATTGACTCTGCTGCTGTTGGGTATTTGTCGGTTGTTGGTTATTGCTCTGTTGTTGACTATTTGCAGCACTTGAAACCACCAAAGCATCATAAACGCGACCAGACTGACCACGTAATGAGTTATATTGGCCCTGCATTTTTCGCATTTTTGTTTCAGTAGCAGCCTTGGAATCACCAGGCTGAGGCAGGTACATTTTGGAATACTCCTGCATCTCTGGCAGAGTAATTGCTGCACCTGTTTCTGGGCGCAAAATTGCATACAAGGCGTCTCTCGCATTTACCATATATTGCTGCTCCGCTGGTGATAGGCTTAAATTTGCAATAGTCCCATCACCAAGAGAGCGATTTATTAATGCAACTCGCTTAGGGTCAATGCTTTTACTAAGCTGATTCATTGAGTCCATTGAATCTTTTAATCGCAAAGCAAATCCTGCCGCCTTCTTGGAACCCTCATTAGCCTTATCTATGATGCTTTGCGCTTGTGGCAAACTAATTGGTTTAATGCCATCACCAGATATAGGTTGGTTTAGTTTTCCGGCTTCCTCGCTGCCATCGGTGTAATACTTAGTTACCGAGCCATCAGGATTGGTTTCAACCTTAAGTAATTTCTTAGCATTGGGATTAATTCCCGCCGCTGCCGCAAATGCCGCTGCACCATCTGGATCCGCCTTTAACATTTGCGCGTACTGATTGTAATTCTGCATTGCGACTGTTGGTGCATATGCTGACGTTAACGCATTTGCTCGGCTAATATCCTGCCCTCTCGCCTGAAGTGCCTCGCCAGCCTGATTGCTGCGGATTGTCTCTGCCAGTCTGCCTCGGTCAATCTCACGACCAGCCATCTTGTCCTGAACAGCAAACGCCTTTTCTGGTCCAAGCGCACCGAGAGACATAGTAGTCAGCATGTGTGATAGCTGCTCTGGATTCTGGATACCTGTCTGAATCATCCAGTCAGCATTAGCACCAACGCGATTTAACCTGTCCTTGTTGTCAGTAATGAATTTACTGTAGGCTTCCGGTCCCTGAGAAAGAGCGACGTTACCGTAATAGTCCCCTGTCGGTTAGGGAAGCTGCGTGTTGAGCTGGAAGCAACAGAGAACAACCTCATTGATAGTGAATGCCATGTTGCTGAACTGGAAGAAGCACTACGCGACAAGCAGGCGTTACTTGAAGCCTCAGAAAAGCGCATAGCAGAACAAAGCTCGATTGTTACAGCCGCTGAAAAACTGGTTCGCTGTAAAGGCCGCTATCACAGTGAGCAAAACTATCGTGCGCTGGCTGCATTGTTTGGCGTAACAGTGCCGGATTTACCACCACTGCAAGCAGATGATTAAGGACTAACCTATGACCACTATTACCAAAGAGCGACTACTGACAATCAAGCAGTGGCGCGAAACATACGGACCTGGTAGCAACGTTGTACTGCCAGCAGAAGAAGCGGAAGAACTGGCACGAATTGCTCTGGCATCGCTGGAAGCAGAACCTGTAAGCCAAACTTACAACTTGCCACAAACGCACTTTGAACAGGTTGCTGACCTTTACGAAATGCAATTTGATGACGGACGCACTTGTGCCTTTCATACTGATGCACAAAAGGCTGCGCAATGGCTTCGGGCATGCGACGGAAACAGGGTTCAGGAATACGTGAAACTGGAGCGACTGCAGAACGCGCTATCGGGCAACTCTCCGGTAATTCCGGATAGTTGGATAAGCTGTAGTGAGCGAATGCCGGAAAAGAATCAGAACGTGCTTATTTCGGTGAATTTCGATAGCTCTCTGGTTGAACCGCTAATATGCTCCGCACGCTATACCGGAAGCACCTTTCGGCGCGGAGATGCAACGATTAAGCCGGGTAATGGTATTGAGCAAGCAACTCACTGGATTCCGCTACCGGAACCGCCGCAGGAGGCGAAATGATGGATGTAAAAGAGAAGGTTTTGCAGGTGATGCGTTCCCGGGCTGCCCTGCAAGATAAAGCTCTCGGCGGGGAATATCCATTCAGAATGGCAACCTGGAATTTGCGGTTGGCAATGGAGAAGGAATTTCCTGATGAAGAATGGCGTTCGGCAGATTTGCGCAAAATTCTTATGGAGATTGCTAAAGACGGAACAGTATCTAAAGATAACCATGCCAGCCGGATTGGTCAGGCGGTATGGAGACTGGAGGTGCGGTAATGGCTAACCTGCAACTTGCCGTCAAAGGTGAATACTTCGATGCCATGATTCGCGGAGATAAAACGGAAGAGTATCGCCTGTGTAATGACTACTGGAATAAGCGAATTATGTTCCGGGAATATGACCGCCTGATTATCACAAAGGGATATCCGAAGCGCGACGACTCCAGTCGCAGAATTGATGTTCCGTATGGAGGATATGAAGTGAAAACAATCACACACCCCCACTTCGGTGATAAGCCGGTAAAGGTATACGCGATAAAGGTGAATATCAATTGCTAAATTAGTGGCATAGCATAAAGATGCTTGCATTAATGAAGTGTGTATAATAACGCCTCATCAATTGTAAACTACTGAAATAGCAAAAAATGCATATTAAAGAGGATTCGAAAATTGAAAATGTTCATGCAAATAGACAGACGCATAGATCTTAATGGCAATTCATACTTAGTTAGATGCGAAGAGAGGCCTAACGGTGAGTGGCGTGTATATGATATTGACCGTAAGATCAATATCAGCACCATGAACAAAGACACTGCCTTTGATGAATGGAAAGCTGAAGCTAAAAAACAACATAATTCGTAGAATTACAAAAACCCTAACCAATTGATGGATTTCTTTTATCTGAACTCGCTACGGCGAGTTTTGTTTTATGGAGATGATTATGGCCTGTTCAACATTCAACCCTCTAACGTTACAGAAATACCAGCCAGCCCCTGAAGATTTATGCTCACTGTGTGGCGGAAATCATGGTAAAGCCGCCATGATTGAATGTAAGGACAAAATCCACATTTGCCTTAATTGCGTTGATGTCCTCGTTGATATCAAAAATGAGAGAGAAGATAAAAAGCGTAGCGAGGCTGTTCGAGCCTTAGATTCATGGATGCGAGATGGGTATAGTGCCGCGCAAATTTATGACTTAGCAATATCAAAAGGCGAAATACCAGGAGTGCGCATCGAATAAGACGTAACCAATATTTGTATTGAAGAACTGAAAGAACACCAAGCCGCCTGATGGCGGTTTATTTTTGCCTGGAGAATTAAGATGACCGATACCAGCCTGATTCCTGAGAAAGAAGTGATGAACAAGCTCGGTGTTTCATCACGTCAGACAATCTGGAACTATACCAAACGGCACGGATTTCCGAAGCCAGTCAGAACCCACCCCAAATCATACCTTCGTGAAGCTGTTGAGGGGTGGATTCTTAACGGTGGCGTTAATCAGAAATGCTCCTGATGTGCCAGAACAATTTATCAGCGTGAAGCTCATACGCTTTGCGCTGAGCCTCTATCCAGTCGTGTTTATTGTATACGGACATTATCCCGCCAAGTTCATGACCGAGCATTCGCTCAGTAACATGAGGCTCGACATTCATCTCGGACAGACGTGTAACAAGCGTTCTTCTGAAATCATGTGTTCGCCAGTAACCTATATCCATCCCTCCCCTTATTCTATTTACGAATCGGTTGGCTGCAGCGATGCTGATCGGTTTGTTTATGTCTTCTCCAGGGAAAAGAACATCATTGTACGTTGTCATGGCCTTTTCGAGGAAAGGCTTAATTTGTTCGAAGATTGGACGGCGGATAACATTACCCATCTTGCTATGCTCTTTCGGTACGGTCCATACGTTTTCCAGCAGGTCAAATTCTGTCTTTTTTGCCAGCCTAAGCTCTGAGAGCCTCGCCCCCCACATCATAAGCATCTGATGAAGTAGCTTATTTGACGTAGACGCACGGCTTCTTTCAATAGCAAGCCAAATCTTAGCCAGTTCGTGATACGACAGTACCCGATCCCCTACCTCAGCGCGGGAGCCGAAGTCCCTTGGTTGGATGCTCATAATTGCGCAACTATCTATCAACTGACGCCGCATGCACCAACTTATTGCTGACCTTAGTTGACTTAGCACCTGCCTTGCTCGGCGTGGATTATCTCTTTCTTCTTCGGTAAGCAGGTCAACCCATTGCTTAACCGTGATAGAAGATGCCGGACGATTAGGAAAGGCGTCATGCATGCGCTTCATAACCGTTGATCGGTAAAGTGCCTGGGTCTTTTCTCTGAGAGTTGTAGAGACGTAGTTGTCGAACCAGTAGTCGAGACACTGGGCGACCGTCATGGAGTTCTCCACCTTCTCTTCAAAATAAGTGCGTGGATCCGTTCCTGAGAAATAGAGCTTTCGCAAGTCAGCAGTGATCTGTCTGGCATCCTTCAAAGACAGGGATGGGTATCGACCAAGCCCAAGTCGATTAGGCTTGCCATGCCAGCGATAGCGGTACTGGAACTGGATGACCCCCTTCGGTGAAATTCGTACGCTGAGGCCATCGGCATCAGCCACTTCTTGTGGGCCCGAATATGGTTTACCATAAATAGTACGCAGTTTTGTGTCGCTTATAGCCATAAATAATATTTGGTACGCTCAGAAATAATGGTTTGGTACACATCTGGTACACAATATCACATGGACAACAGCGCACAGTAAACAACTATATTTGACGTTCGTAGACATACTCAGGTGAAAAAATGGTTGTTTTTCGAGTTATAACAGACAGTTAATTAACTACAGTGGACAATGCTAGACAATGACAGACACAGATAAACAACCTACCTTCCTCTTTCACGATTACGAAACCTTTGGCACGCACCCCGCGTTAGATCGCCCTGCACAGTTCGCAGCCATTCGCACCGATAGCGAATTCAATGTCATCGGCGAACCCGAAGTCTTTTACTGCAAGCCCGCGGATGACTATTTACCCCAGCCTGGAGCAGTATTAATTACCGGTATTACCCCGCAGGAAGCACGGGCGAAAGGAGAAAACGAAGCCGCGTTTGCCGCCCGTATTCACTCGCTTTTTACCGTACCGAAGACCTGTATTCTGGGCTACAACAATGTGCGTTTCGACGACGAAGTCACACGCAACGTTTTTTATCGTAATTTCTACGATCCTTACGCCTGGAGCTGGCAGCATGATAACTCGCGCTGGGATTTACTGGATGTTATGCGTGCCTGTTATGCCCTGCGCCCGGAAGGAATAAACTGGCCTGAAAATGATGACGGTCTACCGAGCTTTCGCCTTGAGCATTTAACCAAAGCGAATGGTATTGAACATAGCAACGCCCACGATGCGATGGCTGATGTGTACGCCACTATTGCGATGGCAAAGCTGGTAAAAACGCGTCAGCCACGCCTGTTTGATTATCTCTTTACCCATCGCAATAAACACAAACTGATGGCGTTGATTGATGTTCCGCAGATGAAACCCCTGGTTCACGTTTCCGGAATGTTTGGGGCATGGCGTGGCAATACCAGCTGGGTGGCACCGCTGGCGTGGCATCCTGAAAATCGCAATGCCGTAATTATGGTGGATTTGGCAGGAGACATTTCGCCATTACTGGAGCTGGATAGCGACACATTGCGCGAGCGTTTATATACCGCAAAAGCCGATCTTGGCGATAACGCCGCCGTTCCGGTTAAACTGGTGCATATCAATAAATGTCCGGTGCTGGCCCAGGCGAATACGCTACGCCCGGAAGATGCCGACCGACTGGGAATTAATCGTCAGCATTGCCTCGATAACCTAAAAATTCTGCGTGAAAATCCGCAAGTGCGTGAAAAAGTGGTAGCGATATTCGCGGAAGCCGAACCGTTTACACCTTCAGATAATGTGGATGCACAGCTTTATAATGGCTTTTTCAGTGACGCCGATCGTGCAGCAATGAAAATTGTGCTGGAAACCGAGCCGCGTAATTTACCGGCACTGGATATCACTTTTGTTGATAAACGAATTGAAAAGCTGTTGTTCAATTATCGGGCGCGCAACTTCCCGGGGACGCTGGATTATGCCGAGCAGCAACGCTGGCTGGAGCACCGCCGCCAGATCTTCACGCCAGAGTTTTTACAAGGCTATGCAGAAGAGATTCAGATGCTGGCGCAGCAGTATGCCGACGATAAAGAAAAAGTGGCGCTGTTAAAAGCGCTTTGGCAGTACGCGGAAGAGATTGTCTAATGTGAAGCCTCCGCCGCTGGTACGGCGGAGGACAATTTTGAGTCAGGCTTTTTGAACGGTGATGCTCCACGCTGCATCGCCAATCTGCTGATAATCGGTGATGGCATGCCCTTCTTCTGCCGCCCACTGTGGGATTGCTTCAGTTGCCTGGGTGCAATCAAACTCAATTACCAACTCATCGCCGCTGGCCATTTCTGCCAGTGCTGCTTTTGCTTCTATGAATGGAAACGGACAGACCTGCGTCACCACATCCAGCTTTTTAATCGCCATCTTTACACCTTACTTAATTTGCCGCAGCAGTTGCCAGTCGTGCCTTACGCTGCGGTCGAACATACACAAGCCAGGACGCAGTCCAGACTCCGAGAATCATAAATACAAGGCCAATCCAGCCCTGCCAGGTCATCATTGCAGTCATGACCAGTCCATTACCGATAGAGCAACCACCTGCAATGCTGGCACCGAAGCCCATCAGTACACCACCTAACCCGCTACGTAATGTTGTTTGTGCATCAGCAGCGCGAACGCGGAACTCACGGCTCGCTTTGGCTGCAATAAATGACCCCACGAAGATCCCTAACACCAGGAAAACGCCCCAGTTAATGTATTTCACGTCACCCGCGACCAGAAATTGCAGAATATTGGCCGTTGGGGAAGTGATTCCTAACCCAAACATGCGTCCGGTTGCTTCACTCAGGGGCCAGGCTAAAAGCGCAATCAAACCGATGAGTACAGCAGTGACAAAGGGATGCCAGCGTTTTTCAAACAGAATATGAGCGATCCCGGTTCGGCGCGGCGGTAAGGTCGCGACTTTGAGTTTTGGCTTCTTCAACTCTTTCATCACCACCCAGAGCGTTATCACCAGCAAAACGGTAACCAACGGCCACACAGACAAATTAAAAGTCTCAGCAATAGAGTTATGTTCAGTACTGTAGTGCTGCAAGGTTTGATTTAAACCACTGGCGTGTGGAGAACGCATCACCGCACTCATCACCATATAAGTGAAAAGCGCGATCCAACTGCCGATCAATCCCTCACCCGCGCGATACCAGGTCCCGGTGGCACATCCACCCGCCAGAACAATTCCCAGCCCGAAAAGATACCCACCTATAACAGTACCAAGCCACGGGAACGCCCCGGCTTCGTAAGTCAGTAGGCCCGCCTGAATTAACGCAAAAACCCCCACGCTTTGTACCGAAATTGCAATCAGCAAGGCGTAAAACATGCGATTATTTTTCGCGATATACATATCGCGAAAACCACCTGTCAGGCAAAAACGCCCACGCTGCATGACAAATCCCAGCAGAGCACCACAAATTAGCCCGCTTAATATCATTGAAAACATAAATTAATTAACCAGATGAATGTTAATGGGGAAATTATTCATGACTGGTGGAATGCAGACCAATAACCAAATTCTCTAAATTAGAACAAATGGTTATTAATGAGGATGTCGATAAAAAAGAATAAAAAAACCGGAGCCAAATATTCATTCGACTCCGGTTTATTATTAGAAAAGATGATTATGCTACGTCTTCGTACTGCGGAACCGGGTTACGGAAGCTCTTGGTGACGCAAGCCAGGTAAATCAGACCGATAGCAGCCCAGATCAGACCCAGAACCATTGAGCTTTCTTCCAGGTTAACCCACAGCGCACCAACGGTCAGCGCACCACACATCGGCAGGAACAGATACTGGAAGTGATCTTTCAGCGTCTTGTTACGCTTCTCACGGATCCAGAACTGCGAAATAACCGACAGGTTAACGAAGGTGAACGCCACCAGCGCACCAAAGTTAATCAGCGCCGTAGCCATTACCAGGTCGAAGTTGATTGCCAGCAGAGCAATCGCGCCAACCAGGATGATGTTCATCGCCGGAGTACGCCATTTCGGGTGTACATAACCGAAGAAGCTTTTCGGGAACACGCCGTCACGACCCATTACGTACATCAGACGCGCTACGCCTGCGTGCGCCGCCATACCGGACGCCAGTACGGTAATGGTGGAGAAGATCAGCGCGCCAACCTGGAACGCTTTACCCGCAACGTACAGCATGATTTCAGGCTGTGACGCATCCGGATCTTTAAAGCGAGAGATATCCGGGAAGTACAGCTGCAGGAAGTAAGTTGCAAAGATGAAGATCATGCCGCCAATCAGCGCGGTCAGGAAAATTGCGCGCGGGATCACGCGCTCTGCATCTTTGGTTTCTTCCGACAGGTTGCTAATGCCGTCAAAGCCGGTAAAGGAGAAGCACAAGATTGTCGCCCCGGTAATCATCGGGATAACATGCGCATCGCCAGACCAGAACGGACGAGTGCTCGCCAGCGTACCCGCGCCTTCACCTTCAAATACGCCATAAACAACCATGCCCAGGATCACCGCGATCAGCACTACCTGCAACACGACGATTACAGTGTTGAAGTTCGCTACGGATTTCAGACTACGCAGGTTAAAGGCGGTCATAAAGGCCACCAGCGCCACCACAAACATCCACGATGGGATGGAAGGCACCAGAGCTTCAAAATAGATTTTCGCCAGCAGAATGTTGATCATCGGCGCGAACAGATAGTCGAGCAGAGAAGACCAACCCACCATAAAGCCGACAGTCGGGCTAATGGATTTCTGGGCGTAAGTGTATGCAGAGCCAGCAGAAGGATAGCGGCGAACCAGCTTCCCGTAGCTCAGAGCCGTAAACAGGATCGCAATCAATGCGAACGCATAGGCTGTCGGCACATGACCATCCGTGAGGCCTGAAACGATACCAAATGTATCAAACAGCGTCATCGGCTGCATATAGGCAAGACCCATCATTACAACCGGAACTAACGTAAGCGTTTTACGCAATTCCACGCGAGAGGTGTTTGGAGTAACGTTATGCGACATGGTCATTCTCCTTTACGGTGATAACCGTCGCGTAAGCAAAAAATTGCCCCATTTTTTTGGATTCCTCAGCGACAACAACTGTCGATTTTTAGTAAATATCTATCCGGTACGAAGCCCGGCCTCTTGGTATGAATGATTGGTTTGAAGCAAAAAATAACCGACGCTGATGAAACGTCGGTTATTAGTCATTTTTTGACAGCGGCGCATTGTGCCTAAATGGGGGGGAAATGACAAGAGAATGAGAGGCTTGTCATAATAATTTTTCTTTAAATGGCTGATTTTCCGTCATCAGATTTTGCATAAACACCGGCGATCGCACTATTTGCTAAAATTTCATCCCGCCACCAGCCACTGGCAAGTCCTGCGGTCTGTTCGTTCCAGCCAATCCAGACGGGTTCAAAGAGAGTTTGGGCGACCACTTTCTTCTCGATTAACGCGCCACTATCGAGAAAACGTTGCGCCAGATAACGGGGTAAATAGCCGCAGCCGAGGCCGCTAATTTGCAGCTCCAGCTTGGTTTTAAAATCGAAAACGGTAATGGCTTCTTGTTCGTCGAGAAGTTGTGAGGCCGTAGAAGCGCCGGCCTGCGCAGTGTCCCCCACCACAATCGCCCGATATCGCTTAATGATACGACGGTTTAACGGTTCTTCTTCCAGGGCTAACGGATGATGAGGCGCGACCGCAAAGACTTGTTCCAGATCGCCCAACCGTGAAAAACCAAACTCACTGGAAGATGGTGGCTCATGCATCGCGCCAACAATAATATCCGCTCGCCCCTGAGTCAGGGCATCCCAGGAACCACCGAGTACGCCATTGATAAACTTCAGGCGCGTCACGCTATGATGTTGATAGAAAGCTTCAATGAGTGGCGCAAGCAGAGAAAAAGGAAACGTGTCGTCCACGCCAATCACCAGCTCGTTTTCCCAGCCTTCATGCAGTTTGATAGCCTGCTTTTCCAGTTCTCGCACGGTATGCAGAACTTCCCGCCCTTTCTCTAATAACATTTTTCCGGTGCGGGTGAATTTAGCACGGTGTCCGCTACGATCAAGCAATTGAATATTAAGGTCGCTTTCCAGCTTGTGAACGGTGTAACTCAGAGCAGACGGCGTCTTATAGAGTTTGGCCGACGCCGCCGCAAAACTGCCTTCTTTTTCTAAGGCATCGAGGATCATCAACACATCCAGCAGTGGTTTCATACACGCCCCCTTGCAGTGCATGCGGCGTCCTGCTGGCGTGATCGTTTACTCCAGCGGCATTACCAGCGGATCGGGATACTGGTATTCAAATCCCAGTTCATTACAAATCCGACTGCCATCAATAATCTTACCTTTGCCGCTGTCCAGACTATTTCTGAACTGCGGAGGTTCCAGCCCCAGTAAACGGGCCATCTGCGGATAGAAAATATTACGCGTAGGGTGAGCTGGCGCACATATATTATAGATGTGTCCGCCTTTAGGTGCCTGTAACAACAAAGTGATAGCGCCAATAACATCTTCTAAATGGACTAAATTAACACCATGTTCACCATCAGGCGCGGTTTTTCCGGCAAAGAAGCGTCCGGGATGACGCCCCGGTCCGACCAGGCCCGCAAGACGCAGAATATCGACCGAAGTACCGGGTAAATTGTGCAGCCAGTCTTCGAGCTCTTCTAATACTCGTCCACTGTTGGTTACTGGATTACGCGGGGTAGTTTCTTTCACCGTGCCTTGCGCGTCGCCATAGACTGATGTTGAGCTGGTAAAAATAATGCGGGGAATACGATGGGCCAGCGCGCTATCCACTAACTCTTGTACCGCTTGTAAATAGAACTCATCGCCGGGGCCGCTACGACGTGCCGGAAGCGTAATGACCAGCGCATCGGCGTCCATCAGGGCATCCAGATCGTCAGAATCGCAAACTAACTCAGGCTCCATGCGAAGCAGATAGCTATCAATGCCACTCATTCGGGCCGCTTCGACACCATCTTGTGTGGTTTTACTCCCGGTGACTTGCCAGCCTCGCGCTGAAAGTGACATCGCCAGCGGCATGCCTAACCACCCTAACCCGACAATTGCGACCTTTTTCATCCGTTATCTCCTGATACACCTTAGATCTATAAGGCTACGCTAGCGTATCAAAACTGACAATTCATTCTATGAATGAATCTGTTCAATAATGATAACGACATGCTGCAATGAGCAGTGAATCGTCGGTAACTGCGTATACCAGACGGTGCTCCTCTGTAATGCGTCGGGACCAGAAACCTGACAAATTATGTTTCAGGGGTTCTGGCTTCCCCTTACCTTCAAATGGCGTTCTGCGGGTATCTTTGATAAGTTCATTGATCTTTTTAACAATTCGCTTATCTGTTTCCTGCCAGTACAGATAATCATCCCATGATTCCTCAGACCAGATTAGTTTCACTCAATGATGTCCTTTTCCGTTCCTTTGCCAGATTTCAGGCTATCGATTGAGTCCATCAATCTCCGGGCGTTAGCGGGGGAACGCAGTAGATAAGCCGTCTCCTCCAGGGAGTTGTATTCTTCGAGTGACATCAGAACACAAGCCTCTCCATTCTGACGAGTAATAAGGATCGGGGCATGATCTTCAACGGCTTTCATCATTGTTGCCGACAAATTCTGACGCGCTTCGCTGTAGCTAATTGTACGCATGTAAATCTCCTCTTTTGTACAGTTCATTGTACAATGATGGCTGTTAATTAACTATTTATTAATTAGTTTGTAGATCAAGACATTGCCAGCGAGACGAAAAATCAGACTTTGCTCTTTTTGGTGCTGTCAAGTTAGAGGACAGTCCTCTTAGCCCCCTCCTTTCCCCGCTCATTCATTAAACAAATCCATCGCCATAAAATATATAAAAAAGCCCTTGCTTTCTAACGTGAAAGTGGTTTAGGTTAAAAGACATCAGTTGAATAAACATTCACAGAGACTTTTATGACACGCGTTCAATTTAAACACCACCATCATCACCATCATCCTGACTAGTCTTTCAGGCGATGTGTGCTGGAAGACATTCAGATCTTCCAGTGGTGCATGAACGCATGAGAAAGCCCCCGGAAGATCATCTTCCGGGGGCTTTTTTATTGCGCGGTTGTTAACGGTTCAGACAGGTTTAAAGAGGAATAAGAAAATGACAGACAACACTCGTTTACGCATAGCTATGCAGAAATCCGGCCGTTTAAGTGATGACTCACGCGAATTACTGGCGCGCTGTGGCATTAAAATCAATCTTCACACCCAGCGCCTGATCGCGATGGCAGAAAACATGCCGATTGATATTCTGCGCGTGCGTGACGATGACATTCCCGGTCTGGTAATGGACGGCGTGGTAGACCTTGGGATTATCGGCGAAAACGTGCTGGAAGAAGAGCTGCTTAACCGCCGCGCCCAGGGTGAAGATCCGCGCTACTTTACCTTGCGTCGTCTGGATTTCGGCGGCTGCCGCCTTTCGCTGGCAACGCCGGTTGATGAAGCCTGGGACGGTCCGCTCTCCTTAAACGGTAAACGTATCGCCACCTCTTATCCTCACCTGCTCAAGCGTTATCTCGACCAGAAAGGTATCTCTTTTAAATCCTGCTTACTGAACGGTTCTGTCGAAGTTGCGCCGCGCGCCGGACTGGCGGATGCGATTTGCGATCTGGTTTCCACCGGTGCCACGCTGGAAGCTAACGGCCTGCGCGAAGTCGAAGTTATCTACCGCTCGAAAGCCTGCCTGATCCAGCGCGATGGCGAAATGGAAGAATCTAAACAGCAACTGATCGACAAACTGCTGACCCGTATTCAGGGTGTGATCCAGGCGCGCGAATCAAAATACATCATGATGCACGCACCGACCGAACGCCTGGATGAAGTCATCGCCCTGCTGCCAGGTGCCGAACGCCCAACTATTCTGCCGCTGGCGGGTGATCAACAGCGCGTAGCGATGCACATGGTGAGTAGCGAAACCCTGTTCTGGGAAACGATGGAAAAACTGAAAGCGCTGGGTGCCAGTTCAATCCTGGTCCTGCCGATTGAGAAGATGATGGAGTGATCGCTATGAGCTTTAACACAATCATTGACTGGAATAGCTGTACTGCGGAGCAACAACGCCAGCTGTTAATGCGCCCGGCGATCTCCGCTTCTGAAAGCATTACCCGCACCGTTAACGATATTCTCGATAACGTGAAAATGCGTGGCGATGAGGCCCTGCGTGAATACAGCGCGAAGTTTGATAAAACCACGGTTACCGCGCTGAAGGTGTCTGCTGAGGAGATCGCCGCCGCCAGCGAACGCCTGAGCGACGAGCTAAAACAGGCGATGGCGGTGGCAGTAAAGAATATTGAACCCTTCCACACTGCGCAAAAACTGCCGCCAGTAGATGTAGAAACGCAGCCAGGCGTGCGTTGCCAGCAGGTCACGCGCCCGGTGGCTTCAGTGGGTTTGTATATTCCTGGCGGCTCCGCCCCGCTCTTCTCAACGGTATTAATGCTGGCAACTCCGGCGCGTATTGCGGGCTGTAAAAAAGTGGTGCTGTGCTCACCGCCGCCGATTGCCGATGAGATCCTTTATGCGGCGCAGCTGTGCGGTGTGCGGGACGTGTTTAACGTCGGCGGCGCACAGGCCATTGCCGCGCTGGCGTTTGGTACGGAATCTGTGCCGAAAGTGGACAAAATCTTCGGGCCGGGTAACGCCTTTGTCACCGAAGCAAAACGCCAGGTAAGCCAGCGTCTGGACGGTGCGGCGATCGATATGCCCGCAGGCCCGTCGGAAGTGCTGGTGATTGCTGACAGCGGCGCTACGCCGGATTTTGTGGCTTCTGATTTGCTTTCTCAGGCTGAACACGGCCCTGACTCACAGGTAATTTTACTGACCCCCGACGCCGATATGGCACGTCGCGTTGCCGAGGCCGTCGAACGCCAACTGGCAGAACTGCCGCGTGCCGAAACCGGCCGCCAGGCACTGAACGCCAGCCGCCTGATCGTGACTAAAGATTTAGCGCAGTGCGTGGAGATCTCCAACCAGTACGGCCCGGAGCACCTGATCATTCAGACCCGCAACGCCCGCGAACTGGTCGATGGCATCACCAGCGCCGGTTCGGTATTTCTTGGTGACTGGTCACCGGAATCGGCAGGCGACTACGCCTCCGGCACCAACCACGTTCTGCCGACTTACGGTTACACCGCCACCTGTTCCAGCCTCGGACTGGCAGATTTCCAGAAGCGCATGACCGTGCAGGAACTCTCGAAAGAAGGTTTCTCCGCGCTGGCTTCGACCATTGAAACACTGGCCGCCGCCGAGCGCCTGACTGCCCACAAAAATGCCGTTACTTTGCGTGTTAACGCCCTTAAGGAGCAAGCATGAACACCGTGACTATTACCGATTTAGCGCGTGAAAACGTCCGCAACCTGACGCCGTATCAGTCAGCGCGTCGTCTGGGCGGTAACGGCGACGTCTGGCTGAACGCCAACGAATACCCCACAGCCGTGGAGTTCCAGCTCACTCAACAAACGCTCAACCGCTACCCGGAATGCCAGCCGAAAGCGGTGATTGAAAATTACGCGCAATATGCAGGCGTAAAACCGGAGCAGGTGTTGGTCAGCCGTGGCGCGGACGAAGGTATTGAACTGCTGATTCGCGCTTTTTGCGAACCGGGTAAAGACACCATCCTCTACTGCCCGCCAACGTACGGCATGTACAGCGTCAGCGCCGAAACCATTGGCGTCGAGTGCCGCACAGTGCCGACGCTGAACAACTGGCAACTGGACTTACAGGGCATTTCCGACAAGCTGGACGGCGTAAAAGTGGTCTATGTTTGCAGCCCCAACAACCCCACCGGGCAACTGATCAACCCGCAGGATTTTCGCACCCTGCTGGAGTTAACCCGCGGTAAGGCGATTGTGGTTGCCGATGAAGCTTATATCGAGTTTTGCCCGCAGGCATCGTTAGCTGGCTGGCTGGCGGAATATCCGCACCTGGCGATTTTGCGTACCCTTTCGAAAGCCTTCGCGTTGGCGGGGCTTCGTTGCGGATTTACGCTGGCAAACGAAGAAGTCATCAACCTGCTGATGAAAGTGATCGCCCCCTACCCGCTCTCGACGCCGGTTGCCGACATTGCCGCACAGGCGTTAAGCCCGCAGGGAATCGTCGCCATGCGCGAACGGGTGGCGCAAATTATTACAGAACGCGAATACCTGATTGCCGCACTGAAAGAGATCCCCTGCGTGGAGCAGGTTTTCGACTCTGAAACCAACTACATTCTGGCGCGCTTTAAAGCCTCCAGTGCAGTGTTTAAATCTTTGTGGGATCAGGGCATTATCTTACGTGATCAGAATAAACAACCCTCTTTAAGCGGCTGCCTGCGAATTACCGTCGGAACCCGTGAAGAAAGCCAGCGCGTCATTGACGCCTTACGTGCGGAGCAAGTTTGATGAGTCAGAAGTATCTTTTTATCGATCGCGATGGAACCCTGATTAGCGAACCGCCGAGTGATTTTCAGGTGGACCGTTTTGACAAACTCGCCTTTGAACCGGGCGTGATCCCGGAATTGCTGAAGCTGCAAAAAGCGGGCTACAAGCTGGTGATGATCACTAATCAGGATGGTCTGGGAACACAAAGTTTCCCGCAAGCGGATTTTGATGGCCCGCACAACCTGATGATGCAGATCTTCACCTCGCAAGGCGTGCAGTTTGATGAAGTGCTGATTTGTCCGCACCTGCCCGCCGATGAGTGCGACTGCCGTAAGCCGAAAGTAAAACTGGTGGAGGGTTATCTGGCTGAGCAAGCGATGGATCGTGCCAACAGTTATGTAATTGGCGATCGCGCGACCGACATTCAACTGGCGGAAAACATGGGCATTAATGGTTTACGCTACGACCGCGAAACCCTGAACTGGCCAATGATTGGCGAGCAACTCACTAAACGAGACCGTTACGCCCATGTAGTGCGCAACACCAAAGAGACGCAGATTGACGTCCAGGTGTGGCTGGATCGCGAAGGTGGCAGCAAGATTAACACCGGCGTTGGCTTCTTTGATCACATGCTGGATCAGATCGCCACCCACGGCGGTTTCCGCATGGAAATCAATGTCAAAGGCGACCTCTATATCGACGATCACCACACCGTCGAAGATACCGGCCTGGCGCTGGGCGAAGCATTAAAAATTGCTCTTGGCGACAAACGCGGTATTTGCCGCTTTGGTTTTGTACTGCCGATGGACGAATGCCTTGCCCGCTGCGCGCTGGATATCTCTGGTCGCCCGCACCTGGAATATAAAGCCGAGTTTACCTACCAGCGCGTGGGCGATCTCAGCACCGAAATGATCGAGCACTTCTTCCGTTCGCTCTCATACACCATGGGCGTGACGCTACACCTGAAAACCAAAGGTAAAAACGATCACCACCGTGTTGAGAGTCTCTTTAAAGCCTTTGGTCGCACCCTGCGCCAGGCCATCCGCGTGGAAGGCGACACCCTGCCCTCGTCGAAAGGAGTGCTGTAATGAACGTGGTGATCCTTGATACTGGCTGCGCCAACCTGAACTCGGTGAAGTCTGCCATTGCGCGCCACGGTTATGAACCCAAAGTCAGCCGTGACCCGGACGTTGTGTTGCTGGCCGATAAACTGTTTTTACCCGGCGTCGGCACCGCACAAGCAGCGATGGATCAGGTGCGTGAGCGCGAGCTGTTTGATCTCATCAAAGCCTGTACCCAACCGGTGCTGGGCATCTGCTTAGGGATGCAACTTCTGGGGCGGCGCAGCGAAGAAAGCAACGGCATCGACTTGCTGGGCATCATCGACGAAGACGTGCCGAAAATGACCGACTTTGGTCTGCCACTGCCGCATATGGGCTGGAACCGCGTTTATCCGCAGGCAGGCAACCGCCTGTTTCAGGGGATTGAAGACGGCGCGTACTTTTATTTTGTTCACAGCTACGCAATGCCAGTCAATCCGTGGACCATCGCCCAGTGTAATTACGGCGAACCGTTCACCGCGGCGGTACAAAAAGATAACTTCTACGGCGTGCAGTTCCACCCGGAGCGTTCTGGTGCCGCTGGCGCTAAGTTGCTGAAAAACTTCCTGGAGATGTGATGATTATTCCGGCATTAGATTTAATCGACGGCACCGTGGTGCGTCTCCATCAGGGCGATTACGGCAAACAACGCGATTACGGTAACAACCCGCTGCCGCGCTTACAGGATTACGCCGCGCAGGGTGCCGAAGTGCTGCACCTGGTGGATCTGACCGGGGCAAAAGATCCGGCAAAACGTCAAATCCCGCTGATTAAAACCCTGGTCGCGGGCGTTAACGTCCCGGTGCAGGTTGGCGGCGGCGTGCGTAGCGAAGAAGACGTGGCGGCGTTACTGGAAGCGGGCGTTGCGCGCGTAGTGGTCGGCTCCACCGCGGTGAAATCACCAGAAATGGTGAAAGGCTGGTTTGAACGCTTCGGTGCCGATGCCTTAGTGCTGGCGCTGGATGTCCGTATTGACGAGCAAGGCAACAAGCAGGTGGCGGTGAGCGGCTGGCAAGAGAACTCAGGCGTTTCACTGGAACAACTGGTGGAAACCTATCTGCCCGTCGGCCTGAAACATGTGTTGTGTACCGATATCTCGCGCGACGGCACGCTGGCAGGCTCTAACGTTTCTTTATATGAAGAAGTGTGCGCCAGATATCCGCAGGTGGCGTTTCAGTCCTCCGGCGGCATTGGCGACATTAACGATGTTGCTGCCCTACGTGGCACTGGCGTGCGCGGCGTAATAGTTGGTCGGGCATTACTGGAAGGTAAATTCACCGTGAAGGAGGCTATCGCATGCTGGCAAAACGCATAATTCCGTGTCTCGACGTTCGTGATGGTCAGGTGGTGAAAGGCGTACAGTTTCGCAACCATGAAATCATTGGCGATATCGTGCCGCTGGCAAAACGCTACGCCGAAGAAGGTGCAGACGAACTGGTGTTCTACGATATCACCGCTTCCAGCGATGGCCGTGTGGTAGATAAAAGCTGGGTGTCTCGCGTGGCGGAAGTGATCGACATTCCGTTTTGTGTGGCGGGTGGGATTAAGTCTCTGGAAGATGCCGCGAAAATTCTTTCCTTTGGCGCGGATAAAATCTCCATCAACTCTCCTGCGCTGGCGGACCCGACGTTAATTACTCGCCTGGCGGATCGCTTTGGCGTGCAGTGTATTGTGGTCGGCATTGATACCTGGTACGACGCCGAAACCGGTAAATATCATGTGAATCAATATACCGGCGATGAAAGCCGCACCCGCGTCACTCAGTGGGAAACGCTCGACTGGGTACAGGAAGTGCAAAAACGCGGTGCCGGAGAAATCGTCCTCAACATGATGAATCAGGACGGCGTGCGTAACGGTTACGACCTCGAACAGCTGAAAAAAGTGCGTGAAGTTTGCCACGTCCCGCTGATTGCTTCCGGTGGCGCGGGCACCATGGAACACTTCCTGGAAGCCTTCCGTGATGCCGACGTTGACGGCGCGCTGGCAGCTTCCGTATTCCACAAACAAATAATCAATATTGGCGAATTAAAAGCGTACCTGGCAACACAGGGCGTGGAGATCAGGATATGTTAACAGAACAACAACGTCGCGAACTGGACTGGGAAAAAACCGACGGTCTGATGCCGGTGATTGTGCAACACGCGGTATCCGGCGAAGTGCTAATGCTGGGCTATATGAACCCGGAAGCCTTAGACAAAACCCTCGAAAGCGGCAAAGTCACCTTCTTCTCGCGCACTAAACAGCGACTGTGGACCAAAGGCGAAACGTCGGGCAATTTCCTCAACGTAGTGAGTATTGCCCCGGACTGCGACAACGACACGTTACTGGTGCTGGCGAATCCCATCGGCCCGACCTGCCACAAAGGCACCAGCAGTTGCTTCGGCGACACCGCTCACCAGTGGCTGTTCCTGTATCAACTGGAACAACTGCTCGCCGAGCGCAAATCTGCCGATCCGGAAACCTCCTACACCGCCAAACTGTACGCCAGCGGCACCAAGCGCATTGCGCAGAAAGTGGGCGAAGAAGGCGTGGAAACCGCGCTGGCCGCGACGGTACATGACCGCTTTGAGCTGACCAACGAGGCATCTGATTTGATGTATCACCTGCTGGTGCTGTTGCAAGATCAGGATCTGGATTTAACAACGGTAATTGAGAACCTGCGTAAACGGCATCAGTGAGTGGCGTGCTGAGCAGGTGTGATGTTGTTGTCACACCCGGAGCCATTGCCCGATGCGCAAGCTTATCGTGCCTACACATTATCTCAACACACGTAGGCCGGATAAGATGCGCCATGAACTGCACCCCAAATGTTGGACATAATCTGACATCTGAAGGTGCAGTTTATGAAACATTCATTTGAAGTAAAACTTGCCGCTGTAAATCATTACCTGGCTGGTCATGCAGGCATCATTTCTACGGCAAAACTCTTTCAACTTTCTCACACCAGCCTCTCACACTGGATTAATCTTTTTCTTCTTCACGGTCCTCGGGCACTGGATTGCAGACACAAGCGTAGCTATTCTCCTGAAGATAAACTTTGCGTGGTTCTTTATGCTCTCGGGCATTCTGAGTCTCTACCCCGGGTAGCTGCCCGGTTTAACATTCCCAGCCACAACACGGTTAAAAACTGGAAAAAAAGCGCCAGGAGCTGGAGAAAAAACGAAAGTCATCCAGAGCCTGAGGTACGGACACTGCCAGTCTGACCTGTTAAAGGCCGCAGGGCTGGCCAGAAGCACGCTGTACTACCAGCTGTCACTGCAGAAGGCTAAGGACAAGTATGCTGATGTGAAACAGCTCATAGCCTCCATCTTCCATGAACACCGGGGATGTTATGGGTACCGGCGGATCCATTGTGAGCTTCAGAAAAGAGGTCTTAAGTTCAGTGGCAAAACGGTGCGAAAACTGATGCAACAGCTCGGCCTGAAGTCTCCTGTGCGCCTGAAGAAATACCGGTCTTACCGGGGAAATATGGGACTCGCTGCAGAAAATATCCTTCAGCGACAGTTCAAAGCGGAAGCTCCCTGTGAGAAATGGGTGACAGATATCACCGAATTCAGGGCTGGCGGACAAAAACTGTACCTGTCCCCGATACTTGATTTGTTTAACGGGGAAATCGTGGCGTGGGAAACGGCCTGCAGGCCTACAGAGGAGCTGGTGAAGCGGATGTTAAATAAGGGGCTGGAAAGCCTTGCTGAAGGGGAGAAACCGCTGCTCCACAGTGATCAAGGATGGCATTACCGGATAAAAAGTTATCAGTCCGCCCTGGCGGACAGAGGGTTAGTGCAGAGCATGTCGCGCAAGGGCAACTGCCTTGATAATGCGGTAATGGAGAACTTCTTTGGTCACCTGAAAGAAGAAATGTACTATCGCCGGGACTACAGAAATGTAGAAGAGCTGGAAAATGCCGTTAACGAATACATAACTTACTGGAATCAAAAAAGAATAAAACTCAGTCTTGGGGGACTCAGTCCGGTAGAATACCGGACTGAGCATCAAAAAGCCGGTTAACTGAAACTGTCCAGGTTTTGGGGTTCAGTTCAGCCAGCATCGCATCCGGCAAAAAAAACGGGCAAGGTGTCACCACCCTGCCCGTTTTCTTTAAAACCGAAAAGATTACTTCACGTTGTAATTACGCAGAGCGTTACGCCCCAGCACAATCCCCGCACCCACCATACCGCCCAGCAGCACTGCCAGAATCAATGTAATTGCCTTTTTCGGGCTATCGCGACGAATAGGTAACGTCGGTTTCATTACATAGCGATAAGCATGAATATCAAGATCATCAACCTTTAAGTTTTCAATATCCAGCAGGTTTTGACGAGTCTGATAGTAGTTTGATGAGAACACCAACGGACGGGTCGCTTCGTGCTTAATCATCGACTCCAGCGCTTCGCTCCCCAAAAGGAACAACGTATCTTGCGTCACATCTTCAGTCTGCTGAACCTGTGGCTTTGTCACCTGCGCCTGATTCGCATACTGCAACGCTTCCTGAATCTGACGGATACGCAGATCTTTCTGTTCTTGAGCGACCACTTCCTGCGTCTTCAGAGAATCCTGCAAGTTTTTCATTCGCAGCGCGATGTTGTCTTTCAGGTCTTGTTCCAGTTCTTCATTTACCTGGTCGTCAACTTGCTGGATATACTTCGCCAGCTGTTTCTGCGCACCTTCAGGTGTTTTACCAACATAAGACACCGCTAAAGGTAATGACTGATTTTTAACGGTAGGCTCAATGGTCAGCTTTTCTGCTTCTTCCTGGTTATCCAACGTTTCCGCTAATGCTGAAAATGCAGTGCTGTAACGTCCGATAAGTGAAGCCTGAATGTCGGAGACTTTCGGTACTGCCGGACCGTAAATTACATTCATCGCGTTGGTATAACCAGCGATTTGCCCCACATCAGGTTGAGTAACGATAGCTGTTGAAGTCCACTTTTCTTTGGCAACGGCCAGATACCCTATAGCCAGGGCAATAGCCACAATGACAGAAATGATGATAGTCATCTTGCCACGCAATAGTTGGACCAGTAAATCAATCAAATCAATCTGTTCCGGGTCATGGTTTTGCCCAGAAACATTATTATTTTCTACTCTCATCATTACCCTAACGGACAAAATAATTTTAAGTCGCCATAGTTTAGCGATAATCGCCATGAATGCTATAGGATAAATGATAAAAATAATGAATTATTACAAAGGGAACATAAGACAATCAGGGCGAAAATCGCCCTGATAACAGGATGTTAGTCGCTGCCAAAGAGATCGCGGGTGTAGACTTTATCTGCCACATCCTTAAGCTCTTCTGCCATACGGTTGGAAATAATGACGTCGGCTTGTTGTTTGAAGGTGGCGAGATCACGTTCCAGACGAGAGTTGAAGAATGAGTCTTCTTTCATCACCGGCTCGTAGATGATCACTTCAACGCCTTTCGCCTTAATACGTTTCATAATCCCCTGAATGGAAGACGCGCGGAAGTTATCTGAACCGCTCTTCATAATCAGACGATAAATACCCACCACTTGCGGCTTGCGTGACAAAATGGCATCGGCAATAAAGTCTTTACGCGTGCGGTTTGCATCGACAATTGCCGAGATCAGGTTATTCGGCACAGACTGGTAGTTCGCCAGTAACTGCTTGGTATCTTTCGGTAGACAATAACCACCATAGCCAAACGACGGATTGTTGTAATGGTTGCCAATACGCGGATCGAGACAAACACCTTCGATAATCTGACGAGTATTCAGACCTAAACTTTCTGCATAGCTATCCAGTTCATTAAAGTATGCTACGCGCATCGCCAGATAGGTATTAGCAAACAGTTTAATCGCTTCTGCTTCAGTGGAGTCGGTAAACAGGGTCGGGATATTTTGCTTAATCGCGCCTTCCTGTAACAACGCAGCAAAACGTTCTGCGCGTTCTGAACGCTCGCCAATGACAATACGTGAAGGATGGAGATTATCGTAAAGAGCTTTACCTTCACGGAGAAATTCCGGAGAGAAAATAATATTTTCAGTGCGATATTTCTTATGCATCGCTGCGGTAAAACCAACGGGAACCGTTGATTTGATTACCATAACCGCATAAGGATTTATCTCAACTACGTCTTTAATTACTGATTCTACACTGGATGTATTGAAATAATTAGTTTTAGGATCATAGTCGGTTGGAGTGGCGATAATGACATAATCAGCATCCCGGTAGGCTTCATTTTTATCTAATGTGGCATTAAAGTGTATTTTATCTGATTGCAAAAACTGCTGAATTTCCTTATCAACAATAGGAGATATCCGATCATTCAGCATAGCAACGCGTGACGGTAAAATATCTAATGCCACAACCTCATGATTTTGTGCGATTAGAAGCCCGTTTGACAAGCCTACATAGCCAGTACCGGAAATGGTAATTTTCATTTCATGCTCTCAGAATTAACTTAACTGTGAATCATGATGTTTTTAGCATCCTGATAAGAGCTAAAAGTTTTAACGCTACGTCGTTCGATGGTCAACGCAACGAAAAACAATTCAGATTTTCTTTATAAGGATAGCTGATATTTATTAAGTTAATATTAAGCAGTGAAATTTAGTCTATAAGATAATTGGCAAAAAAAACCCGGTGCAATATACACCGGGCCTCAATTTTATTGTTGGTTAAATCGGATCAATCCAGCCATTCAGTATGGAACACACCTTCTTTATCAATGCGCTTATAAGTATGCGCACCGAAATAGTCACGCTGTGCCTGGATCAGGTTTGCAGGCAGAACAGCGGCACGGTAGCTGTCATAATAGGCAACCGCAGCGGCAAAGGTCGGAACCGGGATACCGTTCTGTACCGCATAAGCGACGACATCGCGCAGCGCCTGCTGGTAGTCATCGGCAATTTGCTTGAAGTAAGGAGCCAGCAGCAGATTAGCGATCTGCGGATTTTCGGCATAAGCATCGGTGATTTTCTGCAGGAACTGCGCACGAATGATGCAGCCAGCACGGAAAATCTTCGCTATTTCGCCGTAGTTCAGATCCCAGTTGTACTCTTCAGACGCTGCTCGTAGCTGAGAGAAGCCCTGAGCGTAAGAAACGATTTTGCCCAGATACAGCGCACGACGAACTTTCTCGATAAACTCAGCTTTGTCGCCTGCTGGCTGCGCTTGCGGGCCAGAGAGAACTTTAGACGCGGCAACGCGCTGCTCTTTCAGAGAAGATATGTATCGTGCAAACACAGACTCGGTAATCAGCGACAGCGGTTCGCCGAGATCCAGCGCGCTCTGGCTGGTCCATTTGCCCGTACCTTTGTTTGCTGCTTCATCCAGGATCACATCAACCAGGTAGTTACCATCTTCATCTTTTTTGGTGAAGATATCTTTGGTGATGTCGATCAGGTAGCTGCTCAGTTCACCGTTATTCCACTCGGTAAAGGTCTGCGCCAGTTCTTCGTTGGTGAGGTTCAGGCCACCTTTAAGCAGAGAATAGGCTTCAGCAATCAGTTGCATATCTCCGTATTCAATACCGTTGTGAACCATCTTCACATAGTGACCTGCGCCATCGGCACCAATATAGGTAACGCATGGCTCACCGTCTTCAGCCACTGCGGCGATTTTAGTCAGGATCGGCGCAACCAGTTCATAGGCTTCTTTCTGCCCACCAGGCATAATGGAAGGACCTTTCAGCGCGCCTTCTTCACCACCGGAGACACCGGTACCAATGAAGTTAAAGCCTTCGGCAGAAAGCTCACGGTTACGACGAATGGTGTCCTGGAAGAAGGTGTTACCACCATCGATGATGATGTCACCTTTATCGAGGTATGGCTTGAGGGAATCAATAGCAGCATCCGTGCCTGCACCTGCTTTCACCATTAACAGGATGCGACGAGGCGTTTCCAAAGATTCAACAAACTCTTTCACCGTATAGTAAGGAACCAGTTTTTTGCCTGGATTTTCGGCAATCACTTCTTCGGTCTTTTCACGGGAACGGTTGAAAATAGAGACGGTATAACCACGGCTTTCGATATTGAGCGCAAGGTTGCGCCCCATCACTGCCATACCGACGACGCCGATCTGTTGCTTTGACATTGTTTACTCCTGTCAGGGGTGGTCACCGCGGGGTTGCGCGGCTTGAAGAAGCTAAGATGGTAACCCAGCATGTATAGAATAAGATAGAAGAATAAACGGTGGTGTATCGCCCTATAACCACTTAGAAAAAGCCTTAGCTTTGAGTGGGTCAAATGGCCCCTCCTTTATCTCCAACATAAGGGCTTTTGGTGACAGGCATTTGACACTATGTATATCTCCTGGGGAAAATTCCACGACGCTTATTCCCGTACCGTCTCCAACAACAAACTGTTTTTGGATCTCACCATTTTGCTCATACAAACAAACTTCTAATTGCCCTTGCATGACGACAAACATTTCCCACTGATGCGGTAACTCATGCCAATGGGGTTCAACATAGCTGTCGCGTACAAATGCAATAAGTAAACGTTGAACCTTCTCCTGATGAGATGCGTGCAATAAATAATGAGCGCGCAAACGTTCAGAATTTGCTGCAGTGCGAAAAAGTTCATCCAGAATATTGTCATCAACTAAACGCATTCTCCAGCCTCCAGTCGGACTTCGATAGTATGTGCCGCCGATTCAACCGAAAATTGAGACTTTAACAACACATTAGCGTTCTGACCTAGCTGTTTTCTTAAAACTGAATCACTAAGAAGCAATTGTGCAGATTCAAACAGTTTATCATCTTCACCATTAACATGAATGAAACCGGCTCTGTGCTTATTAATTACATCCATTAAATCATTGCCGCCATTCACACTCCCAAGGATCGGGATTGATTGAACCATATACCCTAGTAATTTTCCGGGGAAATTATGTGAAGAATGGCGAGATGAAAGGGAGAACAGGCCGACATCAACTTCAGATAAAATTAATTTAAACTCTTCCTGGTTCACTGAAGGTAGATGAGTGAAATTAGTTAAATTCCATTCTGCAGCAAGAGATTTTATCAGCTCAACTTCATCACCCTGCCCTATAAACAGGAAATGAGCATCATGATAACGCATCATATTACGCGCAAGGCGCATTAAGTTTGCCATATCCTGAGCATGCCCAATATTACCGCCATAGAAAAAAATGACTTTATCTTTTAGATCGTATTTTTGACGAAGTGAATGATAATCATCGCTGGCAGACACAGGAGTCATTGAGGCCCAATTACGTAAAACTTCACACGGATAACCTTTATTGGTCTGGCGAAATATCTCAAGATTCTTATCAGACATTACCCCTATCCGGCCAGCCTGCTGATATGACTTTTTTTCAAAATACCTAAAATATTTTTCAATTGGTGAACCGGCTTTCAACATACCTGCATCAATGACCCACTGTGGAAACATATCCCTTAGGATCAGATAGCTTGGGCACTGGCATCGTTGTTTTATTTTTTTAACCAAGTCGCCCCAAAAAATAGAGGGGGAATAGTAAACGATACCATCAAATGTATCATGTTGAATGAGGTGCTTAAATGCGCGCCATGCGCGAAAAGATAAAAGAGTTTCATTTATGGCACGTTTAGCCTTACCTACATCCTTTAAAGGTCCACTTTTGAAACGCCAAACCTTTATACCATCAATCATACTAATAGAATAAATTGCTTGTAATGAGATGTCAGGCGTAATTACAGTTACATCATGGCCTCTGCTCAGTAATTCAAGGCCTAACTCATGAAACATTTTAGCCCCAACGCGTGTGCTATGGGGCAAATAATCATCAATGATTAATGCAAGTTTCATTAGTATTGCTTCCAGACAACCCGTTTAACGTAGTCAGTATATGAATGGATAATACGCAGAACTTTATCTGAAACATTTGGCATGCTATAGTCACTAACCTGACGAAGTAAGCGTACTTCTCCACGAGGCTGTGTTGCAATAATTTCTAATGCCTGTAAAACGCGATCAGATTCAAGACCGACCATCATTACTGCCCCTTCTTCGAAGCCTTCCGGGCGTTCGTGCGCTTCTCGTATATTGAGTGCAGGGAAGTTCATAATGGAGGACTCTTCTGTAATAGTCCCACTATCCGATAAAACAGCACGTGCATTTTTTTGCAGATGGTTGTAATCGTGAAATCCTAATGGCTTAAGAAGCAAGATATTTTTATGGAATTGAATACCGTTTTCGTTGATGCGGTTACGAGTGCGAGGATGAGTAGAAACAACTACCGGGACATCATATTTTTCAGCCACGGTATTAAGTATATTCGCCAGTTTCACAAGTTGTTTAGGGGTATCAACATTTTCTTCTCTGTGGGCACTTACCACAAAGAAATTCCCAGGTGTTAAATTCAGGCGAGAAAGTACATCGGAACCATCAATCTGCGGCATATAATGAGTGAGTACTTCAAACATTGGGCTACCGGTTTTAATAATTCTATCGGCTGGTACACCTTCAGCCAGAAGATATTCACGCGCGATATCACTATATGTCATATTGATATCAGCGGTATGATCAACTATTTTTCTGTTAGTTTCTTCCGGTACGCGTTGGTCAAAACAACGATTCCCAGCCTCCATATGGAAGATCGGAATTCTTCGACGCTTTGCTGGTATTGCTGAAATACAGGAGTTAGTATCGCCAAGTACTAACATGGCTTCTGGTTTTTCCTGTTCAAGGACCTCATCAACTTTAATGATAACTTGTCCAATAGTCTCTGCTGCATTTTTACCTGCGGCATTAAGAAAATAATCAGGTTTGCGAACACCCAAATCTTTGAAAAAAACTTCATTCAGTTCATAATCGTAGTTTTGCCCGGTATGAACAATAAGGTGGTCACAATATTCATCTAATTTTGCAAGGACACGCGAGAGTCGAATAATTTCTGGACGAGTCCCAACAACCGACATGACTTTCAATTTTTTCACGATAAAACTCTCGCTATAGTATCTGGTTCAGAACGATTAAATATTTCATTTGCCCAAAGCATAACAACTAGCTCATCCGAGCCATTATTAGTAATGTTATGCGTCCATCCCGGAACTGTTTCAACAATTTTAAAATCATCAGAGGAAACATTAAGTTCATATCGTTCACTCGTGACAATATTTTCAAATTTGAAACAAGCACTTCCTCGGATGACAATAAATTTCTCATTTTTGGAATGATGATAATGACCACCCCGAGTAATTCCTGGATGCGCAGTAAAGAACGAAAACTGGCCCGCGTTTTTCGTTTTCAATACTTCACAGAATACCCCTCTGTCATCACTATAAGAAGGAACCGTATACGCAAACTGTTCAGGAGACAGGTAACTTAACCATGTTGAGTACAATGCACGTGTAAATCCATTACCTACATCTTCGGTGATTAATGTTTGGCGACTTTCTTTAAACCGGTAAATTAATTGTGCCACTTCACCAACAGTAACAGAATAAATTGGACCAAATGTCCTGTAACCAGTTTCGTTCGCTCCTTCTAATAGCTTTAATATGTCAGAACAAAAGTCATCTATATACACCAGATTTACAACTGCTGAAGGATCATTAATTGTAATAGCTTCATCATTTGCAATGCGATGGCAGAAAGTTGCTATAAAGGAGTTATAATTTGGTCGACACCACTTACCGAATACATTCGGCAAGCGATAAATATAATATTTAGCGTTTGTCGTTTCCCCATACTGCTGAATGATTTTTTCCGCAGCTGCTTTACTCTTTCCATAAGCGTTATCACATTCAGCCTGGATGGAAGAACTCAGCATGATAGGAGTATTTTTATTGTTTTTTTTCAGGATATCAACAATCTGTTGAGTTAGATTACTATTTCCCTCTTCAAATTCACACTCCTTCACGGGACGATTTACCCCAGCAAGGTGAAAAATAAAATCTGCCTGCTTAAGTCCCTGCTCTAAATCCGCCAAAGAAGAGTTACGATCTATCGTAATGAGTTCGTTATATCCAGCTTCCTTAAGCCGGAATACCAAATTTCGACCGATAAACCCTGCAGCGCCAGTAACTAAAATTTTCATATTATGAATCCAACTCATAATCTTCACCAGACCGAAGTGCCCGGATAAAAGGAAGTTTTAGCAGTAATTTTTTCATTCCCTCAACATCTAACCTATCAGTATTATGAGAGTTATAATCTTCCACTTCCGAGATACGACGGTCACCATGTTCCACATATTTTCCATAGTTCAAATCGCGGAGATCTGGTGGAACACGATAATAATCACCCATATCCTCCGCTGCAATCATTTCCTCTCGGCTCAATAACGCTTCGTACAGTTTTTCCCCGTGTCGGGTGCCGATTATATTTACAGGGTGTTGGTTTACATTAAGTAATTCTTTGAGTGCAATAGCCAACGTTTCGATGGTAGCCGCAGGTGCCTTTTGGACAAAAATATCACCATTATTGCCATGTTCAAATGCGTAAAGAACCAAATCAACAGCGTCTTCGAGAGTCATCATGAAACGAGTCATATTAGGGTCTGTTATCGTCATTGGTCTACCTGATTTAATCAGATCGACAAATAATGGGATAACTGAACCACGAGATGCCATTACATTGCCATAACGTGTACCGCAAATAACCGTTTTAGAGCAGTCAACATTGCGCGATTTTGCTACCATTACTTTTTCCATCATCGCTTTGGAAATACCCATTGCATTGATAGGATATACAGCTTTATCTGTACTCAAACATACAATTCGCCTAACTCCATTAGCTATTGCCGCTTCCAGTACGTTTTCCGTACCTAAAACATTCGTTTTTACAGCTTCCATTGGGTGGAATTCGCAGGAAGGTACTTGCTTCAGAGCTGCAGCATGATAAATAAAATCAACACCTCGAGAAGCATTGAGGATACTCGAATAGTCGCGAACATCACCTATATAGAACTTAAGTTTCGGATTATTATATTTTTTCCTCATGTCATCTTGTTTTTTTTCATCCCGGGAAAAAATACGTATTTCTTTGATATCAGTGTCAAGAAAACGTCTTAGAACAGCATTACCGAAAGACCCCGTACCACCAGTAATTAACAATATTTTACCATTAAACATAATACACCTTATTTCAAAATAGAGAAGAACTGTGGCCAAGATGAACGACTATCTTTTTCATAAGGCCTAAAATTGAGCTTCGAATTGCCATTTAAAACATTAAACAACGCCTTAGCCCAGCCATCTTCATTATTGTAAATTACAAAATCTACGCCGCTATAATCCTTTAAAACATCCCGGGCATAAGGAAGATCACTACTAATGATTTTTTTTCCTAAACTAGCAGCTTCGATGAGTGGTAACCCATATGATTCGATATAGCTAGGAAAAACGATTAAAGATGCCGCCATATATTTTTTTTGCAAGTTCGAGTATGAAAGAACGCCGAGATAATCAACGTTTTTGCTTAAGTTATTTAATTGCACAAACTTATCAAAATTTTTGTACCTATTCTTTTCAAAAGTCACTTGGAATTTCAGATCATCTATAAAATACTTTTTCTTTAAAATAACCAACGCCTTCAGAATGACCAAATGATTTTTATAGGTAAGTGGTGTCGCTGGATATAAGAGTGTTTTTGCAGATACATCCATATCTACATCAAAATTAGTATTATTAAATGCTTTGATATCAGGTTTTATAACAAGGACCCTTTCGGTACTAATTTTATCACATTGCTCCAGCACTCCTTTTTTCATCCAATTCGTTTGCACTACGATGGTTGTATTGGCATTCACATATTTAAATATAAAATAGGAATAAAACTTTTTATATAAAAAAAGCTTTACGTTATCGGATGTGATATTTTTTAAAAAAGAATCAACTTTACTAAAAGGAATTGGCTGGTGCAAGTAAATAATCTGTTCGTAAGGAACATTCAAACTGGAATTTTGTAGAGAAATTACTTTCTTAACGTTAATCTTATGTTCCGAGATAAACTTCCGACAACCGAACCAATCCCAATATATTCTTTTCAACCATCCTTTTGGTGTGTTTTCTATGTAAATGATGTTATCACAGACCGGCAACTCCAATCCCGCAGATACAAACATAATATAGTCATTTGAATTTTGTGATGCATGTTTTATAAATTGCTTTAATATAGTTAATGCACCTCCGGAAGCCAGCGCCGTCGCACTTACAATAATATAATTTTTGGACAGATCAAACATACAGTTCCTAAGTGGTTATCTAAAGCTTCTTATTAACATAAAATTTCAACAAATGAGGACAGACAGAGCAAAGGACACTTCCATAGGAAATTATCCGAATGAATGCAGGATATTATATACTACATAAGAAACCATATCCTATCTTTCCCAAATCGAAACATTTTCTCTTCGCTGATTGTCTTAATGATGCATCATCTAATGCATCAAACCTATTCAGCAAAGTATCCTGGTGCATTATATTATAATAGCTATAATCATATGTTAATGGTCGCAAAATTTGTAGCAAAAAATAAAAAGCAATTAATAATTTGCTATACCCACACCCTCTTTTATTTATATACCTCTTAAAATATTCTGAATAACCCAAGTTAATATAAAGAAGTACTATAACAAATGGAAAACCATACCAACCAATGCGAGTCATAACTGGCATCATTTTCCCGATAAAAATACCGAAAGAAATATAAAGACAGCAACCAATAAGCAATATCTCATTTGCAGCATTATAATTAGCGAGCATATATTTCTTTATTCGTTTAAAACTTACACATATCAGAAAAATAAGTATAATGTCAAGAATAGTGCCACTCCCAATAGATAACTGTGGCCTGTATTGCTCGGTTGCTAAGTAAAAACTTAATTTTTCACTGGCAATGGATCCTTCTGGCAAAATTGCAAGGAGTGCACTTAATATGGTTTCAGAAAAAGCGAAAAAGAAGCTACTGAAAATTAATAGGCTATAACTTATTATCTTGCTTAATTTCTTTGAAAATAGAGGAGTCATTAGAAGAAAACAAATCAAAGCAGTTATATGGAAAGTTGACGCAAATAATACTAATGTTATAAATTTCCTTTTTCTACCCAAAAAAAGAGAATGAATCCCAAATATAACTATAGATAAGGCCAGAGCCTGTCTAATCGCCTCAACATAAACACTCCAAAGGAACATGCACATTATCGCAACAATAACAAAACTTCCGTTTTCAAAATGCTTTGCAAAATTTAATATTAGAATTACATTTACAGCGGCTATAAAAATAATAATTGTCTGAAATCCCAAATATCCAAATAAGGAAACAATTAATTCATATCCAGGTTCAAACATTATAAAACCATTATTACACTGCTCATTAACCATGCAGTCATAATGGAGAAAATAACCTATCCAGTCCCCTCCTGATGGATAGGTTAAAGCCAAAAAAAGAAATACTAACGCAGATACAACATATAATGCCTGTCGCCTGTGTGTTAAAAACGTACAGATCATAAACAGTGCAAAAAAAAATAATAAATATATCATTTTTGTAATGCCAAACTAATTAATACACAAAGTGAAAAAACTTTCTTGTTTCCTTTAAAAAGATAAGGTAATACTTCATTCACTCCAAATTTTAAGTAATCAATTTTATTTTCCATTTTATTCCCTGGATAGAAATCGTTATTTGATTTAATTAAAGCAACAGTTCTATCCACTAGCAAATTAATCCTTTTTAGGTTTTTTTGTATGGAATTAAATTTTTGAAATGGCGTTTTATTTCTACCACCAACAACATTTGTAGAATGTTGCCTATAACGAACAGACGCATAGTCGAAATAAAAAATGTTACCATATTGCTTCGCTAATAATGCCAACCATTGATCATGCATATGTGCATATGTAGGTATAGGCAATGCAATATCAACAAGTTTCTTATTCATGATGCAAGTACAGCCATATACCGTTGAACGCCAGAGAAGATTATTATTTTTCAGATTATCTTGTGGATTAATATTATTCGTTCGATAAAAACTTTCTGCAATCAAACAATTATTTTCGTCTACTAATTTCAAATCAGTAAACATCATTGCCGGAACAAAATCATTACGCTGCAAGGCCTTAAATTTATCTATAAGAATTTCCAGACGCTCCTCCGGCCAAATGTCATCCTGGTCACATAGTAACACAATTTCAGATGTAGTTTGTGAAAGAGCATAATTAAAGTTCTGAATAACCCCTCCTTGTCTTTTATTTCCTACCAAATAGATACGACTGTCGTTAGACATCATATCCTTAATAATATCAACAGTATCATCACTCGAGTTATCATCACTTATTATAAGACGCCAATTTCTATAAGTTTGTTTCTGGATAGATTCAATCTGTTGCCGAATAAAATTAGCACCATTGTAGGTTGCAAGCGCAATATCAACCGCAATCATTTTCTTCTCGATATCGAAAGTAGTATAACAAAATCACAAAATGTTCTAAGTGACCAAGCGATTGCCGTGCCAATTATGCCGAAATGCATTGTGAAGTAATACAATAATAATAAGTATGGCGCAAGTTCTATGAGATGCACAAATGCGGTAATTTTTGACTTTCCGATAGATTGCAAGTATGCATAAGGTATTTGCGCTAAAGAGTTAAAGAAAAAACCAGCAAGAAGTATTTTCATGATAGTTGCTGCTTCTAAGGCATAATCAGGTCCCATCCATGTTGTCATTATGAATGAGGCAAAAATGACACCAATAACAACTATGGGTAGACATACAATGCTTATAATTGCGTAGCTCTGTAGTTGTAATTTTTTTCGTTCATCATCATTATTGCTATATGCCAATTTAGGAAATAGAGCTCTTGCCAAAGCATATGGGATATTAATTAACCTTGATACACCCTCTGAGGGCGCTGTATAAAATGCAATTCTCGAAGCCCCCATAATATGAGAGATGATAAAGCGGTCGAAATATGCCATGATTGGGCTTATGATATTACTAACTGTTATCCATCCACCAAAAGAGATAAGACGATTGCAAGTTGCCACATTAAAGTAAAGTTTACTTTTAAGAATAATATCTCGACAAATTATTGCGCTAATCAAAAATGAAATCACACGCCCAACCACCAACCCATACATAGCATAAAGCAACGAGGGATTGTAATAACAAAATATCACTGGTAATATAGCCAAGCTTGTGCTAGAAATCATTCTCTGAACATTTATATTTGCAAATTTTTCTAGCCCTTCCAGATAACCAAGCCAAATCTGGTTAATCAGATACACAGGTATTATAAATGAAATAACAGAGAATGCACGCACTGCTGTTTCAATATAAACGGAACTAACATTCAATAACTCAACAACTTTATTACTACTAAAATAAAGTAACAAAGCTGCAACCACCCCTAAGAATAGTACGATTACACTTGCTGTCGAAATAATTTGTATTTGCTCTTTTTCACTTTCTCGATAAAGAGCGATTTCTCTGATTACAGCTCGACTAATCCCGGCGTCGAAAATACTTGCATATCCTATCAAAGCGAATGCTAGTGTGAAAAGTCCAAAATTCTCCGGTCCAAGCAGCCTGGCAAGAATCCCCAAAGCAGGGACTGCAACTAATGTCGGCACAGCAAAACCAGCAATATTATAGAAACTGTTTCTAATTAAACTCATAATATTGCATTTCAGAAATAGGTTTTATGTGAAAAAAGATGTCCATTAGCATCTTTTTCAGAAATAATTGGCTTGCAGTTTTGTATGATTGGCCAACTTATATTGATAGTTGGATCATTCCATAGCAATGTGTGTTCATGAGCAGGGTTATAAGTATCGGTACATTTATAAACAAATTCGGTATTCTCCTCCAACACATAAAAACCATGGGCAAAACCTTCGGGGATCCACAATTGTCTTTTATTATTCCCAGATAATTCTACACCCACCCATTTGCCAAATGTCTTTGATTTTTCTCTTAAATCTACGGCAACATCATATACTGAACCAGAAATTACCCGAACCAGTTTTCCTTGAGTATTTTGTGTTTGATAATGCATCCCACGCAATACATTTATTTTAGACTTAGAATGGTTATCCTGAACAAATTCAACCTTCCGTCCTACAGCTTCTTCAAATACTTTCTGGTTAAAACTCTCAAAAAAGAAGCCACGTTCATCACCAAAAACTTTTGGTTCAAAAATCAGCACATCAGGAATTTCAGTTTTAATTACGTTCATTTTATTAATAACCTTTAATCATTTTTAGCAGATACTGACCATAATCATTTTTCTTCAGCGGTTCGGCTAATACTTTCACCTGCTCAGCATCAATAAACCCTTTACGGTAAGCAATCTCTTCCGGGCAAGATACCTTTAATCCCTGACGCTCTTCAATGGTGGCAATGAAGTTACTTGCTTCAATAAGACTTTGATGTGTACCAGTATCCAACCAGGCATAACCACGCCCCATCATAGCGACAGACAAACGTCCCTGCTCCATATAAATACGGTTAATATCGGTAATTTCCAGTTCGCCACGGGCAGAAGGCTTAAGGTTTTTCGCCATTTCTACAACATCATTGTCATAGAAATAAAGCCCAGTAACCGCATAGTTACTTTTTGGTTCCAGCGGTTTTTCTTCCAGGCTAATTGCAGTACCGTTATTATCAAACTCCACGACACCATAACGTTCAGGATCATTGACGTGATAAGCAAATATCGTTGCACCGATTTCTTTGTTAACAGCAGCTTCCATTAATTTCGGCAAGTCGTGTCCATAGAAGATATTATCGCCAAGTACGAGTGCACAATCATCACCACCAATAAAGTCTTCACCAATAATAAACGCTTGCGCCAGGCCATCCGGACTCGGTTGTACTTTATACTGTAGATTAAGCCCCCACTGACTCCCGTCCCCCAACAATTGTTGGAAACGCGGTGTATCCTGTGGCGTACTGATAATAAGAATATCGCGAATACCCGCTAACATAAGCGTTGAAAGCGGATAATAAATCATCGGCTTATCATAAATCGGCAGCAGTTGTTTACTCACTGCCATCGTCACAGGATAAAGACGAGTGCCGGAACCACCAGCCAGAATAATACCTTTACGCGTTTTCATTTCACCATTCCTTTTAATTCATCCCGCTCTGGCATCATGAGCGAGATGCAAAAATTTGTTAAATTGCCGTAGTCGTAAATAATTCGTTGAGCATACGTTTCACGCCCACCTGCCAGTCAGGCAAGACAAGCGCAAAGTTCTGCTGAAACTTTTCGGTATTGAGGCGAGAATTATGAGGACGGCGGGCTGGAGTAGGATAAGCCGTTGTTGGTACGGCGTTGAGTTTGTTAAGTGCAAGGTCAATCCCTGCTTTACGGGCTTCTTCGAATACTAGCGCGGCGTAATCGTGCCAGGTTGTTGTGCCATTTGCTACCAGATGGTACAAGCCAGCAACTTCTGGTTTTTTTAATGCCACGCGAATGGCATGAGCGGTGCAATCAGCCAGCAATTCAGCACCTGTTGGTGCGCCAAACTGATCGTTTATCACAGCCAGTTCTTCGCGCTCTTTTGCCAGACGTAACATTGTTTTGGCAAAGTTATTTCCTTTACCTGCATATACCCAGCTGGTACGGAAAATAAGATGCTTTGCGCAATGTTCTTGTAATGCTCTTTCTCCAGCCAATTTGGTTTTGCCATAAACATTGAGCGGAGCGGTTACATCAGTCTCGAGCCATGGCATGTCGCCATTTCCAGGGAAGACGTAGTCAGTTGAGTAATGAATTACCCAAGCCCCAACTTCATTAGCCGCTTTTGCAATTGCTTCAACGCTGGTCGCATTGAGTAATTGTGCAAATTCTGGTTCTGACTCAGCCTTATCTACCGCGGTATGAGCAGCAGCATTAACAATAACATCTGGGCGAATTTTTTTGACGGTTTCAGCCACACCTTCGGGGTTACTGAAATCGCCACAATAATCAGTGGAATGAACATCAAGAGCAATCAAGTTACCCAGAGGTGCCAGAGCACGCTGTAGTTCCCAACCTACCTGCCCTGTTTTGCCAAAAAGGAGGATATTCATTACTGGCGGCCCTCATAGTTCTCTTCAATCCACGATTGATAGGCACCACTTTTCACATTATCAACCCATTTTGTATTGGACAGATACCATTCCACTGTCTTCCGAATCCCGCTCTCAAACGTTTCCTGTGGTTTCCATCCCAATTCGCGACCAATATTCTCAGCATCAATCGCATAACGGCGATCGTGTCCCGGACGATCGGCAACATAAGTGATTTGCTCACGATAAGATTTCTCTTTCGGTACAATCTCATCCAGCAAATCACAAATAGTGAGCACTACATCTATGTTTTTCTTTTCGTTGTGCCCACCAATGTTATAAGTTTCACCCGCTTTACCTTCGGTTACGACGGTATATAACGCACGCGCATGATCTTCAACATACAGCCAGTCGCGAATTTGATCCCCTTTACCATAAATAGGTAATGCTTTACCTTCCAGAGCATTGAGAATAACCAATGGAATCAATTTTTCCGGGAAATGATAAGGACCATAATTGTTAGAGCAATTAGTCACAATGGTCGGTAAACCATAGGTACGTTTCCACGCGCGGACTAAATGATCGCTGGATGCTTTGGATGCGGAATAAGGGCTGCTTGGCGCGTAAGCTGTTGTCTCAGTAAATAAGGGTAATTCTTCTGTATTATTTACCTCGTCAGGATGAGGCAAATCACCATATACTTCGTCAGTAGAAATATGATGAAAACGGAAGCTATTTTTCTTGTCGCTATCAAGAGCAGACCAGTAATTGCGAGCGGCTTCCAAAAGGACATAAGTACCAACAATATTGGTTTCAATAAATGCAGCAGGGCCTGTAATTGAACGGTCAACATGGCTTTCAGCAGCCAGGTGCATCACTGCATCCGGCTGATGCTGAGCAAAAATCCGTGCCATTGCAGCTGCATCGCAAATATCCGCATGTTCAAAAACATAGCGTTCAGAATCAGAAACATCAGCAAGTGATTCCAGGTTTCCGGCGTACGTTAATTTATCGACATTAACAACACTATCCTGCGTATTATTTATAATGTGACGAACTACAGCAGAACCAATAAATCCTGCGCCACCAGTAACAAGTATTTTCACTTAATTTATTCCATATTACTTCAGAGCATGCTGTGAAATAAGCGGCTCTCAGTTTGATTAATAGAGGTATTAATGCACGCTACCGCCCCTGGCTTTACAGCTACCAGAGCACTGCATGCATGTCTACGATGTGGCGAGCGTTACCCACTCGCGCCAAATCCGAAAAATTCAAACGCTAATTGTCTTACCATTCCGCTTTGGAAACAAGGAAAATCCTGGAAAACTTTGACTAAAATCCTATTGCTAACTCGTTGTTATTCTGATTGTTTATATAAAACAACGGCAGGAATATTCGCAGCAAATTACTTTCGCCGCGAATCTTCACTGCCGTTATAATTTTCTTATCAACCGTTACATTCGGTCAGATTTTCATTATTCGCTTAACAGCTTCTCAATCCCTTTACGGAACTTCGCCCCTTCTTTCAGGTTGCGTAGTCCATACTTCACAAATGCCTGCATATAACCCATTTTTTTACCGCAGTCGTAGCTGTCACCTGTCATCAGCATGGCATCAACGGACTGTTTTTTCGCCAGTTCAGCGATGGCATCAGTCAGTTGAATACGTCCCCATGCACCAGGCTGAGTGCGTTCAAGTTCCGGCCAAATATCGGCAGAAAGCACATAGCGGCCAACGGCCATGATATCTGAGTCCAGCGTCTGCGGCTGATCCGGTTTTTCGATAAATTCAACAATGCGGCTGACTTTACCTTCGCGATCAAGCGGTTCTTTAGTCTGGATGACGGAGTATTCAGAGAGATCGCCCGGCATACGTTTTGCCAGCACCTGGCTGCGGCCCGTTTCGTTGAAGCGCGCAATCATGGCAGCAAGGTTGTAGCGCAGCGGGTCGGCGCTGGCGTCGTCGATCACAACGTCTGGCAGCACCACGACAAATGGATTGTCACCAATGGCAGGTCGTGCACATAAAATGGAGTGGCCCAAACCTAAAGGTTCGCCCTGACGCACGTTCATAATTGTCACGCCCGGCGGGCAAATGGACTGTACTTCCGCAAGCAGTTGACGCTTCACGCGCTGCTCAAGGAGAGATTCTAATTCATAAGAGGTGTCGAAGTGGTTTTCGACTGCGTTCTTGGACGCATGAGTTACCAGGAGGATTTCTTTGATCCCTGCAGCCACAATCTCGTCAACAATGTACTGAATCATTGGCTTATCGACGATCGGTAGCATCTCTTTGGGAATCGCCTTAGTGGCAGGCAACATATGCATCCCAAGACCCGCTACAGGAATAACTGCTTTTAAATTCGTCATTATTTCATCCACCTGTAAAATGGTTGCTGAATTATAGCTTGTTCGATTTTTTTCGCCAGCATCAATTACCCTGAATTGATTACTGAATTACTTGTGATGTTACGCCGCTTCGTTGTGGATTGCAGTAGCATTGTTCCTAAGTATGGCTCCATTTTTCCAGGAATGGTCGCAAATCTACTCCCTCCGTTCTGGCAATCTAAAGTTAATCTTTTCCACATTAACAATATGGTGATTTATCCTGTCGATATCGACGGAGCTTTGCCCTCTTTCATTCATCGCATGAACATTTGCAAGAGACAGCAGTGTTTCTTCTTTCGCCATAAAGACGCCTCGAACGTCTTTGCGCATGTCAAAGTTCATGCTCAATGCGGGTCCAACTGAGGATTCCTGCATCACATTGATATTTCGCATAAAAAGATGTTGCGGTTTGTTGTGTAACTCCAGCGACGCACGCTTCATCTCAATGTTAGTCAGCGCCACAAAGGAGACAGCATTCCCGGCGGAGATTTGAATGCCGCGCAATTTATAAGCAAGATGAGTATTATCCAGTTGAATATTATTCACCCGGAAATTCTGCGGTATCGAGAGATATTTGCCTTTAATTACCCCATAGCCGATTAACATCCCGGCACTATTAATCATTTCAATATTATCAATCACAAAGTTGTCACAACCATAAATAGCAACTGTGGCGTTATCAATACCTGCTTTCTTACTGAAATCCGGCGTGATATTACGAGCTTTGATATTACGGATCACAAAATGTTTACCATTTTCAACATGGATCAGCTGCCGACAATCCGATCCCGTGATATTCGCCACGACAAAGTTTTTCACTACCTGGTCTTCCGGGTAGTTATTATCATAAGTGCTTCCCGCAAGGCCTATGCCAATGCCCCAGTTGATTTTGCCGTTAGTACAGTTGATGCGCTCGATGACATGGTCAGATATCAAAATATCACTGTCGTTAATTGCCACGTTCCATTCAATGGCGTCGCCTTGTAAGTCGCTGAACTTACAGTTGGTGATGCTGGCACCGATAATCTGGTTATGAAATCCCTGGCGTAAGATGGCGTAATTAGCGTGGCTGACAGTGAGGTTATCGATGGTCAGGTTGCGCATGACCCGTTTGTTTTTGCCGCCGATATAGATCTGCGTCACCGGGCCAAAGCCGCTCATCGCCAGCCCTTTGATGGTGCAGTCAGAACCACGCACATCCAGGGTAATGTTATGTATACTGCCGCCCTCCCCCCCTGTCACCTGGCTGCCGTCCTGTAAGACAAATCGCCCTCTGCCGTTGCCGCGCAGGCTTCCAAGGATGTGTAACGTTTTTCCTGCAGGAATGAAGATGCCGGTGTTGATATTGTCACAAACCAATCCGGCAGGCACGACGACCGTTTGCCCTTCGCTGAAGGCTTGTTTAAATGAGGCGATCCAGTCGTGAGGGTTGTAGTTGTTAATGTTAACGCTTTGTCGGGCGGGAAGTGCGCGAGCGAAAGAGGTATGTAGGAAGGCAAGCGCCGAGCTTGCCGTCAGGAAGGTGCGTCGGGAGAGTTTTTTAAATGGCATACGTTCTCCTCTATAAAGCCTGCAGCAAGCTGGCGAGTTCTCGATTGATCACCTGCTGGTTAAAATCGTGTTCAACTTTTTCGCGCGCGCGTTTGACGACCGGAGCCAATTCGTCGGTGTCCAGTTGGCTAAACGCCGCCAGTCGTTGCGCCAGTGCGCGAGCATCGTTCTCAGGCACCAGCCAGCCGGATTTATCGGCCTCCACCAGTTCCGGTATTCCGCTATGTAGAGTAGAAACCACCGGAATGCCGACTGCCATCGCTTCCATCAGCGCTACCGGAATGCCTTCCATATCGCCATCCGCGCCCGTTACCGATGGCAACAGGAAGACATCCGCGTCGTCGAGCATCGCTTTCACTTCGTGGCTCGGTTTAAAGCCCGGCATCTCTACCACATCTTCCAGTTGATATTGTTCGATGAGGGTGCGCAGGCGTCGTTCCCACGGGCCAATGCCGAGGATGCGATAGCGAAATGCCACGCCCTGCTCTTTCAGCTGACGGCAGGCTTCAATCGCCACATGCAGGCCTTTTTTCTCGGTTAAGCGTGCGACGGAGATGATTTCCAGCGGCGTTGCGGGCGCTTTCACCGGACGCGGGCTAAAGCGCGTCATGTCCACGCCCATACGCGATACGGCAATTTTTTCCCTCGGGCAGCCCATTTTTTGCAGCCTTCCGGCCCACAGATCGCTTATCGGTAGCATCAAATCGCCACGGCGAAACAGTTGTTGATATTCGGGGGTGTAGTGGTTGAGCACTTCCCGACTGGAGATATCAATGCCGTGGAAGATGGTGGCAATTTTGCCGCGAATGACACCCAGTTCCCGTAGTTTTGCTGCGGTTACCCCCGCAGGGCCAAAATGAGCGATAAAGACATCGGCATGAAACGGTGTTGCGACCTGGCCGCAAATGGCAGATAAAATCAGGTTCCGCGACTCGGCACCATAGCGTTTGAGGTTGAGCGCCTGCCAGGTATTTTTACGATGAATGCCGCGTAAGGTCTGGCTGGCGCGGTGGCGCAGTTTCGCCACTTTGCCCGCAGGTTCGTCCTGTAACCAACGGGTTCTGGCGGCAAGGTTGTATTTCGTCCAGGCCGCGTGGGTGTTTTGTGTATCGCCTTTTTGCAGCGCGACAATCTCCACCTCAAATCCCATATCAATAAACGCGGTAATTTGATTGAGGACGAAGGTTTCCGACGACAGCGGAAATTTCAGTAAAAAGAAGCCGACCTTCATTTCGCCTCCCCAATGCGTTCAAGCACAGATTGCACCATCCGCATTCCCGTCTGACGTTCGCGACTGACGGCTTCGCTAAGTCGTGCGTTCAGCGCCGGAAGTTGGCCTAAGGTATCCGCAACCATCGCTTGCAAGCTGCCGTCCAGTAAATGACGGATATCAATCGCCATCTCTGGCAGTCCCAGCTGCTGCATAATCCCGGCGGATTTATGTTCGTAGTTGATGGCAATCGCCGGAGTGGCAAAGTTCATCGAGATAATGGCAGAGTGCAGGCGCGTACCGACGGTGAGCTCACAGGCACCCAGAATTTTGCCCATTTCCAGATCGTTGAGTTCATCCATCACTACGTGGTAACGGGCAGGATCGCTGATGTGCTGGCGCAGATTGAGCGCCACCATGCGGTCGTCTTTGTTATAGCTGTCGATACCCGTACAGGTGGAGAGCGCAATCACCTGATAGCCTTCGTCGAGAATGCGATTGACCACCCCGGCAAAGGCTTTTTCATACGCTTGTTGAGTGGTGCCGAGACGTTTGTCGAACGGTGCCAGTTCGCGCAGGGTAATGGCCACCGTTTTCTGTTGTGCGGCAACGTCCAGCCAGTGTTGAACGGCATAGCTGGCGGTGAAATCTTCGGTGTGGTGATCGACCAGCCACGCGGTATCGACGCCATGTTCCACTTTTGCAGTGGTGATATTGCTGCGTTTCATTAGATCGAGGCTAACCGACTCGCGCAGGATCAGCGCGTCACAGTGACCAAAAACGTAGTTCGTCAGTTGGTTAAATTGCTCATCCTGGAAGGGACCGACGCTGTGACCAATCATAAACAGCGGCTTTTTCGCCATAAATGTGCAAAGCGCATGTTCAAACTGTGGCACGCCGTAGAGATCGACAAAAAACGATCCGCCGACCTGAATAATGGCGTCGTAACCTGACAGCAGGCGCACGAAGTCGGTGAATCCCTGGGCGATGGCGATATTACGCAGCTTGCCAGTGTCAGTGACGCGTGAGAGCAATACCTGATGCTGGTAGCGGCGACGGAGGACTTTTTTAACGCGCCCGACAACGCCCGCCGCGCTGTTGTGTTGTTTCATTTGCAGGAACAGCGGATCGCCCATTACCGGGCGGTTGAGCAGCCAGGAAGAACTGACCGGATAGCGGCTCATCACGTCCACTTCGGCGTGTGGATTGAGGATGTTGATGGCATCAAGTAAGCCGCGCAAGATGGCGCTGTCGCCGCGGTTGCCGCAAGTGTGGTTGCCCAGAATCAGTAATTTCATTTTTTCCTCATAAATTTGGTGCCAGGTGAGGCTGCGTTTGTTTTGTTCGTTGCCGCTTTTTGCCTGATGCGACGCTGACGCGTCTTATCAGGCCTACAGGTCCCGAGCACAGAACCGTAGGATGGATAAGGCGTTTTACGCTGCACCCGGCAACCGTTGTCGGAACCGAAAACAACAACTCACCCCGCCCGTAAAAGCATTTTCATTTTTTCGCTGCGACAAAACTGACGCTTCACTTCCACCATCAGCGGATGGCGCGACAGCACAATCATCACTACAAACGCCAGCACGCCTGCGGCTATTTGCACCGCCAGCAGCATCCCCAGCGCCAGTTGCCCTTTCAGCACAATGCCCAGCGCATAACTGACCACCAGCGTCGGCAGCGAGAGATAAAACGGCAGCCATAAACTCAGGATGTACTGGCGATAACTGGAACCGAGCACCGGTTTAATCATCACGAAGTAACTCAGAATGGTGTTGATAATCTGCACCAGCAGGAAGCCAAGCGTGACGCCGATTGCGCCCGCCATCTGCCCACCAATAACAATCGCCGGAATAAACAGAAATGTTTTGAATACGTTGAATTTAAAGCTGATATCCACCCGTGCTTTCGCCATCAGTAGCGAACCAATCGGATTACCCACTGAGCGCAGTAGCCCCACCACACACAGCAATTGCAGCACCGGAATAATGCTGTTCCACTTCTCACCAAAGACCAGCGGTACAAAGTTATTCGACACCACCATCAGCCCGAGCAGCGCCGGAAAGTTGATAATACCCACCACCGACAGCAGCTTGTAGAAGTTGACGCGCAGCTTTTCGGTGTCGTCCTGAATTTTGGCAAATGCCGGAAACAACACGCGGGTGATGATTGGGTTCAGCTTCATCGGCGGCACAACGGCCACGTTGTACGCCAGGTTGTATCCCCCTGCCACACCCGCGCCGAGAATACGCGCCAGCACGAGTGTTGAAAGGTTGGTATTGAGATAGTTGATGATGCTGTCCGCCGTCAGCCAGGCACCAAAGCGTAAGTTCGGTGCCACCGACGCCAGCGAGAAATGCAAACCGGGGCGATAAATTTTGCGGCCAAAGTAGCCAAACAGCAGCGTTCTTACCGCACTATTGACCAGATAACCGAGGATCGCGGTCATCGCCAGCGGCCAGAAATGGGCGCTAACCACCGTAAAAGTGGAGCCCGCCAGCACCGCGCTGGTTTCGATCATGCCGATTTTGTTGAACTCCAGTTCCTTCTGCATCAACGCGCGGAACTGTTGCCCGTGGGGGATCACCACAAACGCCAGCGACAATGTTTTAATCAACGGTGCCAGGTCCGGGTTATTCAGCACGTCGCCGATGAGATCACTCAACAAAAACACCGCCACGCACACCACGATCCCCAGCCCGACGTTCAGCCAGTACAGCGTGGTGAGTTCAAGGTGGCTGATTTCTTTTCGCTGAATAATCGAGTTAGCGATACCGAAGTCAGAAAGCGTATCTGCCAGCGCGATGATCACCAGCGACACGGTAAGCAAACCGAACTGGTGGTTGTCGATAATCCGCGCCAGCACGGTCATCTGCACCAGCCCGAGGCCGATGATGATCACCGTGGCAATCGCCGACCACTTCGCGCCGCTGATGGTTTTTTCACGTAAGCTCATATCAATATGCCGCTTTGTTAACGAAGCCTTTGAATACCGTCAGGAAAACGATTTTGATATCGAACCAGACGCTCCATTCGCGGATGTACTCAAGGTCGAACTCGACGCGTTTTTCCATTTTCTCCAGCGTGTCAGTTTCGCCGCGCCAGCCATTAATCTGCGCCCAGCCGGTAATGCCCGGTTTCACTTTATGGCGCAGCATGTAGCCTTCAATGAGCTGGCGATATTGTTCGTTATGCGCCACTGCGTGCGGACGTGGCCCGACAATCGACATCCCGCCAGTCAGCACATTGATAAACTGCGGCAATTCGTCCAGCGAGGTGCGGCGCAGAAAGTTCCCCACTTTGGTGACGCGCGGATCGTTCTGCGTCGCCTGGGTCACCACTTTGTCGTTCTCCATCACTTTCATGGAACGGAACTTCCACACTTTGATCGGCTTGCCGTCCATGCCGTAGCGAGTCTGGCGGAAAATAACCGGCCCAGGTGAACTGAGTTTTACCGCCAGCGCAATGCAACACAGCACCGGGGAGATCAGCAGCAGGATAAGCGTCGCCAGCACAATGTCTTCCGCACGTTTGAGCAGGCGGTTAACCCCGGAAAGCGGCGTGTCGTAAAGCGGCACCACCGGAACGCCGTTCATCTCTTCAAGACGTGAATGGAGAATGTTGAAGGTAAAGACATCGGGGATCAGCAGCACCGAACAGGTGGTGTCCGCCAATTGATGGACCAGCTTTTTCACTCGCGCGCCGTCGCACATTTGCATCGCGATATAGACGTTGTGAATCTTGCCCGCTTTCGCATCCTCGATCAGCTGTTGCAGGTTACCCGCCCAGTCGTTAGAAACGCCGCCCGGTTTCGGATCGTGATAGACACCCACCACTTCAAACCCTAACCACGGCTGATTACGGAAGCTCTCCATCAGCATTTGTCCGGCGGCTAAATCCCCCGCCACCGCGACCATGCGCTTGTTATAGCCATGATTACGCAGCCAGCCCGCCCCAATGCGAATACACGAACGGCAAACCACCAGTCCGATGCTGGTCAGCCCATACCACGCCAGCCAGATTTTCAGTTGCGTGTCGAAATCATTGTTGAACGCCACCAATCCGGCGCTGAAAATCACGCTTAAGGTCCAGTTTTGTAGCAACAGAGCAAATTCTGTCGCTGCCCGAACACCGCGCCATGAGCGATAAAAATCGGTGATGCCGCCCAGCATCTGGAACACCACCAGCGTAATCAGCGCCACCAACAGGTGCATGTAGAGGAATGACAGTCCGCTGACTTCGCAAACCAGCCATAGTCCGGCAAACATGATGGTGATATCTGAAAAGCGTTGCACCATAGAGATTAACGATGCATTGGTTTTCGCTCGCTCGCGCTTTTTTAGATTTGTCATCGTTGTTCCTGTTATTAGCCCCTTACCCGCAGTGGGGTAAGGGAAAAACAGACATTACTCGTTCAGCAACGTCAGCAGAGTGCGCGTTCGCGCTTCCATCAGCAGCACATCGCCGCGCGATTCCACATTCAGCCGCACCACCGGTTCAGTGTTGGAGGAGCGCAGATTGAAACGCCAGTCGGCAAAGGTCATGCTAATACCGTCGGTGCGATCCACCGCCAGCGCCTCGCGGCTAAAGTGCTGTTCGACGCGGTTAATTGCCTCAGCGGGTTGCGCCAGCTTGCTGTTGATCTCCCCACTTGTCGGAAATGCCGTCATGCGGTCACGCACCAGTTCACCCAGTGTTTTCCCTTTCAGGCACACCAGTTCGGCTACCAGCAGCCACGGGATCATGCCGCTGTCGCAATAAGCAAAATCACGGAAATAGTGATGGGCGCTCATTTCGCCACCGTAGATGGCGTCTTCCTTGCGCATACGTTCTTTAATAAAGGCGTGTCCGGTTTTCGACATCACCGGCGTACCGCCTGCAGCGGTCACCACATCGACAGTGTTCCAGGAGAGACGCGGATCGTGGATGATCTTCGCGCCAGGATTTTTTTCGAGGAACGCTTCTGCCAGCAGGCCGACGATGTAGTAGCCCTCGATAAACTGCCCTTTTTCGTCGAACAGGAAGCAGCGGTCGAAATCGCCATCAAAGGCAATACCCATGTCCGCACCGTGTTTGATAACCGCATTACGCGTATCGTCGCGGCATTCCGGCAGCAGCGGATTAGGAATACCGTTGGGGAAATTGCCGTCTGGCGTGTTGTGCACCTTGATTAATTCCACGGGGGCGTCGAGTGCTTTCAGACGGGCTTCGATAGCATCCACCACCGGCCCCGCAGCGCCGTTACCGGCGTTGATCACCAGCTTGAGCGGCGTGAGGTTTTTGTGGTTGATATAACCGAACAGGTGATCAACGTAAGCGTCACGCAGGTTGATTTGCTGATAGCGACCGCGTGTTGTTTCATCGACAGGCGGGAAGTCATTGGCTTCAGCCAGACGCTGGACGTCGCGCAGTCCGGTATCGCCGCTGATCGGGCGAGCCCCTTCACGCACCAGTTTCATGCCGTTGTAATCCATCGGATTATGGCTGGCGGTGACTTCGATACCGCCATCTACGCCGAGATGGAACGTGGCAAAATAGATCTCTTCGGTGCCTGACATGCCGATATCCAGCACATCGACGCCCGCGTCCTGTAAACCTTTTGCCAGCGCCAGTTTTAAGGTTTCACTGGTGAGGCGGACATCACCACCTAATACAATGGTTTTCGGTTTAAGAAATTCGCCATAGGCGCGACCAATGCGCCAGGCAATATCTTCATTCAGTTCTTCGCCTAATTTTCCGCGAATATCGTAGGCTTTAAAGCAGGTTAATTTTTTCATGTCGATACCCTTTTTCAGGCAATAGTTGGCCCTGACCGAAGCGGCCAATTTTGTTTTTGTCGTTATTTACATCGCGATTCGGCATTCATTGCCTGATGCGACGCTACCGCGCCTTATCAGGCCTACAAAATCCGAACCGTAGGTCGGATAAGGCGTTCACGCCGCATCCGACAGCCAGCGCCTGATGCGACGCTACCGCGCCTTATCAGGCCTACAAAATCCGAACCGTAGGTCGGATAAGGCGTTCACGCCGCATCCGACAGCCAGCGCCTGATGCGACGCTACCGCGCCTTATCAGGCCTACAAAATCCGAACCGTAGGTCGGATAAGGCGTTCACGCCGCATCCGACAGCCAGCGCCTGATGCGACGCTACCGCGCCTTATCAGGCCTACAAAATCCGAACCGTAGGTCGGATAAGGCGTTCACGCCGCATCCGACAGCCAGCGCCTGATACGACGCTACCGCGCCTTATCAGGCCTACAAAACCCGAACCAGAGGTCGGATAAGGCGTTTACACCCGTCCGTAGCGATCCGAAAAACGCACCACATCATCCTCTTCGAGATAAGAGCCGGAGCGCACTTCAATTAAATCGAGCGGAATTTTCCCCGGATTTTCCAGGCAATGCGTCGCCCCCAGCGGAATATAAATGGACTCGTTTTCACCAAGCAGTTTGATATCACCGTCAATGGTGACTTTTGCCGTTCCCGCCACCACCACCCAGTGTTCTGCCCGGTGATGGTGCATCTGTACCGACAACCCCTCGCCCGGTTTCACTGTGATGCGTTTCACCTGGTAGCGGTCGCCTGCGTCGATAGAGTCATATTTGCCCCACGGGCGGTACACTTCGCGATGCACCCGATGCTCATGACGACCATCAGCTTTGATCTGCTCGACCACTTTTTTCACATCCTGCACCGCGTTCCGATCGGCAATCAACACCGCGTCTTTGGTCTGCACCACGACCAGATCTTTCACCCCAACGGTGGTCACCAGGCCAGATTCGGCATACACATAGCTGTTTTCGGTTTTGTGATTAATCACGTCGCCGTGGCAAACATTGCCCTCGGCGGTGTGTGCGCTGATCTCCCATAATGAGGACCAGGAACCGACATCGCTCCAGCCCGCATCCATCGGCACCACAACGGCATCTGCCGTGCGTTCCATGACCGCGTAATCCACCGACTCTTCCGGGCAGGCGAGAAACGCTTCTTCATCCACACGAATAAAATCGAGATCCGGATCGATGGCGCTCATCGCTTTTTCACAGGCGTCTAGAATATCCGGACGATATTTTTTCAGTTCTTCGAGATAACGTCCGGCGCGGAACAGGAACATGCCGCTGTTCCAGTAATAATCGCCGTTTGCCACATAGCCCTGCGCGGTTTCCAGATTCGGTTTTTCGACAAACTGCGCCACTTCAAAGGCCACCGTATCTTGCTCGCCGGGGGAAACGTCGCCGCGACGAATATAGCCATAACCGGTTTCAGGTAGATCCGGCACAATGCCGAAGGTCACCAGCTTGCCCGCTTCGGCATACGGCATGGCATTACGCACGGCGCTGCGAAAAGCGTCCTCATCGGCAATCACATGATCCGCCGCCAGCACCAGCATTAACGGGTCGCTCTCGGGGCTATGGCGTTTTGTCGCCAGTGCCGCCAGCGCAATGGCAGGTGCGGTGTTGCGCCCTACCGGTTCGAGAATAATGTTCTCGGTGAGTTTGTTTAGTTGACGCAATTGCTCCGCGACAATAAAACGATGTTGTTCATTGCAAATCACCACCGGGCTTTCGCACTCCACGCCGTTCAGGCGGCAGATGGTGGTTTGCAGCATGGTGAGATCACCTTTCAGGCATAAAAACTGCTTGGGGTAAAGTACGCGGGAAAGCGGCCATAAGCGGCTACCGGAGCCACCTGCCATCACCACAGGATAGAGTTTCGACTGCGCCATAATTATCCCCGAATATCATTTATAAATTGACGTAACACGTTCTCTTTATCGAGCGTGCGTTCGGCATATTCACGTGCCACCGTGTTGTGTCTGGGCAGCAGGAGCGCCTGGCGGATCCCCGCCACCAGCGCCTCTACCGATTCCGGTTCTACGCAAACCGCAATACCTGGAAAGGTGGCGCAAAGCTGCCCCAGTTCTGTGTGGGCTTCTGCGGTAATCACCGCGTTACCGCCTGCCGCCAGAATATTGGTCAGTTTCGACGGCAATACGGCATCTGCCGCGCCGCGTTTTTGCACTACCAGATGGCAATCGCCCATCTTCAGCAGCGCGGGCAAGGCTTTATACGATTGCAGCGGGAAAAATTGCATGTTGCGCAGTCCACGCTGCTGCGCCATTTTTTCCAGCCGCGCTTTGCCGCCGCCCTGCCCGACAATGGCAAAAATCAACGGTTCATCGCGCAGGCGATCGGCGGCGTCAATAACGTTTTCCAGCCCCTGCTTTTCGCCAATATTGCCGGAGTAAAGAATGATTTTTTTGTTATCCGGCAGACCAAGCTGGTTACGAAGGGCGTCGACATCGGCCTGTGCAACGTGCTGAAAACGGGCGATTTCCGACCAGTTGGGGAAGAAGATGACTTTTTCCGCCGCCACGCCTTTTTCGATGGCTTTATTCATCATCGAGCGTGAAATCGTGGAGACATTATCAACGTTGTGCAGCCCGCTACGTTCGAACGCTGTTGCCAGGCGGGCCACTTTGCCGCCGTTGCCTTTTCCGGCAAGACCCAGCCCCAGCATGGCGTCCACTTCGTAATCCTGAATATGCAGCACGGTACGCGCGCCAGAGAGTTTTGCCAGCAGGCGCATTCCTGGCGTGCAAAACAGCGTTGGCACCACGCCGATAATGCGATCCGGCCTCCAGCGGCGTTGCGCCATCAGCGGGAAGAAACTGCTGACGGCAAAACTGCCAAGATGCAAAAGGCGTTTCAGGGTACTGGGCTGTTCTGGCACATACAGCGGGCAGCGCCACACCGTGGCTGCGCCCTCTTCCCGTTTGTACCGCCAGGCGGAATAGTTCTCGCCCACCTGCCACTGCGGATAGTAAGGCGGCGCGGTAATGACCCGCACTTCATGACCTTGTGCTGCCAGCCATTCCACCATCTCGCCAGTGTATTTGCCGATACCGGTTAGCTCTGGCGAGTAGTTAATGCCGTAGACCAGAATTTTCATAAGCCAGGCACTCCGGCACGCTTCTCAGCGAGAAAATAGGCGCGGCTGTTCGCATGAACATCGTCACTGGCCAGCAGCGCGTCCGCCGTCAACCAGCGGTAATCGTCATGCTGTTCGTCCGGCAGCAACAGCTCTTCTTCCGCTACCCTGAAGCGAAAACCGAGCACCACATAGTGGGTGGTGAAATCTGTACCGGAGAAGTTATCGTCATAAAAATGCTGCCAGACGCCGTAAAACTGGCCTGCTTTCATCGGCAGTCGCAGCCCCAGTTCCGCCAGCGTCAGCCGCTCAAATGCGGCTTCCAGCGTTTCATCTTTCTGCACGCGCCCTCCCGGCACAAACCAGTAACCCTGCGCCGGGCGGTTGGTTCTTTTGCCAAGCAGGAACTCGCCGCGGCTGTTCTCGACAATAAAGTCGAGAGAGACAAGCGGGGTCGAGCGCACTACTGTGGCAAAGTCTTCCTGACGTAAAAACATCATTACCCCCGAAAACGCTCTTGATTCTCAAGAAACCACTGGTAGGTGCTGGCAAGCCCCGCCTCCAGTGAGATTTCGTGATACCAGCCAAGTTGATGCAGGCGTGTCACATCCAACAGTTTGCGCGGCGTGCCGTCCGGTTTGCTGGCGTCGAAAACTACCCGACCTTTGTAGCCCACCACTTTAGCGATAGTTTGCGCCAGCTCGCGGATGGTGCAGTCAACGCCGGTGCCGACGTTAATGTGCGACAGCATCGGCTGGGTGTTTTCCAGCCAGACTTCGTGCGCCAGCTCCATCACATGAATGCTTGCCGCCGCCATATCATCGACGTGCAGAAATTCACGCATCGGTGTACCGCTGCCCCACACCACCACGTCCGGCGCATTCTGTGCCGTCGCCTCGTGGAAGCGACGCAGCAATGCTGGGATCACATGCGAATTACTCGGGTGGAAGTTGTCATGCGGGCCATACAGGTTGGTCGGCATGACCGAGCGGTAATCGCGTCCATACTGGCGGTTGTAAGATTCGCACAGTTTGATCCCGGCGATTTTGGCAATGGCATAAGGCTCGTTGGTCGGCTCCAGCGTACCCTGCAACAGCTCGCTTTCTGCCATCGGCTGTTTTGCCAGTTTCGGGTAGATACAGGACGATCCGAGAAACAATAGTTTGTTCACGTCGTTCTGATGCGCGGCGTGAATGATGTTGCTCTCAATCATCATGTTCTGGTAGATGAAATCCGCCGGATAGGTGTTGTTGGCGACAATGCCGCCCACTTTCGCCGCCGCCAGATAGACCTGGTCAATGCGTTCGCTGGCAAAGAAATCATGCACCGCGCGGCTGTCCAACAGGTTCAGTTCATCGCGGGTGCGTAATACCAGCTCCACATCACCGCGCTGTTCGAGCTGTCGCCTGATGGCGGAACCGACCATCCCGCGATGGCCAGCGATAAAAATACGTTGTTTACTCATGCTTAAGACTCCAGCGCGATCGCCACGTCGTAGCCGTGAGATTTCAGCAGAGAGTGTTTTTTCGCTGCCTCAAGGTCGTTAGCCACCATTTCAGAGACCATCTCTTTGAGGGTGATTTCCGGTTTCCAGCCCAGTTTTTCGTGCGCTTTGGTCGGATCACCGAGCAGCGTTTCAACTTCAGCCGGACGGAAGTAACGTGGGTCAACGGCGATAATTACATCACCCGGTTTTACGCCTGGTGCGTCATGCCCGGTGACGGAAACCACTATGCCCTTCTCTTCAACGCCCGTGCCTTCAAAGCGCAGTTTGATACCCAGTTGTGCCGCCGCCATTTCCACAAACTGGCGCACGGAGTACTGAACGCCGGTAGCGATAACGAAATCTTCTGGCTGTTCCTGTTGCAGCATCATCCACTGCATTTTTACGTAATCTTTGGCATGACCCCAGTCACGCAGGGAATCCATATTGCCGAGGTACAGGCAGGACTCCAGCCCCTGAGCGATGTTGGCGATTGCGCGAGTAATTTTGCGGGTGACGAAGGTTTCGCCACGGCGCGGCGATTCATGATTAAACAGAATGCCGTTGCAGGCGTACATGCCATAGGATTCGCGGTAGTTGACGGTTATCCAGTAGGCGTACAGTTTGGCGACCGCATACGGAGAGCGCGGGTAGAACGGCGTAGTCTCTTTCTGTGGAATTTCCTGCACCAGACCGTACAGTTCAGAGGTGGATGCCTGATAGAAACGGGTTTTCTTTTCCAGACCGAGGAAGCGGATCGCCTCCAGCAGACGCAGCGTGCCCATCGCGTCAACGTCTGCGGTATATTCCGGTGATTCAAACGAAACCGCAACGTGGCTCATCGCGCCCAGGTTGTACACTTCGTCCGGCTGTACTTCACGCAAAATGCGCGTCAGGTTGGAGGTATCACTCAGGTCGCCATAATGCAGATGGAATTTCGGGTTGCAGGTGTGTGGATCCTGATAAATATGATCCACGCGCTCGGTATTGAATGACGATGCGCGGCGCTTAATACCATGCACCTCGTAACCTTTCTCCAGCAGCAGTTCTGCCAGGTAAGAACCATCTTGTCCGGTTACGCCGGTGATGAGAGCGACTTTTGACATGTCTTATTCCTCTGTATTTTTTGAATTTATTCAGTTTCAACGCGTTTGCGTATCACCACTGCGGGGTTCCCCCGGCAAACCACATTTGCCGGAAGCGATTTAAAAACACTGCTTCGCGCACCTACGACGGTGCCGTCGGCAATAGTGACGCCGGGCGCGACAAAAACATCCGTCGCCAGCCAGCATTTCTCGCCAATCACAATTGGCAAGGCGTTAATAGTGAAATAATCACTTGCATGATCATGACTGCCGGTACACAAATAACTTTTTTGTGAAATTACCGAATGAGCGCCAATGGTAATTTCGCCAAGGGTATATAAATTAACCTCATCACCGATCCACGCGTAATCACCTAAAGTTAATTTCCATGGATAAGTAATTTTTACTGACGGGCGAATAACTACGTTTTTTCCTATTTTTGCGCCAAATAAACGTAACAAAAATGCCCGCCAGCGATACAATACTTGCGGTGACCAGGCAAATAATGTTGCCTGTACCGCCCACCATAATTGCACTTTAATCGCGTTGCCGCCCCGGAACCCTTTCGGCACCGAGAACCCACTTAAATCCTGCATCGTTTTCCCTTATATTCAGCTTTTGTTATATAAGGCTTTCGTCTTTGAGGTAGTACGTTGGCGTAAATGCCAGGATAATTCAGCCCAAAAGCCAGGCACATGTAATATTTGTCGTTGTACTTTTTTGGCGTCTGCACACAATTCCATATTATTGGTGGTAGAAATTCCGCCCATGGAAAATTCAGACACCAGGCCATTGAGTTTTTTAAATGCATAACCGGCCTTATACATTTTGGCCGCCAGCGCGTAATCGGAAGAAACTTTATATTCCAGATCATAACGCCATTTTTTCAGACCAGAAACCGGGAAAAATATCGCCTGATGACTGGCGGGCAGACTGTGATAAATATACCAGCCAGGTTTGGCGCTACGTTTAATTTTATGACCATCGCCAAAATCCAGCAGCGCATCGCCAGTGACCATCACGTTATCTTGTTGTGTTTTTAACTTACGCACAAAATTCGCGGCATTCGGGTGAAAGATATCGCCCGAGTTGAGAAACAAAGCAAATTTGCCTTGCGCCATCGCAATGCCTTTGTTCATAGCGTCGTAGATGCCGTTATCTGGCTCACTGACAAAGCGTAAGTTATGAACACCATTCAGATTTTCCAGATACTCACGGCTGCCGTCGTTCGAACCGCCATCGACAACAATCCATTCGAAGCTGATATCCTCCGCCTGCGCCAGATGCGTCAGGGAGGCGTGTGTTTTAACTATCCCTTCGAGATTACGAAACGCGACGGTGATTATGCTAAGCAACATGTTCTTACCTCGTAATACCCGTCATACTTCAAGCTGCATGTGCGTTGGTTTTCCTCGCTCCCCCCAGTCACGTACTCGTGTACGCTCCTGGGATTCGCTGTGTCACCAACTTCCTGCAACTCGAATTATTTAGGGTGTATATTTAACGCTTTTCGCAAAATAAACGGACAGACGATTAAAAATGCATATTCCGGGCTAAATATTGAACCGGTAAAAAACAGCGACACCGGAGTAAAAAGATATAATTGCACGCGAAAATTGCGGTTATCACCAAAAGCGTTGAGCATCATTTTTATCACTTTCCCCATGTACCACAGCGATAAAAACACCGCGAACCAGGAAAAATAAATAATCAGCAGATATAAACCATTGTCTATGGTTTTTCCGACATCCGCACCGTTAAATATTCCGAATGATGCGACATATTCATAAAGTGAGCCAAATCTGACCACACCGTCAATATGGGTCAAAGAATAACCGACCATCACCAGCGGACCAACAATACGATAATACGATGACGATCCTTCCGTACCTAAATCTCCCAGACGGGTGGAAATATAAGGAAACGCAATGACCACACCAACCAGGAATACAGCCAAAGAAATCAATGCCAGCGGTAATTTTTTCTTAATCGCCTCTTTATTCAGATACTGAAATGCCCACTCCAGCAAATAAAACAGGATAAAGGTCATAACCCCTGAAAACGATCCGGATAATATTATCCCTGCGAGAATCATAGCATCTGTTTTAGGCGTTTTGATACCAAACTGTTTGATGCTGAGCCAAATTGAGATTAATGCCAGAGCGAAAAATGCCGGTTCGAAATAAAGTGCCGTGGTACGCTTGCCACCGAATTTAATGAAATTCAGTACATAGCTGTTACTGTAAATCAGGTATTTCGAAATCGACTCCATAATACTGCTGCCGCCAGTAAGGATAATTTGCGCCATCTCCACCGCCGCCAGCGCCACCACCAGCCCAACCACCAAATAAAAGAAGCGTAATATCTTGCGGTGGTTGTGTGGCGAAATGGTTTTAAAGCGAATGCTCCACACCATGCCAATAATGATCACGATATAGACAAACAGCATCGTCGAGGTAACGTATTTGCTGGCATCCAAAGACTGACCAAACAGGTAGTTAAACGCCGTGAGTCCCGCACCAATCCCTAACGCTATCATCAATTTTTTAACGCTGATGCGCTCTAAAAACAGCAACAACAAGACAGGCAAAAAGGTGACGATGGTGATGGGAAAACTTTCGCCAAGCTGGGCGATTTTGACGTTAACCAGCAGGTAAATCAGCGGCAACAGCAGGTAGCTACAGATCCTGATAGAACTTGACATACTCCTCCAGCATCTGTTGTCCACTGTAGGCGGTGCGACTGCGCTGGCTGAACCCGGTAAGTGTGGTGCCAAATATCGCCTGCGCGATTTCTGGTTTACTTAACTGCACCAGTTGCAGCACTTCTTCTTCGCTGACGGTTTTACCGCCAGACTTTTGCAGCACTTCCCACGCCGCGTCGCTGTGAGTGGCAATCACCGGCACACCGATGGATAACGCTTCACACAAAATCAGCGGGTAGTTATCGACGCGAGAGCTAAATACCAGCGCATCCATTTGATTAAGCGCACTCATCAGCTTACGTTTGTCGGTTTCAAAACCGTGATTGACCACGTTGCCTGCGCTAAACGGCGAGAACTTACCGAAGGTATGAAGTTCGATTTTATCGCCCAGCGCCATCATTTCGCGTACCAGTCGCTGGTTAGTTTTGCCGTCATAACGCAGGTCATGCGCCACCACTGCGATTTTCGGCTTGCCCTGGGTTTCGCGCACCGGTGGCAGTTCCGCCAGAATTGCCTCGGTTGCCACGTCAATCCCGTTATTGATAATCCGGCAACGCCCAGGCCCGTACAGACTATTGAAAGCGTCAGCCACATGCTGGCTGGGGGAAATAAACTGACAGCCCAGCGCCAGCATCTCACGGAACAACTGGCGTTTGCCTGTAACTCGCTGGTGCGCGCGATCAACCTTCACCGGCGGATAGTTATTTAGAGTCGGGCATTTCTGACAGCCCGTTTTCCAGCCTTCACAACCGTCGGTAAAGGCGCAGCGTCCGGTGACACTCCAGTGGTCGTGCAGCGTCCAGAGCAGAGTGACATCTGGCTTGTGGTTTTTCACTTTTTCGCAAAATCTCACCACGTTGTTGAGATTCAACCAGTAACTGTGCAGGACATGAAAATGCAGCACCACTGACCCCTGCGTGCGGGTAATGGTGCGATATAACGCATTAAAATTGCCGAACACGTCGTGGTTAAACAGTGGAAACAGTGCGATATTCGCCATCGCCGTCAGGCGTGGGGTGTGTTTAATCACCTGCGAATAGTTTTGATGGCTGACACTCTCTTTGCCGCCCTTGCCGTAGCCGTAGACAAAATGTGACGCCAGCCCCTGTTGCAGTGCGCGCTGGTGGAGATCTAACGCCACGCCTGCCGCCCCGCCCTCCGCCAGCCGGACATTAAATTGCAAAATATTCATTTAATTACCTTCACTCGCGCTTTTTCTCCCACCACCAGCGCGTTGTCCGGGACAGCATCGAGCACCACGCTGCCCGCGCCGACAGTCACGTTGTGACCAATGGTGATATCGCCAAGAATAATGACATTGGCACCGAGTTCGACGCCGTTGCCAATTTGGGGGCACGCCATGTTGTCGGCTCCTCGATTGCCAATAGTGACGCCGTGGCGAATGGTGAAATCATCCCCCGCCACCACGTTTTTATTGATCACCACCGCGTAGCCGTGATGGATGGTAAAACGACGTCCGATGGTCGCGGCAGCCTGGATTTCATAACCGAAAAAGCATTCAGTGATAATGCGATACAGCACCAGCAGCGGAACCGCCCACAGATTGTTGAGGACGTTCTTTTTGCGCCACACCGAGCAAAAATGGGCAACGCGATAGGCGAGAACCATGCAGCACGGGCGGAGACTCCAGCTATTGGCGCGCAGATCTTCCAGCATCCTTAGCGCCCCCGCAGCCCGTCCGCCAGACGTTTACCATTGCGCACTGACAACAGTGTCAGCAAAGTGCGCCAGGTCATGTGCTTATTGCGGATTTGATAGAGGGTAAACAGTTGATACTTTTTGCTGGCGCGGTCGAATTTGTCTTTGTGCTTGCGGTAAAAATGGAAGTATCCGGAGAATTTTTTCGGTGACGAGGTGATCTGCATTTCGCCGTGATTGATATGCAGGATCTGCGTCGCCTCTTCCAATTTCCACGGTTCGCCATACTCCACCACCATCCGCAGGAAGATGTCGTAATCCTGTGCCGCTTTCAGTTCGGTATCGAACAAGCACTCTTTGAAACGCCACGCCCAGGTAAAAACCTGGTTGCCGATGATGTTGCGCTTGTAGAACAGGCGGCGTGAATACGGCGATTTAGGATACAGCGGCAGGCTTGCCGGTTGGGAATAGACTTCGCCCTGGCAAACGTAGTCGTTAGCGTACAAAAAGGCGTGAGTGACCAGTTGCTGTTTATGGGCGAGGAAGACGCTCAGGCGGTTGGGTGTCCACTCGTCATCGTCATCGATCCCGGTGATGTATTCCCCTTGAGCCAGCATAATCGCCTGGTTGCGTACCGCACAGGCTCCGTTGTTAATATCGTTGTGAATGTAGGTGATGCGTGGGTCATTGAGGGCTGTGACGTATTGTTGCAACTGTTCCCAGGACGTAGAGCAATCATCAACGATGATCATCTCCCAGTTGCTGTAGTCCTGGCGCAGGACCGATTTGATCGCCCGAATCGCCAGTTGTTGGCGGTTCCAGGTCGGCATATAGATTGAGATCAGCGGATTTTCTTTCATAGTTTGTTCTCCCGGCTTATGAGCTGGTTTGCTTGCCGGATGCGGCGTGAACGCCTTATCCGGCCTACGGGGCGGTGCGAATGCAGGTATCGGGAAACCGACCTCGTTATTTTGCATCCGACTTATATTCATATTCGTAGTAGCCATAATCCTGATACGCACTGGCGCGGCGGAAGATGGAGTTCAGAATCACCCCTTTCACCGTAATCCCGTTCTGCTCAAAACGGCTGAGGCTGGTTTCCACTTCTTTCAAGGTGTTGACCGCATAACGCGCCACCATCAAGGTGGTTCCGGCATGACGCCCGACAATTGCCGCATCGGTCACCGCCAGAATCGGCGGCGTATCAATCAACACCAGGTCGTAGTTTTTACTCGCCCAGCTCACCAATTCGGCAAAGCGTTCGCTCATCAGAAGTTCAGACGGATTCGGCGGCACCTGACCGCGCGGGATCAGGTCAAAATTAGGAATCGAAGTGGGTTTGGCACTGGCCGCAATATCACCCTTGCCAATCAGAAGCTCCGACAGGCCATTGACGTTATTGGTGCCGAGTAACTCGTGGGTATAGCCTTTGCGCATATCGCAGTCGATCAACAACACCCGTTTATTGGTCTGACTGATCACCGCGGCAAGGTTGGCACAGACAAAGGTTTTACCAATTGACGGGCTAACCCCGGTCAGCATCAGCACATTATTTTGTGCCTGCATCATCGCGAAGTGCAGGCTGGTACGCAGACTGCGGACGGCTTCAATCGCCAGATCGGTTGGATTCCCCACCGCCAACAACTGGCTCTGTTTGTAGCGTTTAATACCTTTAATCGTTTTGACACTATCGCGTGCTTTCTGCCATTCCGACAGTGGAATGCTGGCGTAAACGCTGATGCCATGTTCTTCCAGCACCTGCGGGCTTTCAATACCGCGATTAAACAGTGAGCGCAGCAACACGCCAACAATGGAGAGCATCAGGCCGAGGATAATCGCACCAAGAATAATCAACCCTTTCTTCGGTTTCAGTACACCAGGCTGGGTGATTGCCGGGTCAACAATACGTACATCACCGACGGTACTGGCTTCAGTAATTTTCAGCTCCTGCTCTTTATTCAGCAGTTGCATATAGACCTGTTGACCAGATTCCACATCGCGGGTCAGGCGCACAATCTCTTGCTGAGTTTTCGGCATCGCCGTCACCCGGCCGTTAAGTTTGGCTTTTTCGTCTTCCAGTGCCTGACGTTTCTCCAGCAAGGTACGGTAGGCCGGGTGGACTTTGGTATACAGTTTGGAGATTTCCGCCTCTTTAAAGGTCAGTTCGTTAAGCTGTGCGTCGATGTTGACCATCGAATCGAGCACTGCTTTTGCTTCCAGCGGTAAATCGACGGAATCTTTATCCTGACGGAAGGCATTCAGTTTGTTTTCAGCGACATCAAGGCGGCTGCGCACTTCCGGCAACTGCTGTGCGAGGAAGGCGAGGCTTTTCGACGCTTCTGCCGACTTACGTTCAATATTTTGTTCCTGATAGTTACGGGCGATGCTGTTAAGAATGTCGCGGATCTGTTCGCGATCTTCACCGGTATAAGTCAGGCTAAGTACACCAGCATCTTTGCCGTTCTCCGTTACCGTCAGGCTATTTTGCAGTTGATTAATCATCCCGAGCGTGGAGTATTTCGTAACCGTAAACGCACTGCCCGGACTGGCGTGAATGGCTTCGACCATCAGCGCGACGCCCTCTTTTTTCAGCATCTGGCCTGCTTGCCCACGGGCGCTAAAGCCACCATCACTGATCAGGGTGTAGTTTTTGTTGTCCAGAACGTTAAGCGTAAATACCTGATCCGCCATCTCTTTTGGACGATTAAAGGTGGTCACTTTCACCGTCTCGTTCTGGCGTCCCATCAGACGATCCCAACCCGCACCGAAAATCGGGAACGTGTTTTTGCTCACCGCAATATCAAGGTCGAGATCGTCAACCGTTTTGCCGAGCACCAGACGCGATCGAATCAACTGGATCTCGGCGTCCGATGCTGGCGGTTTGTTGGCTAACGCCGAACCGATGTCCTGCACCAGCGAATTACCGCCACTTTGTTCGATTTGAACCAGTGCATCGGCGCTGTAAATCGGCGTGGCGAAGAAGGTGTAAATCACGGCACAGAGGGCGAATACGGCAGTGATGCCAAGCACCCACCAGCGTGCTTCAATGACGGTGCCGACCAGACGACCAATATCGATTTCATCACTGCCCGTTACCGGAGCGGCATGTTGTTTTACTTTTTCTGTCATTCTTATACCTGCTCTGCGTTCAATGCCTGCGCCCACTGGCGGGCAGACCGTTCAAGTAATGTGTACACCGCTGCAAACGTTTCCCGACTTTTGCGATAGGGGTCGGGGATTTCACATTCGTTATCCCAGTGACCAAACAGCATCACTTTGCCGCGCATCTCCGGCGCTATCTCGCATAAACGGGCGATATGGCGCTTTTCCATGGTCAAAATCAGGTCGTAGTTGCGACACAGGCGGCGGCTGATTTGCCGGGCGCAGTGACCTTCCAGAGACAGTTGATGTTCTGCGGCGACGCTGATGGCGGTAGGATCAGCGCCTTTACCTACCAGCGCACCGAGCCCAGCGGACTCCACTTTCAGCTCAGGGTGATAACGTTGCAGTAAGCGCTCCGCCGTCGGGGAGCGGCAAATATTGCCGACGCAGACAACTAAGATGTTGTTAAACATGACGATTACCAGTTATGAATGTCGCTGGCTGTATCCGTCATGTAACGGACACCGCTAATAGTTGGCAGCAACTGATTGATCAGGCGGTTCCAGCGGGAAACCGGGGCGGTGGTGACATACACCACGTCGTAAGGCTGGAGGCGGAATTCCGTCGCCATCACCAGCGAAGTGGCATCGGACATATCCAACTGGTAGATGTTGGCAATCTTGCCGCCGCGCCCGCCCTCTCCTTTCAGCGGACGAATGACAAAGATGCCGCTGGCGTTAGAGGTGGTCATATCAATACCTTCGGCATTGCCCAGGGCTTCAGTCAGGGTCATGCCGCTAAAGTCCATTTTCAGGGTGCTCTGTTTCTTCACTTCGCCCATCACGAACACTTTCAGATCGTCATTACGCGGCACGTAAAGAATATCGCCCGGATAAAGCAGTCGGTTCTGGTTGAGATCGCCGTTTTGCATCAGCGCCTGCAAAGAAATACGTTCTTCGCGGCCATTGTGTGTCAGAACGACGTTGCGCCAGTCGGCGGTGTCGGTCAGGCCACCAGCGGCGTTAATGGCATCGAGAATGGTCAGCGGCACGTTGGTAATGGCCTGCTGACCGGATTTATTCACCTGACCGGAGATATAGGCTTTTTGCGAACGGAAGGCGGCGATATTAACGTCCACCTGCGGGTCAGCGATGTATGTCGCTAAGCGGCGGGTAATATCACTGCGAATTTCAGCGAGAGTTTTGCCCACCACGTGAACCTTGCCAATATACGGATAGAACATGGTGCCGTCAGGCTGTACCCAGTTACCGGCATCGCTGGAGCTGCGGTACTGACCGGCAGGCGTGGTGAGTTCAGGGTGATCCCAGACAGTGACGTTAAGAACATCGCCAGGTCCAACACGATACTGGTAATTAGCAATCTCACTTTCCAGCGTCATATTAGGGCGCGCCACGTTGGGGCGTGGGCGTAATTGATCAACCAGACGTGGGGTAAGCGGATAAACATTCACCATTTTGTCGAGATCGAAATCAGCGTCCTGCTGTTTGATGACGTCTTTACCCATCGTAGACATATTGCTGCCCGGAAGTACTGTGCAACCGCTTATCAAGGTTACTGACACCAATAATGGCATCAATTTCATTTTGGATTTCATCATTGTTTATTTATCACTTTGGCAGAGTCATTATCCTGTGCATTATTCGTCGCAATATCACTATGCACATTTACCTTGCAGTTAATTGAATAAAAATTTAACTGGCATCAGTCCTAAAAAAATTGATTTCATCCGCAGGCTATTGACAGAATAATTCAGACTCATCGTTCAGGCATCCAGACACGCTACCGCCCCTGGCTTTTTAGCTACCAATACACTGATTTGGTTCAAATTTTCTAACCCTTTCACCATGCAACAGTCTATGTGAAAGCATTATTCCGGAAATTATTTCCCCGACTATAAGATAGCATTATGGTAATTAAATACTTGCTCTCCAATAATTCAGGAAGAAGTGTTACAGCTAAAGGAATAGCAGGCAAGGTAACAAATCGGTAATTGACTATTTTTAAGAATTATATGAAGGCTATTTTTTGTATCTTTTAGGAGTTTCTTTATGTTGACAATATTTAATATACCACCTCCATATGCGATATTTCTTAAATATATTTGCGATAAGGGAGTTATTTTCAACACAAAATAAAGGGGATTGATTACCGGATTCATTGTGAATAAAAATCTGATAAGTCATGCCTGAGCATTGCAATTTGGCGCATCATTATCCATGATCGAATTGTGACATTTGTCATACAACGAATAGGTATTGCACTTACTATGGAATGGATTGCCGATCCGTCTATCTGGGCCGGGTTAATCACGCTGATAGTGATCGAACTGGTCCTCGGTATTGATAACCTGGTCTTTATTGCCATCCTCGCAGAAAAACTACCGCCGAAGCAGCGCGACCGCGCACGAGTTACCGGACTACTGCTGGCAATGTTAATGCGCCTGTTACTGCTGGCGTCAATCTCCTGGCTGGTCACTCTGACCCAACCGCTGTTTAGCTTCCGCTCGTTTACCTTTAGCGCCCGCGACTTAATCATGCTGTTCGGTGGTTTCTTCCTGCTGTTCAAAGCTACGATGGAGCTGAACGAGCGGCTGGAAGGGAAAGACAGCAATAACCCCACACAACGCAAAGGAGCGAAGTTCTGGGGCGTGGTGACGCAAATAGTTGTGCTGGACGCCATCTTCTCTCTCGACTCGGTGATTACCGCCGTTGGGATGGTCGATCATTTACTGGTAATGATGGCCGCCGTCGTTATCGCTATCAGTCTGATGCTGATGGCCAGCAAGCCGTTAACTCAGTTCGTTAATAGCCACCCAACCATCGTTATACTGTGCTTAAGTTTCCTGTTGATGATTGGCTTTAGCCTGGTCGCGGAAGGTTTCGGATTCGCCATTCCGAAGGGGTATTTGTACGCTGCTATTGGTTTCTCAGTGATGATCGAGGCGCTCAACCAGTTAGCCATCTTTAACCGACGCCGTTTTCTTTCCGCCAATCAGACGCTGCGTCAGCGCACAACCGAAGCAGTGATGCGCCTGTTAAGCGGGCAAAAAGAAGATGCAGAACTGGATGCCGAAACCGCGTCAATGCTGGGGGATCATGATAATCAGCAAATCTTTAATCCGCAGGAGCGGCGGATGATCGAGCGGGTACTCAATCTGAATCAGCGTACCGTCAGCAGCATTATGACCTCACGTCACGATATTGAGCATATTGATCTCAACGCCCCGGAAGAAGAGATCCGCCGGTTACTGGAGCGAAATCAGCACACGCGTCTGGTCGTTACCGACGGTGACGACGCCGAAGATTTGCTCGGTGTTGTTCACGTTATCGACCTGCTGCAACAGTCGCTGCGCGGTGAACCGCTCAACCTGCGGGTGTTAATTCGCCAGCCGCTGGTATTTCCGGAAACCTTGCCATTGTTACCTGCCCTCGAGCAGTTCCGTAACGCTCGCACGCACTTTGCTTTTGTGGTGGATGAGTTTGGCTCAGTGGAAGGGATTGTGACATTAAGTGACGTCACCGAAACCATCGCCGGGAACCTGCCGAACGAAGTGGAAGAGATCGACGCCCGTCATGATATTCAGAAAAACGCCGACGGCTCCTGGACGGCGAATGGCCATATGCCGCTGGAAGATCTGGTGCAATATGTGCCGCTGCCGCTGGACGAGAAGCGTGAATATCACACCATTGCCGGGCTGCTGATGGAATATTTGCAGCGCATTCCACAACCTGGCGAAGAAGTACAGGTAGGGGATTATTTGCTCAAAACGTTGCAGGTGGAGAGCCATCGCGTACAGAAGGTGCAGATTATTCCGCTGCATAAGGAAGATAATTTGGAGTATGAGGTGTGAGGGCATGTAGGCCTGATAAGACGCGTAAAGCGTCGCATCAGGCGTTTCATTCAACCGGGAGAGTATGTGACATTGAAGGCTGTTCCGTTCACTTTATGTTCCTCGCTACTTTGGAACGCTCAAGCCGGTGAACGTGCCAGGGTGGCTCAATCGCCACCACCCTGGCAACCCGGGCTCCCGGCGGTAAATCGCCGCTGGCGCGGTCCCCTCATCTTATTCCTTTCGGCTATCGGGTACGGGCGCGAGGTAACATCCCTGTAAAACGCGCCCTCAGCCCACATCCATGTGGGCTGCCCCGGCCTACAGGAAACGATTCGGCGATTTACAGCCGGACCAACACCCTCGCTGAAATACCTTACTTTTACTGATGATTCATCTTTGCTGAAAGTAATCTACGTGATTGCCTGATGCGACGCTTTACGCGTCTTATCAGGCCTACAAATTATGTCATCTGGAAACTTACATCTTCTCCAGCAACTTCTTCACATCTTTACCATTGCGGGAGTCTTTATTGCGCTCAGCCCAGTCGTTCAGGCGACGTTTGGCTTCGTCCTGTAGCTGTTTACGCAGCAACTGATCCACTTGCAGACTGTAATTGAGTTGCTGCCAGTTGCCATAAACCCGCAGCGGAACAGGTGTTTCTTTGAAGAATTCAACCAGCTTGCTTTCTCCGTTCCAGCCGCCAACGACACGAATATCAAACTGGGTGTCACAGGTTTGCTCTGCCAGATTCAACGTACCAGCCCCTGTCAGCGCCAGCACTGGCGATTCACCCTGCATGTCGTTTAACGTCACGACGCCATTATTTAGCGTCAAATCCGTCGTAAAACGGTCAAGCCGTGTCACATTATCGAAGTTTTCAGCAGCCTTCACATCACCGCCGTTACGTTCTACCGCCTGCTGGATCATCTGCTGGAAGTTCATCCCTTCCATGCGCGTGTCGGCCATTTCAACATGCGCCTTCCCTTGCCAATTATGGCGGAAATCTTCCGCATCAATGTCAGCACCGGAGAAATCACCGGCCAGCGACATTTTGCCGGTCAACGAAATCGGATAGTTAAACGCCTTCAGAATAGTGCCAATCTCAACGTTTTCCAGCCGGGGTTGAAAGGATATCCGCGGATTTTTTACCGTCGAGTCCAGCGTGCCCGGCAGCGAAACTTGCCCACCGTTGAGTTTGCCTTGCAGTTGGATAATCTCCAACAAGCCCGACTTGTTGGTCATTTGCGTGGCGACATCGGTAAAATTCATTCCGCGCCAACGCACGTTATCAGCCTGCAACAATATATCGGCGGCAAAACCTTTTAACCCCTGGTAGGCTGGCTCATCAATACGCGAGGAAATAACGGGACGTGGTAACGTTGGTTGATTCTGCCCCTGCTGCGCAGCACCGATTTCACCGTTAACTGTTTCATTAAGCGGGATTAAGTTATCGAGATTAAGCTGCGGGAATTGCAGTCTTAACAACCATTCCGGCTTCTCTGTCAGCGTGACCTGCGCTTGCCCACTGAGCGTACTGTCGTTAGCGGTCAAATTGATTTGATGAAATGACAGACGTTTATGTGGCTCTTGCCACTGGGCCTGGAAACTCCCCTGCCCCTGAATACCTTGTTTTGGCAAGTCTGCGCCCTGCAACTGCCAGTTAATTTGTTCAATAGCCGCCGTTAAATCTTGCGGATAATCAGAGGCATCCACCGTGCCTTTGAGAGATAACGTGAGATCGCGCTGGTCGCGATTAACCCGCCCGGAGAACTCAAACGAGCCACGATGTTGGGGATCTTGCTCCATTTGCAGACGGATATTGCGAATCGTCACCTGCTCGTCATTTTCATGCTGGAACACCAGCACACTGTCAGCTACCTTCAGGCTGGAGATATCAAACGACCAGCCGCGATCTTCTGACAGCTCCGGCAACGTATTATCGCGCGGCGCAACGGGGGCATCTTCACTCCGCACCGCTTCTGTCTGCGGCGTCAGTTGAATGACTGCGCCTTTCAGCATCACCTGCTTAACGCTCAGTTGATGGCTCAGTAGCGGTAAAAGCGCCACATCAAGGCGCATATTATCGGCTCGTACCAGCGGCTGACTGGCACCCTGGGCGGTAAGGGACATGCGCCCGGAGAGAATACTAAGTTGCGGCCAGACGTGCCAACGCAGTGGCCCGTCCAACTGCAATTGATAGCCGCTACGCGCAGCAACCTGCTTGACCATATAGTCGCGGAAATCATTCGGATTCACCAGCAACACTAGCGCAGATAACCCGGCCACCAGCACGACCAGGAGTATCATCAGCGTCGTCAGAAATCGTCTCATGGAATCCTCAATGGGCCTGAATTAGTCTTTATCGATTCGACTGGCGACCGCGCCCTGCTGGTTGCGATATTTCGCATCTTCACGGCGGTTGTATGGACGCGCTGCCGGGCCGGAAAGCGGCTCAAAGCTCAGCGCGCCAATTAACATCCCCGGGCGCAGCGCCAACGGCAGTTTACCGGAGTTGTAAAACTCCAGCACAATGCAGCCAGACCAGCCCGGATCGATACGGTGTGCGGTGACGTGCACCATCAGCCCTAAACGCGCCAGTGAAGAACGCCCGTCCAGCCAGCCCACCAAATCAGCAGGCAAGGTTACCGACTCCAGCGTCACCGCCAGCGCCAGCTCACCTGGATGAAGAAAAAACGCCTCGTTTTCATCGAGCACGATCTCATCGCTCATCACGCGATCAAGGGCCGCGCTCACTTCGTCTTTAGGACCGCTCAGATCGATAAACGCTGCCGTGTGGCCCCGGAAGGTACGAAATTTATTGCCCAGGCGCACATCCACCGTCGCGCCATTAATACGTTCCACCGGCGGACGTGGGTTGATCGACAAACGGCCTTCATCAAGCCAGGCTTCAATATCTCGGTCACACAGACGCATGGCATTTTCTCCTTTCGCGCATCACTCCCTTAACGCCTTTTACGTCAAGGGCATACCAGGTTATCACTGAACGGTACACAATTTACCAGGCTTATTCAAAGAACTGACTTATTTTCGCTTTCAATATATCGATCGCGATGCGGTTTTTACCGCCGCGCGGCACGATAATGTCGGCATATTGTTTGGAAGGTTCAATGAATTGCAGGAACATTGGGCGCACGGTTTTTTGATATTGCGCCATCACCGAATCCATCGAACGCCCGCGCTCGTTAACATCGCGCTTGATGCGGCGCATCAGGCAGATATCCAGCGGGGTATCAACAAAAATGGAGAAGTTGAGTTCGTCACGTAAACGCGCATCCGTCAGCAGCAAAATGCCTTCGAGAATGATGACTTTCTTCGGTTCAACCTTCACCGTTTCTTTCATACGCGTATGTTCAACATAGCTGTAAACCGGCAGGTCAATAGCCGAACCACGTTTCAGCGCTTGTAAATGCTCAAGCAGCAGACTGTGATCCATCGCACTCGGATGGTCGTAGTTGGTCTTAACGCGTTCTTCCATCGACAGATGGCTTTGATCTTTGTAGTAGCAGTCTTCCGGAATAACGCCGATGTGTTCATCACCCACTTGTTCACGTAATTCACGATAAAGGGTACTGGCAATGAGACTCTTGCCGGAAGCCGATGCGCCAGCGATACCGATAATGACGCACTGATGAGACTGATCAGTCATAAATTTAGCGACCTGATTAACCTGGATGTTAGGAAGGGGGTGCCGAAGCACCAAACGCGGCAATTATAGGGATTTCATCCGCCTGATACCAGTCGAATAGCGTTGCCGCACATTTAGAGTTAATTGTTGACGATCCATTCCCTGACGCAAATTTAATTGTTTGCTTTTAACGCAATGTGAAAGATGTTATGTCCGGTTGTGCAAATTACCGCCCATTACGTCACTTTATGAACAAACCGCATATAAAATGTAAAACTTTTGTACTAGCATAAACACAGATACTAATGCTGGCGACCTGGCCATATGGATAGAGCGGTAATGAGTAAACGATCACAACGTGTTTTAATTACCCTGCCTCATCCACTGCTTCACCTCGTCAGTTTAGGTTTAGTCTCGTTTATCTTTACCCTCTTCTCACTTGAACTTTCGCAGTTTGGTAGCCAGCTTGCGCCGTTGTGGTTTCCGACGTCCATTATGATGGTGGCGTTTTACCGCCATGCCGGGCGGATGTGGCCGGGAATCGCATTGGCCTGCTCGCTGGGAAATGTCGCCGCATCTGTACTGCTTTTTTCTACCAGTTCGCTCAATATGACCTGGACGACCATCAACATTATTGAGGCTGTCGTGGGCGCAATGCTGCTGCGTAAATTATTACCGTGGTATAACCCACTACAAAATCTGGCTGACTGGCTACGTCTGGCATTTGGCAGCGCTATCGTGCCACCTGTATTGGGCGGCGTGCTGGTTGTCTTGCTGGTTCCAGACGACGATCCACTTAAAGCATTTCTGATCTGGGTGCTTTCCGAATCAATCGGCGCACTGGCGCTAGTCCCGCTGGGATTGTTGTTTAAGCCACACTATCTATTGCGCCATCGCGACCCGCGGTTGCTGTTTGAGACGCTGTTAACGTTATCCATCACGCTGGCGTTAAGCTGGCTCTCGATGCGGTATCTGCCGTGGCCTTTTACTTTCATTATTGTGCTGCTGATGTGGAGCGCCGTGCGTTTGCCACGGATGGAAGCCTTTTTGATTTTTCTTGCCACGGTGATGATGGTGTCGCTGATGTTGGCAGCCGATCCGGCTTTACTCGCCACGCCGCGAACCTACCTGATGAGCCATATGCCGTGGCTGCCATTTTTGCTGATCCTGCTGCCCGCCAACATCATGACCATGGTGATGTATGCCTTTCGCGCTGAACGCAAGCATATTTCCGAAAGCGAAACCCGCTTTCGTAATGCGATGGAGTATTCCGCCATCGGCATGGCGTTAGTGGGTATCGAAGGGCAATGGCTGCAATCCAACAAATCGCTATGCCAGTTTCTTGGTTACAGCCAGGAAGAGCTGCGTGCCATTACCTTTCAACAACTTACCTGGCCGGAAGATCTCAATAAAGATCTGCAACACGTTGAGAAGTTGATCAGCGGTGAAATAAACACCTATTCAATGGAAAAACGCTACTACAACCGTAATGGCGACGTTGTCTGGGCGTTGCTTGCCGTCTCACTGGTACGCCACACCGATGGCACACCACTCTATTTTATTGCCCAGATTGAAGACATAAACGATCTCAAACGCACCGAACAGATCAACAAACGTCTGATGGAGCGGATAACACTGGCTAACGAAGCCGGTGGCATTGGCATCTGGGAGTGGGAGCTGAAGCCTAACATCTTCAGTTGGGATAAGCGGATGTTCGAGCTGTATGAAATTCCGTCACATGTCAAACCGAACTGGCAGGTGTGGTACGACTGTGTGCTGCCAGAAGATCGCGGGCACGCCGAGAAAGTGATTCGCGATTCATTGCAGGCTCGTTTGCCTTTTAAACTGGAATTTCGCATTACCGTAAAAGATGGCATCCGCCATATTCGCGCCCTCGCCAATCGTGTGCTGAATAAAGAGGGCGAAGTCGAGCGCCTGCTCGGCATTAATATTGATATGACCGAAGTGAAACAGCTCAATGAGGCGCTGTTTCAGGAAAAAGAGCGCCTGCACATTACGCTGGATTCCATCGGTGAAGCCGTGGTCTGTATTGATATGGCGATGAAAATCACCTTTATGAATCCGGTTGCCGAGAAGATGAGCGGCTGGACGCAAGAAGAGGCGTTGGGTGTTCCGCTACTCACAGTGTTGCAAATTACATTTGGTGATAATGGTCCCTTAATGGAGAACATTTACAGTGCCGACACGTCGCGTTCCGCTATCGAACAAGATGTCGTTCTCCACTGCCGTAGCGGCGGCAGCTACGACGTCCATTACAGCATTACGCCGCTAAGTACCCTTGATGGCAGCAATATTGGTTCGGTGCTGGTAATTCAGGACGTCACCGAATCACGCAAAATGCTGCGCCAGCTTAGCTACAGCGCCTCCCATGATACCCTGACACATCTCGCCAACCGTGCCAGTTTTGAGAAGCAGTTGCGGATACTTTTGCAGACGGTAAGCAGTACGCATCAACGACATGCTCTGGTGTTTATCGATCTTGATCGCTTTAAAGCCGTAAATGACAGCGCCGGGCACGCGGCAGGTGATGCCCTGCTGCGAGAACTGGCATCGCTGATGTTAAACCTGTTGCGCGCCAGTGACGTGCTGGCGCGGCTCGGCGGTGATGAATTTGGTCTTTTGCTACCTGACTGTAATGTTGAAAGTGCCCGCTTTATCGCGACACGCATTATCAGCACGATTAATGACTACCACTTTATGTGGGAAGGCCGTGTGCATCGGGTTGGAGCCAGCGCAGGAATTACACTGATCGATGACAGCAATCATCAGGCGGCAGATGTGATGTCGCAGGCCGATATCGCCTGTTATGCTTCAAAAAATGCGGGCCGCGGCCAGGTGACGGTTTACGAACCACAGCAAGTTACCGCACATAGCGCACAAGCAGCGATGTCACTCGATGATCCGTGGATGATGATTAAAGAGAATCATCTGCTGCTGATCGCCCACGGTGTCGCTTCTCCGCGAATTCCGGAAACGCGTAATCTGTGGCTGATTTCGCTTAAGCTCTGGAGTCGTAACGGCGAGGTTATTAACGAACTGACATTTCGCCGTAGCTTCAGTGATCCGATGCTCAATCTCGCCCTTGATCGCCGGGTATTGCATGAATTTTTCCAACAGGCAGCAAACGCAGTTGCCAGTAAAGGCTTAAGCATCGCCCTTCCCCTTTCCGTTACCGGTTTAAGCAACACCACGCTGGTGGATGAACTGCTTGAACAACTGGAAAATAGCCCACTACAACCACGGTTATTACATCTGATTATTCCGGCAGAAACCATTTTCGACCACGCAGAAAATATGCATAAACTGCGGCTGGCGGGCTGCCAGATCGTGCTCAGTCAGGTGGGACGCGACCTGCAAATCTTCAACGCACTGAACGCGAATATGGCAGATTATCTGCTACTCGACGACGAGTTATGCGCCAGCGTACAAGGCAATTTGATGGATGAAATGCTGATTTCGATCATTCAGGGTCACGCCCGGCGGCTGGGATTGAAAACCATCGCCGGGCCAGTAACGCTGCCGCTGGTAATGGATACGCTTTCTGGCATCGGCGTCGATCTGATTTATGGCGAGGTGATTGCCGATGCCCAACCGCTGGATTTGCTGGTTAATAGCAGTTATTTCGCAATTAACTGAGTATTTTGCCGCCCCCATCGCCTGATGCGTCTACAATTCATCCATTTCGTCGGCCGCCCGGCGACCAGCATCATGCTTCATCTGGTTGCCAGCCTTCCGTATACCAGATATGCAACAGCGCATAAGAACGCCAGGGTTTCCAGCGTTCGGCATAACGGCGGATTTGTGCCGGTGTCATTCCCGGAAATCGCTGTTTAATTAAATAATCATCCGGTAGAAAAACATCTTTCGCTTGCCAGCCGCGCAAGGCGAAATAATTCGCCGTCCAGCGCCCGATTCCAGGAAAGGTTTGCAGCGTTTTCATCGCCTGCTCAACATCACCGGGCATTGTTATCGGTAAGGAGCCATCCAGTACCGCATTTGCCAGATGGATCAACGCCTCTGCACGTTTCAGCGGCATCCCCAACGCTTTTAGCGCCTGCGAGTCGGCTGCTGCCAGCCGTTGAGGCGTGGGAAAGCAGATATAATCCGGGAAATCATCCAGACGTTCGCCATAAAGCTGCACCACTTTGGCGGTCAATTTCGCCGCCATCGCCACGCTCACCAGTTGGCCTAAAATGGCGCGCACGCCCTGTTCAAAAGCATCAACACAGCCAGGTAAACGCAATCCCGGCCGCGCCGCGCCTAACTCACCTAACGCCCCATTAACAATCTGCGGATTACATTGCAGATCAAACAGGCGGCTTATTTTCGCCAGGCACCCGGTCGCCACTGGTTCTAATCCCGAACTTAAGTTCACTTGCAACGTATTATTTTCGACATCAGGAACCACCGTTATCATGCCCCGATGTTCGCCCACTGCCAGACTGCGGGCATAATAATTGTCAGCGACCGTTTCCACACCGCTCACCGCACGAGTGGCAAGAAATCCCAACATCCACGACCAGTCATACGGCGGTTGCCAGTTCAGGGTATACATCGCATCTCCTTTTTTATCCGCTTTCAGCATAAACGTTATTCAGACGCAGCGCTTTGCTTTCATATTCCGGTTGTCGCGGCGACAACATTTCGCTAAAGTCACGCCCCTTCTTCACCGGCATGGGGATTATTTCGTGTTTATTGGTTTTGATTACGGTACAGCAAACTGTTCAGTAGCGGTGATGCGTGACGGTAAACCACAGTTGCTGAAAATGGAAAATGACAGCTCGCTGCTGCCTTCAATGCTTTGTGCACCAACGCGTGAAGCGGTAAGCGAATGGCTGTACCGCCATCATGATGTTCCAGCAAACGACGATGAAACGCAGGCGCTGCTGCGTCGGGCGATTCGTTACAACCGCGAAGAAGATATCGATGTTACGGCGAAAAGCGTGCAGTTCGGTCTTTCCTCACTGGCGCAGTACATTGATGATCCGGAAGAAGTGTGGTTTGTGAAATCACCGAAATCGTTCCTCGGAGCCAGCGGTTTAAAACCTCAGCAGGTGGCGCTGTTTGAAGATCTGGTCTGCGCAATGATGTTACACATTCGCCAACAAGCACAAGCGCAGTTACCTGAAGCGATTACCCAAGCGGTGATTGGCCGTCCGATTAACTTCCAGGGGCTGGGTGGCGATGAAGCTAACGCCCAGGCGCAGGGGATCCTCGAACGTGCGGCGAAGCGTGCCGGGTTCAAGGATGTGGTATTCCAGTACGAACCGGTGGCGGCCGGGCTGGATTACGAAGCGACCTTGCAGGAAGAAAAACGTGTACTGGTGGTGGATATCGGTGGCGGTACGACTGACTGTTCATTGTTGCTTATGGGCCCCCAGTGGCGTTCGCGCCTGGATCGTGAAGCCAGTCTGCTTGGTCACAGTGGCTGCCGTATTGGCGGTAACGATCTGGATATCGCACTGGCGTTTAAACACCTGATGCCACTGCTGGGCATGGGTGGCGATACAGAAAAAGGTATCGCCCTGCCGATTCTGCCGTGGTGGAATGCGGTCGCCATCAACGACGTACCTGCGCAAAGCGATTTCTACAGTAGCGCCAATGGTCGTCTGCTTAATGATTTAGTACGAGATGCCCGCGAACCGGAAAAAGTTGCCTTGTTGCAGAAAGTCTGGCGGCAACGTTTAAGTTATCGCCTGGTACGCTGCGCAGAAGAGAGCAAAATTGCGCTTTCCAGTGAAGTTGAAACTCGCGCGTCGCTGCCATTTATCCGCGACGAACTGGCTACGCTGATTAGCCAGCAAGGGTTGGAGAGCGCCCTCAACCAGCCGTTGGCGCGGATTCTGGAACAGGTGCAACTGGCGCTGGATAACGCCCAGGAAAAACCGGACGTCATCTATCTGACTGGTGGTAGCGCCCGCTCGCCGCTGATTAAAAAGGCACTGGCGGAACAGTTGCCGGGGATTCCGATTGCTGGCGGCGATGACTTTGGCTCCGTCACCGCCGGACTGGCACGCTGGGCGGAAGTGGTATTTCGTTAAATGAAGGATGGCTCAGCAACGGCTTAAATCTGCCTGCACCTGAGCCAGTTTCTCCGCCGCCTGACGTAACGGTTCCAGCAACGGCATAGTCCGTGCAGAAGCATGAAGACGGAAACGCTGCAATTCTGTCGCGCCGACAGTCAACGCCGATTCCAGTCGATGTCGTTTGGCGGCAATTTTCGCCATTACCGCCTGCCTGTCTGCTGGCGTTACCGCTTCATTCGGCCTGAACACAAATCGGCGTTCGCAGCTCGCTTTCCAGTCAATGACAGCCTGGGTCAGATGGTCGCCAAACCCTTTCACTTGCTTAACGCCGCGTCGGGTAACATCCGCCGCCGTTTCAATACCAAAGGAACGTAACGCCGCTTTACGAGCCGTGCCAACGCCTGGAATCGACGCGGTATCAATAAAAAATCCTTCGAGGAATTTGTGCTTCTGGCGTTCCCGTGCTGTGTCATGGAGTGCTGCCAACGCTTGCGTTTCTTCTTCCGGCAGACCGAGAAGCTCGCTCTTCATTTTTTCGAGCATCGTCCGTTTAGCGATAAAACCTTCCAGCCCACCTGCCTGCTGGATCTGGTTAACTAAATGGTCATAGTCCATTTTTGCGCTATTAAACGCCTCACGGCGTCGTTGGACTTCTGCTTTGTACGCTTTGCTTGCCAGACTGCCAATAATCCAGATAGCCGCCAGCACGGGAACCAAAACGATATAGCGCGGTTCCGCCTGAAGACCGCAAAGTAACAGCGATAACGCTGACAACGCGATCTCAATCAGAATGATGTATTTACTCCTTAGTACCCCAACAGGAAGCAGCCTGCCAGTAAGTTGGAAATGTCCCGGTAATGGTAACTGTAATGCTGGCGGTGGCACTGACGCCATTACCATCGCCCAGACTTTCGCCAGCACAAAATTTCCGCCGGTGGTAATGACCTCTTCACCGGGATCAATAAAATAGATAACGCCTTGATTATCGAGCGCACACCACGGGCAGTCAGTTAAATGATCCGGGTAAATATGCATTGCTGAAACGGTACATTTCTTTAACTGTTGGCGTAGAGAATCAAGTGCCGCTACCCATGTTTTTGCCGTCGGACGCGCGGTTGCCACGCCACTTTCGGTGAACGCCTGCTGAAACAGCGCTTCAATATGGGTTGGTAGAATCGATAACGGAATAGATCGTGGCGGCGGTTTTAATCCTCGTTGCTGACTGTCCGACGCGTAGGCATAACGGAAATGGGCAATATCCGTCTCCAGCGCATTACCCGCTTCAGGTATAAGCGGCACACCGGAATAAGGATGACGCCCACCAAATAAGACGTGAAAAATCAGCAACGCAAGGCCAAAATTATCGTGATTCACTGTGCGTTCAAAGCCAACAAATGACGGCAAGCTTTGCAGTTCTGGCGGCGTAAAATGCGACACGCCGACTTCGCATAAATGCAGCGTGCCATTGGCGTTAATCTGAAAGGAATCACTGTCGATCAATACAACTTTGCTATCGCGGCCTACCATAAAGCTATTCTGGTTTACGTCACCCACGACATGCCCGTGCTCGTGAATCGTAGTAAAAGATGAAGCTATATTACGCGCAACATAGAGTAGAAAATCCCACGCACAATGAGGGTAACTCTGGCGACGATGTGCCGGGCTATAGATCATATGAATCGGTTCTTTACCTGAAACCTTTGGCATCATAAAACCGATGGTTTTTCCGCCGCGCCCGGCGTGAAGCGTTGCCTGCGGCCAGGCGACATAATTCAGCAACTGCGCATCAACTGTCGCCGCCATAAAGGCAAGTTTGTCCTGTTTTAAGGCGGGTGGCGGCGTGTGATAAATCTTGGCGACGCTATCGACAAACTCCTCAATATCATAAACCGCACCTTCGCCACCTTTGCCCAGTTCACGGTCTGGCGTAACGCACTCGCCAGTAGCGGTATACAAGGTTGATTTCATGGTAACCAAATAGCCAGCGCCAGCGTTTTATCATCGTTCGTGCGTTCATTTACTGCCTCACTGAACAAAAATTGCTTCAATAAATCTGGCAGTAAATCGTATTGTTCAGGCGTAGCTGATTTGAGTCCATTGAAAAATGGCGCAAAGAAAGGCCCATGGGGCACGTTATCCAGCATATTTAATGCCAGCCGTTGAATGCCATCCGTAAATGTTGCCACTTTTACCGCCCGTTCAGTGCAGGTGTAAGTTTCCAGTCTGGAAACGGCATCTTCATCGGTAACGAAGTGCGTCATATTGGCATATTCACCCACCATCGGCATGAGCGGCAGTTGCAGGCCGTGACCAAAATCCACCACCACGCCACCATCGCCAATCTGCATAATCAAGGTGCCGTTAGCCGATGAAATCAATCCCAGAAACGTGCAGGCAAAATCGCGAACCGCTAATTCTTTGGCTTCAGCCTCGGCAAAAAGTCGCTGACGAATAGACAGCACAATATCCGTGGCGAGGACGTCATTAAGCCCCAATTCCCCGCCCTGCACTTTCTGCAACATATAAGCCATCGCTTCATTGACAGCAAGCATCGCGCCTTCACCACCCAGCGACACGCTACCTGCGCCATCAGCAAGAAACACCACCAGTAATGGCTGCTGGTCTTTTAGCCAGACAACCTGCATCTGGCAGGCATCCTGGCAAGGCAAGCCAGAGCTGATGTGCGACGTTCCGACGGCAGATGCATAAACCAGGCGCCAGCTCACACTGACGTCCAACCTTTCGGTGCTTCCAGTACAACTTCCGTTCCCGGCGTGGAACGGGAAACCGAACGTAGCGAACTGGATAACCAACTAAACAATTCGCGGAATTGTAATCCTTGCAGTGTCAAAGGCTGGCGGACGCTGATTTGTGCCAGGGTCTTCATATCAGCCCCCTGAACACCAATGGTGAAAAAGGCAAACTTCTTAGCGTCTTCCCCCTGAAACACTTTGTGGGCGGCAGTCTGCCACTCATCGGTTGGCGCGCCATCGGTGATCAGGAAAATCCACGGACGATAATAGGAGATACCATTGGCACGATACTCCCGCTTACGTTCCTCAACCATATTCAAGGCTTTGGTAATGGCTGCGCCCATGGGTGTATCGCCCTGAGCAAACAGGATGGGCGGGAAAAAGTTAGCGGCGCTGGTAAATGGTTGTTCCACATACACCGGGCCGAAAGTCACAATACCCAGTTCGACTCTTTTTAATGCCAGCGGATCGGCAAGCAGTTCATCGCGAAAGGTAACCAATCCGGCGTTAAGTTCATTAATGGGTTTGCCGTTCATCGAACCAGAAACATCCAGCAGCAAAATGCAGGGGCAACGTGGTTCCGGATTACTGGCAAAATCGCTGGTGGCAAAGGTGATTTGTTCGCTCATAAGAGATCCTTTCTTAGAGAATTATTAAGGTTCGGTATCATACCGACTGCAATAATGAATTAAGAGCAGGTGAAACAACTTTCAGAATTCAGTCCAACTGCGTAGATAATTTTGCTATTCGCCTCGCAAGAACGAGGTCTTATAGATTGACAGTAAGGGGGGAGTGACATACTTTCAGGAGTGAGGGTTGAGCGGGGTTTCCCCCGCCCTGGTAGTCTTAGTAAGCCGGTAAGCTAACGACTAAGAGCACCACGATGATGATCCATTTCATCATGACCCTTTCCTTCTTTAAGGCCCCTTCTTCGGGAGGGGCTTTCCCGTTTCAGCATCCCGCTGAAATCGTCGGCTTACCTCCTTATCGCCATGCACGTAGTCTATCGCTAACCTGCAGATAAAATAGTTTCACATGTTATTACTGGATGCGCGCTCGCAAAGTGCACAACCATTCAGACGATTCGCGAAACTGTTTCATAATTCCTCCATTTTTCTCCCTGATTAGCTGGCTACACTAGTATCATTCCGCGAAACGTTTCAGGAAGAGAAACTCTTAACGATGAAAGGCAGTTATAAATCCCGTTGGGTAATCGTAATCGTGGTGGTTATCGCCGCCATCGCCGCATTCTGGTTCTGGCAAGGCCGCAATGAATCCCAGAGCGCAGCGCCTGGTGCGACGAAACAAGCGCAGCAGCCGCCAGCCGGTGGCCGTCGTGGTATGCGCTCCGGACCGCTGGCTCCCGTGCAGGCAGCAACTGCCGTTGAACAGGCAGTTCCGCGTTATCTCACCGGGCTTGGCACCATTACCGCTGCAAACACCGTCACAGTGCGCAGTCGCGTTGACGGCCAGTTGATGGCGTTGCATTTTCAGGAAGGTCAGCAGGTAAAAGCGGGGGATTTACTGGCTGAGATTGATCCCAGCCAGTTCAAAGTTGCACTGGCCCAGGCACAAGGACAACTGGCAAAAGATAAAGCCACACTTGCCAATGCCCGCCGTGATTTGGCGCGTTATCAACAACTGGCAAAAACCAACCTCGTTTCCCGTCAGGAACTGGATGCCCAACAGGCACTGGTCAGTGAAACCGAAGGCACCATTAAGGCGGATGAAGCCAGCGTTGCCAGCGCACAACTGCAACTCGACTGGAGTCACATCACCGCACCAGTCGATGGTCGGGTTGGCCTGAAACAGGTTGATGTCGGTAACCAAATCTCCAGCGGCGATACCACTGGCATTGTGGTGATCACCCAGACGCATCCTATCGATCTGGTATTTACTCTACCGGAAAGCGATATCGCCACCGTTGTGCAGGCACAAAAATCCGGAAAACCGCTGGTTGTTGAAGCCTGGGATCGCACCAACTCGAAGAAATTAAGTGAAGGTACGCTGTTAAGTCTCGATAACCAAATCGACGCCACCACTGGCACCATCAAAGTAAAAGCACGCTTTAATAATCAGGATGATGCGCTGTTCCCCAACCAGTTTGTTAACGCCCGCATGTTAGTGGACACTGAACAAAACGCCGTGGTGATCCCAACCGCTGCACTGCAAATGGGTAACGAAGGCCACTTTGTCTGGGTGCTGAATAGCGAAAACAAAGTCAGCAAGCATCTGGTGACACCGGGCATTCAGGACAGCCAGAAAGTGGTGATCCGCGCAGGTATTTCCGCAGGCGATCGGGTAGTGACGGACGGCATTGACCGCCTGACCGAAGGGGCGAAAGTGGAAGTGGTTGAAGCGCAAGGCACAAGCACACCAGAAGAGAAAGCCACCAGCCGCGAATATGCGAAAAAAGGAGCGCGCTCCTGATGCAGGTGTTACCTCCGAGCAGCACAGGCGGCCCGTCGCGCCTGTTTATTATGCGTCCTGTCGCCACCACGCTGCTGATGGTAGCGATCTTACTCGCCGGGATTATTGGCTACCGCACCCTGCCCGTTTCGGCGTTGCCGGAAGTGGATTATCCGACGATTCAGGTGGTTACGCTTTACCCCGGTGCCAGCCCGGATGTGATGACCTCTGCCGTTACCGCGCCACTTGAACGCCAGTTCGGGCAAATGTCCGGACTGAAACAGATGTCGTCGCAAAGTTCCGGCGGCGCGTCGGTCATCACTTTACAGTTCCAGCTAACATTACCGCTGGACGTTGCCGAGCAGGAAGTGCAGGCCGCAATTAACGCCGCCACTAACCTGTTACCAGGCGATCTGCCTAACCCACCGGTTTACAGCAAAGTGAATCCGGCAGATCCGCCGATCATGACGCTTGCCGTTACCTCAACCGCCATGCCGATGACGCAGGTGGAAGATATGGTAGAAACCCGCGTGGCGCAGAAAATCTCGCAGATTTCCGGCGTCGGGCTGGTAACGCTTTCCGGCGGTCAGCGTCCGGCCGTTCGCGTCAAACTTAACGCTCAGGCGATTGCCGCCCTCGGCCTGACCAGCGAAACTGTACGCACAGCTATTACCGGCGCGAACGTTAACTCGGCTAAAGGTAGTCTCGACGGCCCCTCCCGCGCAGTCACGCTTTCCGCAAACGATCAAATGCAGTCTGCGGAAGAGTACCGTCAGTTAATTATCGCGTACCAGAACGGCGCGCCGATTCGTCTTGGCGATGTCGCTACCGTAGAACAAGGGGCGGAAAACACCTGGCTTGGTGCGTGGGCGAATAAAGAACAAGCCATCGTCATGAATGTTCAGCGCCAGCCTGGCGCTAACATTATCTCCACCGCTGACAGCATTCGTCAGATGCTGCCGCAGCTCACTGAGAGTCTGCCGAAATCGGTAAAAGTGACGGTGCTTTCTGACCGCACCACCAATATCCGCGCATCGGTCGACGATACCCAGTTTGAGCTGATGATGGCTATCGCGCTGGTGGTGATGATTATCTACCTGTTTCTACGAAATATTCCGGCAACCATCATTCCTGGCGTCGCGGTGCCGCTGTCGTTAATCGGCACCTTCGCGGTCATGGTATTTCTCGATTTCTCGATCAATAACCTGACCCTGATGGCGTTAACCATCGCCACCGGGTTTGTGGTCGATGATGCCATCGTGGTGATCGAAAACATTTCGCGCTATATCGAAAAAGGTGAAAAACCGCTGGCAGCGGCGCTCAAGGGTGCAGGCGAAATCGGCTTTACCATTATCTCGCTGACCTTCTCGCTGATTGCAGTGCTGATCCCATTGCTGTTTATGGGCGATATCGTCGGGCGACTGTTCCGCGAATTTGCCATTACTCTGGCAGTAGCGATTTTGATCTCAGCCGTCGTGTCGCTGACCCTGACGCCGATGATGTGCGCGCGGATGCTTAGCCAGGAGTCGCTGCGTAAACAGAACCGCTTCTCCCGCGCCTCGGAAAAAATGTTCGAGCGGATAATCGCCGCCTATGGTCGCGGACTTACGAAGGTGCTGAATCATCCGTGGCTGACCTTAAGCGTGGCGCTCAGTACGCTGCTGCTTAGCGTGCTGCTGTGGGTGTTTATTCCAAAAGGCTTCTTCCCGGTGCAGGACAACGGCATTATTCAGGGCACCTTGCAGGCACCGCAATCCAGCTCCTTTGCCAATATGGCCCAGCGGCAACGCCAGGTCGCGGAGGTGATTTTGCAGGACCCGGCAGTGCAAAGCCTGACCTCATTTGTGGGCGTTGATGGCACTAACCCGTCGCTGAACAGTGCGCGTTTGCAGATCAATCTGAAACCGCTGGATGAGCGTGATGATCGGGTACAAAAAGTTATCGCCCGTTTGCAAACGGCGGTAGATAAAGTGCCGGGCGTCGATCTCTTCCTGCAGCCAACGCAGGATCTGACCATCGATACTCAGGTCAGCCGCACGCAGTACCAGTTTACATTGCAGGCCACGTCTTTGGATGCGCTCAGTACCTGGGTGCCGCAGCTAATGGAAAAACTCCAGCAACTGCCGCAGCTTTCTGATGTCTCCAGCGACTGGCAGGACAAAGGACTGGTGGCGTATGTTAACGTTGATCGCGACAGCGCCAGCCGTCTGGGGATCAGCATGGCGGATGTTGATAACGCCCTGTACAACGCCTTTGGTCAGCGGCTAATTTCGACGATTTATACTCAGGCCAACCAGTATCGCGTGGTGCTGGAGCACAACACTGAAAACACACCAGGGCTGGCGGCGCTGGATACCATTCGCCTGACCAGCAGCGACGGCGGCGTAGTGCCACTCAGCTCGATAGCTAAAATTGAGCAGCGTTTTGCGCCGCTCTCCATCAACCATCTGGATCAGTTCCCGGTAACGACCATCTCCTTTAACGTGCCGGATAACTATTCACTGGGCGATGCGGTGCAGGCGATTATGGATACCGAGAAGACGCTAAATCTGCCAGTGGATATCACCACGCAATTCCAGGGTAGTACCCTCGCCTTCCAGTCGGCATTGGGTAGCACTGTCTGGCTGATTGTCGCGGCAGTGGTGGCGATGTATATCGTGCTCGGTATTCTGTACGAAAGCTTTATTCACCCGATCACTATTCTCTCGACGTTGCCAACGGCAGGTGTCGGCGCATTGCTGGCGTTGCTGATTGCCGGTAGTGAGCTGGATGTGATCGCCATTATCGGCATTATTTTGCTGATCGGTATTGTGAAGAAAAACGCCATCATGATGATCGACTTCGCGCTGGCCGCTGAGCGCGAGCAAGGCATGTCACCGCGAGATGCCATCTACCAGGCCTGCCTGCTGCGTTTTCGTCCGATCCTGATGACCACGCTGGCAGCGCTGCTCGGTGCATTGCCGCTGATGTTGAGTACCGGAGTCGGCGCGGAACTGCGTCGTCCGTTAGGTATCGGCATGGTCGGCGGTCTGGTTGTCAGTCAGGTGCTGACGCTGTTCACCACGCCGGTGATTTATCTGCTGTTCGACCGCCAGGCATTGTGGACCAAAAGCCGCTTTGCCCGCCATGAAGAGGAGGCGTAAGTGAAGTTTTTTGCCCTCTTCATTTACCGCCCGGTGGCGACGATTTTACTGTCGGTTGCCATTACCCTTTGCGGCATACTGGGCTTCCGTATGCTGCCGGTCGCCCCGCTGCCGCAGGTCGATTTTCCGGTAATTATGGTCAGCGCCTCGCTGCCCGGTGCGTCGCCAGAGACGATGGCGTCTTCCGTTGCCACACCGCTGGAACGCTCGCTTGGACGCATTGCCGGGGTCAGTGAAATGACCTCCAGCAGTTCGCTCGGCAGCACGCGTATCATTTTGCAGTTTGATTTTGACCGGGATATCAACGGCGCGGCGCGCGATGTACAGGCGGCGATCAACGCCGCCCAAAGTCTGCTGCCCAGTGGGATGCCAAGCCGTCCGACTTATCGCAAAGCGAACCCGTCGGATGCACCAATTATGATCCTGACGCTGACGTCCGATACTTATTCGCAGGGGGAACTGTACGATTTTGCCTCGACGCAACTGGCTCCGACAATTGCACAAATCGACGGCGTCGGTGATGTCGATGTCGGCGGCAGCTCGCTGCCTGCGGTGCGCGTCGGGCTGAATCCACAGGCGCTGTTTAATCAGGGCGTGTCGCTGGACGATGTGCGCACCGCCATCAGCAATGCCAACGTGCGTAAACCGCAGGGGGCGCTGGAAGATGACACTCACCGCTGGCAGATCCAGACCAACGATGAGCTGAAAACTGCCGCCGAATACCAGCCGTTGATTATTCATTACAACAACGGCGGCGCGGTTCGTCTGGGTGATGTGGCAACGGTAACCGACTCAGTACAGGATGTGCGCAACGCCGGGATGACCAACGCCAAACCGGCTATTTTGTTGATGATCCGCAAACTGCCGGAAGCCAATATCATCCAGACGGTAGACAGCATCCGGGCGAAATTACCGGAGTTACAGGAGACAATCCCGGCGGCGATTGATCTGCAAATAGCTCAGGATCGCTCCCCCACCATTCGCGCCTCGCTGGAAGAAGTCGAGCAGACGCTGATTATTTCGGTGGCGCTGGTGATTTTAGTGGTCTTTTTGTTCCTGCGTTCAGGTCGGGCGACGATCATTCCTGCGGTTGCAGTGCCGGTTTCGCTGATTGGCACCTTTGCAGCGATGTATCTTTGCGGTTTCAGTCTCAATAACCTGTCGCTGATGGCACTCACCATCGCTACTGGCTTTGTAGTCGATGACGCCATCGTGGTGCTGGAAAACATTGCCCGTCATCTGGAAGCGGGAATGAAACCGCTACAGGCCGCACTGCAAGGCACCCGCGAAGTCGGTTTTACAGTTCTGTCGATGAGCCTGTCACTGGTAGCTGTGTTCCTGCCGCTGTTGTTGATGGGCGGCTTGCCGGGGCGCTTGTTACGCGAGTTTGCCGTGACGCTTTCGGTGGCGATAGGTATTTCACTGCTGGTTTCCCTGACGCTGACGCCGATGATGTGCGGCTGGATGCTGAAAGCCAGCAAGCCGCGTGAGCAAACACGGTTACGCGGTTTTGGCCGGATGCTGGTTGCACTGCAACAAGGCTACGGCAAGTCGCTGAAATGGGTTCTCAATCACACCCGTCTGGTAGGCGTAGTGCTGCTTGGCACCATTGCGCTGAATATCTGGCTGTATATCTCGATCCCGAAAACTTTCTTCCCGGAGCAGGACACCGGCGTACTGATGGGCGGGATACAGGCCGATCAGAGTATTTCGTTTCAGGCGATGCGCAGTAAGTTGCAGGACTTCATGAAAATTATCCGTGATGACCCGGCGGTGGATAATGTCACTGGCTTTACCGGTGGCTCGCGAGTTAACAGCGGAATGATGTTTATCACGCTGAAACCGCGCGATGAACGCAGCGAAACCGCCCAGCAAATTATCGACCGTCTGCGCGTGAAGCTGGCGAAAGAGCCAGGGGCGAATCTGTTCCTGATGGCGGTACAGGATATTCGCGTTGGCGGACGTCAGTCGAACGCCAGCTACCAGTACACGTTATTGTCTGACGATCTGGCAGCACTGCGCGAATGGGAGCCGAAAATCCGCAAAAAACTGGCGACGTTGCCGGAACTGGCGGACGTTAACTCTGACCAGCAAGACAACGGCGCGGAGATGAACCTGGTTTACGACCGCGACACGATGGCGCGATTGGGAATCGACGTGCAGGCCGCTAACAGCCTGCTGAATAACGCCTTCGGTCAGCGGCAAATCTCGACCATTTACCAGCCAATGAACCAGTATAAAGTGGTGATGGAAGTTGATCCGCGCTATACCCAGGACATCAGCGCGCTGGAAAAAATGTTCGTCATTAATAACGAAGGCAAAGCGATCCCGCTGTCATATTTCGCTAAATGGCAACCGGCGAATGCGCCGCTGTCAGTGAATCATCAGGGACTGTCCGCAGCCTCAACCATCTCGTTCAACCTGCCGACCGGGAAATCACTCTCGGACGCCAGTGCGGCAATCAACCGCGCAATGACGCAGCTTGGCGTACCTTCCACGGTGCGCGGCAGTTTTGCCGGAACGGCGCAGGTGTTCCAGGAGACGATGAATTCGCAGGTGATCCTGATTATCGCGGCCATCGCCACGGTGTATATCGTGCTGGGGATGTTGTACGAGAGTTACGTGCATCCGCTGACCATTCTCTCCACCCTGCCCTCGGCGGGCGTTGGAGCGCTACTGGCGCTGGAGCTGTTTAATGCTCCGTTCAGCCTGGTCGCCCTGATAGGGATTATGCTATTAATCGGCATCGTGAAGAAAAACGCCATCATGATGGTCGATTTTGCGCTTGAAGCCCAACGCCACGCTAATCTGACGCCGCAGGAGGCCATTTTCCAGGCCTGCCTGCTGCGTTTTCGCCCGATAATGATGACGACCCTGGCGGCGCTGTTTGGCGCGCTGCCGCTGGTATTGTCGGGCGGCGATGGCTCGGAACTGCGGCAACCATTGGGGATCACCATTGTCGGCGGCCTGGTGATGAGTCAGCTCCTGACGCTGTATACCACGCCGGTGGTGTATCTCTTTTTCGACCGTCTGCGACTGCGTTTTTCGCGAAAATCTAAAGAAACGGTAACCGAGTAAATGACAGATCTTCCCGACAGCACCCGCTGGCAATTGTGGATTGTGGCTTTCGGCTTCTTTATGCAGTCGCTGGACACCACCATCGTTAACACTGCCCTTCCCTCAATGGCGCAAAGCCTGGGGGAAAGCCCGCTGCATATGCACATGGTCATTGTCTCTTATGTGCTGACCGTGGCGGTGATGCTGCCTGCCAGCGGCTGGCTGGCGGACAAAGTCGGCGTGCGCAATATTTTCTTTACCGCTATTGTCCTGTTTACCCTTGGTTCACTGTTTTGCGCGCTTTCCGGCACCCTTAATGAACTGTTGCTGGCGCGCGCATTGCAGGGCGTGGGCGGTGCGATGATGGTGCCGGTTGGCAGGTTGACGGTGATGAAAATTGTTCCGCGCGAGCAATATATGGCGGCGATGACCTTTGTGACGCTGCCTGGCCAGGTTGGCCCACTGCTTGGCCCGGCGCTGGGCGGCCTGCTGGTGGAGTACGCGTCATGGCACTGGATCTTTTTGATCAACATTCCGGTTGGAATTATCGGCGCGATCGCCACACTAATGTTAATGCCGAACTACACCATGCAGACGCGGCGCTTTGATCTCTCCGGCTTTCTGTTGCTGGCGGTTGGCATGGCGGTATTAACGCTGGCGCTGGATGGCAGTAAAGGTACGGGCTTATCGCCGCTGGCGATTGCTGGCCTGGTTGCTGTTGGCGTGGTGGCGCTTATGCTTTATCTCATACATGCCAGAAATAACGCCCGCGCCCTGTTCAGCCTGAAACTGTTCCGCACCCGTACCTTTTCGTTGGGCCTGGCGGGGAGCTTCGCCGGACGTATCGGCAGCGGTATGTTGCCCTTTATGACGCCGGTTTTCTTGCAGATTGGTCTCGGCTTCTCACCCTTTCATGCCGGATTGATGATGATCCCAATGGTGCTCGGCAGCATGGGGATGAAGCGGATAGTCGTGCAGGTAGTGAACCGCTTTGGTTATCGTCGGGTACTGGTGGCGACTACGCTGGGCCTGTCGCTGGTCACACTGCTGTTTATGGCCACCGCGCTGCTTGGCTGGTACTACGTTTTACCATTCGTTCTGTTTTTACAAGGGATGGTCAACTCAACGCGTTTTTCCTCCATGAACACGCTGACACTGAAAGATCTGCCGGACAAACTGGCAAGCAGTGGCAACAGCCTGCTGTCGATGATTATGCAATTGTCGATGAGTATCGGCGTGACCATCGCCGGGCTGTTGCTTGGGCTTTTTGGTTCGCAGCATGTCAGCGTCGACAGCGGTGCCACACAAACCGTCTTTATGTACACCTGGCTAAGCATGGCGTTTCTTATCGCCCTTCCGGCGTTCATCTTTGCCAGAGTTCCGAACGATACACATCAAAATGTGGCTATTTCGCGGCGCAAAAGGAGCACTGAATGAAGTTCTGGCGGCCCGGCATTACCGGCAAACTGTTTCTGGCGATCTTCGCCACCTGCATCGTCTTGCTGATCACGATGCACTGGGCGGTGCGTATCAGTTTTGAGCGCGGCTTTATCGATTACATTAAGCATGGCAATGAGCAACGGCTGCAAATGCTTGGCGACGCACTTGGCGAGCAGTACGCCCAGCATGGCAACTGGCGCTTCCTGCGTAACAACGATCGTTTTGTGTTTCAGATCCTGCGTTCACTTGAACATGATAGCAACGACGATAAGCCCGGCCCCGGTATGCCACCGCACGGCTGGCGCACCCAGTTCTGGGTGGTCGATCAAAATAACAAAGTGCTGGTTGGCCCTCGCTCACCTATTCCACCGGACGGCACACGGCGGCCTATTCTGGTCAATGGTCTGGAAGTCGGCGCGGTGATCGCCTCCCCTGTCGAGCGGCTGACCCGCAATACCGATATCAATTTTGATAAGCAACAACGGCAAACCAGTTGGCTGATTGTGGCTTTATCTACTTTACTGGCAGCGCTGGCGACGTTCCCACTGGCACGCGGCTTGCTGGCACCAGTAAAACGGTTAGTTGACGGCACGCACAAACTGGCAGCAGGTGATTTCACCACTCGCGTGACGCCCACCAGCGAAGACGAACTGGGCAAACTGGCACAGGACTTCAACCAGCTCGCCAGTACGCTGGAGAAAAACCAGCAGATGCGCCGCGATTTTATGGCCGACATTTCTCACGAACTGCGCACGCCTTTAGCGGTACTGCGCGGCGAACTGGAAGCCATCCAGGATGGTGTACGTAAATTCACGCCAGAGACAGTGGCTTCTTTACAGGCGGAGGTCGGAACGTTGACTAAACTGGTCGACGATCTCCATCAGTTGTCGATGTCTGATGAAGGCGCTCTCGCCTACCAGAAAGCAACGGTGGATCTCGTTCCACTACTTGAAGTCGCGGGCGGCGCATTTCGCGAACGTTTCGCCAGTCGTGGGTTGACTCTGCAATTCTCCTTGCCGGACAGCATTACCGTATTTGGCGATCGCGATCGTTTAATGCAGTTGTTTAATAACTTACTGGAAAACAGCCTGCGCTACACCGACAGTGGCGGTGGCCTGCATATTTCCGCCGAACAGCACGACAAAATGGTGCATCTGACCTTTGCCGACAGCGCACCGGGAGTCAGCGACGATCAGTTACAAAAATTGTTTGAGCGTTTTTATCGCACGGAAGGTTCCCGCAACCGTGCCAGCGGCGGCTCCGGGCTGGGGTTGGCAATTTGCCTGAACATTGTTGAAGCACATAATGGTCGCATTGTTGCCGCCCATTCGCCTTTTGGCGGGGTTAGCATTACAGTAGAGTTACCGCTGGAACGGGATTTACAGAGAGAAGTATGACCGAGTTACCTATCGACGAAAACACGCCGCGTATTTTGATCGTGGAAGATGAACCCAAACTGGGGCAGTTGCTCATTGATTATCTGCGTGCCGCAAGCTATGCGCCGACGTTGATTAGCCACGGCGATCAGGTACTGCCGTATGTGCGCCAGACGCCACCGGATCTGATCCTGTTAGATCTGATGCTACCAGGCACCGATGGTCTGACACTGTGTCGGGAGATTCGTCGTTTTTCTGATATTCCCATTGTTATGGTGACAGCGAAAATCGAAGAGATCGACCGCCTGCTGGGGCTGGAAATCGGTGCTGATGATTACATCTGTAAACCGTATAGCCCGCGGGAAGTGGTAGCGCGCGTCAAAACTATATTGCGTCGTTGCAAACCGCAGCGTGAGTTGCAACAGCAAGATGCAGAAAGCCCGTTAATTATCGACGAAGGTCGTTTTCAGGCTTCGTGGCGCGGCAAAATGCTTGATCTGACCCCTGCGGAATTTCGCCTGCTGAAAACACTCTCCCATGAACCGGGAAAAGTGTTCTCCCGCGAGCAGTTACTCAATCATCTTTATGACGACTACCGCGTAGTGACCGACCGTACCATCGATAGCCACATTAAAAACCTGCGCCGCAAGCTGGAAGCACTGGACGAAGAGCAGTCATTTATCCGCGCCGTTTACGGTGTCGGTTATCGCTGGGAAGCCGACGCCTGCCGCATTGTTTAACGTATCTTTGCCCTCGCGAGGGCTGAATTCCTTGTTTATTAATCCGTCATGCCCCTCTCTGAAAGGAGCTGTCTCTTGATCAGGAGATCTGATCAAGAGACAGCTCCTTTAGGGGGGTATTCCCCTGATTGGCAACCTTATGAATATCACCCATACTTAAATCGTTACATACTGTTTTCAATACGCAATTTCAATCAAGGAGTCATTATGGCTGGGTGGTTTGAACTCAATAAGAGCAGTGATAATCAGTTCCGGTTTGTGTTAAAAGCGGGTAACGGTGAGACTATTCTCACCAGCGAACTGTATACCTCAAAAGCCGCTGCGGAAAAGGGCATTGCCTCTGTGCAAAGCAACAGCCCGCAGGATGAACGCTATGAGAAAAAAACAGCGAGCAACGGCAAATTTTATTTCAATCTGAAAGCCGCTAATCATCAGATAATCGGCTCCAGTCAAATGTACGCCACCGCTCAATCACGCGAAATCGGAATTGCCTCAGTAAAAAACAATGGCGTAAGCCAGACTGTGAAAGATAAGACTTAATTGTTATGCCGGGCGCGGATAACGCGCCCGGCTTTATTTCTAATAAACACTTACTTATTGATGCTAAGGATCAATCCGCGCCATTAAAATAATGGGAAGATAAGTTTCATATCAGGTGAAAGAATTTTTGTTCTTCTTTTTGAACGCCACGTTATTTATTTCCTGCAAGTGCCGAAGAAATTATCGTTATTCGTATCCTTACCAAAACCAGGACGCGACCAGACATTTGCACTGGAGCCAACCCCACCGATTGCGCTACAATGCCCGCCCTTAAAGTGGGGACACTCCCCTAACCGCTTCATCAGGTGAAGCGGATCTGACCTGTCATCAGAACGAGAGAATTATGTTTAAACCGGAACTCCTTTCCCCGGCGGGAACGCTGAAAAATATGCGTTACGCTTTCGCTTATGGCGCAGATGCTGTTTATGCGGGGCAACCGCGTTACTCCCTGCGTGTGCGCAACAACGAATTTAACCACGAAAATCTCCAGCTCGGCATCAATGAAGCCCACGCGCTGGGGAAAAAGTTTTATGTCGTGGTCAACATTGCGCCACACAATGCCAAGCTAAAAACCTTTATCCGTGATCTGAAACCGGTGGTGGAAATGGGGCCGGACGCACTGATTATGTCCGATCCGGGGCTGATTATGCTGGTGCGTGGACACTTCCCTGAAATGCCGATCCACCTTTCCGTGCAGGCCAACGCCGTAAACTGGGCGACGGTGAAATTCTGGCAGCAAATGGGGTTGACCCGCGTGATCCTCTCCCGCGAGCTGTCGCTGGAAGAGATTGAAGAGATCCGCAATCAGGTTCCGGATATGGAGCTTGAAATCTTCGTTCACGGCGCGCTGTGCATGGCCTACTCCGGCCGCTGCCTGCTCTCTGGCTACATCAACAAACGCGATCCAAACCAGGGCACCTGCACCAACGCCTGCCGTTGGGAGTACAACGTGCAGGAAGGGAAAGAAGATGACGTTGGCAACATCGTACACAAATACGAGCCGATTCCGGTGCAAAACGTCGAGCCGACGCTGGGTATCGGTGCGCCAACCGACAAAGTGTTTATGATCGAAGAAGCCCAGCGCCCGGGCGAGTATATGACCGCGTTTGAAGATGAGCACGGCACTTACATCATGAACTCGAAAGATCTGCGCGCCATCGCCCACGTTGAACGCCTGACCAAAATGGGCGTGCATTCGCTGAAAATCGAAGGCCGCACTAAATCTTTCTACTATTGTGCACGTACCGCGCAGGTTTATCGTAAAGCTATCGATGACGCCGCTGCGGGCAAACCGTTCGACACCAGCCTGCTGGAAACACTGGAAGGCCTGGCGCATCGTGGTTACACCGAAGGTTTCCTGCGTCGTCATACTCACGACGATTACCAGAACTACGAATACGGTTATTCCGTTTCTGACCGCCAGCAGTTTGTTGGAGAGTTTACCGGTGAGCGTAAAGGCTCTCTGGCAGCCGTAGCGGTGAAAAATAAATTCTCCGTTGGCGACAGCCTGGAACTGATGACGCCACAGGGCAATATCAACTTTACCCTTGAGCACATGGAAAACGCCAAAGGTGAAGCGATGCCGGTCGCGCCTGGCGATGGCTATACCGTGTGGCTCCCGGTTCCGCAGGATCTCGAGCTGAATTACGCACTGCTGATGCGTAATTTCTCCGGGGAAACCACGCGTAACCCGCACGGTAAGTGATTCATTTCGATTATTTTTCCCGGATAGAAAATTCTTAGAAACCGATCACATACGGCTGCATTTATTAAGGTTATTATCTGTTTCGCTGAAAAACATAACCCATAAAATGCTAGCTGTACCAGGAACCACCTCCTTAGCCTGTGTAATCTCCCTTACACGGGCTTATTTTTTTGTACCACGCTTTCATCCTGTTCTGACTCCGCCTTTTCTTTTCTGCTCTACACTATCTACAGACCAATCATAAAGGCAGACGACCATGGCAGATTTTCCCGCCAGCTTACTGATTCTTAACGGCAAAAGTGCTGGCAATGAGATATTGCGCGAAGCGATTATGCTGTTGCGTGAGGAAGGAATGACGATCCATGTACGAACCACCTGGGAGAAAGATGATGCCGCGCGTTATGTTGCTGAAGCCCGTCAGCTTGGCGTTGCAACGGTAATTGCCGGAGGTGGAGATGGCACTATTAATGAAGTCTCCACGGCATTGATTCAGTGCGAAGGTGATGACATTCCTGCTTTGGGAATATTGCCGCTAGGTACAGCGAACGATTTTGCCACCAGTGTGAGTATTCCTGAAGCGCTGGATAAGGCACTTAAACTGGCAATTGCCGGTAACGCCATTGCGATTGATATGGCGCAGGTCAACAAACAAACCTGTTTTATCAACATGGCGACGGGCGGATTTGGTACGCGCATTACCACCGAAACACCGGAGAAATTAAAAGCCGCGCTGGGTGGCGTCTCTTACATCATTCACGGCTTAATGCGCATGGATACGTTGCAACCGGACCGCTGCGAAATCCGTGGTGAAAATTTTCACTGGCAAGGCGATGCGCTGGTTATTGGTATTGGCAACGGGCGTCAGGCCGGTGGCGGTCAGCAACTGTGCCCGAATGCGCTGATTAACGATGGGTTATTGCAACTGCGTATTTTCACCGGTGACGAAATTCTTCCCGCTCTCTTCTCAACCTTAAAACCTGATGAAGAAAACCCGAATATTGTTGAAGGCGCTTCGGCGTGGTTCGAGATACAAGCGCCGCATGAAATCACCTTTAACCTTGATGGCGAACCATTAAGTGGCCAACGTTTTCATATAGAAATACTTCCGGCGGCGTTGCGTTGTCGATTACCGCCGGACTGCCCGTTATTGCGCTAGTCAAAAATTTATTCTCTCCTGAACAGGGGTACATCAATTTTTGCCGGATGCGGTGCGAACGCCTTATCCGGCCTACGGGAGGTGTGTTGTTCGCAGGCCAGATAAATGAAGCGTATCAGGCAATCGTAATTTTGCTATCGAGATAAACGTCCTGCACGGCGTTAATCAGTTTCACGCCGTCGGCCATCGATTTCTTGAACGCTTTACGCCCGAGAATCAGCCCCATTCCGCCCGCGCGTTTGTTGATAACCGCAGTACGCACCGCATCGCTAAGGTCGGTTTCACCGCCCGCGGCACCGCCGGAGTTAATCAGCCCTGCGCGGCCCATATAACAGTTAGCTAACTGATAACGCACCAGGTCAATCGGGTTTTCGCTGGTTAACTTGCTGTAAACGCGATCGTCGGTATAACCGTAATTAATCGCTTTATAGCCGCCGTTATTCTCCGCCATTTTTTGTTTGACAATATCCGCGCCAATGGTCGCCGCCAGATGGTTCGCCTGACCGGTCAGGTCAGCGGAAACATGGTAATCGATGCCCTCTTTCTTAAAGGCGGAGTTGCGCAAATAAGCCCACAGCACGGTCACCATGCCCAGCTCATGTGCACGTTCAAAGGCCGCAGAAATTTCTTCAATCTGCCGACGTGACTCTTGCGAGCCAAAATAGATGGTCGCGCCAACTGCCACTGCTCCCATGTTGAACGCCTGCTCTACACTGGCATACAGCGTTTGATCGTAGGTGTTTGGGTAACTTAGCGTCTCGTTGTGGTTGAGTTTGACGAGGAATGGAATGCGGTGAGCGTAACGCCGCGATACCGATGCCAGCACGCCATAAGTTGACGCCACACAGTTACAGCCCGCTTCTATCGCCAGTTCAACAATGTTTTTCGGGTCGAAATAGAGCGGGTTAGCAGCAAATGAAGCCCCCGCGGAGTGCTCGACCCCCTGGTCAACCGGCAGAATAGAAAGATACCCGGTTCCGGCCAGACGCCCGGTGTTATACAGCGTCTGCATATTACGCAGCACCGCTGGCGGACGATTATTGTCAATCATCACGCGGTCTACGTAGTCATGTCCGGGGAGATAAAGCTGGTCAGAAGGAATAGTCATACAACGATGCTGTAAAAGGTTGTCGGCATCTTTGCCAAGCAACTGCGCAATATCTGTCATTACTATGCTCCCGTAAATTCCGATTGGATATCGGCTATGGATTGTCCTGGCCCACCTTTTGCGGGCAATTATAATCCTGGTCGTTATGAGCTATTTTTTCCATCTTTCGGCTGTTTTTTCAGCGTTTCCTGTTGGCACGACTCATCAGAAAAAGTGTTACCGCGGTCAAGATTTCACCACAAAGGTATTTAAAAGGTATCATCAAATGGTATTGTCATCGCGTACCTTACATTACCTGTCATGAAGGAATCAAAAGATGAAAACAACAGCAAAGCTGTCGTTCATGATGTTTGTTGAATGGTTTATCTGGGGCGCGTGGTTTGTACCATTGTGGCTGTGGTTAAGTAAAAGCGGGTTTAGTGCCGGAGAAATTAGCTGGTCGTATGCCTGTACCGCCATAGCGGCGATCCTGTCCCCTATTCTGGTTGGCTCCATCACTGACCGCTTTTTCTCGGCGCAGAAAGTGCTGGCTGTATTGATGTTCGCTGGTGCAGTGCTGATGTATTTCGCTGCGCAACAGACCACTTTTGCCGGATTCTTCCCGTTACTGCTGGCCTACTCGCTAACCTATATGCCGACCATTGCACTGACTAATAGCATCGCCTTTGCCAACGTGCCGGATGTGGAACGTGATTTCCCACGCATTCGTGTGATGGGTACTATCGGCTGGATTGCCTCTGGTCTGGCATGTGGATTCTTGCCGCAAATGCTGGGTTATGCCGATATCTCACCGACTAATATTCCGCTGCTGATTACCGCCGGAAGTTCTGCTCTGCTCGGTGTGTTTGCATGTTTCCTGCCCGACACACCACCAAAAAGCACTGGCAAAATGGATATTAAAGTCATGCTTGGCCTGGATGCACTGATCCTGCTGCGCGATAAAAACTTCCTCGTCTTTTTCTTCTGTTCATTCCTGTTTGCTATGCCGCTGGCGTTCTATTACATCTTTGCCAACGGTTATCTGACCGAAGTCGGTATGAAAAACGCGACCGGCTGGATGACGCTCGGCCAGTTCTCTGAAATCTTCTTTATGCTGGCATTGCCGTTTTTCACCAAACGATTTGGTATCAAAAAGGTATTATTACTTGGTCTGGTCACCGCTGCGATTCGTTATGGCTTCTTTATTTACGGCAGCGCGGATGAATATTTCACCTACGCACTATTGTTCCTCGGCATTTTGCTGCACGGCGTAAGTTACGATTTTTACTACGTTACCGCATACATCTATGTCGACAAAAAAGCCCCCGTGCACATGCGTACTGCCGCGCAGGGATTGATTACGCTCTGCTGCCAGGGTTTCGGTAGTTTGCTCGGCTATCGTCTTGGCGGCGTGATGATGGAAATGATGTTCGCTTATCAGGAACCAGTCAACGGGCTGACCTTCAACTGGGCCGGGATATGGACTTTCGGTGCGGTGATGATTGCCATTATCGCCGTGCTGTTCATGATTTTTTTCCGCGAATCCGACAACGAAATTACGGCTATTAGGGTCGATGATCGCGATATTGCGTTGACACAAGGGGAAGCAAAATGAAAACAGAACGTATTCTCGGTGCTCTTTACGGGCAGGCGTTAGGGGATGCGATGGGGATGCCCTCCGAGCTTTGGCCGCGCAGCCGCGTCAAAGCGCATTTTGGCTGGATTGACCGTTTTCTGCCCGGCCCAAAGGAGAATAACGCGGCCTGCTATTTTAACCGCGCCGAATTTACCGACGACACCTCGATGGCGCTGTGCCTGGCGGATGCGTTGCTGGAACGCGAAGGCGAGATCGACCCGGATCTGATTGGGCGTAAAATCCTCGACTGGGCACTGCGTTTCGACGCCTTCAACAAAAACGTGCTTGGCCCGACCTCAAAAATTGCGCTTAACGCCATTCGCGACGGTAAACCCGTCGCTGAACTGGAAAACAACGGCGTGACTAACGGTGCGGCGATGCGCGTCTCACCATTGGGGTGTTTACTCCCGGCGCGTGATGTTGATTCCTTTATTGATGATGTGGCGCTGGCGTCCAGCCCGACCCATAAATCCGATCTGGCGATTGCGGGGGCGGTGGTTATTGCATGGGCGATTTCTCGTGCCATTGACGGCGAAAGCTGGTCAGCGATTGTTGATTCTCTACCCTCGATTGCGCGACATGCTCAACAAAAACGCATCACTACCTTCAGCGCCTCACTGGCGGCACGTCTGGAGATTGCACTAAAAATCGTTCGTCACGCCGACGGCACCGAATCTGCCAGCGAACAGCTATATCAAGTGATTGGCGCAGGCACCAGCACTATTGAGTCCGTTCCGTGCGCCATTGCGCTGGTTGAACTGGCACAAACCGATCCGAACCGCTGCGCTATTCTGTGCGCCAATCTTGGTGGTGACACTGACACCATCGGCGCTATGGCGACGGCGATTTGTGGCGCATTGCATGGCGTAAATGCTATCGATCCGGCATTAAAGGCTGAGCTGGATGCGGTTAATCAGCTTGATTTCAACCGCTATGCCACGGCGCTGGCGAAGTATCGCCAACAACGGGAGGCGGTATGAGCGGCACCAGGTTACACACGCTGCTGTCGCAATTAACTACGCGTCAACCGGTGATGGTTGTCGGTGCGGCTGTCATTGATGTGATCGCTGACGCTTACGCCCTGCCCTGGCGCGGGTGCGATATCGAACTGAAACAGCAGAGCGTAAATGTTGGCGGCTGTGCGCTGAACATTGCCGTGACGTTAAAACGCCTCGGTATAGAAGCGGATAACGCCCTGCCGCTCGGTCAGGGGGTGTGGTCGGAGATTATTCGTAACCGGATGGCAAAAGAGGGATTGCTCAGCCTGCTCGATAACGCCGAAGGCGATAACGGCTGGTGTCTGGCGCTGGTTGAACCTGATGGTGAACGTACCTTTATGTCGTTCAGCGGTGTGGAAAATCAGTGGAATAGCCAGTGGCTGACGCGATTAACCGTTGCACCAGATAGCCTGCTCTATTTTTCCGGTTATCAACTGGCCTCGCCCTGTGGCGAATTGTTAGTGGAATGGCTGGAAGGACTGCAAGACGTGACGCCGTTTATTGATTTCGGCCCGCGGATTGACGATATCCCGGATGCATTGCTTGCGCGCATCATGGCCTGTCGGCCACTGGTGTCGCTCAATCGCCAGGAAGCTGAGATTGCCGCCGAACGTTTTGCTTTATCCGCAAATATCACAATGCTTGGCACGCAATGGCAGGAGAAATTTGCCGCGCCGCTGATCGTTCGTCTCGATAAAGAAGGCGCGTGGTATTTCAGCAACAACGCTTCTGATTGCGTTCCGGCATTTCCAACGCAAGTCGTGGACACTATTGGCGCAGGTGATAGCCATGCTGGTGGCGTGCTTGCCGGACTGGCCTCCGGTCTCCCACTGGCAGACGCCGTATTGCTGGGCAATGCGGTAGCGTCGTGGGTTGTCGGACATCGCGGCGGTGATTGCGCGCCAACGCGCGAAGAACTACTCCTCACACACAAAAACGTATAGATCGCTGCGACAGTGGCTGATGCTGTACTCAATAGGCCGTTGCTGTTGGTCAAGCGCCACTTGCTTGATCACCAGCACCGGTATTTTGCTATCTAACTGAATATGTGACTGAAACTCGGCATCCGGCATTCGGGCGCTAACGCGGGAACGGGTGCGCAGGGGAAAGATACGCTGACTGCGGAAATAGTCATAGAGAGAAATACCGATGGCATCAACATCATGAATTAAATGCACTGGAACCCACGACTCTTCTATCGATACCGCTTCTTCATCCACATAGCGAATACGCTTAAGCAAGAAGACATCGCTGCCCGCGGCAATCGCCAGTTGCTGCGCAACTTCTTCGGGACACTTTACCACTCGCTTATTAACCCACAACGTATCGGGTTTTTTCCCACGCAACACCACCTGCTGAGAAAAACCTCGCGCTTCTTTCAACGAGTATTCGAAGATGTTGTTGATCTGCGTTCCGTAGCCACGCGAACGCGTCACCACTCCCTCTTCTTCCAGCGCCTGCATCGCCTTGCGCACCGTAATGCGCGAAACGCCGGTTAACTGACTTAAATCACGCTCGCCGGGCAAAATATTTCCATGCTCCAGCACCCCACTGCGCACGGCATTTTTTACCGTTTCGGCAAACTTAATATAAAGCGGCGTGTTGTCCGCCGCTAAAATACGTTCGTTCAGTTGAGCGATAAGCTGGGTATGCGCTTGTTCCATTTGTCTTTTTCCAGGCGATGAGTCTGGAGGAAGTATATCACTGCTGGTTATTTAAGGCGTTTCTTTAATGCCATCAACAAATGCCTGCAGCTCCTCCACCGTGCCATTAAACACATTAAAATCCACCGGACCATTTACGCCATCCACCTGTCCACGGTCGGAATGCTGCCAGAAATGCCAGGCCTGGCCGTCATTGTCCGGGCGTCGTTGATAATAATGGGCCACCCACCACGGGTATTCATTGAAATATCCCGCCAGATTCGTGTGATAAAACGTCGCCCCCGCATAAATAATCGGCTTTTTGCCCGTGCTCTTTTCAACCATTTTTAGCCACTGACTTACCCGCTTGCGTAATTCTTTTGCCGATAATTTCCCACGTTCTTCTACGTCCAGCACCGCTGGCAGATCGCCTTGTGAGAAATCCACCGTTTGCAGAAATAATCGCGCCTGAACGGAAGCTGAGACCGACGGAGAAAAATAGTGATATGCCCCGCGCAATAAGCCATTTTTGTGGCTTTGACGCCAGTTACGCGAGAAATACGGGTCTACCAGATTTTCGCCTTCCGTAGCCTTAATAAAAGCAAACTGTAAGCGGATACCGTTGTCGCGCATTTTTGCGACACGTTGCCAGTCGATCCGCGCCTGCCAGCGTGAAACATCAATACCATGAATGGTGTAATTGGCAGGGATTCGAATAGCAAAAGATTTGACCGGGCGATAACCATAAAAGTGGATGTAGTCTTTAATCTGAATTGCTGTCGACCAGAAAAAATTCACCGTCTGACGAGGATAAATCGCCACGATGGAAATTAGCCCCAGAGCGCAGAACAAGGCAGTGAATTTTTTTCGACTGGCTATTTTTAGCTGCATTGGTTTCATCCCTGAATTTCAGCGCGAACACGCTGAAAAATGCCAAAGCAGCTATAGTATGATGCTCACCACCAAGCGTGAAAGTGGTGAACCGGACCATTCCCGTGGCCAACTTCCAGCGTATCGGCCTGGGCTAACGCCGCTGATAGCCAGCTTTTTGCTTCCTGTACGGTGTCAGCCCAATTCGTGTGACGCGGACGCAGCGCTGCCAGCGCCGCAGATAATGTACAACCAGTGCCATGCGTGTTTTTGGTCATAATACGCGGTGCGGTAAACCGTTGTTCGCCGTCGCGGGTAAACAACCAGTCCGGGCTTTGCTCATCATCCAGATGACCACCTTTCATCAACACGGCACCACAGCCCATCGCCAATAATTCACGCCCCTGCTCCAGCATTTCCTGTTCATTACGCGCGTGTGGAGAATCGAGTAAAGCAGCTGCCTCCGGCAAATTTGGGGTGATTAATGAAACCTGCGGCAATAATTGACTGCGTAGCGTGGCAACCGCCGAAGGTGAAAGCAGCGGATCACCGCTTTTAGCCAGCATAACGGTATCCAGCACCACGTTTTGGATCTGGTAACGTTGCAGCCGTTCTGCCACCGCTTCAACAATATCCGTCTCTGCCAGCATGCCGATTTTGGTGGTATCGATTCGCACATCGCTGAACACTGAGTCGAGTTGTGCGGCAACAAAGTCAGGCTCAATGCGATACACCGACTGTACACCGCGGGTATTTTGCGCCACCAGTGCGGTGATTACCGAACAACCATAAGCGCCAAGTGCCGAGAAAGTTTTAAGATCGGCCTGAATCCCCGCACCACCACTCGGATCAGTACCGGCAATCGTCAGAGCGTTAACCCGTTTCATGCCTGCACCTCCTGCGTCAGTTGCCAGAGCGCATCAAGGAAATGGGGGATAAAACTGCCCGGCCCTTCGCTTCTGGCGGCCGCACGTTCTCCGGCTTGTTTCATCCAGTGGCAGGCAGATGCAACATTTTCTAGCGTATCGCCCGGTAATGCACAACTGGCAGCGACAACTGCCGATAATGCACAACCAGTTCCTACCACTTTGGTCATTAACGGATCGCCGCCGTGAATGCCAACGATGCAACGACCATCGGTAACATAATCTACCTCGCCCGTGACCACGACGACAGCCCCGGTTTCATTCGCCAGTGTTTGTGCTGCGGGTAACGCGTTGGCTGCGGCGTCGGTGGAATCCACACCGCGACCACCATTGGCGATACCAGCTAATGCCATAATTTCAGAGGCATTACCGCGTATCGCCGCTGGCTTTAACGATAAAAGTTCGTGGCAAAAATGACGGCGATATTCGAGTGCGCCAACCGCGACCGGATCAAGCGTCCAGGGGGTTTGGGAGCGTGTTGCCTGTTCTACGGCAGCACGCATCGCTTGTGCTCGTAGCTGCGTCAGTGTGCCTACGTTAATCAACAAGGCACTGGCGATGGCCGCAAACTGACTGGCCTCTTCGGTTTCGATAACCATCGCTGGCGATGCACCGAGCGCCAGTAAGGTATTGGCAGTAAAGGTTTGCACCACATCATTGGTCATGCAATGCACAAGGGGAGAGTGTTGGTGAAAGAGGTGTAACATGCGCGCAGATTGCGCGGAACTCAGCAGGTCGACTTGCATAGTTTGCTCCTGCCATAACGTGAAGAAGCAATGACCTGATGGTCTGTGACTTCCCTACGCTGGCATTATCCAGATCAGGTGATACGGGTATTTCTCAGCCTTCACGCAGAAGGGCACCCCGAGTCGTTTGGTTGCGATGATGGATCGCAGATAAGGATGGTAAGGCCCCGCGCACACGTTGTAAACGAGGAAAAACGGCGATATTACAATAACGTTGTGAAATTATTTTATATAAGAATCCAGCACCTTCAGAACGACATCCAGATCTTCTTCACGCTTTAATTCATCGCCCTGATGAACAATGTGTTCCGTCAGATGGCCTTTAATCACTTCTCGCATCAAGCCGTTTACCGCACCACGAATGGCGGCAATCTGTTGTAGTACGGCAGCACATTCGTGCGGCTCGTCGAGCATTTTCTTGAGCGCAACAACCTGTCCCTGAATCTTACTGGCGCGCGCTTTCAGTTTCTGTTTGTCACGGATGGTATGAGACATGGCAACACCTGGTTAACAAGATAATGAAAAATCATAGCACTATTAATCTACTGGGGGGTAGTATCATGTACTGGGGGGGAGTAGAATCAGGGCGTCGATTTAATACTAAGAATTATTATCATGACCGAATTTACCACTCTTCTTCAGCAAGGAAACGCCTGGTTTTTCATCCCCAGCGCCATCTTACTTGGTGCGCTTCATGGGCTGGAGCCAGGGCACTCAAAAACGATGATGGCAGCGTTTATCATCGCCATTAAAGGCACCATTAAACAGGCGGTGATGCTTGGACTGGCGGCAACTATTTCACATACGGCGGTGGTCTGGTTGATTGCCTTTGGCGGGATGGTGATCAGCAAACGCTTTACTGCGCAGTCAGCGGAGCCGTGGCTTCAGTTGATTTCCGCGGTGATCATTCTTGGCACCGCATTCTGGATGTTCTGGCGTACCTGGCGCGGTGAAAGAAACTGGCTTGAGAATATGCACGAGCATCACCATCATGACCATGAACATCATCACGACCATGATCACGAACATCATCACCATCACGAGCATGGTCAGAGCGACGAGTATCAGGATGCTCATGCGCTGGCCCATGCCAGTGACATTAAACGACGCTTTGATGGTAGAGAGGTCACCAACTGGCAAATTTTGCTGTTTGGCTTAACCGGCGGGCTTATCCCCTGCCCTGCGGCAATAACAGTGTTGTTGATTTGCATTCAGTTGAAAGCCCTCACATTGGGTGCAACTCTGGTCGTCAGTTTCAGCATCGGCCTGGCATTAACGCTGGTCACCGTAGGCGTTGGCGCAGCAATCAGTGTTCAGCAGGTTGCAAAACGCTGGAGCGGATTTAACACCCTCGCTAAACGTGCCCCCTATTTTTCCAGTCTGTTAATTGGTTTAGTCGGATTGTATATGGGAGTGCATGGCTTTATGGGTATTATGAGATAAAACAATCACCTGGGCTTCGTTATCCCTTTAGCCCAGGATGATTCTTAAATCAGCTTATTCCGCTCACTTCTCGCTCAATGAGGATGCTTTTGCTGCATCCTTTCATTTACACTTTTTACGAAATCATGGGATCACTAACAAAATATCTCTTGTCGGTTATATTGTATGGCAGGAAAGATATGCGACTGATTTTACTGATCCCCAAAGTGGAGAGTATATGACCATAAAAAATAAGATGTTGCTGGGTGCGCTTTTGCTGGTAACCAGCGCAGCATGGGCCGCACCAGCCACCGCGGGTTCGACCAATGCCTCGGGAATTTCGAAGTATGAGTTAAGCAGTTTCATTGCTGACTTCAAGCATTTCAAACCAGGTGACACCGTACCAGAAATGTACCGTACCGATGAGTACAACATTAAGCAGTGGCAGTTGCGTAACTTGCCCGCACCTGACGCTGGAACCCACTGGACCTATATGGGCGGTGCATATGTGCTGATCAATGATACCGACGGAAAAATCATTAAAGCCTACGACGGTGAGATTTTTTATCATCGCTAAAAAAAGCCCCCTCGGAGAGAGGGGGAAATGCAGACACCTTATTATTTTTTATTATTAGCCACTTGCTCGTCTTGTTTGTTATTAGTCGTATTTCACGTTGATCAGTGCAGTTGCCTCAAGTGCACCCGATTTAACTTTATTTTTATCGTATACATAGTAACTGGCCAGGACAGGTATATTAATAATATTACTATTTAAAGGAGCTCCGGGTTTATCTGTTTTCCATAATGATGTCGCCGCGCCCTGATCGCCGCTAGCAGAAATTTTGATGGCTGCTTCAGTCCCTTTTGGTGGTTCTTTTAGATCCAAAACAAATCCTACACCATTATCTATGTTGCCACGCAAAATTGTATTGCTTCCTGTAACTAAGTCACTGCTGGAAAGATATACGACCATATTCCGCGATGCTTGTTTTGTGCCGCCGAAAAGATTATCACACTTCAACGTAATTATTCCTTCCTTACTGTTCGCCGTAATCTTTCCCTGACTTCTGAGTTGGGACAAGGCAATATCATCTACTTTTATTATTGTGTTTTCAGGCTTACAGGTCGTATTTTTAGGATAATAGGAAATACTTAACCCAAGCGTAAATGTATCCCCCGCCAGTTTACTGGTGAGATAACTTACACACCAGTTAATCTTCAATGTCTTACAAATGCCCAACCCAAAGTCAATGGATGAAGATGACTCACCGCCAATATTTGCAATCACAGTATCTGAAATAAACCAGGTAGGTTTTCTTTCTCCAGTAAAATCAGGTGTACCTTTGGATATTTTAACCACATAGGGTAATACTGCCTGCGCATTGCTGGATTTCCCAATCGTGTCACTGGTTTTACCTAAAGACTCTATTTTAACCTTTAACTTTTCGCCATTACCAAAAGGTCCAACTTCAACCCAATCACTTTGGATATTTTTATAGACTATTTTATCCGTGCTCGTATCACAAGATATCCCCGTAAACACGACACTTTTACTAAAGGAAACCTCATTCGCTAAAATCTCCCCCACATTAATACTATCAGTAATATTTAATGATGCAGTGGTACGACATCCAGCCCAGGTAAAATTAGCCCATAAAATAAAAATTAGTAACATTCCATTTCTGAAAATCATATTCCACCTCTCACCGACAGATATAATTTTTACTTTCATCAATCTCTTTACCGAAGGTGATTGTGCATGAAAGCCCTTGTTGCTTATCAATTGCCACATTAACCGCTGGTGGTATTTCATTGGTGCGAATAAAAAGCTGACTTCCCTGGCCGACAACGCCAATATTATGACCGTGGATATCATTGACTTCGTAGCCAAATGTTAACGGTTGCCCATCCACTCTTAATGCTTTTATAAACCAGGGTTTGCGTTGATCGGTGTCGAAATTGACCAGAACGACCGCGCCGCGATAAGGGGCGGCAATTTTACGGTTACCGCGTAATTCTGTTTCACTGTCACTTTGCGATACATCCAGCATCAGGTGATTTTCCCGATGAGGAGTTATTCCGTCGTATATCACGACACCATTACGGTTCGTGGTGCGATATTTTTGCCCATTCACATAAGCATCTTTAATTCCCGGCGCATGCATCACGGCAAAAGTTTCAGAAAGACGATTCGCCAGATTAACGCCACCCGACCAGGCGACAATGCCCCCTGAAACACTGGCTCCAGCCTGCCGATAATTACTCGACTGACTATAACTGCCATTCACTGTCGCCACAGGCGCGTTCCAGGTTAAATTCGCCCCTGCTGTCGTTTCATTTCCCTGATGTTGATGACTCAGGTTGACACCATAATTGAACTGATCTCGACTCCCTACTGTTCCTGATAATCCCGTATTATTTGAGGCAAAACCCTGATCATCAAACGTCGTTGAGTTAGACATATATATTTGCCGACGAGGCGTCGTAACGTCATCTCCCCAGTCAAAGGGTATCGATATAAAAATATTAAAGCGTTTCTCTTCATGATGATTCTCGTCATATGCCTGACTTGCCGCGAGGGTATAGCTTATCCGTTGCAAATTATTGGAATAACTCAACTGATAATCTTTACTGCTGCCGCTACGCCCCCAGTAATCCCGCCATAAAGTACTTAATGACACAGATCCCCAGCCTTCTGGCATTGACTGACTCATATTGGCGGAAAAGCTATTTTTGCGACCAAAATCATTCTGGTAATAATCGGCAATGTCATAGACATCGTTTTTATCACGACGATAATTATCTTTATTATTTGCCCACACATAATCGTTAAACGTCCGGTAATCACGCGACGAATAACGCCAGGCCGCCAGACCAAAACGTGTCGATGTTTGGCTCAAAAATTTGTTATAAGCAATTTGATAACTTTGCCCGTCAAACACATCACCATTGTCTTGCTTACTGTGCGATTTAGTTGCGTCGACTGAAATTGCGCCAATGCGCGTGTTCCAACCTGTTCCCAGGGTAAACGCGTAGTAATTATTAGCAATCATCGTGCCGCCATACAGCGTCAATAAGTTATTAAAACCATACTGATAACCTGCCTGGACAAAATCACTTTGCTTGCTCGCACCTTCAATATGACTACGGCCCGCTGCAAAATCATATTTCGACACGCCGGGTTGCAGCATATTAGGTACTGCCGCATAAGGCACCAGATATGTAGTAACTGAACCATCGGCTTCCTTAACACTCACATCAAGATCCGCACCTCCGCCCGCTAACTGCAAATCACTAATCGAAAACGGGCCTGGTGGAACCTCTTTCTGATAAACGACAAAACCGTTCTGTTCAATAGTTACCAGCGCGTTACTCTGGGCAATCCCCTGTACCCGCGGGGTAAAATTTTGCTTCGAGTTTGGCAACATCTGCATATCACGAAATAACCGAACTCCGCTGAAGCGAACGGAATCAAATATATCGGCTGACGTGTACATATCACCAATACGCAGCGTGCCGAGAATTTGAGAAAATCCACGTTCCAGATACAGTGTATTGCTTTTCCACTCCCCTGTATTGTTATCTGTTTTGCTAAAACTGGCATCAGAATGCAGTTGCCACCCCAGAAAATTTAACCCGCTGTTAAAACGTACATAGGTACTTTTGCTATTTCCCGACGCTTTATAGTCGCTGTAATACTGACTCACATAATAAGAGGTGTAAACCGCATTAATTCCCCGTTCCCAGTTTTCCGGTGGAACATAGCCACTTTCCAGCTCTTCCACCCAGGCTTGCGGAACACTGAAATCGAGACGAAAAACGCCGATATCCCAGGCATAACTCCCCCCCTGAACAAGTTGCTCTAATGTTAAACATTGCTTGTCGCTGGCAAAGTTATCGGTATTAATACCTAACCGTTTGATAATATCCCTCGATAAACACGTTTCTTGCGGATTATCTTTAACGCTAATTTCATATTTACCGCGCCATTGTTTATTAACATAAATATCGATTTCATATTGGCCAGGCAAAGGTTGATTATCATCCAGACGAATATGAGCAACCTGTTGGTCTTTCATTCCCCCCATCATAAAATGGGTATCAAAGGTTTCTTCAGCCGCATAAGCTTCAATGCCGAGCAATAACGCAACGATTGCTGATGCAAGTGGGGTCATTCTCAACATAGGCAGCTCCTGCAATTAAATTTTGTCACTAATATAGTTGCCATGATCATCAATAATGGTCAGATGCCAGCTATTTGCATTATTATTTTTGACGTTAACGCTCTGACTTTCTAATGGTGCAATCATGATAGTTTCATAATTAACTTTGACATTATTGGCTTTTACATCAGAAATCGTTACCCAATTCGCTGAGTCATTTTTTATCACCAAATGATTACCACTGCGATTCACCAGCAATTTTTTAAATATTGCTTTGTTTACCGGTGGGATACCCGCCGGTCGATAAAACAATTTAATTCTGTTTTGCATCGCAAACTTCAGTGCATTCTTGCCTTCTTGTTCTGGACTATTTGGTGGAATATCCAGAATATTCAGATAAAAAATACTCTCTTTATTAGTGGGCAGTTTATTCGGCATGATTTTAATTTTTACTTGCTGCCCGGAATTTGCCCCTATTTTTGCCACTGGTGGCGTTAACATAAAAGGAACCTGGATTTTTTCTGGTGGGAGTGAAGTATCACCATCATCAATCCACGCCTGAAGCAGCGAAGAGCGATCACCCTGATTCATCAACTGTACCATCACTTCTTTTTTTTCTGCCGGGTAAATAATACGTGTCCCGTAGATAACAACTCCGGCATGTGCAGGAAAAACCATCGAAGAGATGAGCAAGGGTAATAATCCTTTCATCTTAATTCCTCTTTAAATTAAAAGGCCGCCATGGGGATAGCGGCCATGTCTATTACCTGGAGAAACTTGCAAATTTATTTAATTATTAATCCTGGGCTACACGCATAACTAAAGAAGATACTACATCACCTGATTGCACTGAGTTTTCTGTCAGTTTCAGATATTTCGCTTTAAACGGGATCGCATATTGACCATCCGCTGTTTTATAACTTTCAATATTAAAAGGTGCAGAAACATCCAGGACATCGCTGTTATCACCTAAATAGAGATAGTAGCCCACGGTATCGTTACTACTGGCTATAGCTTTATCGTTGCCGGTTATTTTATCGTTGGTAATCAACGAAAGTTTTACACCAGCAACCTCTTTCGGACAGCTAATTTTTAACATGCTACTGGTTACACCGACCGCATCATCATAGGTAGAGTATTTAGATTTACCATCAAAGACAGTAGTTGGTACAGTCGGCATATTAATACTTACTGAATCACCACCTGCTTCGAATTTACATGGGGACTCTGCAATATTCCCTTTAATGGTTAAAGTCCCGGTATCAACATCAGCAGCAAATACCTCAGCACTCATGAAAAAAGAAGAAAAGACAGCGGCAGCAATAATTGAACGTTTCATAACATGTTCCTTAATAGAATTTATTTTTGGTTGTTAAGAGTCTGTATCTCCTGGGAACAAATTTCTCACGCTTCAAAAGTTACCGCAATGTAAACATATTGTTTTATTGATTTAAAGCAAATTAACTATTGCAATATAAACGCAACAAATAGCCAATGGTATTAAATATTTATCAAATCTATTAATTAATACGAATTACTGTAGCTGTCATTTTTAATATCAATAAAAAAGCTGAAATCATTCACATAAATGATTTCAGCTTTCTAAACTCTTTAACCCCGATATTGCCAGATTTAATCGTAGCGATTTAAAACGATTTGCCGTTTGTTCCCATTACCCGCAGCAACCAACTCTGTCGTGACGCCTTTTACCGGTGAAGAAATCCGATGGCGGGAATCAACGCTTTGCAATACCTGACCGCAATGCTGTTGGGGCTGGCTATTAACAATATCCATACTGCATGTCGGGGGGCTGATCCTGCCATTGATAGTTAATGTGGCGGTATCTGATGAAAACGCGGGAGACGCCAATCCATAGGCGAGAAAAATAATTCCTGACAGCCAATACTTATTCATTGAACGTTATCCCTGTAGTAAAGGTTATGCCTGGATAGATTGAGTGCATAACAAACTATAGCTGTACATCCACTACACAGCCACGAAGGATGGTAAATGGGCATTGCCTGCACGATCAATCTACTTTGTTCAGTTTCGGACGAAGATCCGCAGAATATTCGCAGCATTAAAAAAGCTGTTCATTATAGCTGCAAAAATAAATACACCGCATCAATGTAACATTGCTGCGGTGTATGAAGTGTACCCAGAAAGGTTAATACGCGTTAGACTGCGCGGAAGGAGATCTCGCCAGGAATAACTTCTCCCTGCCAGTAGAGCTGGGCAGCAACGCGGTCAGCCAGTTGACGATAGATAGCGGTAAATTCGCTCTCCGGACGGCTGATAACGGTCGGTGTGCCTTTGTCGAGGTCTTCACGCAGGCTAATGTGCAACGGCATCTGACCCAGCAACTGCGTGTGATATTTCTCAGCCAGTTTCTCTGCACCACCGGTGCCAAAAATCGGCTCGTGATGACCACAATTACTGCAGATATGCACGCTCATGTTCTCGACAATGCCCAGTACCGGCACTTCGACTTTCTCGAACATTACAATGCCTTTTTTCGCATCAATCAATGCGATGTCTTGCGGCGTAGTGACCACTACAGCACCGGTCACTGGAATATTCTGCGCCAGTGTCAATTGAATATCACCGGTGCCTGGCGGCATATCAAGCACCAGATAGTCCAGATCGGGCCATAAGGTTTCTTGCAACATTTGCATCAGCGCCTTGCTGGCCATCGGGCCGCGCCACACCATCGCGTTGTCGTCAGTGACCAGATAACCAATCGAGTTGGTTGCCAGACCATGAGACATAATCGGCGCCATGTGAGTGCCGTCCGGCGAGGTCGGACGCTGATTTTCTGCCCCCAGCATGGTTGGGATCGACGGGCCATAAATGTCGGCATCCAGAATGCCGACTTTCGCTCCTTCCGCCGCCAGCGCCAGCGCCAGGTTTACCGCCGTGGAGGATTTACCCACGCCGCCTTTGCCGGAACTGACCGCGATAATGTTCTTCACGCCGTTAATTCCCGGCTGATTTTTAACGCGTTTCAGCGTGGCAATGCTATGCGACAGTTTCCAGTCGATAGCTTTTGCCCCGGTGATACGCAGCAATTCGGCGCTACATTGCTCTTTTAACTCTTCGAACGCGCTATGCCAGACGAACGGCATAACCAGTTCCACATGCAGCGTGTCGTCCATCCAGGCGACATGATGCAATGCTTTCAGCGTGGTGAGGTTATGCTTCAGGGTTGGGTGCTGAAAATTAGCCAGTGTCCCGGCGACCATTGCGCGCAAGGCTTCTGGTGATTTGGCCTGGGATTGTTCGTTCATCCCGACTCCTTATTTATATAGATAAACCATCAGCTAAATAGTTTACCTGAAGAAAATAGATAAGTACTTACTTAACATTTTCCCATTTGGTACTATCTAACCCCTTTTCACTACTAAGAAGTAATGCCTACTATGACTCAAGTCGCGAAGAAAATTCTGGTGACGTGCGCACTGCCGTACGCTAACGGCTCAATCCACCTCGGCCATATGCTGGAGCACATCCAGGCTGATGTCTGGGTCCGTTACCAGCGAATGCGCGGCCACGAAGTCAACTTCATCTGTGCCGACGATGCGCACGGTACGCCGATCATGCTGAAAGCTCAGCAACTCGGTATCTCCCCGGAGCAGATGATTGGCGAAATGAGTCAGGAGCATCAGACTGATTTCGCAGGCTTTAATATCAGCTATGACAACTATCACTCAACGCACAGCGAAGAGAACCGCCAGTTGTCGGAGCTTATTTACACTCGCCTGAAAGAGAACGGTTTTATTAAAAACCGCACTATCTCTCAGTTGTACGACCCGGAAAAAGGCATGTTCCTGCCGGATCGTTTTGTGAAAGGCACCTGCCCGAAATGTAAAGCGCCAGATCAATACGGCGATAACTGTGAAGTATGCGGTGCGACTTACAGCCCGACTGAACTGATTGAACCGAAATCGGTGGTTTCTGGCGCTACGCCGGTAATGCGTGATTCCGAACACTTCTTCTTTGATCTGCCCTCTTTCAGCGAAATGTTGCAGGCATGGACCCGCAGCGGCGCGTTGCAGGAACAGGTGGCAAACAAAATGCAGGAGTGGTTTGAATCCGGTCTGCAACAGTGGGATATCTCCCGCGACGCGCCTTACTTCGGTTTTGAAATTCCGAACGCGCCGGGTAAATACTTCTATGTCTGGCTGGATGCGCCGATTGGCTACATGGGTTCCTTCAAGAATCTGTGCGACAAGCGCGGCGATACCACCAGCTTCGATGAATACTGGAAGAAAGATTCCACCGCCGAGCTGTACCACTTCATCGGTAAAGATATCGTTTACTTCCACAGCCTGTTCTGGCCAGCCATGCTGGAAGGCAGCAACTTCCGCAAGCCGACCAACCTGTTTGTTCACGGCTATGTAACGGTGAACGGCGCGAAAATGTCCAAATCTCGCGGCACGTTCATTAAAGCCAGCACCTGGCTGAATCACTTTGACGCTGACAGCCTGCGCTACTACTACACCGCGAAGCTCTCTTCACGCATCGATGATATCGACCTGAACCTGGAAGATTTTGTTCAGCGTGTGAATGCCGATATCGTTAACAAAGTGGTTAACCTGGCCTCCCGTAACGCGGGCTTCATTAACAAGCGTTTTGACGGCGTACTGGCAAGCGAGCTGGCTGACCCGCAGTTGTACAAAACCTTTACCGATGCCGCTGAAGTGATTGGCGAAGCGTGGGAAAGCCGCGAATTTGGTAAATCTGTGCGCGAAATCATGGCGCTGGCTGACCTGGCTAACCGCTATGTTGACGAGCAGGCTCCGTGGGTGGTGGCGAAACAGGAAGGCCGCGATGCTGACCTGCAGGCGATTTGCTCGATGGGTATTAACCTGTTCCGTGTGCTGATGACGTATCTGAAGCCGGTTCTGCCAAAACTGACCGAGCGTGCAGAAGCATTCCTGAATACGGAACTGACCTGGGATAGTATCCAGCAACCGCTGCTGGCGCATAAAGTGAATCCGTTCAAAGCACTGTATAACCGCATCGACATGAAGCAGGTTGAAGCACTGGTGGAAGCATCCAAAGAAGAAGTGAAAGCCACCGCCGCGCCAGTTACTGGCCCGCTGGCAGACGATCCGATTCAGGAAACCATCACCTTTGATGACTTCGCCAAAGTTGACCTGCGCGTGGCGCTGATCGAAAATGCAGAGTTTGTTGAAGGTTCTGACAAGCTGCTGCGCCTGACGCTGGATCTCGGCGGTGAAAAACGCAATGTCTTCTCCGGCATTCGTTCTGCTTATCCAGACCCACAAGCGTTGATTGGTCGTCACACCATTATGGTGGCTAACCTGGCGCCGCGTAAGATGCGCTTCGGTATCTCCGAAGGCATGGTGATGGCTGCCGGTCCTGGCGGGAAAGATATCTTCCTGTTAAGCCCGGATGCCGGTGCTAAACCGGGTCATCAGGTGAAATAATTCCCCTTCAAGGCGCTGCATCGACAGCGCCTTTTCTTTATAAATTCCTAAAGTTGTTTTCTTGCGATTTCGTCTCTCTCTAACCTGCATAAATACTGTTAGCATCTGTATTCGACTGGATAAAAATACAGGGATGCAGAATGAGACAGTTTATCTATCAGGACGAAAAATCACATAAATTCTGGATGGTGGAGCCGCATGGCAACGAGCTGCATATCAGTTGGGGCAAAGTTGGCACCAACGGACAAAGCCAGGTAAAAAACTTTGCGGACGCTGCAGCAGCGGAAAAAGCGGAGCTGAAGCTGATTGCGGAGAAAACGAAAAAAGGCTATGTGGAAGACGCTTCGGCAAATGTGAATCTCCCGCCAGCCACCAAAGCCAGAGTCACTCCTGAAGTTGAAACTCCTCCTGTAAATAAGAATAAATGCCCCTGGCTTGCTGATGATGCGACGATTCCGGTAACTGACGATATTAATCGATTTGCTTTTCCTCATCGCCGCAGGCCGAGAGAAATCGGTTACCTGTATAAAGATGGTGAAATATGGAAGCGCATCGCAGATAACACCAATATGTATCTTCCCTATAAACGGTACACTTCTTATCCTGAAAACTGGCAGCAGGCATTTGCTGAGTTACAAATGCGAATCCAGCAAAACCAAAACTCAGGGAGCTTGCAATCCGATGCCGCATTGCTCTGGCGCTTCTGGCACTCTTATTTTGCAGATGAACTTGTTGATGACTTAGTCGTTCACCGTGGTCTGGAAACTACTGTTGAGATCGCCATCCTGTCTTTGCAACTAATTGCAATATCTAATGAATTATCAAGAGAGTATGAAGTAAATGTGACAACAGATATTGCTCCTGATCTCGAAATTGAATCTCGACCAGACTGGCATCAGCGTCTATGCCATTATCTTTCACTCGCTTCAGAAGATGAGTGGCAACGCTGTGTAGATAAAGTACTTACCGCCATTCCCTCACTCTCCCCAGCACGGCAACCTTTTGCGGCGTTACTGATCCCTGAACGCCCGGATATTGCCAATGCCATGGCGCTACATTATGCAGATCAAAACGTTCCGGCGATGACCTGGTTAAGTATGATAGCAAGCGATGACGTTGCCCTGGCTACGCTGGAAAAATATGGTTTCCCTCCACTGTATAATGATTTCCGCAATTATCTGGCTACGTTACTGGCAAATAATGGAGTGCACGGTGTAAGCCGAATTCTTCTCAAGCTACCTGTCGAGTATCCCGTAAAATACACAGACCTTTTCACTCACATACATGCCAACGCTGAAAATCTTGTCAAATGGTTATGGAAAACGAATCACCCGGATGCGATTCAAATTCTGATCCTTGGTGTAATTGGCAAGAAAAAGCACCTGGAATACTTAAGCAAAGCCTGCCAAAAACATCCCGCTGCGGCTATTGCCGCTTATGCAACTTTACTGGCAATACATGAAGATGCACAGTGGCGTAACGCACTTGTCAAACTGATTACCGCCACGCCAGAGTTGGTATGTGACGTTATTCCCTGGGTTAATGCTAAAGCGGCAGGCATATTATCTGAATGTCGTCCGCAACCTGTGACTGATGAATGTGAATATGCCACTGCGGATATGTTGCCGGAGCTGTTTACCGCTCCACCGTGGGTAATAAATAAGAAAAAGAATGCAATACCCGTATTTGATTTACCGGTGCTTCCAGTTCCTGCCGTCACTGATATCACACCAGGAATTACAGAGTTAATCAGTCATACTGACATATCCAGATTCAGTGAAATCGCGAAATTTCAGGCATCACAGCAAACATTATTTACCGATCTGCCACTAATTGAAAAGGAAAGCTGGGAAACGTCTTTCATCCCTTTAACGCCAGAACAGCAAATCCTTTGGCGACTGGGGTTTAAGGAATGGCGCAGAACCGGAGAAGAACAATACGAAAAAAAAATAATGCCACAAAGCGCAGTTGATGCCCTGTTACGTTTCGATTTCCCCGCGCTGAAAGCAGAGTTTGCGCAATACCATAACAAAGGAAGCAGACACTGGCAGTTGTACGCGCTCTGCTTCCTACCCACTCAGCATGCTATTTATTTTCTCAATCAAATAATTAATGAAGAGCAATTCTCCGGCGAGAGAGAAATTCTGGCGATTTTTGGTGACGCGGCCATTCCTGCGTTTATGAAATGTCTGCAACGTAAGCCACAACAGTTGTGGATATTCACCCTTTTCCTGGGCGTCAGCGAATTAGCATTACCGATGGCGCAGCGATTACAGAAAAAAATGTCTGCTGAAGATGCCCGAAAATGGCTGGTTAACTTCCCACGCCATGCAACCGCCGGGCTACTTCCTGTGGCACTGGGCAAACAAGGAAAAGATCGTGATTGTGCCCGCCAGGCGCTCCGCCTGCTGGTGAAATTAAACCAGCGGGAAACGATTGAGGAAATCGCCCAAGGGTATAATCAACCTGATGTTTTAGCTGCGCTGGCAACATTATTTGATAGCGACCCGCTGGAAGAATATCCCGCAAAAATCGCCCCACTGCCCGGCTTTTATCAGTTCAGCTTATGGCGCAGACCACGGCTTAAAAGTAACAACCTGCCTCTACCAGATGACGCTATGCGCCACCTCGGCACAATGTTGAGCTTTCCTCGCGACATTACCCCCTACGCTGGGCTGGCGATCATCAAAGAAACCTTCACCCGCGAATCACTGGCTGACTTTGGCTGGGATCTCTACACGGCATGGACAGAAGCTGGCGCACCCGCAAAAGAAAACTGGGCATTTACCTCGCTGGGGATTTTAGGCAATGACGACACCGCGCGTAAACTAACCCCGCTCATCCGCGCCTGGCCGGGTGAATCCCAGCATAAAAGAGCTGTTTATGGTTTGGATGTGCTAGCCAATATCGGTAGCGATATTGCGCTGATGTTGCTTAATGGTATTGCGCAAAAGATTAAATTCGTTGCATTACAGGAACATGCCAGCGACAAAATCAACATGGTCGCTGAAAATCGCGGACTGACGATGGCCGAACTGGAAGACCGCCTGGCACCGGATTTAGGGCTTGATATCAACGGCTCGCTGACACTGGATTTCGGCTCACGCCAATTCACCGTTGGTTTTGATGAAACCTTAAAACCCGTCGTGCGCGACAAAAACGGCAAAGTTCTGAAAGATTTACCTAAACCCAACCAGAGTGATGATAAAACACTGTCAACTGACGCAGTTATCCTCTTCAAACAGTTGAAAAAAGATGTTCGTGCTATCGCCAACCAGCAAATTACCCGTCTGGAACAAGCCATGTGCCAGCGCAGACGCTGGACGGCAGAGCAGTTCCGTCTCTTTCTGGTGGAACATCCGCTGATGTGTCACTTAACCCGACGGCTATTATGGGGAGTATATAACGATGAAAACACCCTTATAGCCTGTTTCCGCGTGGCAGAAGACAGCACCTACAGCGATGCACAAGATGAGCTATTCACGCTGCCAGCAGGAAACATCGGTATTCCGCATGTGCTGGAAATTCCCGCTGAATCCGCCGCTGCATTCAGGCAAATTTACGCTGATTACGAACTACTTCCCCCCTTCCAACAGCTCGATCGTGGTAGTTATCGTCTTGCTGATAATGAACGTAGCGCCCACGAACTGACGCGCTGGCAAGGACGTCTTTGCCAGGCCGGTCGCATTGTCGGACTGGAGCGCCGAGGCTGGCAACGTCTGGAAGAAAGCGGCAGCGTTTATGCGATGCGCAAATCTACTCCTTATGGCGATCTCGAACTTGAAACAGAACCTTTTTCATTGATTTACGGCGAAACGGGATATGGCGACCTGCTACCTGTTGAAAGCGTAAAAATGACTTCACCAGGGGAACGCTACAGTACACAGCCCTCGCTCACGTTCTCCGCGCTTGATGCCATCACCGCCAGCGAACTGATTAACGATATTGAATCACTGTTTGATTAAAAGGACTTTGCAATGAAAACCTATATTTATCAGGACGAAAAATCACATAAATTCTGGGCGGTTGAGCAGCAAGGCAACGAGTTGCATATCAGTTGGGGTAAGGTCGGCACCAACGGGCAAAGCCAGGTCAAAAACTTTGCGGACGCTGCGGCGGCGGAAAAGGCAGAGCTGAAACTGATTGCGGAGAAAACAAAAAAGGGATACGTGGAACAAGCGGAGACAAATGCTAAATTAACAGCGGTGTCAGTGAAAAAAGAATCTGTCGCAGCGAAAAAACAGGAAGACACCATAAATGATCATCAGGTAGCGGCGAACAATTTTCCCTGGTTAGCAGACAACGATCCCATTATTCTTCCCCCAAATATTGCTCGCTATGCTCTCAGCCACCGCCTTTGGCCGGGAGATCCGGTAAAAAAACCAACCCAACCTGAGAAACAAAATTTAATTTCTCGGCTGGCAAATCGAACCTACAACTATTATAAGAATCTGACTTTCGATTACAGCTCATGCTCCGATGAATGGAGTAATGCCATCAGTCAGGCAATCAGCTTAATTAATGCACGAAAGCCTGAGATGTCTGCACGTACTATGGCTGTACTTACCTTACTGGAAATTTGTTTTTGTCAAAGCTGGAATGATGAAACCTCATCCGAGTTGTTGGATGAAATTGTAAGCACCTTCGGTATTGAATACGCAACTGAAACTGTCATCTACTGGTGGCAAATTGATTTCGATTTTGATTATAAAAAGGAACATTTGACCTTCTTTATTAATAATTCAGATTACAGCCAGAATAACTATAGAAGGAATAGAGACAACTTTAGTTTACGTCTGCGTAAACATTTATCGCTGACTGAAGAGGAAATCTGGCAAAATTGCATTGCCAAATTACTCGTTGCGTTGCCGCATATATCACTCTATCGCCAGCCGTTAATTGCCATTTTAATACCTGAAATACCCGAAGTGGCCCATGATATCGCACGCCAGTTGCATCAAGTGATGAACATTCCACAACTGGAAATGTTAAAACTTGTAGCGACAGATCCACAAATACTGGAAATATTAGAGCCATATCAGGATACTAATGTATTTGGAAGAAGTTGGTCTGCCACTGTACTGCGAGAACAAGGCATCAAGGCTCTTACTCGCCTGCTTCCCTATGCTGGAGAAGATAATTGCGGTGACGTACTGAAATGTATCAATCATCCGCTGGCTGTTACGGGACTCATAGACGCCGCAGATTATAATAAACGTTGTTATGACCGACTGATAAAAAGTGCCGAAAGTTTTCCTTCTGCCACAATAGCGGCATTAGCCGAAGCATTAATAAAAAATGACGATCAACGTAAACATACTTTGCTGGTTTCACTACTTAATGCAAATCCTTTATTGGTCGAAAAATTAGGCCAATGGCTATCGTCACAAGCTGCGAAATTAGTACATCAATGCCAACAATTGCTGAATAGTCGCGATGAAGATTTCGCAAACTCAGAAATTCTGCCAACAGTGTTAGTCTCGCCGCCGTGGGTGGTTCGAAATAAAAATGACGACAACAGTCCTTTGGCTAAATACCCGGCGAAAATTCCCTCTTTACCGCTATTTTATCAACCTTCGTTATGGACACGCCCGGTACTAAAAAATAGTAGCAAGATATTACCAGATAACGCCCTCCTCCACCTCGGTGAAATGCTTCGCTTCCCTCAGGAAGAAGCACTGTATCCGGGATTATTACAGGTGAAAGATGCCTGTACCCCAGACTCACTGGCTGAATTTGCCTGGGATCTGTTTATCGCCTGGCAGACTGCTGGCGCGCCGTCGAAAGAGAGTTGGGCATTCAGTGCGTTAGGTGTTCTCGGTAACGATGACACCGCCCGCAAACTAACGCCGCTTATTCGCGTCTGGCCTGGCGAATCCCAGCATAAACGCGCCACCGTCGGGCTGGATATTCTCGCCGCTATCGGCAGTGACATTGCCCTGATGCAACTTAACGGTATCGCCCAGAAGCTGAAATTCAAAGCATTGCAGGAGCGGGCAAAAGAAAAAATTGCCAGCATTGCCGAAAGCCGCGAACTGACGGTAGCAGAACTTGAAGACCGGTTAGCCCCGGATTTGGGGCTGGATGATAACGGCTCCCTGCTGCTGGATTTCGGCTCGCGTCAGTTCACCGTCAGCTTTGATGAAACCCTAAAACCGTTTGTGCGCGATGCGTCCGGCAGTCGCCTGAAAGACCTGCCCAAACCGAACAAAAGCGATGATAAAACGCTGGCTGCCGATGCCGTTAACCGCTTTAAACTGCTGAAAAAAGATGCCCGTACCGTCGCCGCTCAACAGGTAGCAAGGCTGGAATCAGCCATGTGCCTGCGCCGCCGCTGGGCAGCGGAAAACTTTCAACTCTTCCTGATTGAGCATCCGCTGGTTCGCCACCTAACCCGTCGCCTGATTTGGGGCGCGTATAACACCGACAACCAGTTGCAGGCCTGTTTCCGCGTGGCGGAAGATAACAGCTACAGCACCGCTGACGATGATCTCTTCACTCTCCCAGAAGGTGATATAGCGATTGGTATCCCTCACGTTCTGGAAATATCACCGACGGATGTCGCCGCTTTTGGTCAGCTTTTTGCCGACTACGAACTGTTACCGCCATTCCGCCAGCTTGATCGTAACAGTTACACCCTGACAGAAGCCGAACGCAATGCCAGCGAACTGACCCGCTGGACAGGCAGAAAATGTCCGAGCGGTCGGGTGATGGGGCTGGCAAATAAAGGCTGGTTGCGTGGCGAACCGCAGGATGCAGGCTGGATCGGCTGGATGATCAAACCTCTGGGCCGCTGGTCGTTAATCATGGAAATCGATGAAGGTTTTGCTGTAGGCATGTCGCCAGTCGAACTCAGCTCTGAGCAACTCTTAAGCAAATTATGGTTATGGGATGGAAAAGCAGAGAGTTATGGCTGGGGAAGAAATTCTGCACAGGAAGCACTGTTCTCCGTGCTCGATGCCATCACCGCCAGCGAGTTGATTAACGACATCGAAGCACTGTTTGAATAAGGAAAGAACATGAACAAGGAATTACTGTGGCTGGCGGACGACGCGCAACTGGAACTGAAATTTAAAAAAGGCAAAACGCCGCTAAGCCATCGCCGCTGGCCGGGCGAACCGGTGCCCGCTGTCACTGAAAGTCTCATTCAGACATTAGGAGATGAATTACTACAACAAGCAGGCAAGAAGCAAAATATCACCTGGCATTACGATAAATGTTCACTGGAGTGGCGGTCCGCCATCCAGCAGGCGATCAATTTGATTGGTGAGCATAAACCGTCAATCCCAGCCCGCACAATGGCGGCTCTGATCTGTATCGAGAAAAATGATAGCCAGCAATTACTTGATGAAATCGTGCAAAAATATGGGCTGGAATATGCGACGGATGTGGTGATAGCGCGTCAGTTCATTGTACAGAGTTATCATGCTGATCCATCAACAGTGTGTTTAATGACACCGAACGAGAATACGGGCTATGGCTATCGCTCAGAGACTTATAGCAATTTCGATTTTCGTCTGCGTAAACATCTTTCACTGGCAGAGGAAAATTGCTGGCAGCGTTGTGCCGACAAACTCATTGCCGCACTGCCAGAGATCCCCATAGTTCGCCGCCCTTTTATTGCGCTGCTGCTTCCGGAAAAACCAGATATAGCGAATGAGCTTGCCAGCCTTGAAAGCCCATCAACGAGTTTTTACTCAAAGGAGTGGTTAAAGGTCGTTGCTACTGATAATACGGCGGTAAAAAAACTCGAACGATACTGGAGCCTGGACGTATTTAGCGATCGTGAAGCCAGTTATATGTCGCATGAAAACCACTTCGGTTACGCTGCCTGCGCGGCCCTTTTACGCGAACAGGGAATTGCAGCCGTTCCCCGCCTGGCGATGTATGCTCATAAAGAAGACTGTGGCAGCCTGCTGGTACAAATAAACCACCCGCTGGTCATCCGCATCTTGCTACTGGTGGCTGATAAAAATAAACCCAGCCTGCAGCGTGTTGCCAAATACAGTAAAAATTTCCCCCATGCAACGCTCACTGCACTGGCAGAACTTATCGCGCTGGAAGCACCACCTGCTCGCCCCGGTTATCCGATTATTGAAGACAAAAAACTGCCCGCACAGCAAAAAGCACGTGATCAATACTGGCGTAATCTGTTGCAAACATTGATTACATCGCAGCCACAACTGGCAGATGAAGTGAAGCCCAAGCTAAGTACAAAAGCACAAACCGTGCTGAATAGTTTTTTATCCGTGCCGCCGAAATCTGCCATTGATAGCCCTGATAGCAGTGCTCTGCCTGAAATTTTGGTTTCACCTCCGTGGCGTAGTAAGAAAAAATCGCCGCAACTACGTCTTGATTTGGTTCCACTCGAATTAACGTCACAAGTTTACTGGCAACCGGGCGAGCAAGAGAGGCTTGCCACCACAGAGTCTGCCCGTTATTTCAGCACGGAATCACTTGCGGAACGCATGGAACGAAAAAGTAGTCGGGTTGTACTACAGGAGCTGGGTTTTGGGGATGATGTATGGCTGTTCCTGAATTATATACTGCCCGGCAAACTGGATGCAGCACGCGAATCATTAGTGCTTCAGTGGCATTACTACCAGGGCAGAGTCGAGGAAATCTACAATGGCTGGCATTCTCCGGAAGCAAAATCAGCAGAACAGGCGCTTCGCAGCGGCGACGTTGAAACGTTAATTGACATCTGGGAAAAGGACAATCATTCGCCTTATCATCAGGAAAAGAGTGTCTGGAATCTGTATTTATTGGCACTGCTTCCGCGTGAGATGGCAGTGACTTTCTGGCTGCGTATCAATGAGAAAAAACATCTGTTCGCGGGTGAAAACTATTTTCTCAGCATCCTCGGTTTGGATGCATTACCCGGTCTGTTGTTGGCTTTTTCGCATCGTCCAAAAGAAACATTTCCGTTAATTTTAAATTTCGGCGCTACCGAACTGGCGCTACCCGTTGCTCGCGTCTGGCACCGTTTTACCACTCAGCGTAATCTGGCACGCCAGTGGATTTTACAATGGCCAGAACATACGGCTACCGCACTTATTCCTCTCGTCTTCACCAAGCCCGGCGACAACCGCGAAGCCGCATTACTTGCCCTGCGTTTACTGTATGCACAGGGACATGGAGAATTACTGCAAACCGTGGCAAACCGCTGGCAGCGTGCTGATGTGTGGCCTGCCCTGGAGCAATTGCTTATACAGAAGCCACTGGAAATTTACCCACCACGCATTCCGAAAGCCCCTGATTTCTGGCATCCGACAATGTGGCGCAGGCCACGGCTTATCAATAATAATCAGCTTGTTACCGATGATGCTCTGGAAATTATTGGCGAAATGCTGCGCTTTACTCAGGGTGGGCGTTTTTATAGCGGACTGGAACAATTGAAAACGTTCTGTCAACCGCAAACGCTGGCCGCTTTTGCCTGGGATCTGTTTACCGCCTGGCAACAGGCTGGAGCCCCCGCAAAAGACAACTGGGCATTTCTGGCGTTAAGTCTCTTTGGCGACGAAAGCACGGCACGGGATCTGGCGACGCAGATCCTCACCTGGCCACAGGAAGGAAAATCTGCCCGTGCTGTCAGTGGCCTGAACATACTTACCCTGATGAATAATGATATGGCGCTGATACAACTGCACCATATTTCGCAACGAGCGAAATCGCGCTCTTTACGTGAAAATGCGGTGGAGTATCTCCAGTTGGTCGCAGAAAATCGCGGGTTAAGCGAGGAAGAGTTAGCGGACAGATTAGTCCCAACACTGGGCCTTGATGACCCGCAGGCGTTGATTTTTGATTTTGGTCCACGGTTGTTTACCGTTCGCTTCGATGAAAACCTCAACCCAGTTGTCTACGATCAGCAAAACGTTCGCCAGAAAAGTGTTCCCCGGTTGCGAGCCGATGACGATCAACTGAAAGCGCCCGAGGCACTGGCCCGATTAAAAGGGCTAAAAAAAGATGCCACTCAGGTGAGCAAAAACCTGCTCCCGCGTCTTGAAACTGCCCTGCGCACCACCCGACGCTGGCCGCTGGCAGATTTTCATTCTCTCTTTGTTAATCATCCATTTACTCGCCTGGTTACCCAGCGACTGATATGGGGCGTTTATCTGGCAAATGAACCGCGACATTTACTCAACGCCTTTCGTGTGGCCGCAGAGGGGGAATTCTGCAATGCACAAGATGAGCCAATTGACCTGCCTGCTGACGCTCTGATTGGCATTGCGCACCCGTTAGAAATGCCAACAGAAATGCGTGGTGAATTTGCACAACTTTTTGCCGATTACGAAATTATGCCGCCTTTTCGCCAGTTGGCGCGGCGCACGGTGCTGCTCACACCTGACGAGTCAACCAGTAACAGCCTGACTCGCTGGGAAGGTAAATCCGCTACCGTTGGGCAACTGATGGGGATGCGTTACAAGGGCTGGGCATCAGGGGATGAAGACGAATTTATCTATGGCTTAGGTGAGTATCGTCTGGTGCTTGAGTTTTCACCCGGTTTTAACCACTACAATGTCGATAGCAAAGCGCTAATGAGCTTCCGTTCTCTTCGAGTGTATCGTGACAATCAATCTGTCACTTTTGCTGAACTCGATGTATTTGATTTGAGTGAAGCCTTAAGTACGCCGGACATCATTTTTCACTAACACACTGCGGGTAGTAACAGAACTGCCCGCTGTCTGACAACTGAGAAAATCCATGATCGTGCAAAGTGAACTGGTCGCTATTTACGACTATCAGATTATTGATCCTGAAGAACCCTTTTCCTTCCGACTTGAAATCCATAAATACGCTAAATTATTTACTGGAACGGTCTATCGACTGGAACGATTCCGGCTACGTCCAATATTTAACCAACGTGAACAAGAAGATGCAGACCCGCTAATAAATGATGCGTTGATTTATATAAGAGATGAGTTTATTGATGAGCGAAAATTACGAGGTAAATCACCAGAAACTATAATGGAAATTTTTAATGGTGAACTATAGAATATATTCAACCAGTAAATAGAATAATAGTTTATTAAAGGAGGAAGCGGTATTCCCCCTTAGATGCGTTTCAATTTTCCCGTTACTTCAACAAATCAATCAACCGTAACAGAACCACTAATAACTCCAGTACGGCAATAAGCACGGTTAACTTTTGTGTCAGCGTGTCCATCCGCTCTCCTTATTAAGGAGCACAACACCAGCACCTTACCCTTACACTGCCTGTCGATACTGGTTTACGTATGTTGGTACGAAACGTTGCTCTCCGGATCAGGGCACCGCCTGCGGCACCACCAGTTCGGCAGCCAGGACTTAAAATTGGTCCGATCCGGCACAACCTCCCAACGGGCAGGATTATAAATATCATTCACTGAATTGCAATGGAGTGTGGATATGATTATAATTTATTCGTTGGTGCGAAATATTGCATAATCAGTAACTTAGCGTCAAAGTAGTAAATAAAAGAACCTGCCTCACCAGCAGGTTCTTTTATTTACTGTGTTCTGCTTTCCTGATATTTTCCACTCAATCAATTAATGCGTTAAACATTTATTGCGCATAAAATACCGTTTATTTTATTAATACATTTCAGGGATGAATATATGTCAACGCAGAATAATCTTCTGCAGCGTCCGCCTGCTGCTGTGTTATACGCCGATGAACTGGCAAAATTAAAACAAAATGATAACGCACCTTGCCCGCCCGGTTGGCAGCTAAGTTTGCCTGCAGCGCGTGCTTTTATTCTTGGTGATGAGACGAAAAACATCAGCCGTAAAGTCGTAATAAGCCCTTCTGCTATTGAACGCATGTTAGTGACTCTCGCCACCGGGCGCGGTTTAATGCTGGTCGGGGAACCGGGTACGGCCAAATCTCTCCTTTCTGAATTGCTCGCAACGGCCATTAGCGGCGATGCCGGTTTAACCATTCAGGGCGGCGCATCAACCACCGAAGACCAAATCAAGTACGGCTGGAACTACGCTCTGCTTATCAACCACGGTCCGTCAACAGAAGCGCTTGTCCCGGCTCCGCTTTATCAAGGCATGCGCGATGGCAAAATCGTCCGTTTTGAAGAGATAACGCGTACACCGCTGGAAGTGCAGGACTGTCTGTTAGGCATGCTTTCTGATCGGGTGATGACGGTGCCGGAACTGGCCGGTGAAGAAAGCCAGCTTTATGCTCGCGAAGGCTTTAACATTATTGCCACCGCCAATACCCGCGATCGCGGCGTCAATGAAATGAGTGCCGCGCTCAAGCGTCGCTTCGATTTTGAAACCGTCTTTCCGATTATGGATTTCGCCCAGGAACTGGAACTGGTCGCCAGTGCGTCAGCGCGTTTACTGGCCCATAGTGGCATTCCGCATAGGGTGCCTGACGCAGTACTGGAGCTGCTGGTACGCACGTTCCGCGATCTGCGGGCCAACGGTGAGAAGAAAACGTCAATGGATACCCTGACGGCCATTATGTCCACCGCCGAAGCCGTTAACGTAGCGCACGCCGTGGGCGTCCGCGCCTGGTTTTTAGCAAATCGCGCGGGTGAACCTGCCGATCTGGTGGACTGTATTGCTGGCACCATCGTCAAAGACAACGAAGAAGATCGCGCTCGTCTGCGCCGTTACTTTGAACAGCGCGTTGCCACACACAAAGAAGCTCACTGGCAGGCTTATTACCAGGCTCGCCACCGCCTGCCGTGAGGAAAGATGCATGAGTGAGCCGTTAATTGTCGGCATCCGGCACCATAGTCCGGCCTGCGCCCGTCTGGTGAAATCGCTAATTGAAAGCAAGCAACCGCGATACGTGTTGATTGAAGGACCGGCCGATTTTAATGACCGGGTAGATGAACTGTTTTTAGTCCACCAGCTTCCGGTAGCCATATACAGTTATTGTCAGTATCAGGACGGTGCTGCCCCCGGGCGTGGTGCCTGGACGCCATTTGCCGAATTTTCGCCGGAGTGGCAGGCGCTACAAGCCGCACGTCGTATTCAGGCACAAACTTACTTCATCGATTTGCCTTGCTGGGCGCAGAGTGAAGAAGAGGACGATTCGCCCGATACGCAAGAGGAAAGCCAGGTCTTACTGCTGAGTGCCACCCGCATGGATAACAGCGATACCCTGTGGGATCACTTGTTCGAAGATGAAAGCCAGCAAACTGCATTACCCTCTGCACTGGCGCACTATTTTGCACAACTGCGCGGCGACGCCTCCGGCGATGCACTCAATCGCCAGCGCGAAGCCTTTATGGCCCGCTGGATTGCATGGGCGATGCGGCAAAACAATGGCGACGTGTTAGTCGTCTGCGGCGGCTGGCACGCTCCGGCACTGGCAAAAATGTGGCGCGAATTCCCGCAGGAAATTAACAAGCCAGAATTGCCCTCACAGGATGATGCCGTTACAGGTTGTTATCTCACGCCATACAGTGAAAAGCGCCTTGATGTGCTGGCGGGATACCTTTCAGGAATGCCTGCTCCGGTCTGGCAAAACTGGTGCTGGAAATTTGGTTTGCAACGCGCAGGTGAGCTGTTACTTAAAACGATTCTTACCCGTTTGCGCCAGCACCACTTACCCGCATCTACCGCTGATATGGCTGCCGCGCATCTACATGCGATGGCACTGGCACAATTGCGCGGTCACAGATTGCCGCTACGCAGTGACTGGCTGGATGCATTAGCCGGATCGCTTATTAAAGAGGCATTAAACGCGCCGTTGCCGTGGAGCTATCGCGGGGTCATTCATCCCGATACCGATCCAATTCTGCTAACGTTGATAGACACATTAGCGGGTGCCAGATTCGGTAAACTAGCCCCCTCCACGCCACAACCGCCGCTGCCAAAAGATGTCACGTCTGAACTGGAACGTACCGAAATCACTCTTCCGTCCAACCTGGCGTTAAATCGCTTTACCCCCTGCGGGCTGGTACAAAGTCAGGTGTTGCATCGGCTGGCGATACTGGAGATCCCGGGGATAGTGCGCCAGCAGGGAAGTACACTAACGCTTGCGGGTAACGGTGAAGAACAATGGAAATTAACCCTGCCGCTTAGCCAACATGCGGCATTGATTGAGGCCGCCTGCTTTGGTGCCACACTCCTGGAAGCCGCACGCAATAAATTAGAAGCCGATATGCTGGACACAGGAGGAATCGGCAACATCACCACATGTCTTAGCCAGGCGGCGTTAGCTGGTCTGGAGTCCTTCAGTCAGCAATTACTGGAGCAACTCACATTATTAATCGCCCAGGAAAATCAGTTTGCCAAAATGGGCCAGGCGCTGGAAGTGCTTTATGCCTTGTGGCGTCTGGATGAGACTGGCGGTATGCAAGGGGCGCTAATACTGCAAACCACACTGTGTGCGGCGATAGATCGAACGTTGTGGTTATGTGAATCCAACGGCAGGCCGGACGAAAAAGAATTTCACACCCATTTGCATAGCTGGCAGGCGCTGTGCCATATCCTGCGCGATCTCCATTGTGGCATTCAACTGCCAGGTGTTTCGCTTTCCGCCGCCCTGGCCTTACTGGAGCGCCGCAGTCAGGCGATTCATGCCCCGGCGCTGGATCGCGGCGCGGCTCTCGGTGCGCTGATGCGTCTGGAACATCCCAACGCCAATGCCGAAAGCGCACTGGATATGCTGGCGCAATTATCCCCGACTGAGTCAGGCGAAGCCCTACATGGTTTGCTGGCGCTGGCTCGCCATCAACTGGCTTCTCAGCCTGCATTTATCGCTGGTTTCAGCACTCATTTGAATCAACTTAGCGACGCCGATTTTATTAACGCTCTGCCCGATTTACGTGCAGCGATGGCCTGGCTACCGCCTCGAGAACGCGGGGCGCTGGCGCATCAGGTACTTGAGCATTACCAACTGGCGCAGCTCCCCGTCCCGGCACTGCAAATGCCGTTACATTGTCCACCGCAAACCATTGCTCATCATCAACAACTGGAACAGCAGGCACTGGCGTCACTGCAACACTGGGGAGTTTTCCATGTCTGAACTGAACGACCTTCTGACTACCCGTGAGCTACAGCGCTGGCGATTGATTCTTGGTGAAGCGGCTGAAACTACCCTTTGCGGTCTTGATGGCAACGCCCGACGGATAGACCACGCCCTGGAGTGGCTATACGGGCGCGATCCTGAGCGCATTCAACGCGGTGAACGGCACGGAGGGCTGGGCAGTTCAACTCTCACAACGCCCGAGTGGATCAATGATATTCACACGCTCTTCCCACAGCAGGTAATTGAGCGACTGGAAAACGACGCCGTGCTGCGCTATGGCATAGAAGATGTGGTGACAAATCTTGAAGTGCTGGAACGCATGCAACCTTCCGAAAGCCTGCTACGCGCCGTATTGCACACTAAACATCTGATGAATCCCGAGGTGCTGGCAGCCGCTCGCAAGATAGTGCACCAGGTTGTTGAAGAAATTATGGCGCGGCTGGCCAAAGAAGTTCGTCAGGCTTTTTCTGGTGTGCGTGACCGCCGTCGCCGCTCGCATATTCCCCTGGCGCGCAATTTCGATTTCAAAAGTACCCTGCGGGCCAACCTGCAGCACTGGGACCCCAAACGCGGCAAGTTGTATATCGAATCACCCCGCTTTAACAGTCGCATTAAGCGCCATAGTGAACAATGGCAACTGGTTTTACTGGTCGATCAAAGCGGATCGATGGTTGATTCAGTGATCCACTCAGCAGTGATGGCGGCCTGTTTATGGCAATTACCCGGCATTCGCACCCATCTGGTGGCATTTGATACCAGCGTCGTAGATCTCACTGCCGACGTTGCCGACCCGGTAGAGTTATTAATGAAAGTGCAACTGGGCGGTGGAACGCATATCGCCAGTGCAGTGGAGTACGCCCGTCAACTTATTGAACAACCAGGTAAAAGCGTGATTGTTCTGGTAAGCGATTTTTATGAAGGCGGAACATCGTCATCACTCATCCACCAGGTGAAGCAGTGTGTTCAAAGCGGCATCAAGGTGCTGGGGCTGGCGGCGCTCGACAGCACAGCAACCCCCTGTTATGACCGGGATATGGCCCAGGCATTGGTCAATGTCGGTGCACAAATAGCTGCCATGACGCCGGGTGAACTGGCTTCCTGGCTGGCGGAGAATCTTCAGTCATGAATTCACTACGCCCGGAATTATTAGAACTGACGCCACAGGCACTGACAGCGTTAAGTAATGCCGGTTTTGTTAAGCGCAGCCTTAAGGAACTGGAAAATGGCAATATCCCAGAAATTAGCCATGAGAGCGGCACACTGATCGCCACTTTCAGTGACGGTACACGCAGCCAACTGGCAAACGGTCAGGCTCTGAAAGAGGCCCAGTGTAGCTGCGGGGCCAGCGGCATGTGCCGCCATCGCGTGATGTTGGTGTTAAGTTATCAGCGACTTTGTGCTACCCCTCAGCCCACGGAAAAAGCAGAGGAATGGCCCCCGGCAATCTGGCTGGAAGAACTGACTACCCTGCCCACTGCCACGCACAAACGCGCACAATCCCTGGTCGCCAAAGGTATAACTATTGAACTGTTCTGCGCGCCAGGCGAAATTCCCTCTGCCCGCTTACCGATGAGCGATGTGCGTTTTTATTCCCGCAGCAGTATTCGTTTCGCCCGTTGTGATTGCATTGAAGGAACGCTGTGCGAACACGTGGTACTGGCAGTGCAGGCATTCGTCCAGGCCAAAGCACAGCAGGCAGAATTTTCTCATTTGCTCTGGCAGATGCGCAGCGAACAAATCGCATCAAATGACGATCCATTTGCCAGCGATGAGGGCAAAGCCTGTCGTAAATATGTCCAGCAATTAAGTTACGCGTTATGGCTGGGGGGGATCAGCCAGCCGTTAATTCATTACGAGGCAGCATTCAGCCACGCCCGGCAAGCGGCAGAAGCCTGCAACTGGCGATGGGTAAGTGAATCGCTACGGCAACTGCGTGCCAGCGTTGATGCGTTCCACGCCCGCGCCAGCCACTATCACGCAGGAGAATGTTTGCGCCAGCTTGCAGCATTAAACAGTCGGTTAGCCAGTGCACAAGAGATGGTACGACGTGACTGTGTCGGTGAAGTACCGCCCATGCCGTGGCGCACGGTCGTTGGCGCAGGGATTGCCGGAGAAGCAAAACTGGATCATCTGCGGCTGGTGTCATTAGGTATGCGTAGCTGGCAAGACTTCCAACAGTATGGTTTACGGATCTGGTTCACCGACCCCGACACCGGTAGTATTTTGCACCTTTCACGCAGTTGGCCGAGAAGTGAACAGGAAAACGCGCCTGCGGCAACGCGTCGGCTATTTACCTTTCAGGCAGGGGCGCTGGCGGGAGGGCAAATCGTCTCACAAGCAGCGAAACGCAGTGCCGAAGGTGAGCTGTTGTTAGGTACGCGCAACCGCTTAAGCAGCGTCGTTCCACTGTCTCCGGATGCATGGCAAATGCTGAGTGCGCCGCTGCGCCAGCCGGGAATCGTAGCGTTACGGGAATACTTACGCCAGCGCCCGCCAGTCTCCGTTCGCCCGCTTAATCAGGTGGATAATTTATTTATTCTGCCTGTGGCTGAGTGTATTTCACTTGGCTGGGACAGCAGCCGCCAGACACTGGATGCGCAGGTAATCAGTGGCGAAGGCGAAGATAATGTGCTGACGTTATCACTGCCAGCCTCTGCCAGCTCACCCTTTGCCGTTGAACGCATGGCGTCCCTGTTACGACAGCAAGATGATCCCGTGTGTCTGGTTTCTGGATTCGTCAGTTTTACCGAAGGACAGTTAACGCTGGAGCCACGGGTGATGATGACGCAATCTCGCGCCTGGGCGCTGGATGCAGAAACTGCGTCTGTGGCACCGCTACCTTCCGCCAGCGTTCTTCCTGTGCCGTCCACCGCTCATCAGTTGTTGATGCGCTGCCAGTCATTATTAATTCAGGTGCTACATAACGGCTGGCGCTATCAGGGGCAAAGTGTCATCAGTCAGGTCGGCTTGCTGGTAAATGAGTTGACCGGGGAGGGCTTTTACCGGCTGGCACATTTGTTGAATCAATTGCGTACTACAGAGGGAGAGGCTCTGGGTGAAACATTAAACAACTGCGTTTTACTCTGCGAACAGTTGTTACTGATGCTTGAGCAACAAGGGGGGAAAAATGCTTTTTATTAAGAGTTCTACTCCATTTCCGGACTGCTCAAGACGAGGTATAAAGAATATTCTATAGCGCCCTGGTGAGAGTCACCAGTTTTCTGATCTTGATAAAATGGAGTTTTACATGAAGGCTTTCAACAAGCTGTTTTCCCTCGTTGTTGCATCTGTTCTGGTTTTCTCTCTCGCTGGCTGTGGTGACAAAGAAGAATCAAAGAAATTTAGTGCCAATCTGAACGGTACTGAAATTGCCATTACCTATGTCTACAAAGGCGACAAGGTACTTAAGCAATCTTCAGAAACTAAAATTCAGTTCGCATCCATCGGTGCGGCTAACAAAGAAGATGCAGCTAAAACGCTTGAGCCGTTAAGCGCAAAATATAAAAACATTGCTGGCGTTGAAGAAAAATTAACTTTTACAGATACTTACGCACAGGAAAACGTAACTATCGATATGGAGAAAGTTGATTTTAAAGCCCTGCAGGGTATTTCTGGCATCAACATTTCTGCTGAAGATGCCAAAAAAGGCATCACTATGGCGCAAATGGAACTGGTGATGAAAGCCGCAGGCTTTAAAGAAGTGAAATAATCTGTCGGCGGCCATGTTCTTACATGGCCGCCATATCCGTCTTAGCTTTTCTTCACATGCTGGCGCGCTGCCAGCCCTCGCAGAAAATAACGCAAGAATTGATCGCCGCATTCGCGGAAGTTTTTATGATCCGGTGCGCGCATCATTGCAGTAATTTCCGGCATGGAAACACGGAACTGCTGTTCGGTGAGGATCGCCAGAATGTCATCGGTTTTCAGCGAAAACGCGATGCGCAATTTTTTCAGCACAATGTTGTTATTAATACGACGTTCCGGCTCCAGTGCCGGTGCAGACTCATCCCTGCCGCGTTTTTCATAAATCAGGCCATTCAGGAATGAAGACAAAATAATGTCCGGGCAACGTTGAAATCCCTCTTCGTCTTCTTTACGCAGCCAGATAGCGATCTGATCGGCGGTAGCTTCAACATTGCTCAGCGCGAGAATACGCACCAGGTCGTTATTATTGGCTTTTAAAATGTAGCGCACGCTGCGCAGAATATCGTTACTTAGCATGAGGCCTTCAGGTGTTGATGAGGCAAAAAGCCATTTTAGCAGTCTTTTACAGGCCAATCGCCTCTTTTAAACTTTTCAGATAACGACGGCTGACCGGAACGGTTAAGCCATTACGCAAAATCAACTCCGCCTGGCCGTTATCCTCCAGACGAATCTCCTGCAAATGCGCGAGGTTAACCAGATACTGCCGATGACAACGCAGTAGCGGCGTACGACTCTCCAGGGTGCGTAAAGTCAGTTCAGTGAAGCCCTCTTTACCTTCGTGACTGGTGACGTAAACACCGCTCATCCGACTGCTGACAAATGCCACATCTTTCATTTGCAGCAAATAAATACGGCTGTGACCGGTACAAGGGATAAATTTCAGTCCTTGCTGATTCTCCGACAACAAGGAAACATCCTGCTTGCTGCGTTCCTGACGCAGGCGGGTCAGGGATTTCTCCAGCCGCGCTTCATCAATCGGCTTCAGTAGATAATCAAAAGCATGTTCTTCAAAGGCTTTAATGGCGTATTCATCAAACGCAGTCAGAAAAACGATATATGGACGATGTTCCGGGTCGAGCATCCCCACCATTTCCAGACCACTGATGCGCGGCATCTGGATATCGAGAAACAGCACATCCGGGCGCAGTTTATGCACCGCGCCAATCCCTTCCACGGCGTTTGAACACTCACCGACGATTTCAATATCGCTCTGCTCTTGCAAAAATACGCGCAGGTTTTCCCGTGCTAACGGTTCATCATCGACAATTAAGACTCTAATCATGCCTCATCCCTCCATGGCAGTCGTAACGTTATTCGGGTGTAACTATCAGGCTCACAGGCGACGCTGATCCCATAGTCATCGCCAAACCGTTCACGTAAACGCTTATCCACCAGATTCATCCCCAGCCCGCTGGCATTGGTTACCGGTTGATACAAACCGGCATTATCTTCGATCTCCAGCATTAAATGTTGCCCTTCACGGCGCGCGCTAATTGCCACTCTCCCGGTATCCAGTAGTTGCGATGTCCCATGTTTAATGGCGTTTTCGACTATCGGTTGTAGGGTAAACGCGGGCAACTGCTGCTGGGATAATTCCTCCGGAATAGAAATATTGACCTGCAAGCGCGACTGAAAACGCGCCTTTTCAATTTGCAGATAAGCGTTCACATGTTCAATCTCGTCAGCGAGAGTAACAAACTCCGAAGGCCGCTTTAAGTTTTTGCGGAAAAAAGTAGAAAGATACTGCACCAGTTGACTGGCCTGCTCACTGTCGCGGCGGATCACCGCTTTAATGGTATTAAGCGCATTGAACAGGAAATGGGGATTCACCTGGGCGTGTAACAGCTTGATTTCCGACTGCGTAAGCATCGCTTTTTGCCGCTCATACTGCCCGGCGAGGATCTGCGCCGAAAGGAGTTGTGCGATCCCCTCACCCAGCGTGCGGTTGATCGAACTGAACAGGCGGTTTTTCGCTTCATACAATTTGATGGTTCCCACCACCCGCTGATTTTCGCCACGCAATGGAATAACCAGCGTTGAACCTAACTTGCACTGCGGGTGCAGAGAACAACGGTAAGGCACTTCGTTGCCGTCGGCGTACACCACTTCGCCGGTTTCTATCGCTTTTAAGGTGTACGTAGAAGAGATTGGCTTACCGGGCAGATGGTGATCATCGCCAATTCCGGTAAACGCCAGCAGTTTCTCACGATCGGTAATCGCCACCGCCCCAATATCCAGCTCTTTATAGAGCACTTGCGCCACTTTCATGCTGTTCACTTCATTAAAGCCCTGGCGCAAAATCCCTTCTGTCGAGGCTGCCACTTTCAGCGCCGTGGCAGAAAAAGCCGAAGTGTATTTTTCAAACATCGCGCGCTTATCAAGCAAAATGCGCATAAACAGCGCCGCGCCCACGGTGTTGGTTACCATCATCGGCGCAGCGATATTACTCACCAGACGCACGGCGTCTTCATAAGGTCGGGCAATCGCCAGAATAATCAGCATCTGCACCATTTCCGCGACGAATGTAACAGCACCTGCGGTAATCGGATTAAAGACTTTATCGGTGCGCCCGCGACGGATCAGGATGCTGTGTACCAGCCCCCCGAGCAAACCTTCGACGATGGTCGAGATCATGCAACTCAGCGCGGTCATGCCTCCCATCGAGTAACGATGTAACCCGCCGGTCAGACCAACCAGCCCGCCCACCACCGGGCCGCCCAGTAAGCCGCCCATCACCGCGCCAATCGCCCGGGTGTTGGCAATAGAATCGTCAATGTGCAGCCCGAACCAGGTGCCCATGATGCAGAAGATGGAAAAGACGATATAGCAGAGAAATTTATGCGGCAGACGAACCGTGACCTGCATTAATGGTATGAATAATGGCGTTTTACTCATTAACCACGCGATAACCAGAAAAACGCACATCTGCTGAAGCAGCAGCAACACCAGATTAAAATCGTACATACCCGCAAACCACAGATCCCTTAAACATGCGTAACATACATTGCCTGCGTTTAACTTTCTTTGAACTCTTGCAGAAAAATGAGAATTCGTGATTACGATCACTCAAAACAATCTGGCAAAAACAAAATCACCCTGAAGATGAACAAAAAACGGGCAAAACTACCTGGTTCGCAAAACTACGTCTAAAGTTAAACCGGGACCTCGCGAGCAAGGGTGGTAGGATGGATGGCGCTTTACACAATTGGTGAAGTGGCGTTGCTTTGTGATATCAATCCTGTCACGTTACGCGCGTGGCAGAGACGTTACGGATTGCTGAAACCACAGCGGACCGACGGCGGTCATCGCCTGTTCAACGATGCGGATATCGACCGGATCCGGGAGATCAAACGCTGGATCGACAACGGCGTGCAGGTGAGCAAAGTCAAAATGCTACTCAGTAATGAAAATGTTGATGTGCAGAACGGCTGGCGCGATCAGCAAGAAACTCTGCTTAATTACCTGCAAAGCGGCAATCTGCAAAGTCTGCGAATGTGGATCAAAGAGCGCGGTCAGGATTATCCCGCTCAGACCCTCACCACACATCTGTTTATTCCTCTGCGCCGACGGCTTCAGTGTCAGCAGCCAACCCTCCAGACGTTGCTGGCGATCCTTGATGGCGTGTTGATCAACTACATCGCCATTTGTCTGGCCTCGGCACGTAAAAAACAGGGCAAAGATGCGCTGGTCGTCGGCTGGAATATTCAGGACACCCCCCGCCTGTGGCTGGAAGGCTGGATCGCCAGCCAACAGGGATGGCGTATTGATGTTCTCGCTCACTCGCTCAATCAGCTACGCCCGGAACTGTTCGAAGGCCGAACATTATTGGTATGGTGCGGTGACAACCAGTCTCCCGCCCAGCAGCAGCAACTTACCCACTGGCAAGAGCAAGGACATGATATTTTCCCGCTTGGCATTTAATGATTCGTTAACAAATGCGCTTTACTGTACAATCCTTTCGTTAACATAAGGAGTGCATTATGCGCATAGCTAAAATTGGGGTTATCACCCTGTTCCTGTTGATGGCGTTAGGCGGTATCGGTGGCGTCATGCTCGCAGGTTATACCTTTATTTTGCGTGCTGGCTAAGTCGCTGCACCAGCCGTTCAAACAGGCGGTCTACGATGATCGCCGCCAGTGCCACCAGCAACGCCCCCTGAATGACATAAGCGGTATTAAATCCGCTAAGTCCGATGATGATCGGCGTTCCCAGCGTGCTGGCCCCGACCGTTGAGGCGATGGTCGCCGTGCCAATGTTGATAATCACCGAAGTCCGCACGCCAGCCAGAATCACTGGTGCGGCCAACGGTAACTCCACTTTACGCAATCGCTGACTCCGGCTCATTCCCATACCTTTGGCAACGTCTGTCACGCTATCATCAATCGCTCCCAGTCCGGCAAGTGTCGCCTGTAAGATGGGCAATACACCATAAAGGATCAGCGCAATAATCGCTGGCTGCAGACCAAACCCCATCACCGGAACGGCAATCGCCAGTACCGCTACGGGTGGAAAAGTCTGCCCAACGGCGGCTATGTTTTCCACCATCGGGCGAAACTCCGCACCCCACGCGCGAGTGACCGCAATTCCTGCACCGACGCCAATAGCCACGGCAAACAAACTTGAGATCCCCACCAGCCAGAAATGGGCCAGCGCCAGGGAAGCAAAACTTTCTTGCTGATAAACAGGCCGCGGCAGTTGTGGGAATAAGGCACCGAACAGCGGCTGGCTGTATGGCAGCCAGAAAATCAGCGCCACAAACAGGGCAATCAACCAGAAAAGCGGATCGTGCACTATTTTCATGCGATTACGCCTCCATCAGCAGATCCTGAAAATGCAGTGTGCCGCAAGGTTGGCCTTGAGCGTTAACCACCGGCAGCACTTCACAGCCACGGGCGACAAACAATGAGAGTGCATCACGTAGCGTCATCTCTTCTGCCAGCGCCTCACCTTCAGCACGTTCGTTGCGGCGCACATAATCGGTCACACTGCGTAACGATAACAGGCGCACGCCCAGCTCGCTGTGACCAAAAAACTGGCGCACAAAATCATTCGCCGGACGGGTAAGCATCGCCAGCGGATTGCCCTGCTGCACCACTTCACCATGATCCATCAGCACCAGATGCTCCGCCAGGCGCAGCGCCTCATCGATATCATGAGTCACCAGCACAATGGTGCGCCCCAGCAAACGGTGAATGCGCGTCATCTCTTGTTGCAACGCGCCGCGCGTTACCGGATCCAGTGCGCCAAACGGTTCATCCATCAGCAAGACTTGTGGATCGGCAGCCAGTGCACGGGCAACCCCCACGCGCTGCTGCTGACCGCCGGAAAGCTGATGCGGATAACGCTCGCGTAAATTTGCCTCCAGCCCCAGTAGCGCCATTAATTCGTCGATACGATCGTCAATTCGCGCCCGCGACCATTTTTGTAATTGCGGTACGGTGGCGATATTTTGCGCCACGCTCCAGTGGGGAAATAAACCTATCGACTGAATGGCGTAGCCCATTCGGCGGCGCAGCTCCAGCACTGGCAGCGAACGAATCTCTTCTCCGGCAAAACGGATCACGCCACTGTCGTGTTCCACCAGGCGGTTGATCATCTTCAGAGTGGTTGATTTACCGGAGCCTGACGTGCCAATCAGCACCGAAAAGCTCCCCTCCTGAAAATTGAGATTGAGATCGTTAACGGCCTTTTGCGTGCCGAACTGTTTGCTGACATGGCTAAATTCAATCATGACTTTTCACCTTCAGCAGTGCGATAACCAAATCGAACAGCGCGTCGATCAGCACCGCCAGTACAATCACCGGGATCACCCCCAGCAACACTAAATCAATGGCACTGCTTAACAGTCCCTGAAAAACCAGCGCACCAAAACCGCCCGCGCCAATTAACGCCGCAATCACCGCCATACCGACGGTCTGCACCATTACCACCCGCAGACTGCGTAGAAATACCGGCAGCGCCAGAGGTAACTGGACATGAAGGAGTCGCTGCCCCCCGCTCATGCCCATTGCTCTGGCGCTTTCCAGCACATCGCGCGGGATCTGGTTCAAGCCCACTACCACGCCGCGCACCAGCGGCAACAAGGCATAGAGCACCAGGGCAATCAATGCTGGCGTCATGCCTGTTCCTGCTATGCCGAGCGTCCCCAGCCACGGAAAGGTAGCGGCCAGTCCGGCAAGCGGTGCGATCAACAAACCAAACAGCGCCACCGAAGGCACGGTCTGAATGACATTGAGTAAAGAAAAAATCGCCCCCTGCCGCGCGGTGGAAAAGTAGCACCAGACGCCCAATGGTACGCCGATAACCAGCGCAGGCAGTACCGAACCAAACAGCAGTGCCAGATGTTGAGCCAGTGCATCATCGAATACATCCTGACGGTTGGCATACTCTTTCATTAACGAAAGATCGTTAAGCGTGCCAGAGAACAGTAACCACAACGGAATAATGGCGATCTGAATATGCAGCAACCAGCGCCATAGCGGATGCGTGGAAATTCGCCGGATAGCATCGCTACAGGCCAGCAGCGCCAACGCCGCAGCCAGCCAGAAGCCACTGCCGAGGCTGGTACGCGCCAGGGCGCTACCACTTTGCGCCAGTTGCGTCGCGGCTTTTCCTGCCCCCCATACCAGCAAAATAAACACCAGTTGCGCGAGGAGAAAAGCAAAAATGCTGCCTTTTCTTCCGGGAACGAAACAAGCAGTCAGCCATGCGCAACCAACGCCCACCAGCATCCAGATGGTTTGCGGCCACAACTGCCAGAGTTGTCGACCTTCACCAGAAACTAATCGGTTAGGTGCGTAACTGATAAACGGCAACGCCGCTGCTATTGCCATCAGTAACAGCAGCAACGCCAGAACAGAGTTAATACGAAGATGCGCCACGGGAAATTACTTCGTCCACCCTTTTTGTTTCAGGTAGTCGGCAGCCACTTTTTTCGCGTCCAGCCCTTCTACAGCAATACTGGCATTCAATTGCTGCAACGTCTTTTCATCGAGGCTGGCGAAGACAGGCTGTAGCCACTGCGCCATTTGCGGATACTCTTTCAACACCGACGCACGCACCACTGGCGCAGGCGCGTAAATTGGCTGGACACCTTTCGGATCGCTTAATGTTTGTAGCCCCAGCGCTGCTACCGGGCCGTCAGTACCGTAGGCCATCGCCGCATTAACGCCGGACGTTTGCTGGGCTGCGGCTTTAATCGTCACTGCCGTGTCGCCACCTGCCAGTGACAGCAACTGCTCCTGATCGAGTTTAAATTCATAGGCTTTTTCAAAAGCGGGCAACGCATCGGCGCGTTCAATAAACTCTGCCGAGGCCGCCAGTTTAAAGGTGCCACCGTCTTTCAGATAACGACTGAGATCGGCAAGCGAAGTGAGTTTGTTTTTTTCTGCCATATCCTGACGCACGGCGATGGTCCAGGTGTTATTCGCAGGTGCGGGCGTCAGCCAGATTAACTGGTTTTGCTCTGCATCGAGTTTTTTGACCTTCTCGTAGCCTTGTTGCGCGTTTTTCCATGCCGCATCGTTTTCATCTTTAAAGAAGAAAGCACCATTGCCGGTGTATTCCGGGTAAATATCCAGTTCGCCCGAAGTAATCGCCCCGCGCACTACTGGCGTGGTGCCAAGCTGGACTTTATTTACCGTGGGAACGCCGTGGTTTTCCAGCACCTGCAAAATGATGTTGCCGAGCAGTGCGCCTTCGGTATCGATTTTCGAACCGACTTTAACGGGGGAAGCCGCCTGTAGCGGCAGGCTCACGGCGGCTATAAAAACCAGTGAACCGGCCTGGAGCTTTGAGAGTGGCATGATGCTTTCCTCATTCTTTTACTGTTGTTTTCAGAGAATTAAGAAAAAAGCATAGTTGATAATGACGGGATTAGCCTGACAGGACGAATTCAGTGGCAGAATCAGATAAATACTGAAGAGGGAAATACTGCCCGCGTTTTCCTGCCGGATGCGGCGCGAGCGCCTTATCCAGTCTACGGGGTGTTTGCAACCTGTAGGCCTGATAAGCGCAGCGCATCAGGCAAAGGGCGCAAACGTCGCGCCCTTCATAAAGAGTTACAGCAACTCAAACTCGCCTTTCTTAACGCGTGCAGAATCAGTGCCGATAAAGACGTTGAACTTGCCGGGTTCGGCGTCATATTTCATCTGCTGATTCCAGAACTTCAACGCCTCAATATCGATCGGGAAGCTGACGGTTTGGGTTTCACCCGGTTTCAGGGTGATTTTCTCAAAGCCTTTCAGTTGTTTCACCGGACGGCTCATGGAAGCCGTCACATCCTGCAAGTACATCTGGACAACCGTCGCCCCTTCGCGTTTGCCGGTATTTGTCACCTGCACGCTGGCGGTCACTTTGCCGTCACGCTTCATGGTCGGCGCAGAAAGTTTCACATCAGAGACGGTGAAAGTGGTATAGCTCAGACCATAACCGAACGGATAAAGCGCCCCGTTTGCTTCATCGAAATAACGTGAAGTGTATTTGTTTGGCTTGTCGGCGTTATACGGACGCCCCGTGTTCAGATGGCTGTAATAAACCGGGATCTGCCCGACAGAACGCGGGAAGGACATCGGCAGCTTGCCAGACGGGTTGTAATCGCCAAACAGCACATCGGCAATCGCATTCCCGCCTTCAGTACCGGCAAACCAGGTTTCCAGAATCGCGTCGGCTTGCTGATCTTCTTTCACCAGCGCCAGCGGGCGACCGTTCATTAACACCAGCACCAGCGGTTTACCAGTGGCTTTCAGGGCAGCAATCAAATCGCGCTGGCTTTGCGGGATGGTGATATCGGTACGGCTGGAGGCTTCGTGCGCCATCCCCTGAGCTTCACCGACCACAGCCACCACCACATCAGCTTGTTTCGCGGTCTGCACCGCTTCATCAATCATCTCTTGCGGCGAGCGCGGATCGACTTTTACCGCTTCTTCATACTGATTCAGGAAGTCTATAATGCCTTTATCACTGGTAACGTTCGCACCTTTGGCGTACAGCACTTTACCGTTTTCACCAACGGCATTTTTAATCCCGGTTAGCACAGTCACGGATTGATCGACGACACCTGCTGCCGACCAGCTTCCCATTACGTCACGTTTGCTGTCTGCCAGTGGGCCAACCACCGCAATGGTTGCTGATTTTTTCAGCGGTAACGTTTCGAGACGGTTTTTCAGCAACACCAGGCTTTCGCGCGCCACTTCACGTGCTTCTTTGCGGTGCAAACGGCTTTCGGCATTGGTATCCGCCGGGTCAGACTCTTTCGGCCCAAGATGGCTGTACGGATCGTTAAACAACCCCATATCGTATTTAACGTTCAACACGTGGCGAGTGGCGTCATCCAGTTCTTCCATCGTCACTTTGCCGGATTTGATCAAACCAGGCAGATACTTCGAGTAATACTCGTCACTCATGCTCATATTGATACCGGACTTAAGCGCCACCCGCACCGCATCTTCCGGGTCTGCCGCCGTGCCGTGTTTGATCAGCTCTTTGATTGCACCATGATCGGAAACCGTGATGCCTTTAAAACCCCACTGATCGCGCAGAACATCTTTCAGCAACCAGGAATCGGAAGTTGCCGGTGTACCATTGAGCGAGTTCAGCGCCACCATCACCGCGCCGCTGCCTGCATCCAGCCCCGCTTTGTACGGCGGCATATAATCATTAAACAGACGCTGCGGACTCATATCGACGGTGTTGTACTCTTTACCGCCTTCTACCGCACCGTAAGCAGCGAAGTGTTTAACGCTGGTCATCACCGAGTAGCGATCTGCCGGACTTTTGCCCTGCATCGCTTCAACCATAGTTTTACCCATAATTGAGGTGAGATACGTATCTTCGCCAAAACCTTCGGAAGCTCGTCCCCAGCGCGGATCGCGCGAGACGTCGACCATCGGCGCCCAGGTCATGTTCAGGCCATCGTCTGCCGCTTCATAAGCTGAAACGCGCCCCACGGTTTTCACTGCATCGAGGTTAAAAGAGGACGCCAGACCAAGGCTAATCGGGAAAACGGTACGCTGACCGTGCAGCACGTCGTAGGCAAAGAAGAGAGGAATTTTCAGGCGGCTTAGTTCCATCACCTGATCCTGCATGGCGCGGATATCCTGGCGAGTCACGGTGTTAAAAATCGCCCCCACCTGCCCATCTTTGATCATCTCGCGGATCGCCTCTTTCGGGTTATCCGGGCCAACGCTGATTAAACGAAGCTGACCAATTTTCTCATCAACCGTCATTTTCTTGAGCAGATCGGTGACGAATGCATCCCGCGCTTCGGGCGTTAATGGATGGTTGCCGAACAAATCATCCGCCAGTGCTGGTTGTAGGGCCAGACTCACCGCGATACCTACTGAACATAGCCATTTCATATGGATTTTTCTTCCTCTGTTGCCCGACGTGGCAGCGAAAATGGTGCAAAAACCGTAGTTTGCCATAAGCATGATGGAGAGAGAAAAAGAATGCTCTGTTTATTGTCTGAATTTTCAAAATATTCACTCGCTGAATTGTCGTACAAGGCGCTATTCTAGTTTGTGATGTTTTTTCGCCACCACAAGGAGTGGAAAATGTCTTCCATGACAACAACTGATAATAAAGCCTTTTTGAATGAACTTGCCCGCCTGGTGGGTCATTCACACCTGCTCACCGATCCCGCAAAAACGGCCCGCTATCGCAAGGGCTTCCGCTCCGGTCAGGGCGACGCGCTGGCCGTTGTTTTCCCAGGCTCGCTACTGGAGTTGTGGCGGGTACTGAAAGCCTGCGTCACCGCTGACAAAATTATTCTGATGCAAGCCGCCAATACCGGCCTGACCGAAGGCTCCACGCCAAACGGTAACGATTATGATCGCGATATCGTTATCATCAGCACCCTGCGACTCGACAAACTGCACGTTCTCGGCAAGGGTGAGCAAGTGCTGGCATATCCTGGCACCACGCTTTATTCGCTGGAAAAAGCCCTGAAACCATTGGGGCGCGAACCGCACTCGGTGATTGGTTCATCCTGCATTGGCGCATCAGTCATCGGGGGGATCTGTAACAACTCCGGCGGCTCGCTGGTACAGCGTGGTCCGGCGTATACTGAAATGTCGTTGTTCGCGCGCATTGATGAAAACGGCAAACTGACGCTGGTCAACCATCTGGGGATTGATCTGGGCGAAACGCCGGAGCAGATCCTCAGCAAACTGGATGACGATCGCATCAAAGATGACGATGTACGCCACGATGGCCGCCACGCCCACGATTATGATTATGTTCACCGAGTGCGTGACATCGAAGCCGACACCCCCGCACGTTATAACGCTGACCCGGATCGACTGTTTGAAGCCTCCGGCTGCGCCGGTAAGCTGGCGGTATTCGCGGTACGTCTCGACACTTTCGCAGCAGAGAAAAATCAGCAGGTGTTTTATATCGGCACCAATCAGCCGGAAGTCCTGACTGAAATCCGCCGCCATATTCTGGCCAATTTTGAAAATCTGCCGGTTGCCGGGGAATACATGCACCGGGATATCTACGATATCGCGGAAAAATACGGCAAAGACACCTTCCTGATGATCGATAAACTTGGCACCGACAAGATGCCACTCTTCTTTAATATCAAAGGGCGTACCGATGCGATGCTGGAAAAAGTAAAATTCTTCCGCCCGCATTTTACCGACCGTGCGATGCAGAAATTCGGCCATCTGTTCCCCAGCCATTTGCCCCCGCGTATGAAAAGCTGGCGCGATAAATATGAACATCATCTGCTGTTAAAAATGGCGGGCGATGGCATTGGCGAAGCCAAATCCTGGCTGGTGGATTATTTCAAACAGGCGGAAGGTGATTTCTTTGTCTGTACGCCGGAGGAAGGCAGCAAAGCATTTTTGCACCGTTTCGCAGCAGCAGGTGCGGCAATTCGTTATCAGGCGGTGCATTCCGATGAAGTCGAAGACATTCTGGCACTGGATATCGCTCTGCGTCGTAATGACACCGAGTGGTATGAGCATTTGCCGCCGGAGATCGATAGCCAGTTAGTGCATAAACTCTATTACGGCCATTTTATGTGTTACGTCTTCCACCAGGATTACATCGTTAAAAAAGGTGTGGATGTGCATGCGTTGAAGGAGCAGATGCTGGAACTATTGCAGCAGCGCGGCGCACAATATCCCGCCGAACATAACGTTGGTCATTTGTATAAGGCACCGGAGACGCTGCAGAAGTTTTATCGCGAGAACGATCCGACCAACAGTATGAACCCGGGGATCGGTAAAACCAGCAAGCGAAAAAACTGGCAGGAAGTAGAGTAAATACGGCTGGATGCCTGATGCAGATGTAGGCCTGATAAGATGCGCAGGCATCGCATCAGGTACGGGCACCTAATGCCGGATGCGGCGTGAACGCCTTATCCTGCCTACGGACGCGTCACGTTTGTAGGCCTGATAAGATGCGCAGGCATCGCATCAGGCACGGGCACCTAATACCGGATGCGCCGTGAACGCCTTATCCTGCCTACGGACGCGTCACGTTTGTAGGCCTGATAAGATGCGCAGGCATCGCATCAGGCTCGGGCACCTAATGCCGGATGCGCCGTGAACGCCTTATCCTGCCTACCCTTAATCGTTCTGAGCCATCTGCCCAGCCGCCATCTGGGCGGCTTTTTGTTTTTTATAGCTCAACGCCGCTGCCGGAACAGGCATCACTTTGCCGGTTTCAATCCACGTGCGTAAACGACTCGCATCGGCAAAATGGGTATATTTGCCAAATGCATCCATCACCACCAACGCCACCGGTTTATTATTGAAGACCGTACGCATCACCAGGCAATGCCCCGCCGCATTAGTAAAACCGGTTTTGGTTAACTGGATATTCCAGTTATCGCGATACACCAGGTGGTTAGTATTACGGAATGGCAAGGTATAAGCCGGGTTTGAGAAGGTCGCCATCTCTTCGCGAGTGGTACTTAACTGACCAATCAACGGATACTGTTTGGTGGCAATCAGCAGTTTGGTTAAATCACGGGCAGTTGAAACGTTATGCACCGACAATCCGGTCGGTTCAACGAAGCGCGTGTTGTTCATTCCGAGAGATTTCGCTTTCGCATTCATCGCATTAATAAATGCGTTATAGCCACCAGGATAATGGTGCGCCAGGCTTGCCGCTGCGCGGTTTTCTGAAGACATCAGCGCCAACAACAGCATCTCTTTGCGGCTGATTTCGCTGTTCAGTCGCACGCGCGAATAAACGCCTTTCATCTCTGGCGTCTGGCTGATATCCACTTTCAGTTTTTCATCCAGCGGCAATCGTGCGTCAAGCACCACCATCGCAGTCATTAATTTGGTAATTGAAGCAATCGGACGCACCAAATCCGGGTGGTTCGAATAGATCACTTTGTTGGTATTGAGATCAACAATCATCGCACTACCGGAGGCAATTTCCGGCTGCGAAGCTGTAGTCGCGGCTGCCGTTTTGGCAACGGCCTGAGGCGCAAAAGGCACAGCCAGCATCAGGGCCAGGCTAAATAAAGAAACTCGAAATTTCGGCATGATGAGCATTCAGATAGTGGTTCACGCGCATGGGTTGCGCACCGCCGGAGTAAGGATTTACTGAGGCTGGCGAGGCCATCATAACGAGCAAAAAGTGCGATCGTCAAAGGAGAATCGTGAGGAAATGCTGCATTGCTGATATTTACGCCAACAATGCAGCACAAAAGAACTTTCTAGAACAGGCGATAACCGTAACCCCACAGAATAACGGTAATGGCGAGCAGCACTTCCAGCACCAGTACGCCAATCGCCAGTGTCGAACTGGAGAAGCTAAGACCTTCCTCTTTGTTGATATTCAGAAAGCTTGGAATACCGAGATAAAGCAGATAGCCGGTGTAAAACAGCGCCACCGTTCCCACCAGCGCACACAGCCAGACCAACGGGTAAAGCGCCACCAGGCCGCTTAAAAACAGCGGTGTTGCAACGTAGCCCGCGAAAACCATACAGTGCGCAAGCGACGGGCGCTGTGGGTAATTGCGTGCCATCCACCAGATGACCCGTCCCATCACTGCCACCCCAGCCAGCATAACACCATAAAACAAGACAGCCAGCGCCAGTCCGGTAAACCAGGATAACTTCAGGATAGTGCCATCGCCAAAATTCCAGCCGATTTGTGTAGTGCCAATAAAGGCGCAGATCACCGGGATCGCCGCCATCAGCAGAACGTGGTGGGTGTAGTGATGAGAAATCGTTTCGTTTTCACGATTAATCACCTGCATTTCACGATCGGGATGGGAAAACAGTCCCCAGACATGGCTCATACCGCCCCCTTGTTGTGAGTTCATGAACCTGACAGTTCAAGTATAAGTCAGCTTGTGGTTGTTTTTTGTTCTGACGCAAAATTTGCGTCGCGTGATAAAACGCCTTCTTCTGCGTAAACAATTCACAGGGTGTATGCTTACAGACAATCAAACGGAGACAGACCGACCTATGGATCTCAATACACTCATCTCACAATATGGTTATGCCGCGCTGGTGCTCGGTAGTCTGGCAGAGGGTGAAACCGTGACATTGCTGGGAGGCGTTGCGGCACATCAGGGATTATTAAAATTTCCACTGGTGGTTCTTTCTGTGGCGCTTGGCGGCATGATTGGCGACCAGGTGCTTTATCTGTGCGGACGGCGATTTGGCGGCAAACTGTTACGCCGTTTATCAAAACATCAGGACAAAATTGAGCGCGCACAAAAGCTGATCCAGCGCCATCCTTATCTGTTTGTCATCGGCACGCGTTTTATGTACGGCTTTCGGGTGATTGGCCCAACGCTAATCGGTGCCAGCCAGCTCCCACCGAAAATCTTTCTGCCACTGAATATTCTCGGCGCGCTGGCCTGGGCGCTGATTTTTACCGCTATTGGTTACGCGGGAGGCCAGGTGATTGCGCCGTGGCTGCACAATCTCGATCAGCATTTGAAACACTGGATTTGGTTGATTCTGGTCGTGGTTCTGGTGGTTGGCGTGCGCTGGTGGCTGAAACGGCGTGGGAAGAGAAACGCTGGATAAACCTAACGTCCCCACAGGCATACTCATCAGCTACGTTTATAACCACCACCCAGCGCACCGGTGAGCTGAATGGACGCATCCAGCCATTGCCCTTGCAAAAGCAGCCCGTTCGCCCGTTCACGGAGCGCCGGGATTCGGGCTTCGCTGATGCGAGAACCTGCGATGATACCTGCGTTAAAACGCGCCTGCGCCAGACTAACAACCCGCAGGGCATCGCGCTCAATTTGCGCCTGATGCTGATTTTTCTCCGCCAGTGTCTGAACCTGAGTTGCTGCCCGCGCCACGTCATTCACCGCTTCAACCACCGCTTTGTTGTAACTGGCGATCGACAAATTGCTTTCGGCTTTCACAATATCAAGGTTGGCGTTAAGACGACCACTATCGAAAATAGGTAGCGTCAGACCTGCCGTAACGCCCATTTGCTGCGCAGAATGACGGAACAAATCGCTTAAGTGCAGCGCATCTTGTTGCAGAAAGGCCATCAGGTTGATGTCGGGGTAAAAGGCAGCTTTTGCCGCATCGATGGTGCTTAAGGATGATGCAACGTACCAGTGTGCCGCCTGTAAGTCTGCCCGGCGAGCCAGCAAAGAATAGCCCAGGTCGTCAGGAAGTTTGCTTTCCACTTTGGGCAGCGCAACCGGATGCAGTTTTAAGGCGTTCGTCTGGCTGTTAGTCAGCGCAGTTAGCCGCGCCTCAATAATTTTCATTTTCCCCGCGACATCGTTGAGCTGTTGCCGGGTTTTGCTGGCATTGATATCGGTTTCGACACCTTCAACCGACGAGGTAATGCCGCGCAGATATAACTGGCGGTCGGTCGCGATAATCGTGTTCTGCTCTTTTTCGATTTGCTGCAAGACAGTGTTTAAAGCTGCCAGGGTTTGCCACTCCCAGTACAAACGAGCCACACTGCCTGCCAGCAATTGCCGGGTCTGCTCGCGTTCTGCCGCCTGCGCTTTTACCGTACCGAGGCGCGCAGTCACTTCCGCCCGATTCTTTCCCCAGATATCGAGATGCCAGCCCGCCATTAAACCAAAGGTGCCGTTGGTGTACCAGGGGCCGGTAGTGCCTGCGGCAGGATCGTCCAGGGCAAACGGCCCCATTAACCCTTCTGCCGACATTTTTTGCCGTTCCATATCCGCAGAAAAATCGAGCTGCGGACCATCCTGGGCGGCGACGGCCTTCGCCTGTGCTTCAGCCAGTTGAATGCGCTGTTCAGCAACCTGCATATCCGGCGCGTTCTGTATGGCATTATTAATTAAGGAAGTGAGTTGATTATCGTGATATTCCAGCCACCACTGACTGTCCGGCCAGCCGTTTTTCAGAGATACCGGTAATGCGGTGTCAACATGTGTGGCGGGCGTTTGCTGGCTTAAAGCCTGGCGTGTTTCATGCATAGGCGCACACCCGGCCAGAGTAAGTAACAACGGAAAACAGGCGATTGCCGGATAAAAGGAATCACGATTCATGGGGGAGTAATCAGGTAAGAAAAGGTGCGCGGAGATTACCGTGTGTTGCGATATATTTTTTAGTTTCGCGTGGCAATACATCAGTGGCAATAAAACGACATATTCAGAAAAATATAAAGTAAGTGAATGATATTCTCCGATTTATCTTAATTCTTTATGAATGGCGGCAAAGGGTTTTGTTTTTTCCTATACTTATTTAGCACTCACAAATAAAGGAACGCCAATGAAAATTATACTCTGGGCAGTATTGATTATTTTCCTGATTGGGCTACTGGTGGTGACTGGCGTATTTAAGATGATATTTTAAAATTAATTAATGTCATCAGCTCCGAAAATAACGAGGATATTTCAGTCTCTCATCCTGTTGCGCCCCTGTCATGTACATTGCTTCATATAATCACTGGCGCAAGGAGCACGCAGGGGGTGGATAATCACCTCCTCCCCCTGCCCCCCGGCTTATCCCTTATGACTATCGGGTCGATGATTTTTAGAGTTTTTCTATATCAATCGCCTGAATAACCCTTGCAATATCAGGGGAATTATTCAACACCCGAACATGATGAAATAAATCCGTTGCTTCATCATATTCTTTACGCAAATAACTCAACCACTGCTTAATCCGTGCGACGTGATATAACCCGGTATCGCCCTGTTTTTCCAGACGGGTATATTTTTGCAGCAATGCAACGACCTCCGGCCACGGCATCCGCGGTTCGTTATATTTCACCACTCGGCTCAGGTTAGGAATATTAAGCGCCCCACGCCCAATCATCACCGCGTCACAACCGCTGATAGCTATACATTGTTGCGCACTCTGCCAGTCCCAGATTTCTCCGTTGGCAATAACCGGAATGGCCAATCGCTGACGAATATCGCCTATCGCCTGCCAGTCGATATGCTCCGCACGGTAACCCTGCTCCTTTGTCCGCCCATGAACGACCAGTTCCGTAGCCCCAGCCTGCTGGACAGCATCGGCAATTTCAAACTTCTTATCACCGCTGTCCCAACCAAGCCGCACTTTCACACTGACGGGTAAATGCGCCGGTACAGCTTCGCGCATCGCTTTTGCACCCTGATAGATAAGTTCAGGATCTTTGAGTAACGTTGCCCCGCCGCCACTGCCGTTAACCGTTTTCGACGGGCAACCGCAGTTGAGATCCACGCCCCAGGAACCCAACTCCACCGCACGGGCGGCGTTCTCTGCTAACCATTGCGGGAACTGACCCAGCAGTTGTACCCGCACCAGTGTCCCGGAAGGCGTTCGACTGGCGTTTTGCAGCTCAGGACAAATGCGATGAAAAACTTTTACCGGCAGCAGTTGATCCACCACGCGGACAAATTCGGTGATGCACAGATCGTAGTCGTTAACTTCGGTCAGTAATTCACGCACCAGGGAGTCAAGCACACCCTCCATCGGTGCCAGTAACACACGCATATCATCACCCGCAAAAAAATGAGGCGCTATGGTAGCGCCTCCGGTCAACGGATTAAAGGTCTGCAGAGAGGGATTGCTGCAAACTACAATCCCTCTCTATGCTTGATGTATGGCTGGCGCGCTTTCTGATCTGCAAAAGTATGGTATGCCTGAGTTCGCTGCTCACATCGTCATGCCCTGGCGCGAAAAATAAGCGATGTTTTCTTAATGTGATCGGTAGCACATTTTACAGATTAATTGTATGATGAATCCATCTCATCTGGGGTGTTGATTATGAGTAAGACACTGAACATTATCTGGCAATATTTACGCGCTTTTGTCCTGATTTATGCCTGCCTGTATGCAGGCATTTTCATTGCTTCCCTGCTACCGGTAACCATTCCGGGCAGCATCATCGGGATGCTAATCCTGTTTGTCCTGCTGGCCTTGCAAATTCTTCCGGCGAAGTGGGTCAATCCGGGGTGTTACGTACTGATTCGCTATATGGCACTGTTGTTTGTGCCAATTGGCGTAGGCGTAATGCAATATTTTGATTTGCTACGCGCACAGTTTGGCCCGGTGGTGGTTTCCTGTGCCATTAGTACGCTGGTGGTTTTTCTGGTGGTGAGCTGGAGTTCGCACCTGGTACACGGTGAACGTAAAGTCATAGGTCAGAAAGGATCAGAAAAATGATGGCGAATATCTGGTGGTCATTACCGCTGACATTGATTGTCTTTTTTGCCGCCCGCAAACTGGCAACACGGTATAAGTTTCCGTTGCTTAACCCGTTGCTGGTGGCAATGGTGGTGATCATTCCTTTTTTAATGCTGACCGGCATCTCTTACGACAGCTACTTTAAAGGTAGCGAAGTGTTAAACGATCTGTTGCAACCGGCGGTGGTCGCACTGGCCTATCCTTTATATGAACAACTGCACCAGATCCGCGCGCGCTGGAAATCCATCATCACTATCTGTTTTATCGGTAGCGTGGTCGCGATGGTGACGGGGACTTGCGTAGCATTGTTGATGGGCGCTTCACCGGAAATCGCTGCATCAATATTACCGAAATCGGTTACCACACCAATTGCGATGGCCGTTGGTGGCAGTATTGGCGGTATTCCGGCAATCAGCGCGGTTTGTGTGATTTTTGTCGGTATTTTGGGTGCGGTGTTTGGTCATACGCTACTCAATGCGATGCGTATTCGTACCAAAGCAGCGCGTGGCCTGGCGATGGGGACGGCCTCTCACGCCCTCGGAACAGCGCGCTGTGCCGAGCTGGATTATCAGGAAGGCGCATTTAGTTCGCTGGCGTTGGTGTTATGCGGGATTATTACCTCGCTGGTTGCACCATTTCTTTTCCCGATTATTCTGGCAGTAATGGGCTAAAATTTGCGATGCGTCGCGCATTTTTGATGTAAGTTTCACGCGTTGCATAATTAATGAGATTCAGATCACATATAAAGCCATAATGGGTTCGTAAACTGTTATCCCATTACATGATTATGAGGCAACGCCATGCATCCACGTTTTCAAACTGCTTTTGCCCAACTTGCGGATAACTTGCAATCTGCACTGGAACCCATTCTGGCAGATAAGTATTTCCCCGCGTTGTTGACCAGAGAGCAGGTCTCTTCGCTGAAGAGCGCAACGGGGCTGGACGAAGACGCGCTGGCTTTCGCACTGCTACCACTGGCGGCGGCCTGTGCCCGCACGCCATTGTCGAATTTTAATGTTGGTGCCATTGCGCGCGGCGTGAGTGGAACCTGGTATTTTGGTGCCAATATGGAATTTATTGGCGCAACAATGCAGCAAACCGTTCATGCCGAACAAAGCGCAATCAGCCACGCCTGGCTGAGCGGTGAGAAAGCGCTCGCGGCCATCACCGTTAACTACACACCTTGTGGTCACTGCCGTCAGTTTATGAACGAACTGAACAGCGGGCTGGATCTACGCATTCATCTGCCGGGCCGCGAAGCGCATGCGCTGCGTGACTATTTGCCGGATGCCTTTGGGCCGAAAGATCTGGAGATTAAGACACTGCTGATGGACGAGCAGGATCACGGCTATGCGCTGACTGGCGATGCGCTTTCTCAGGCGGCAATTGCCGCGGCCAACCGTTCGCACATGCCTTACAGCAAGTCTCCAAGCGGCGTGGCGCTGGAATGCAAAGACGGTCGTATTTTCAGTGGTAGCTATGCTGAAAACGCCGCATTCAACCCAACTCTACCGCCGTTGCAGGGCGCATTAATTCTGTTAAATCTCAAAGGTTATGATTACCCGGATATTCAGCGGGCGATTCTGGCAGAAAAAGCCGATGCCCCGCTGGTTCAGTGGGATGCAACCTCGGCAACGCTGAAAGCTCTCGGTTGTCACAATATCGACCGCGTGCTTCTCGCTTAAGCCCGGTGCCGGATGCGGCGTGAACGTCTGATCCGGCCTACAGAGTGCAAAATTTCGTAGGCCGGATAAGCGTAGCGCATCCGGCATTTCTACTCACCCTGGTGTCGAAAATCCCGGCAAACAGTTTGCCGTTTCTTGCGCAAAGCCCACAGGTAAAGTAGCCTGATTGAAATTCCCCAAGATCGAGTTTTCAGCATGTTAAAGCGCGTGTTCTACAGCCTGTTAGTCCTGATCGGCTTGCTGCTGTTGACAGTGCTCGGCCTCGACCGCTGGATGAGCTGGAAAACTGCGCCTTATATCTACGATGAATTGCAGGATCTCCCCTACCGCCAGGTCGGCGTGGTACTTGGCACGGCAAAATATTATCGTACTGGGGTGATTAATCAGTATTACCGCTACCGTATTCAGGGTGCAATAAATGCCTATAACAGCGGTAAGGTGAATTATCTATTACTTAGCGGTGATAACGCATTACAGAGTTATAACGAACCGATGACCATGCGCAAAGATTTAATTGCCGCTGGCGTCGATCCGGCTGATATTGTTCTCGACTACGCCGGTTTTCGTACCCTGGATTCCATCGTGCGTACACGCAAGGTGTTCGATACCAACGACTTCATTATTATTACTCAGCGCTTCCACTGTGAGCGGGCATTATTTATCGCTCTGCATATGGGTATTCAGGCGCAGTGTTATGCCGTACCGTCACCAAAAGATATGTGGTCAGTACGTATTCGCGAATTTGCCGCCCGCTTCGGTGCGCTGGCTGACCTTTATATTTTTAAACGTGAACCGCGCTTTTTAGGACCACTGGTCCCTATTCCGGCAATGCACCAGGTGCCCGAAGATGCGCAGGGTTATCCCGCCGTCACGCCAGAACAGTTACTTGAATTACAAAAGAAACAAGGAAAGTAGTTATGGATGTTCAGCAGTTTTTTGTCATTGCCGTTTTTTTCCTTATCCCGGTATTTTGTTTTCGCGAAGCATGGAAAGGCTGGCGTGCTGGCGCAATTGATAAACGGGTTAAAAATGTGCCGGAACCGGTGTATGTCTGGCGTGAAAAAAATCCCGCTCTCTTCTTTGCTTATATAGTGGCGTATAGCGGCTTCGGTATTTTATCCATCGGTATGATTATTTATCTTATTTTTTACCGATAATATTATTTCTCGCCCACTGTTAACTATTGAGAATAATTATTATTTCCCCCGCTAAGCTGCGGATATAACATTCTGAACCGCAGCTATTTGTGAATCTTTTCACAGTTTAAATTCCCCCGCACGCTTAGCCTTAATATCAGCACGTTATATTTACTATACGTTCGCCTTAATTACCCATAGCATTAAGGAAGATCACATGCCGCAACAAAATTATCTGGATGAACTCGCTCCGGCTTTTACGCCTTTACTGGCGATTAAAGAAGCCTCTCGTTGTTTATTATGCCACGACGCCCCTTGCAGCCAGGCGTGCCCGGCGCAAACCGATCCGGGAAAATTTATTCGCTCAATCTATTTTCGTAATTTTAAAGGCGCTGCCGAGACTATTCGCGAAAATAATGCCCTCGGTGCCGTTTGTGCCAGAGTGTGCCCCACAGAAAAATTATGCCAGAGCGGTTGTACCCGCGCAGGTGTCGATGATCCGATTGATATTGCTCGCTTACAGCGTTTTGTTACTGATTTCGAACAACAAACCGGAATGGAAATTTATCAACCGGGCAGTAAGACGCTTGGTAAAGTAGCGGTTATCGGTGCTGGCCCTGCTGGGCTGCAGGCCAGCGTGACGCTAACCAACCTGGGTTACGACGTCACGGTTTACGAAAAAGAAGTACAACCAGGCGGCTGGTTGCGTAACGGCATTCCACAATTCCGTTTGCCGCAGTCGGTGCTGGATGCGGAAATCACCCGTATCGAAAAAATGGGTGTGACTATTAAGTGCAACTGTGAAATTGGCAAAACGCTCTCGCTGGAGCAACTGAAAGCAGAAAACCGCGCGGTGCTGGTAACCGTGGGGTTATCGCGTGGTTCCACCCTGCCGCTGTTTGAGCATAGCGACGTTGAGATTGCCGTCGATTTCCTGCAACGCGCACGCCTGGCACAAGGCGATATCAGCATTCCACAAAGCGCATTAATTATTGGCGGCGGCGATGTCGCGATGGACGTTGCCAGTACGCTGAAAGTTCTCGGTTGTCCGGCGGTGACCTGCGTGGCGCGTGAAGAGTTAGATGTGTTTCCGGCAAGCAAGAAAGAGTTCACCGGTGCTCAGAAATTGGGGGTATCGATTATCGATGGCTTTACGCCTGTGGCGGTAGATGGCAATAAAGTGACGTTTAAACATGTTCGTTTACCGGGCGAGCTGACGATGGCGGCAGACAAAATTATTCTCGCCATCGGTCAACATGCCGAACTTACCGCTTTTGCTACACTGGAACCCCAACGTAATACTATCGAAACGAAAAATTACCAGACCCGTGACCCGCAACTGTTTGCCGCTGGCGATATTGTTGAGGGTGATAAAACCGTGGTCTATGCCGTGAAGACCGGGAAAGAAGCCGCCGAGGCGATCCATCACTATTTAGAGGGAGCTTGCTCATGTTAACGAAAGATCTTTCTATTACCTTTTGCGGCGTGAAGTTTCCCAACCCGTTCTGCCTCTCTTCTTCGCCAGTAGGCAATTGCTATGAGATGTGTGCCAAAGCCTACGACACCGGCTGGGGCGGCGTGGTATTCAAAACTATCGGCTTTTTTATCGCTAACGAGGTTTCGCCACGTTTTGATCATCTGGTGAAAGAAGATACCGGTTTTATTGGCTTCAAAAATATGGAGCAGATTGCCGAACATCCGCTGGAAGAGAATCTGACCGCTCTGCGTCGGCTGAAAGAGGATTACCCGGACAAAGTGCTGATCGCCTCGATCATGGGGGAAAATGAGCAACAATGGGAAGATCTGGCGCGTCTGGTGCAAGAAGCTGGCGCGGATATGATCGAATGTAATTTCTCCTGCCCGCAGATGACTTCTCATGCGATGGGTAGCGATGTCGGGCAAAGCCCGGAACTGGTAGAGAAATATTGTCGGGCGGTGAAACGTGGTTCAACGCTGCCGATGCTGGCGAAGATGACGCCGAATATCGGTGATATGTGCGAAGTGGCGCTGGCGGCTAAGCGTGGCGGTGCAGATGGCATTGCAGCGATTAACACCGTTAAATCCATCACCAATATCGATCTGAATCAGAAAATCGGTATGCCGATCGTTAACGGTAAATCGAGTATTTCCGGTTATTCCGGTAAAGCGGTGAAACCGATCGCCCTGCGCTTTATTCAGCAAATGCGCACGCATCCGGAGCTACGCGATTTCCCGATCAGCGGTATTGGCGGCATTGAAACCTGGGAAGACGCGGCAGAGTTTTTATTGCTCGGCGCGGCTACACTGCAGGTGACCACCGGAATTATGCAGTACGGTTATCGGATTGTGGAAGATATGGCGAGCGGGTTATCGCATTATCTTGCCGATCAGGGATTTGACTCGTTACAGGAGATGGTGGGTCTGGCGAATCACAATATTGTCCCGGCGGAAGATTTAGACCGCAGTTATATCGTCTATCCCCATATCAATCTTGATAAGTGTGTCGGCTGCGGGCGCTGTTATATTTCCTGCTACGACGGTGGTCACCAGGCGATGGAATGGGATGAGAAAACACGCACGCCACATTGTAATACCGAGAAATGCGTCGGTTGTTTGCTTTGCGGTCACGTTTGCCCGGTTAGCTGTATTGATCTCGGGGAAGTGAAGTTTAAGAAGGGAGAGAAAGAACATCCGGTAACGTTGTAGGACGGATAGTAGGACGGATAAGACGCACCAGCGTCGCATCCGACATTTGACACCAACTGCCGGATGCGGCGTAAACGTCGCATCCGGTAATGCCCAAATTCACATCACTTCTTACGCGCGTACTTCAGGGAATCCAGCGCCACGGCGAAGATAATGATCGCCCCTTTGATGATGTACTGCCAGTACGGGTTGACGCCGATATAGGTCAGACCGTAGTTGATGACCGTAAAGATAATGACCCCGGTCACCACGCCAATGACCGTACCCACGCCGCCGCTAAACGATACACCGCCCACCACGCACGCCGCGATAGCATCCAGCTCATACATAAAGCCGAGGTTGTTGGTGGCAGAGCCGATACGTCCGGCTTCTAACATCCCGCCAAAGGCATAGAACACGCCAGACAACGCATAAATCATCAGCAGATTCAGGCCGACGTTAACACCAGAAACTTTCGCCGCTTCCGGGTTGCCGCCAATAGCAAAAATATTCTTGCCGAAACGGGTTTTGTTCCACAGCACCCAGACAAACGCCACGGCAATCAGCGCGTAGAAGGTGATGTAAGATAGCCGGAAACTCCCCAGCGCAATAAACCCCTGGGCAAAGGTGGAGAAGCCGCTATCAAAACCGGAAATCGGTGACGCACCAACAAAGTCGTAATAGAGCGAGTTGATACCGTAGACGATAATCATCGTGCCGAGCGTGGTAATGAACGGCGTCACGTTGAGGTAAGCGATAATCAGACCGTTGATCAAACCGATAACCGCGCCAATGGCACAGACTATCAGAATAACCAGCGCAATCGGCATGGTCGCCATTTCGGGGAATACTTTGTTGGCGTTATCCATCGATTGTAACAAGGTAGCCGCCACCACCGCCGCCAGCCCTACCTGACGACCAGCAGAAAGGTCAGTTCCCTGGGTGACAATTAACCCTGCCACGCCGAGCGCGATAATAATACGCACCGATGATTGGGTAAGAATATTACTTAAGTTCAACAGACTTAAGAATGTTGGGTCCTGGAAAATAATAATAGCCAGCAAAACTAAAAGAACGACGTAAATACCACCTTCTTTCAGGTAAGTAAGAAAACTTTTCTTATTTAACGCACTCATGGGAAGCCCCTAATCTTAAAGGTGCAAAGACGCAAGACGCAGAATTTCGTTTTGCGTTGTTGTTTTTGTATCGACAATGCCGGAAACGAGACCATTGCTCATTACCAGAATACGGTCCGTTATCCCTAACAACTCTGGCATTTCAGAGGAGATAATAATTATCCCCTTGCCTTTTTTCGCCAGCTCGGCAATTAATTGATAAATTTCAAACTTCGCGCCAACATCAATGCCACGCGTCGGTTCGTCGAGCATTAATATTTCCGGTTGCGTTAGCAGCCAGCGCCCAATAATGACTTTTTGCTGATTACCGCCGGAGAGTGAACCAATTTGCGTACGATGACCCGGCGTTTTTACCCTCATCGAATCAATGACCCACTGGGTGTCGCTTTTCATCCGCGAATTATCCAGCAGCCCCACTTTGTTTTTGTAGTTGCGAATATTAGAAATTAACGAGTTAAAGCCAATATCCAGGTAAGCATAAATCCCCGTTGAGCGGCGCTCTTCGGTGACCAGCGCAAACCCATGGTTAATGGCTTCGTTGGCATTATGGTTATTAATCTTTTTGCCGTGCAGTGTAATGGTGCCGGAAGATTTCTCACGGATCCCAAACAAGGTTTCGACAATATCGGTACGTTTCGCACCTACCAGCCCGGCAATACCGAGGATCTCCCCTTTATGCAGATCAAACGAGACATCGCGAATTGACGGCTGACGCAGTGACGTCAGGTTACGCACTTCAAGGATCACTTCGCCAGGTTTGTTTTGCTTATCCGGGAAACGCTGATTAAGAGAACGGCCAACCATCATGGCGATGATCTTGTCCATCGTCAGCCCCGCCAGCGGCTCGGTAGCGATCCACTGTCCGTCGCGCAGTACGGTGACTTCATCACATAACTGGAATATCTCTTCCATTTTATGCGAGATATAGACAATACCGCAGCCGCGTTCTTTTAATTTACGAATAATGGTAAACAGATGATTGACTTCTTTTTCAGTTAATGAAGAAGTTGGTTCATCCATAATGACTATTTTCGCGTTATAGGAAAATGCTTTGGCGATTTCAATCATCTGCATTTGTGAAACGGACAACGTACCAACGCGCGCACGCGGATCGATATCAATATCCAGTTCGTCAAATATCGCTTTGGTTTCGCGGTACATTTTATCCTGGTCGACAAACATCCCTTTGGTGGGATATCGCCCCAACCACATGTTGTCCATGACCGAACGCTGTAATACCAGGTTTAACTCCTGGTGTACCATCGAAATACCATTTTCCAGGGCTTCTTTGGCTGAGTGAAAATCGATTTCCTTACCCTGGAATAAAATAGTGCCGGAGTCTTTTTGATAGATACCAAACAGGCATTTTAATAATGTCGATTTTCCTGCGCCATTCTCCCCCATTAACGCATGAATGGAGTGTGGTCGCACTTTTAAATTAACGTTATCAAGTGCCTTAACGCCTGGAAAAGACTTGTTGATACCGCTCATTTCCAACAAGTATTCTCCTGATGACGGAGTCGTTGAGCTGACCATATAATTTTACCTTGTTGGCCATACAATAAGGGCGCAGTGAATGACTGCGCCCAATCAGTCTTATTTCTTGCTGAATTCAGCCAGATTGTCTTTATCTACGCCAACATAAGGAACGCGGACAACTTTATTGTCGATTTTCCAGTTGGTGCCGTCAGCGGCTCCCTTGCCATCAGCCAGATTTTTCGCCAGATCAAAGGTCGCTTTCGCCTGGTTGTTAGCATCGTTCAGCACGGTGCCAGCCAGTGCACCAGATTTCACCAGTGCCAGAGCTTCTGGCAGCGCATCGACGCCAAACACCGGAATGCTGGACTTGTTGTGTGCTTTCAGAGCTTCAACCGCGCCCATTGCCATCGCATCGTTGTTTGCGATAACCACTTCGATTTTGTTGGCGTTCGGGCCAGACAGCCAGGCGTCCATCTTATCTTTCGCCTGAGCGGTATCCCACATTGCGGTATCTAACTGTAACTGTTCAGTTTTAATGCCTTTGTCGTTTAGCTCTTTGATGACATACGTAGTGCGCGCTTCTGCATCCGGATGACCCGGTTCGCCTTTCAGCAGTACGAACTGAATCTGACCGTCTTTGTTGAGATCCCAACCCTGATTTGCCGCCCAGTGTTTAGCAATCAAATCGCCCTGAATAATCCCGGATTCTTTCGAATCGGTGCCAACGTAGTAGGCTTTGTCGTAACTATCCAGCGCCTTACGGGAAGGTTCTTTATTGAAGAAAACGATTGGCACGTTTTGTCCGCGCGCTTTCTCAATCACCGTACCCGCAGCAGCCGGGTCAACCAGGTTGATTGCCAGCGCCTTCACCCCTTTCGCCAACAGCACGTCAATCTGATCGTTCTGCTTGGACTGATCATTCTGTGAATCATTCATTAGCAACTGGACGTCTGGCGCGGCTTTCGCATCTTGTTCGATAGCCTTACGCACTACAGACATAAAGTTATCGTCATATTTATAAATCGTCACACCAATACGGGTATCAGCAGCGTGTGCAGCGGCACCGAATAACATGCTGGCCATCACAGCAGACAGGGTTAACACCTTCTTATTCATGGTATCTCCGGTTTTTCTTATGCAGGGTAGTGCTTGAGATAAATGCTCGGCGGGGCAGTATGGTTAATGAAGTGTTACTGAACGCCGAAGCTCACATTTTAAAATTCGTTCTTCCATGTCCGGTAACGCTCCAGAAAACAGCTTTAATTGTTGTTATGACGCTATACCTCGATAAAAGTGAATTTCCACTGTTACACATAGGTTACAACGTTAAAACGGTGCAATCATAACTACCGCATTGTTAACATACTGTGAAATCACTCACAGATTGAAAGCGGTTACATCGCGTGATTTGTTGAGTTAGTGATCGCCGCCGCATTCTGGCGTATAGCAACAGAATGACGACGCACTAACGTCGGCATAAAACAGTGACTGGCACGCAGATCAATGTTGCCTGCGGCCCCCTGTAATGCCAGTTCGGTGGCCATTTTCGCCATTGAAGCAATGGGATAACGTACGGTTGTTAACTGCGGGTCGGTGTAACGGGCGATGGGGATATCATCAAAACCGATGATCGAGAGATGTAACGGAATAGCAATACCATTGTCTTTTAACGCTGTCAGTGCGCCAGCGGCCATATTGTCGTTATAGGCGAACACCGCGGTGAGTTGCAGATTACGCCCCAGCAGTTCAACCATCGCAGCTTCGCCGCCGGGCATATCTGGCGTACCGGTGCCGATCCAACTCTCTGGCGGAACAATATCCTGCTCTTTCAGCGCGCTCATCCAACCGGCTTTGCGCATCGCGTCATCTTCAATACCGTGGCTGGAAGAAAGATAACCGATACGCTGATGACCGTTATTCAGTAACATGCGCGTCGCCATTCGGGCACCGCTGATATTATCCAGGCAAACGCAGCGATGGGCGTAACCCGGCACAACGCGATTGATTAACACCATGCCGGGAATGTTGTCCATAAACTGCACCAGTTCGTCGTCACTTAACGCTTTTGAGTGAACGATCAACGCATTACAACGCTGGCGGATTAGCACCTCAATGGCGTGCCGCTCTTTTTCCGCTTCATGATAGCTATTGCCGATTAGCACATATTTCTGGTGTTGCTGGGCGACAAGATCAACGGCTTTCACCAGCGCACCGAAAAAGGCGTCGGAGACATCCATCACCACCACGCCAATAGTCTCGCTCACCTGAGTTGCCAGCGCCTGGGCATTGGCGTTTGGTCGGTAGTCCAACTCGCTCACTGCTTTCATAACCGCTTCACGCGTGTCCGCACTTACCAGAGCGCTGTTATTTAGCACCCGGGAAACCGTTGCCACAGAGACGCCAGCCTGACGCGCTACATCACGAATGGTGATCATATTCACTACCTGTTGTGAGATTGCAGTAAGTTACTGCTTGCTGGCGGCTATTTTGTCAGCACTGAATACAGGACTTCGTGAATCGAGTCACAGCAATGGAAACGGTTACAACCATTTTGTTAATGAATGTGATCCAGATCGTTATCTGGATGTTTTAGATAATGCAGGTCCGGCAGCGCGCAAGGTTAACTGACGCCATAACCATTCTACCGGCCCCTGGCGGAAGTAACGCAACCAGATAACAGAGAAGAGAATATTCGCCAGCCATACTGGAATAACAAACACCAGCAGTTCCAGACGGTCAAACTGCATAAACAAACCGAGGTGGTAAAACAGTGTGGTACAAATCAGCGTTTGCAGCAGGTAGTTGGTCAGCGCCATCCGCCCAACGCAAGCAATCGCCAGCACCAGCTTAAAGCGGCTTAATTGCGGCCAAAAGCCGAACAGTAACGAGGCATAGCCAATCGCCTGAAATGGCGCACTCAGTTCTCGTGGCATCTGGAGTAAGAAGGCGCACCAGCGATATGCCCAGTCCAGCCGCCATTGTAGTGCGATAGCAGGAAGGTTAATCATCACCCCAATTGCCACCAGCACAAAACCGGTACGGCGATAGTGGCGCAGGCTGTACTGCCCTTTCAGCCAACCACTACGCATCAATGCCGCGCCAATCAACATCATCCCCGCCAGTTGCCAGCCATACTGCGCTCCCAGGGCCAGCAAACTGTTCCCTACCCCGTCGGCGCGGTTACTGATGGCTTCAACGCCGCCGTGAAGTTTCCAGTATTTTTCATACAAAATGGCGGATGCATCCGGTGTCCAGGCACGGCTGGTCTGGCTATCGGAAATCACCCCCAACAACAGCAAAACACCAAGCCCTATCAGATAAAGCATGACGCCGGTGTTAAACAGGCTTTTTACCGATGGCGCATCGCGCACCAGTCGCCAACTGATTAAGCCCACCAACCCGTAAGCCAGCAGGATATCGCCGTCCCAGAATAATAAACCGTGAATAAAGCCCAGCAAGACCAGCAGTGTTAGACGTGACTGGATCCAACGTCTGCCACGCGGCAGCAACATTTGCAGACCGGCACCAAACAGCAACGCAAAAAGCGTGAGGAATTTCACCTGGCCGATAAGATCGAGAAAAGCCCAGCTCCAGGCATCCTGCGGTGTAATGGTGCCGTACCAGGCGGGATTGAGATAAGCCGCCTTTGGGAGTCCAAAGGCGCTGATGTTGAGAAGCAGGATCCCCAGAATGGCGACGCCGCGAACAAAATCGAGCGTGACGTTGCGCTCCATGGTTCCTGCCTTTTAATCAGTTGTGATGACGCACAGCGCGCAAAAATTCGTGGCGCGTATTCTGACTGGATTTGAACAAACCACCGAGGGAAGTCGTTGTCGTGGCGCTGGTCGCGTCGCGAATACCACGCGCTTTTACGCAGTAATGCACCGCGTCGATAGAGACCGCCACGTTATTGGTGCCCAGCAGCGTTTGTAGCGCAATGAGAATTTGCTGGGTCAGACGTTCCTGTACCTGCGGACGCTGGGCAAAGAACTGCACAATGCGGTTAATTTTCGACAGGCCGATGACCGAATCTTTCGGGATGTAAGCCACCGTCGCTTTGCCATCAATAGTGACAAAATGGTGTTCACAAGTGCTGGTCAGGGTGATATCGCGCACGGTGACCATTTCATCGACCTTCATTTTATTTTCAATGAGGGTGATTTTCGGGAAGTTGGCGTAATCCAGACCGGAGAAAATTTCATCGACATACATTTTGGCGATGCGATGCGGCGTTTCCATCAAACTGTCATCAGCCAGGTCGAGATTCAATAACTGCATGATTTCGGTCATATGACCGGCAATAAGGCTTTTGCGCGTTTCGTTATCCATTTCATGCACGGGCGGGCGTAGCGGTGTTTCAAGTCCTCGCGCAACCAACGCTTCATGAACCAGGGCCGCTTCTTTACTGAGTGATGGCATTTATGATTTCTCCTGCAGGTGTGACGCCTCCGCCCTGCGTGGGGGCAAAGTTATTAAGCTGATTCGCAGCCTGATTATTGTGCGTGAGGTGGCGCACATAATCCAGTATTCACAGCGATAATTATTGTAATTGCCGCTGCCTTTCAGCCGTAGATGTTAAAACATCGTTATGCATATGCGGAAGTGAAAGTTACTCACAACACACTGAATAAACGGTATGATGAAAAAATTGCAAACAACATAACAAGGAGCCACGCATGGAAATGCTCGAAGAGCATCGCTGTTTTGAAGGCTGGCAGCAACGCTGGCGACATGACTCCAGTACCTTAAACTGCCCGATGACGTTCAGTATCTTTCTCCCACCGCCCCGCGATAACGCCCCGCCGCCGGTGCTGTACTGGCTTTCAGGCTTAACCTGTAATGATGAAAACTTCGCCACCAAAGCAGGTGCCCAGCGCATGGCGGCAGAACTGGGGATTGTACTGGTAATGCCAGACACCAGCCCGCGTGGCGAACATGTTGCCAATGACGACGGCTATGATTTAGGCCAGGGTGCCGGGTTTTATCTTAACGCCACGCAACCGCCGTGGGCGGCACATTACCGGATGTATGATTATCTGCGTGATGAATTACCAGCACTGATTCAGTCGCAATTTAACGTCAGCAATCGCTGCGCCATCAGCGGCCATTCGATGGGAGGTCATGGTGCTCTGATTATGGCGCTGAAAAATCCGGGCAAATATACCAGCGTTTCCGCCTTTGCGCCGATTGTGAATCCGTGCAGCGTTCCGTGGGGAATCAAAGCATTTAGCACCTATCTGGGTGAGGATAAAAATGACTGGGTGGCATGGGACAGTTGTGCGCTGATGTACGCCAGCAATGCGCAGGATGCGATCCCGACGCTGATTGATCAGGGTGATAACGATCAGTTTCTTGCCGACCAGTTACAACCCGCCGTGTTGGCAGAAGCCGCGCGCCAGAAAGCGTGGCCGATGACGCTGCGTATTCAGCCGGGTTATGATCACAGCTATTACTTCATTGCTTCTTTTATAGAGGATCATCTGCGCTTCCATGCGCAGTATTTACTGAAGTGACAGTCCGCCCGGTTCGCCGGGCATCTTCTCATCAGAAGCGATAATCCACCGCCATAAAGTAACGACGTCCGTCTTCGTTATAGCTGTAGTCATCACGGCTGAGATCTTTATCTGTCAGGTTCAGCACGCCCGCGCGCAGTTTGACGTCTTTGGTCACCTGCCATGCCGCACCGGTATTCCAGATCGTATAGCCACCCGGCGTTTTAGCCGTATCGCTATCGGCACGTTTCTGCCCGGTATAATGAGCAGAAACATAGAATGACCAGTCTTCCAGCACCAGTGGTTTCCAGTCCAGCGTACCGTTGGCGGTATGGAACGGCAGATCGGAAAGCGGTTTGTTTTCACCATTGCTGACATCACGACCATCGTTATAGGTGTAGTTGAGTGACAGTTTCCATTCGTCACTGAACGGGATTTTCAACTCGGTTTCCACGCCCTGAATGCGCGCTTTGTTAACGTTGTAGTAGCTGAATACCGGTACACGTCGACCATTAGCCCCGGTTTCAAAACCTACAAAGTTCTGGTAGCCCGGTGCAGCGTTGACGTCGGACGTGCGGCTGATACTGATGCGATCTTTCACATCGTTACGGAAAACAGTCACGCTGGATTCAACGCCTTCCAGCCAGCCTTCTTCCCCCATGTAGTAAAGCCCCAGCTCCCAACTTTCGCTGGTTTCTGGCTTCAGATCCGGGCTACCAACAATCTTACATGCGCCACGGCAGGAATTAGTCGTCCAGTCAGGGCTAAGTTGCAGTAAAGAAGGTGCTTTAAAAGCCGTCGCCCAGCCGCCTTTCACCGTTACGGTATCGGTGGCGTTATAGACCAGATAGGCACGCGGGCTCCAGTGATCGCCGTAAGTTTCGTGATCGTCCATACGCACGCCGGTCGTCAGCGCCAGCGGCTCGAAGATCCGCCATTCGTCTTCCACAAACAGTGCATACTGGCTGGCAGATGTTTTGGTGCTGGTGCCGCCGGTCAGGTTTACCGCATCGCTAAGTTTGTCGTGACGCCATTCACCGCCGACCGTGACAAACTGATTAATCGCCGTCAGCGGTAACGTGTATTTGCCATCAACAGTATTACTTTCTGAGGTAATCGGGCTGCTGTTACCAGGGTTTTTGTTTTCGACTTTCTCGCCATAGTATTTCAGCTCACTGGTGCCATAATCCCAGCGACCATTATGGCTGACAGAGTAGTTCTGGCGTTCCAGGCGGTTTTTGTCCAGCGAGTCGGAATCACGATCCTGACGGTCGAAACCGTAACCAGCGGTAAAATCGTGATTTTGATTCGGCGTCCAGGCAAATTCGACATTGCCATCGCGGCTGGAGAATCCTTCAATGCGCGGCGTTTCTCCGCTATCGGTGGTGGTTGAGTTCTGCGGGTCATCCTTTTCACGTTTCGCCAGGCTGCCGTAGGCTTTCATTCCCAGCACGCCGTCAATTAGTGGCCCACTGGTAAAAAACTGACCGTTGTAGGTGTCGCCGCGATCGCGATGTTCCTGAATGGTGGTATCGACCGTAACGGTTCCTGACCATTTCTGGCCAATTTTTTTGGTGATAATGTTGACCACCCCGCCGAGCGCATCAGAACCATATAACGAGGACATCGGGCCACGAACCACTTCAATACGTTCGATGGAATCAACCGGGATCCAATTCAGATCGAAGTCATTATGACGGAAGACAGCATTGCGGGAGTTCACGCGTTTACCATCGACAAGAATCAGGGTATAGCTGCTGTCCAGACCACGAATGCTGACGCCCTTGCGATTGTCCCCTTCGTTAGTCAGTTGTACGCCTGGCACTTCTTTGAGGACATCTTTCAGGTTCTGTACCGGTTTACGCTGCAAGTCTTCCTGGGTAATGACGCTGATACTGGCAGGTGCGTCTTTGAGGTTTTGTTCAACGGAAGAGGCGGTGACAACCATCGTTTCGCCATCATCATCAACCGCTAACACAGGCCATGCACAAGAAATCGCGGACAAACACAGCCCGACCCGTACGAAGGGGTTCAACCTAAACATTCCATATCTCCATGAGGTAACTACGAAAATAAAATGGGTTATCGCTCACATCTTCTTCACGTCCTCTTGCGCACGGCAGCATCGCAGTGGACTTTTTTTGTATGCAGGTGATCATCCCAGAGCGCCTGAACAGCCTCTGATTTGTCAGCCTTTTTCATTTCGCGTAACAATAATGCAAACGATAACAATTATCAATTCAATTGTTAAATTTTATATACTTATGATTTATATGGGAAATAGAATTGAAAAAGCCCTCTCAGGTGAGAGGGCTTAATAAGGAAGAGATAACGCTTATTTATTGTCGTTCTGTGGGAACTTCATTTCGCTGTAACGCACGAAGTGAGTTCCTTTAATCAACTTGTAACCAAACCAGATGGCCAGGAACAGCGGGATACCGATATACGTTGCCGCTACGCCGCCCCAGTCGATGGTATCTTTCAGGAACGCTTCGTAGTTCTGGCCCAGAGTGATAATCAGGCACAGCACAAAGGCGAAAATCGGTCCCAGCGGGAAGAAGCCCGAACGATACGGCAGGTCGTTAATATCGTGTCCCTGCAATACATAGCCGCGACGGAAACGATAGTGACTGATAGCAATCCCCAGCCAGGCGATAAAGCCGGTCATCCCGGAGGTATTCAGCAGCCACAGATACACCGTCTGGTTACCAAACATGGAGGTCAGGAAGCACAGACCGGCAATCACCGTCGTGGCATATAGCGCATTACGTGGTACACCGCCGCGCGACAGTTTAGAGAAAATACGCGGCGCTTTGCCATCGCACGCCAGGGTGTACAGCATACGGGTAGACGCGTACATACCGGAGTTACCCGCTGACAGTACTGCTGTCAGAATAACCGCGTTCATCACCGCCGCCGCAGAAAGCAGTCCTGCGTGCTGGAACACCAGCGTGAACGGGCTGACGCTGATGTCTTTCACATCATTGCGTAACAGACTTGGATCGGTGTACGGAATGATCAAGCTGATGATCAGGATCGCGAATACATAGAACAGCAGAATTCGCCAGAACACCTGACGTACCGCACGCGGAATATTTTTCCCCGGCTCTTCAGATTCACCCGCCGCAATACCAATCAGTTCGGTTCCCTGGAAGGAGAAGCCGACAATCATCGCCACACCGATCATCGCCGCAAAACCACCGGCAAACGGTGCCTCGCCTATCGTCCAGTTACTCCAGCCAGCAGGCTGTGCACCTTTGAAGATACCGAAAATCATCATCACGCCAACGGCGATAAAGATAATCACGGTCGTAACTTTGATCAGTGAGAACCAGTACTCCGCTTCACCAAAGCCTCTGACCGAAATGTAATTCAGCAGGAAGATAACGCCGAGGAACAGCGCACTCCAGATCCAACCAGGGACATCCGGGAACCACCAGCTCATTACCAACTGCGCGGCCACCAGATCAACAGCGATAGTTACCGCCCAGTTGTACCAGTAGTTCCAGCCCAGCGCGAAGCCAAAGCCCTCTTCTACATAGTTCTGACCGTAAGTCGCAAACGAACCAGAAACTGGCATATACGCCGCCAGTTCGCCAAGACTGGTCATCAGGAAGTAGACCATCAGGCCAATCAAAATATACGAGAGCAGCGCCCCGCCCGGACCTGCCTGAGAAATCGTTGCACCAGAGGCAACAAAAAGACCCGTACCGATGGAGCCACCAATGGCAATCATCGTCAGGTGACGCGCCTTTAATTCACGGCGTAAGCCCGGCGCTTCTGTGGTTTTAGTTTCGGAAACCATACGAAAATGCTATCCATCATTAAAAATGAGGCGCGATTGTAGCAGACGATTTGCAATCCTTCCGATAGAAATGCGCTTTTATAAGAGACCTTCATGATCGCCCAGGAATTATAAGTAAAGCAGCCAATCTCTTTTCTGGCGAATACCTGACGCTGGCGCTGCGTCACGAAATCGACACAGCGCCAGCATGTTCCTGTACAGCAACTTAACGCGGTAAATTGGCAGGATTGCAGTAGTCCAGAAAGCGCATTAACGCGTTGGAAAGGTGTTTTTGCCGATGATGAATACGCCACAGCGTGCGCATCAGGCGCGGCAGCGGGACAGCAACTTCACGTAAAGAGCCAGCCTGTAATTGCTCTTCAATCACCCGTCGCGACAGGCAGCTAATCCCCAGTCCGTGACGCACAGCATGTTTGATGGCCTCGGAGTTTCCCAACTCCATCGCCATCTCAAACTTCGGCAGATGCGACAGTAACAGATAGTCGACAATCTCCCGCGTACCAGAACCGCGTTCACGCAGGATCCACGGTGCGGCAGCAAGCTGTTCTAAGGTGACCGGACCATGAGCAAGCGGCGAGGTTGGCGAGGCGAAAACCACCAGTTCGTCTTCCAGCCAAGGTTCAGAAATGATTTCAGTGCTGTGGCACGGCCCTTCAATAAAGCCAATATCAACGCGGAAATCCAGCACCGCCTGCATCACGTCCTGGCTGTTACCAACGCTAAGTTCAATCGGCAACTGCGGGTAATCATGGCGATAACGGGCGATAACAGCGGGTAAAATGTAATTGCCGATGGTGCTACTGGCATAGACACGAATCGCGCCGTTGTCTTCGCGAAACAGTTGTTCAATTTCAACAGCCTGTTCCAGCAGCGCCAGCGCGCGCGGATAAAGCAGCCGTCCGTGTTCATTAACAACCAGTCTTTTCCCCACGCGATCAAACAGTTGCACGCCAAGCTGCCCTTCCAGGTCGGTCAAGGCTGCGCTCACTGCTGATTGCGACAACGCCAGCATCACCGACGCCTGGGTGGTGGATCCACTTTTCAATACTTCTGCAAAAACTTCCAACTGTCGGAGGGTGATGTGCATAGTCGCTTACCACTTATAAAGATTAATTATAAATATATAATCAATTTTATTTTTAAACCAGTTAGACGTAATCTTATGCCCGGTTAAAGGAGAGGGTTATGACGAATATCACCTTACAGAAACAACATCGTACACTGTGGCATTTTATTCCGGGGTTAGCCCTGAGTGCAGTTATCACCGGGGTCGCCCTGTGGGGTGGTTCCATTCCCGCCGTTGCGGGTGCCGGGTTTAGTGCCCTCACCCTCGCAATCTTGTTGGGGATGGTTTTAGGCAACACCATCTATCCGCACATCTGGAAAAGCTGTGACGGTGGCGTGCTGTTTGCCAAGCAATATTTATTACGTCTGGGTATCATTCTTTATGGCTTCCGTCTGACGTTCTCGCAAATTGCCGATGTCGGTATCAGTGGGATCATCATTGACGTGCTGACACTGTCCAGTACCTTCCTGCTGGCTTGCTTCCTGGGGCAGAAAGTGTTTGGCCTGGATAAGCACACCAGTTGGTTGATTGGTGCCGGTAGCAGTATTTGTGGTGCCGCTGCGGTACTGGCAACTGAGCCGGTAGTGAAAGCGGAAGCCAGTAAAGTAACCGTGGCTGTTGCAACCGTTGTTATCTTCGGGACCGTCGCGATTTTCCTCTACCCGGCGATATATCCGCTGATGTCTCAATGGTTTAGCCCGGAAACTTTCGGTATCTACATTGGTTCTACTGTGCACGAAGTGGCGCAGGTGGTGGCGGCAGGTCATGCCATCAGCCCGGATGCAGAAAACGCAGCAGTTATTTCCAAAATGCTGCGCGTGATGATGCTGGCTCCGTTCCTTATTCTGCTGGCTGCACGTGTTAAACAGCTATCTGGGGCGAACAGCGGCGAGAAAAGCAAAATCACCATTCCGTGGTTTGCCATCTTGTTCATCGTAGTTGCCATCTTTAACTCGTTCCACCTGTTACCGCAGAGCGTGGTGAACATGCTGGTAACGCTGGATACCTTCCTGCTGGCAATGGCGATGGCGGCGCTGGGTCTGACCACTCACGTCAGCGCGCTGAAAAAAGCCGGGGCGAAACCTCTGCTGATGGCACTGGTACTGTTTGCCTGGCTGATTGTTGGTGGTGGTGCAATTAACTATGTGATTCAAAGCGTCATCGCATAAACCACTACATCTTGCTCCTGTTAACCCGCTATGATTACCGTTTTCCTCCAGCGGGTTTAACAGGAGTCCTCGCATGAAATACATTGGAGCGCACGTTAGTGCTGCTGGCGGTCTGGCAAATGCCGCAATTCGCGCCGCCGAAATCGACGCAACCGCGTTTGCCTTGTTCACCAAAAATCAACGTCAGTGGCGTGCTGCACCGCTCACGACGCAAACCATCGATGAATTCAAAGCCGCCTGCGAAAAGTATCACTACACGTCGGCGCAAATTCTTCCCCACGACAGTTATCTGATTAACCTTGGCCATCCGGTCGCAGAAGCCCTGGAAAAGTCGCGCGATGCGTTTATAGATGAAATGCAGCGTTGCGAACAACTGGGTCTCTCTTTGCTCAACTTCCACCCCGGTAGTCACCTGATGCAAATTTCAGAAGAGGATTGCCTGGCGCGCATTGCCGAATCCATCAACATTGCGCTGGATAAAACACAAGGTGTGACGGCGGTGATTGAAAATACTGCCGGTCAGGGCAGCAACTTAGGATTTAAGTTCGAACATCTCGCGGCGATTATCGACGGCGTGGAAGATAAATCCCGCGTCGGCGTTTGCATTGATACCTGCCATGCTTTTGCTGCCGGATATGATTTGCGTACCCCTGCCGAATGCGAGAAAACGTTCGCAGATTTTGCCCGTATTGTCGGCTTTAAGTATCTGCGCGGGATGCACCTCAACGATGCGAAAAGCACCTTTGGTAGCCGCGTCGACCGCCATCACAGTCTTGGTGAAGGCAATATTGGCCATGATGCTTTCCGCTGGATCATGCAGGATGATCGCTTCGACGGTATTCCGCTGATCCTCGAAACCATTAACCCGGATATCTGGGCGGAAGAAATCGCCTGGCTGAAAGCGCAACAAACTGAAAAAGCGGTAGCCTGAAAATGAATAACCGGGAGAAGGAGATCCTTGCAATTTTGCGGCGTAACCCGCTGATCCAGCAGAATGAAATTGCTGATATGCTGCAAATCAGCCGTTCGCGCGTAGCGGCGCATATTATGGATTTAATGCGCAAAGGCCTGATTAAAGGCAAAGGTTACATTCTCACCGAGCAGGAATACTGTGTGGTGGTGGGGACAATCAATATGGATATTCGCGGGATGGCGGATATCCGTTATCCGCAAGCGGCCTCTAATCCCGGTACAATTCATTGCTCGGCTGGCGGCGTCGGGCGCAATATCGCCCACAATCTGGCACTACTGGGCCGTGACGTGCATTTACTCTCGGTGATTGGCGATGACTTTTATGGCGAAATGCTCTTAGAAGAGACGCGCCGTGCCGGAGTGAATGTCTCAGGCTGCGTTCGTTTACACGGTCAAAGTACGTCAACGTATCTCGCGATTGCCAATCAAGACGATGAAACCGTGCTGGCGATAAACGATACCCATCTTCTGGAGCAATTGACGCCGCAATTACTGAACGGGTCGCGTGATTTACTTCGCCATGCGGGCGTGGTGCTGGCTGATTGTAACCTGACTGCTGAGGCGCTGGAGTGGGTCTTTACCCTTGCCGATGAAATTCCGGTGTTTGTCGATACCGTTTCGGAATTTAAAGCAGGAAAAATCAAACACTGGCTGGCACATATTCACACCCTGAAACCGACTTTGCAGGAACTGGAAATTTTATGGGGACAGGCGATCACCAGCGATGCTGACCGTAATGCCGCAGTGAATGCGTTGCATCAGCAAGGTGTTCAGCAACTGTTTGTTTATTTGCCCGATGAGTCAGTTTATTGCAGCGAAAAGGATGGCGAGCAATTTTTACTGACTGCACCAAAACATACGACGGTAGACAGTTTTGGCGCCGACGATGGTTTTATGGCGGGACTGGTGTATAGCTTTCTGGAAGGAAGCAGTTTTCGCGATAGCGCCCGTTTTGCGATGGCCTGCGCGGCAATTTCGCGCGCCAGCGGCAACATAAACAACCCTACTCTGTCTGCCGATAACGCGCTTTCATTAGTGCCAATGGTGTAACAATGTTGCCGGATGCGACGCTTGACGCGTCTTATCCGGCCTACAAATCAGGCAATTTCAGCAAGTAAATGTAGGCCTGATAAGCTTGCGCATCAGGCAATGACACTCAAGCGAAACCAATAAAGAACCCGGCAATGGTCGCACTCATCAGGTTGGAGAGCGTCGCCGCCGCCAGCGCCCGTAAACCAAGTTGGGCGATTTCCGGCGCACGGTGCGGCGCAACCGCAGAAAATGCCCCAACCACCACGCCGATAGAACCAAAGTTAGCGAAACCGCACAGCGCAAAAGAAATAATCGCTACGGTTTTAGCATCCAGAGTGCCTGCGGTTTGCAAATACGGTGAGAAACTCAGGTAAGCGACAAATTCGTTAATCGCCAGTTTCTGCCCAATCAAACTTCCCGCAAGGTTGGCATCACTCCAGTCAACCCCCATCACCCACGCCAGCGGAGCCAGCAGGTAACCTAAAATGGACTCCAGCGAGGCATTTTCAAAACCAAACCAACCGCTAACACCGCCGATAATACCGTTAATCAACGCAATGATGGCGACAAATGCCATCACCACAGTCGCTACACCTGCGGCGATTTTCAGCCCGGTCATTGCCCCTGTAGCAGCGGCTTCAATAATGCTTTTTGGCGGTGTTTCGGTGAAAGAGAGGTTATTAAAGGAAACTTGCGAAGATTCCGTAGCCGGGCTTAACAAGCGAGCAAACAAGATCCCGCCGGGGATCGCCATTAACGATGCCGCCAGCAGATATTCCACTGGCACGCCCAGTGCAGCGTACCCAATCATCGTCGAACCGGCAATTGAGGCCATGCCACTACAAATCGCCGTAAATAATTCATTGCGATTCAGACGATCAATAAATGGCTTCACGATCGCCGGAATTTCGTTTTGCCCGAGGAAAATGGTGGTGACAGCAACAAATGACTCAATCTTGCTGATATGTAAAGCTTTCTGGAATATACCGCCAAGAATACGAATTAAGATCCCCATCACGCCAATGTAGTAAAGAATACTCACCAGTGCAGTAACGAAGATAATTGCCGGTAATACCCTGAAACCAAAGATAAATCCTGCGCCATCAAACAGGGTGTCCATTTTCGGCCCAACCAGAGAACCGAAGATGAAGGCACTACCCGCATCGCTGTACGCCATCACTTTATGGACACCAAAAGCGACCTTTTCTGCAACCCAACGTCCAGGCGGAAGCCAAAGCATAATACCGCCAATCACGACCTGTAATACCAGCGCCGCGCCGACGGTTCTCAGGCTGATCTTCTTCTTATTCACCGACAGCAAAAACGCAATCGTCAGCAATACCACCATTCCCAGAACACTTCTCATGACATCCATAGTTATTATCTCTTCATGTCATTTTGGGCGACGGCTTTCTGCCCATTATAAATAGCCGGGCTTGCACCTTGCGATACAGGCCCGACTTGCTATCAACACTTAATGGGTTTTGATGTAGCCGCGAACGCATTCTTCGACTAATCCCCAGAACCAGTCGGTATCAATTGTGATGCCGACTTTGGTATTAGCGGGCTTGCCGAGAACACCCAGTTCGTCGCAGACGGTACGCCCGTAACAAGGGCCGCTGTTGACGTCTACTTCGACATACATTTCCTGGGTTTTAATGCCATCAGGGTTAATCAGATAGCCAATGCAGGTGGCGTCATGCACCGGGCCACCAGCCAGACCATAATTTTCGAATTGAGTTTTGAGGGTGAAATTCATGATGTCACTGAACAGTTCACCGGCAGGGCCACCTGCCCTTTCCATCCGCGCAATCACATCCGGGGTGCAAACGGTCTGGTTAGTGAGATCGAGGCCCATCATCACCAACGGAACGCCGGAGGTGAACACTACGCGTGCGGCTTCCGGATCAGCAAAGATGTTGAACTCGGCAGACGGCGTAAAGTTACCTGTACCGTAAGCGCCGCCCATTAGCACAATTTCACGGATTTTCGGCAGAATTGCAGGCTGCATCCGCATTGCCACCGCGATGTTTGAAAGTGGACCAACCGGCACCAGAGTGATATCGCCATCGCTTGCCATCAGGGTATCGATGATGTATTTCACCGCATGGGTGCTTTCAGCTTTACGGGTCAGCGGCTCGAATACCGGGCCATCCAGTCCGGTTTCACCGTGAATATTATCGGCAACGATTTGTTTGCGCATAATCGGCTGCGGCATCCCCGCATAAACCGGAACATTAATCTCCAGTTTCTGACAAACATTCAGACCATTAATTAATGTCTTATTGAGGGTTTGATTACCGGCCACAATGGTAATACCTAATAAATCAATCGCCGGATGTTTCGCTGCCATCATTATTGCAATAGCGTCATCATGACCCGGATCACAATCCAGGATAATTTTTCTTTTTTCCATTGTTTATTCCCTCTGTTTCAAGTTGCGTTATTTTTTCTACAGCAAAGAAAATTCAATCGGGCCGATAATTGAATCTTAACAACAGCGTACGTATGCTAAATATGAGAAATCTCATAGCGGGTAAACATCGTGAAATAAATCCACAATAATGATCTTAAGCAGCAATTAATTGACGAATCCGCATTTAAGGTGTGCTTTGCAACGGATGTTTCAGTGGACACGCGGCTGTTTCATTTTTTAGCGCGTGACTACATTGTGCAGGAAGGACAACAGCCGTCATGGCTGTTTTACCTGACGCGAGGCCGCGCCAGACTCTACGCCACGCTTGCTAATGGTCGGGTGTCGCTGATCGATTTCTTTGCCGCACCCTGTTTTATTGGCGAGATTGAGTTAATCGATAAAGACCATAAACCGCGCGCGGTGCAGGCTATTGAAGAGTGTTGGTGTATTGCGCTTCCCATGAAAAATTACCGTCCGCTGTTATTAAACGACACACTATTTTTACGAAAACTCTGCGTCAGCTTAAGCCATAAAAATTATCGCAATATTGTTTCTTTAACGCAGAATCAATCATTTCCGTTAGTGAATCGCCTGGCCGCATTTATATTACTCTCGCAGGAAGGTGATCTTTATCACGAAAAGCATACCCAGGCGGCAGAGTATCTGGGTGTTTCTTATCGACACCTGTTATATGTTCTCGCACAATTCATTCACGATGGTTTATTAATTAAAAATAAGAAAGGATATTTAATTAAAAACAGAAAGCAGTTGTTAGAGCTGGCGCGGGAGATGGACCCGGAGAATAAACTCTCCGGGATGATGCAGTAAAAATTATTTGAATGCTGCGTGATTGCCGGATGCGACGCTTGATGCGTATTATCCGGCCTACGAATCGAGCATTACGCCAGACCAATAAAGAACCCGGCAATTGTCGCACTCATCAGGTTGGAGAGCGTCGCGGCTGCCAGCGCCCGTAAACCAAGCTGAGCGATTTCGGGCGCACGTTTTGGCGAAATAGCCGAGAACGCCCCAACGACAACACCGATAGAGCCGAAGTTAGCAAAACCACAAAGCGCAAAGGAGATAATCGCCACGGTCTTCACGTCCAGCGTGCCGCCCGTTTGCAGATAGGGCGAGAAACTCAGGTAAGCGACAAATTCATTAATCGCCAGTTTCTGCCCAATCAAACTCCCCGCAAGGTTGGCATCACTCCAGTCAACCCCCATGATCCACGCCAGCGGTGCCAGCACATAGCCAAAAATACTTTCCAGAGAGGCATTGGCAAAACCAAACCAGCCGCCAATACCGCCGATAATGCCATTGATCAGCGCAATAATTGCGACAAATGCCATTACTACCGTCGCCACACCTGCGGCGATTTTCAACCCGGTCATCGCACCGTTCGCCGCCGCTTCGATAAAGCTTTTTGGCGGCGTCTCGCTGAATGACAGGTTTTCAAATGTCACCTGCGAAGATTCCGTCGCCGGGCTAAGAATACGCGCAAACAAGATCCCGCCAGGGATAGCCATCAGCGATGCTGCTAACAGATAGTCAATCGGCACGCCCATTCCGGCATAACCAATCATCATCGAACCGGCAATAGATGCCATGCCGCTACAAATTGCGGTAAACAACTCGTTGCGATTCATGCGATCAATAAACGGTTTAACGATCGCCGGGATCTCATTTTGCCCGAGGAAAATAGTGGTAACCGCAACAAATGATTCGATTTTGCTGATGTTGAGGGCTTTCTGAAAAATACTACCAAGAATGCGGATCAGCAGTCCCATCACACCAATGTAGTACAGCAAACTGATGAGTGCGGTAACGAAAATAATCGCCGGAAGTACGCGAAAGGCGAAAATAAAGCCTGCGCCATCAAACAGGACATCCATTTTCGGCCCCACCAGCGAGCCAAAAATGAAGGCGCTGCCGGCGTCACTGTAGGACATGACTTTATGTACGCCTAACGCCGCCTGCTCTACCGCCCATTTTCCCGGCGGAAAATAGAGCATAACGCCGCCAATGGCGATTTGCAGCAGCAGCGCGGCACCTACGGTGCGTAAACTGATGCTTTTTTTATTCACTGACAACAAAAACGCAATTGCCAGCAATACCACCATCCCCACAACACTTCTCATTATATCCATAATGATTTCCCTTCATGCCAGTAAACCCGGCGTCAACGCCAGGTTTCGGTATGTATGATAAGTACGGGCGACGGCTTTCTGCCCGTCAGAAATTAACCCACGAGACGTTGATATTCTTTGGCAATTTCGCTCGCCAGAATGGCATTGTTAAACACCAACTGGATGTTAGATTTCAGGCTATCGCCGCCGGTCAGTTCAGCAACTCGCGCCAGCAGGAACGGCGTACTCTCTTTACCGATTACACCTTGCTCTTCAGCTTCGGCAACGGCCTGATCAATTGCAGCGTTAATACTTTCTTCCGGCATCGCAAACTGTTCCGGGATCGGGTTCGCCACCACCAGGCCACCGTTCAGACCACTTTGCCATTTCACCGCCATCGCACGGGCAATTTCGCTGGCGCTGTCGAGACGGATGCTGACCTCAAACGGACTGGTGCGGCAGAAAAATGCCGGTAATGCTTTGGTCTGATAACCAATTAACGGCACACCGAAGGTTTCTAAATATTCGGTGGTTAAACCTAAATCGAGAATAGATTTCGCTCCGGCACAAACCACGGTAACATTGGTATGCGCCAATTCCTGTAAATCGGCAGAAATATCGAATGTCTGTTCCGCGCCACGATGTACCCCACCAATACCGCCGGTGGCAAATACCTTAATTCCGGCAAGCGCCGCAATAATCATGGTTGAAGCAACAGTAGTAGCGCCATTTTTTCCGGCCGCAACAACAAAAGGTAAATCGCGACGGCTAACTTTGGTTACGTTATGTCCTTCACGCCCCAGTAATTCAATTTCTTCTTTGCTTAAGCCTACTTTCATCACACCGCCAATAATAGCGATAGTGGCTGGTACGGCTCCCTGTTGACGAATAGTTTCTTCTACTTCAATTGCAGTCTGGGCATTTTGTGGAAACGGCATACCGTGAGAAATAATGGTCGACTCCAGCGCCACAACCGGTTTTTTGTTTTTTAAAGCATCCTGCACTTCCGGGGAAATCTGTAATAACTCCGGGGAAATTTTTAATTCAGACATTCTGCGTTCTCCACTAACGATATAACGTTGGCAACCGATAAATCAGGGTTATTGGTGTATTCACAGGAGAGCGCCATTGACGAACATCCCTGTGCAAAACGAACGGATTCGGCAAACGGCATCCCGTCTACCCAGCACGAAGCAAGTCCCGCCATCATGGCATCGCCCGCTCCGGTAACATTGACGACATTGGTTTTAATCGGCGCAGACCAGCCGCTTTCACCGCGGATTTCGCTGTAATAAACACCGTCACCGCCCATGCTCAGAACCAGTCGGTTCAGGCCATTTTGATGGAACCAGGCGGCAACTTTCGCCACATCTTCACGCCCCGAAAGGGCAATACCGCTCAGGGTTTCCGCTTCCAGACGGTTTGGCTTCAGTGTATGGATCTGCTTTAACCGTTCGCGTACTTTGACGCATTTCCATGCTGAAACAGGATCGACAAATACAGGTGCGTCGGCGGCGTTATCCAGGAGCCAGATCAGCGCCTCTTCACTGATATTACAGTCTGCGACAATGACCTTTGCCCCTTGAATAAAATCACGGTGCTGTGAGAGGAACTCCGCTGAAATACAGTTGCTAATATTCATATCATTTATAGCAACCAGCATTTCGCCGGTATTATCGAGTAGAGATAAATAACTTGAGGTATTTTCCCCTGGCACAATAAGGCATTTATCGACATAAACACCGGACTGATTAGTTTGTGTCAGGAGCGATTGACCATAAAAATCACTTCCTACGGCGCTCAGTAGCCAGGATTTTTTCCCCAGCAACGCCAGGTTTTGTGAAATATTGCGCCCTACACCACCGGGGGTGAATTTTATTTTCCCAGGATTTGAATCCGCATAATTTAATGATCCATGTGAATATCCGGCGACATCAATATTAGCCGAACCTATAATTACGACATATTCCTTTTCGCGCATAGCACGTCCTCTGGTAAAAAATTACCAACCCTGTCAATCCACAAGAATATAGGTACTGCAAAGACCGTTTAAACATATGTTCATATTTAAACATGTGCTCATAGTATGCTTGTTTTACTTAAAGTAAATTACTGCCAGAGGGGCAAAATGAGCAGATTTGAGCAGGCTCACAAAACTCTATTATTGGCGGTTTTAGAAAAAGCGAAGAAATTGTGAAGTAATGCACAGAACTGAAACAATAAAAAAGGGCAGAAATTAATCTGCCCTTGAGAAAATGACGTTGCTGTTTGATGAGAGGTTCAGGTTTCTATCTGAAGTAAAAACCATTTAAATTCATAGAATTAATTTCAAACACTTTTCACTTATCTTGCGGTCATCAACGGATACAGGGCAGAAAATTCCTGCCCTGCAGTTCACGTTTTATTATGCTGTTTTCGCTACAGCGTCCACTTCCGGACGTTTCAGGAAAGCATAGGCCAAACCTGCCACCAGCGTACCGGCAATGATTGCCACCAGGTATCCCAGAACCGGCGTAATTGCGCCAGGGATCAGCAGAACAAACAGACCACCGTGCGGTGCCATCAGTTTCGCACCAATCGCCATAGAGATTGCACCAGTCAGCGCCCCACCAACGATACAGCACGGCAGTACTCGCATCGGATCGCGGGCGGCAAACGGAATTGCACCTTCAGAAATAAAGCACAGTCCCAGAACCAGAGCCGCTTTACCGCCTTCCTGCTGCGCTTTGTCGAATTTGCGACGTGCCACCATCGTAGCCAGCCCCATTGCCAGCGGTGGCACCATACCTGCCGCCATAATCGCCGCCATCGGGCCATAGGTTTGAGTACTCAGCAGACCCACACCAAACGCGTACGCCGCTTTGTTTACCGGACCGCCCATGTCAGTACACATCATTCCACCGAGGATCGCCCCAAGCAGAACCGCATTCGCAGTCCCCATAGTTTGCAGCCAGTGGGTCAGGCCTTCGAGGATGCCAGCAACCGGTTTACCGATCAGGTAGATCATCGCCAGCCCCACCACCAGACTGGAAACTAGCGGAATGATCAGAATCGGTTTTAGCGCCTCCATACTCTGTGGCAGTTTCAGTTGCGTACTGATTAACTTCGCAATGTAACCGGCCAGGAAACCCGCAATAATACCGCCAATGAAGCCAGAACCGGTGCTGACCGCCAGCATACCGCCAATCAGACCCGGAGTAAGCCCCGGACGATCGGCAATAGAGAAAGCAATATAACCCGCCAGTACCGGAACCATCAGCGCAAAAGCTGAACCGCCGCCAATCTGCATCAGCGCCGCAGCAAGCGTCCCTTGCTCTTTAAATGCTTCAATACCAAAAGCAAAAGAAAGCGCGATACACAGACCGCCAGCAACCACCATCGGCAACATGTAAGAAACGCCCGTCAACAGGTGACGATACGCGCCTGCACTCTCTTTCTTAGCTTCAGAGCTTGCCGTTTGGGCTTTACCTGCTGGCTCGTAAGGCGTCGCTTCAGCAACCGCTTTATCCAGCTCCTGCGCCGTTTTCTTCAGCGCCAGTCCGGTAGAAGTGCGGTACATGGGTTTACCGGCAAATTTTGCCAGATCGACTTCAATGTCTGCCGCCACAATCACCAAATCCGCTGCCGCCACTTCTTCAGGCGTGATGGCATTCCCCGCACCAACAGAGCCACGGGTTTCAACTTTCACCCACCAACCGCGTTTTTTCGCTTCAGTTTCAATAGCTTCAGCCGCCATAAAGGTGTGTGCCACGCCGGTTGGGCAAGCAGTAACCGCAACCACGCGTTTCGGGCCGCTGGCTGCAACCGGTGCTGTAGCAGCTACCGGCGCAGTGTAAGGTTTCGCATGGCCTTTGGCTTCGCTCAGGAACAGCTCCGGATGCGCGACGGCCCGGGAAATATCGCCCAGCCAGACATTTTTACCGTTCAGCGCGCTATCGTTCGGGATGGAATCACCAAGAACAATCGCCATTTCAGCGTCGTTAGGATTATCGATGATTTCCAGTTTTGCTTTTCGCGCCGCCGCGCCCAGCAGGGTCTTCGCCATATAGGCGCGTGCCTGACCGAGATTAGCGTCAATAATCAGCAGCGTTTTCATTATGCCTCTCCTGCTGTCAGTTAAAAGGTTGTAAGTCGACGCGCGCCATCATTGCGGCCAACTGCGGACGATCGGTAATACCTACATTACTTTGACTTACCGCCAGGGCTGCAACAGCCGTCGCCAGACGCAGTGTGTGTTCACTGGATTCACGCATTAGCAAGCCATAAATCAGGCCACCAACCATAGAATCCCCTGCGCCAACGGTGCTTACGACATCGACTGACGGTGGTTTGGCGATCCATTCGCCGGAGGCATTAACCCAAAGCGCGCCTTCGGCACCCAGTGAAATTACAACATGCGCGATACCTTGTTCACGTAGCGCATGTGCAGCTTCAATGACATCTTTCATTTCAGGCAGTTTACGACCCGCCCAGATTTCCAACTCACGGCGGTTAGGTTTCACCAGCCATGGTGCCGCTTTCAAACCAGCCACTAACGCTTCACGGCTACTATCAAAGATAATGCAAGGACACTGACTACGCAGGCGAGTCATCCAGTCGGTGAATGCTTCCGGGCTGACACCTGACGGTAAACTACCGCTGACACAGACCATATCGAACTGACCAAGCCAGCTTAAAGAATCCGTCACAAAGCGTTCCCAGTCGGCTGGAGTAACTTCGAAACCAGAGAAGTTGAGATCGGTGACTTCACCGTCTTTTTCTGTCAGCTTGACGTTAATGCGGGTACGCCCCTGGACAACCTGGAAACGGTTGGCAATGCCCAGCTCGCTGAACAGTTGCTGAAAACCGTCCTGATTGTCTTTGCCGAGGAAACCGCCAACGGTGACATCAATCCCCAGGTCTTTTAAAACTTTGGCCACGTTGATGCCTTTACCCGCTGCATGCAGACCGGTGGTTTTCACCAGGTTCACTTCGCCGCGTTCAATTTCCGGGCAGAAACCGACAAGGTCATAGGCCGGATTGAGGGTGATCGTAGCAACACGTCTGCTCATTACGCGCCCTCCCCAAGACCGGCGGCGATGGCGTCGCCAATGGCTTTCAGCGCCTGTTCAGCATCTGCTCCCTGGGCGGTAAAGCGTAGGCGATGACCTTTCTTAACGCCAAGTGCTACAACTTTCATTAGACTACGTCCATTTGCCGGTTTGCCGGTGCCATCAAGGTTTGTCACGGTAATATCACTGTTAAATTGTTTAATGGTATTGACCAGCATGGTGCCTGGGCGGGCATGCAGGCCGTGTTCATTGCGCACCACAAACTCCGCGCTTAACACGTCGTCGGTCGGCACATCATCGCTGGTCAGCAGCGCCAGCAACGTTGCTGCATCAGCTTTCAACAGACGTTCAGCCTTATTGTCGATCAGCAGGTCGCTCAGACGCTTAAGTACCGCGACTGGCTGATCGTCATTCATCGCCACACTCACCAGCATGGCTACCGTTTCGCCTTCAACATCAAAAGCATTTGCCGCACGGCTTACCGCAATGGCGCTGCGCAGGTTGCCTTCGGCACTATCGTTCAGCCAGATCCCCTGCCCGAGGTTCAACGGCTGTTCATTGATGGCTTTGGTAACAAAAGCGGTATCAACCGCGCCCGCTTCTTTCAGACGAGCAGCATTCAGCGCCTGAAGAGTCAGCAAATCGCTGGCGACGATATCCAGCGTCAGCATTTCGTTATCAAGCTTCAACTGTTCACTCTGCTTTTCGCCCATCAGCAGTGCGCGCAGTTCTTCTGCAGTGGTGGCTGATTTCAGTTGTTCAGCAACGGAATCATCGCTCAGGACGTGCGTCAGTTGACGCAACAGCCCCAGATGTTCATCCGAGCTGGCGGCAATACCGATAGCAACATACGCCACCTGACCTTCACCCCATGTCACGCCTTCCGGGAACTGAAACACCTGAACGCCGGTTTTCAGTACCTGATCGCGGGTGTCGGTGGTGCCGTGTGGAATAGCAATACCATTGCCGAGGAACGTTGAGGTTTGCCGTTCGCGCGCCAGCATGCCATTGACGTAGCCTTCAGCGACATTACCGGTCTGCACCAGCGCCGCAGCGACCTGGCGAATCGCCTCTTCTTTGTCTCCGGCCTTTTCGCCCGGATGGATGTCCTGTACGGATAACTGGAACATAGTTCTCCTCTCTTGCTGAATTGAAACGATTCAGCTTCTATGAGAAAAAAAGCGCTAACCTGGCTTAGGGTTAAAGACAAGATCGCGCTGAAACGTTTCAAGAAAGCATAATACTTCTGTTTCAGCACGCAAGGGATGGCGCTAAATTATGTACAAAAGTTTGATGTGCTGCACATTTTTTTGCCGATAATCTGAATCGCTGATGGCGAAATTTGTTATCAACATGATCATTTCAGCAGCGTCAGCAAAGGTTCAACAAGAGTGAAATAGCATTTTGATTATTCATGGCGAGTTTGATTTCACTGACTGTTTATTTTCTGACAAGCGGCGTAAACTCCGCGTCTTCATCTTTCAGTGATCGACCAGCATGCATAATTCCCCCGCAGTCTCCAGCGCGAAATCGTTTGACCTGACATCAACGGCATTCTTAATTGTTGCCTTTCTCACCGGCATTGCAGGCGCTCTGCAAACCCCAACGCTCAGTATTTTTCTTACCGATGAGGTACACGCCCGCCCGGCAATGGTGGGATTCTTCTTTACTGGCAGCGCCGTCATCGGGATTCTGGTCAGCCAGTTTCTCGCCGGGCGCTCCGATAAGCGCGGCGATCGTAAATCACTGATTGTCTTTTGCTGCCTGTTAGGCGTGCTGGCCTGCACCCTTTTCGCCTGGAATCGCAACTACTTCATCCTGTTGTTTGTCGGCGTTTTTCTTAGCAGCTTTGGCTCTACCGCCAACCCGCAGATGTTTGCTCTTGCCCGTGAACATGCCGATAAAACCGGGCGTGAAGCAGTGATGTTCAGCTCTTTTTTGCGCGCCCAGGTTTCACTGGCATGGGTCATCGGCCCGCCGCTGGCTTATGCCTTAGCGATGGGTTTCAGCTTTACGGTGATGTATCTCAGCGCGGCGGTAGCGTTTATTGTTTGCGGCGTGATGGTGTGGCTGTTTTTACCGTCGATGCAAAAAGAGGTTCCGCTGGCGACCGGCACGGTTGAAGCACCGCGGCGTAACCGTCGCGATACGTTATTGCTGTTTGTCATTTGTACGTTGATGTGGGGTTCAAATAGCCTGTACATCATCAACATGCCGCTATTTATTATTAACGAACTACATCTTCCAGAAAAACTGGCGGGTGTGATGATGGGGACCGCCGCCGGGCTGGAAATCCCGACGATGTTAATTGCCGGTTATTTTGCCAAACGTCTGGGTAAGCGGTTCTTGATGCGCGTAGCAGCCGTGGGTGGCATCTGTTTTTACGCAGGTATGCTGATGGCACATTCACCTGTCATTCTGTTGGGCTTACAGATGCTGAATGCTATTTTTATCGGTATTCTTGGCGGTATTGGGATGCTCTATTTTCAGGATCTGATGCCCGGCCAGGCGGGTTCAGCAACCACGCTCTATACCAATACATCACGTGTGGGCTGGATTATCGCCGGTTCAGTAGCCGGAATAGTCGCAGAGATCTGGAATTATCATGCAGTGTTCTGGTTTGCGATGGTGATGATTATCGCCACCCTGTTCTGCTTACTGCGGATTAAAGATGTTTAAGGCGCGGTCAGTATTTCCAGATCGATAAGCCAGGTCATTGCCTGCTGACGCGTGTTGCCGCACATTTCTGCACTGGCTTGTAAGCCTGCGCAGACTCTCGGGCGCAGTGGCGAGGTAAAAATTTTACAGCGTTGCTGTTCATCGAGCTGAATGCAGGGTGTATTGGCGGGCTTGCCATCTGGCATACCCGGAATAGGGCTGGAGATTGAGGGGGCGGTACAACACGCCCCGCAACCCGGACGGCATTCCATACATTGTTCTCTTCAGGTTAACCACCGGATTGATGAGCGCGCACAGTACCACCTTTTTTGCACCAGCAAAAGTGCGAATACCTCTTGCCTGAAATGGCCGTCGCGAGTAGTTTGTCGCGATATTTTTGACATTTTCGACTACAGGAATTTTTCGATGCCAAGAGCGAACGAAATTAAAAAAGGTATGGTTCTGAATTACAACGGCAAATTGCTGCTGGTTAAGGATATTGATATTCAGTCCCCCACTGCCCGCGGTGCCGCTACGCTGTACAAAATGCGCTTTTCTGATGTCCGTACCGGGCTGAAAGTAGAAGAGCGTTTCAAAGGTGATGATATCGTTGACACCGTGACGCTGACCCGCCGCTATGTTGACTTCTCCTACGTTGATGGCAACGAATATGTCTTTATGGATAAAGAAGACTATACGCCGTATACCTTCACGAAAGATCAGATTGAAGAAGAACTGCTGTTTATGCCGGAAGGCGGTATGCCTGACATGCAGGTTTTGACCTGGGACGGCCAACTGCTGGCACTTGAACTGCCGCAGACCGTTGATCTGGAAATCGTTGAAACCGCACCAGGCATTAAAGGTGCTTCTGCCAGCGCACGTAACAAACCGGCGACATTAAGCACCGGTCTGGTGATTCAGGTGCCAGAATACTTAAGCCCGGGCGAAAAAATCCGTATCCATATCGAAGAACGCCGTTACATGGGGCGTGCTGACTAACTTCAGCCACATTCAAAAAGGGACTGCTCAGGCTGTCCCTTTTTTAATTTATTATACCAATCTGCTATTTTGTGCTTACTGAACGCCTTCCGCCCGTAAAATTTACTCGTTGATTGATCGCCCTCACACTTCATTGCATTAACAATCCAGACCAATTTCAATTGCTGTCATATAACTTTACACTGCCATTGTTAATTAATCGTTACTGAGACGTGACCTCTATGAATACTATTGCCTCCGTTACGCTCCCCCATCACGTACACACTCCATGCTACGATCGCCAGCAATTGAAATCCCGTATCGTTCATTTTGGCTTTGGAGCCTTTCACCGCGCACATCAGGCATTATTAACCGATCGTGTGCTGAATGCGCAGGGTGGCGACTGGGGAATTTGTGAAATCAGCCTGTTCAGCGGTGAGCAATTGATGAGCCAGCTTCGCGCACAAGACCATTTATACACTGTGTTAGAGAAAGGTGCAGACGGCAATCAGGCGATTATTGTCGGTGCCGTTCACGAATGCCTGAATGCAAAACTGGATTCATTAGCAGCGATTATTGAGAAATTTTGCGAACCGCAGGTGGCGATAGTTTCCCTGACGATTACCGAAAAGGGGTATTGCATCGACCCGGCCACCGGCACGCTCGACACCAGCAATTCGCGCATTATTCACGATCTACAAACGCCGGAAGAACCTCATTCCGCACCAGGCATTCTTGTCGAAGCACTGAAACGCCGCCGTGAACGCGGCCTTGCGCCATTTACCGTGCTCTCCTGCGACAATATTCCCGACAATGGCCATGTGGTGAAAAATGCGGTGTTGGGAATGGCAGAAAAACGCTCACCAGAACTCACCGAATGGATAAAAGAACACGTCAGCTTTCCGGGAACGATGGTTGATCGCATTGTTCCGGCAGCAACCGACGAATCGCTGGCAGAAATTAGCCAGCATCTGGCCGTGAATGATCCCTGTGCGATTAGCTGCGAACCGTTTATCCAGTGGGTAGTGGAAGATCACTTCGTTGCAGGACGTCCAGCCTGGGAAGTCGCAGGTGTACAACTGGTGGATGATGTTTTGCCCTGGGAGGAGATGAAACTGCGCATGCTTAATGGCAGCCACTCTTTTCTCGCTTATCTGGGTTATCTCGCAGGGTTTGCCCATATCAGTGATTGCATGCATGACCGCGCATTTCGCCATGCCGCCAGAACGTTAATGCTGGATGAGCAAGCGCCGACGCTACGGATTAAAAATGTCGATTTGACGCAATATGCGGATAAGTTAATTGAACGTTTTGCCAATCCCGCACTGAAACATAAAACCTGGCAAATCGCGATGGATGGCAGTCAGAAATTACCGCAACGCATGCTGGCGAGCATTCGCATTCATCTGGCGCGCGAAACAAACTGGCCGTTACTGGCGTTAGGAGTCGCAGGCTGGATGCGCTATGTGAGCGGCGTTGATGATGCCGGAAATGCCATTGATGTTCGCGATCCGCTCAGCGATAAAATTCGCGATCTGGTTGCGGAAAGTAGCAGTGAACAACGCGTTAGCGCCCTGCTTTCTCTGCGTGAAGTTTTCGGTGATGACCTGCCCAATAACCCGCATTTTGTGCAGACAATCAAAAATGCCTGGCAACAAATAGCGCAGTTTGGAGCGCATCAGGCACTGTTAAATACCCTCAAAATTTAACGATTTCTGCGGTTAAGGTGGACGGAGGCATGCTTCGTCCGCTCCTTCTCTTCTCTTTTCCAGCTTTTTTAGCCAGGATTAACGCACAGTTAACTAATCTGATTATTGCGGAGCCGTTGTGACCAGGACCAACCTCATCACCGGTTTTCTCGGCAGCGGGAAAACGACGTCAATTCTTCATCTATTAGCCCACAAAGATCCGCAAGAAAAATGGGCGGTGCTGGTTAATGAATTTGGTGAAGTCGGGATAGATGGTGCTTTGCTCGCTGACAGCGGTGCATTACTAAAAGAGATCCCCGGCGGCTGCATGTGCTGCGTTAATGGCTTACCGATGCAGGTGGGGCTGAATACCTTACTGCGCCAGGGAAAACCAGACCGCTTGCTGATAGAGCCTACAGGGCTGGGCCATCCAAAACAGATCCTCGATCTGTTAACCGCTCCGGTTTATGAACCGTGGATCGATCTGCGCGCCACGTTATGTATTCTCGATCCTCGCCTGCTGCTGGATGAAAAAAGCGTCAATAATGAAAATTTCCGTGACCAGTTGGCTGCCGCAGACATTATTGTCGCCAATAAATCCGACCGAGCGACGTCCGAAAGCGAGCAAGCGTTGCAACGCTGGTGGCAACAAAATGGTGGCGATCGGCAATTAATTCACAGCGAACATGGGCAAATTGATGGTCATCTTCTGGATTTACCCCGTCGCAATTTAATCAAATTACCCGCCAGCGCCGCCCATTCACATCAGCATACCGTGAAAAAAGGGTTAGCCGCGTTAAGCCTGCCAGAGCATCAACGCTGGCGTCGCAGTCTCAACAGCGGACAAGGGCATCAGGCCTGCGGTTGGATATTCGATGCTGATACGGTGTTCGACACCGTTGGCATTCTGGAATGGGCGCGGCTTGCACCAGTGGAACGCGTGAAAGGCGTGATGCGTATTCCTGAAGGACTGGTGCGAATCAACCGTCAGGGCGATGACTTGCACATTGAAACGCAAAACGTAGCACCACCGGACAGTCGCGTTGAGCTGATTTCCAGCAGCGAAACTGACTGGAATGCCTTACAGAGCGCGCTGTTGAAGCTTCGTTTAGTGACCAACGCGTAAGGTTGCTTGCGTTTTTCAGTAAGATGATTAGAGAAAATATGATTAAAAATTTGCCGCAAATAGCGTTGTTAAACGTTGTCGGCCTCGCGCTGTTTCTTTCCTGGTACATTCCCGTCAATCATGGATTCTGGTTGCCGATTGACACGGATATTTTCTATTTTTTTAATCAGAAACTGGTCGAAAGCAAGACTTTTTTATGGCTGGTCGCATTGACCAATAATCGCGCTTTTGACGGCTGTTCACTGCTGGCAATGGGACTGCTGATGCTGAGTTTCTGGCTGAAAGAAAACGCCTCCGGCAGACGCCATATCATGATTATCGGTCTCGTCATGCTGTTAACCGCAGTGGTATTAAACCAGTTGGGCCAGGCATTAATTCCGGTAAAGCGAGCCAGCCCGACATTAACATTTGCGAATATTAACCGCGTCAGCGAACTGTTATCTGTGCCAACAAAAGATGCCTCGCGAGATAGTTTTCCTGGCGATCATGGCATGATGTTGCTTATTTTTTCTGCATTCATGTGGCGTTATTTCGGAAAAGTCGCAGGCGTCATCGCCCTTATTATTTTTGTGGTATTTGCATTTCCCAGAGTGATGATTGGCGCACACTGGTTTACCGATATCATTGTCGGTTCCCTGACTGTGATATTGATTGGTTTGCCCTGGTGGTTGATGACGCCATTAAGTGATCGATTAATCACCTTCTTTGACAAATCATTGCCAGGAAAAAGAAAACATTCCTAAAACAAATAACTCACAGTAATTAACATCATCAGGTTTATTTTCATAGACCGGATAATCCTGATGATGCACTGCGTTGCTTTCGTTCATCGAGTAAAATAGTCATTCTCTAACGAAATGAATGGATTGCATGCTTTTTGCTCAATCGTTCTTTAATTGACCAATCCCGGTTATTAACTTTCTGTATCACTTTTTCTTATAAAAAATCATGTAAAACCCCTCGCCAAGACCGCGCCAATCGGGTAATCTCGAACTCGTTTTGCCTCGGCGGTAAATTATCCTCACAGCATATAATTTTGTGCGTTAGTCCACAGATTTGGCCTTAGGGAATTGTTTCAACATGCCCAGGTAATTAGTCTCGTCTCGCTTGGCATTTTTTTATAACGATATTTGTCGTTAAGGACTTCAAGGGAAAACAAACAACATGGTCAAATCTCAACCGATTTTGAGATATATCTTGCGCGGCATTCCCGCGATTGCAGTAGCGGTTCTGCTTTCTGCATGTAGTGCAAACAACACCGCAAAGAATATGCATCCTGAGACACGTGCAGTGGGTAGTGAAACATCATCACTGCAAGCTTCTCAGGATGAATTTGAAAACCTGGTTCGTAATGTCGACGTAAAATCGCGAATTATGGATCAGTATGCTGACTGGAAAGGCGTGCGTTATCGTCTGGGCGGCAGCACCAAAAAAGGTATCGATTGTTCTGGTTTCGTACAGCGTACATTCCGCGAACAATTTGGCTTAGAACTCCCTCGTTCAACTTATGAACAACAGGAAATGGGCAAGTCAGTTTCCCGCAGTAATTTGCGTACAGGTGACTTAGTTCTGTTCCGTGCCGGTTCAACGGGACGCCATGTCGGTATTTATATCGGCAATAATCAGTTCGTTCATGCTTCCACCAGCAGTGGTGTTATTATTTCCAGCATGAATGAGCCGTACTGGAAAAAGCGTTACAACGAAGCACGTCGGGTTCTTAGTCGCAGCTAATAAACCGTTTGGATGCAATCCCTTGGCTATCCTGACGAGTTAACTGAAGGCACTGCTTAAGCAGTGCTTTTTTATTTTCATCCATTATAGAAAATGATGTTTCCATGCCTTGATCCAGGCTATAGTCCCGTCATTCTCTTCTACTTCAGCGTTATCGTAATCTCAGGAATATTAACGGAACTATGTTCATACGCGCTCCCTCTTCCGGACGTAAGATCCTGCTTACCTGCATTATTGCGGGCGTGATGATCGCGATACTTGTCAGTTGCCTTCAGTTTTTAGTGGCCTGGCATAAACATGAAGTCAAATACGACACCTTGATTACCGACGTACAAAAATATCTCGACACCTATTTCACCGAGCTGAAGTCCACTACTGATCACCTCCAGCCACTCACCTTAGATACCTGTCAGCAAGCCAACCCTGAACTGACTGCACGTGCGGCATTCAGTATGAATGTACGAACGTTTGTGCTGGTAAAGGATAAAAAGAGTTTCTGTTCTTCTGCGACTGGTGAGATGGACATTCCGCTCAATGAACTGATTCCGGCGCTCGACATTAGTAAAAATATTGATATGGCAATGTTGCCTGGCACACCGATGGTGCCCAACAAACCCACGATCGTCATCTGGTATCGCAATCCTTTATTAAAAAATAGCGGCGTTTTTGCAGCATTGAACCTGAACCTGACGCCGTATCTTCTCTATAGCTCTCACCAGCAAGATTTCGATGGTATAGCACTCATTATTGGTAATACTGCGATATCGACCTTTACGCCGCATTTGATGAACGTCCGCGAGTTAACCGGCACGCCGGTACGTGAAACCAAAATCGCAGGCATTCCGCTGACTGTTCGACTTTATGCTAACGACTGGACATGGAGTGATGTGTGGTACGCGTTTTTACTGGGTGGAATGAGTGGAACTGTCGTTGGCCTGCTCTGCTATTACCTGATGAGCGTGCGTATGCGCCCTGGCAGAGAGATTATGATGGCCATCAAGCGTGAGCAGTTTTACGTGGTGTATCAACCGGTGGTTGATACACAAACGCTGCGGGTAACGGGTCTGGAAGTGTTACTGCGCTGGCGTCATCCGGTAGTGGGTGAAATCCCCCCGGATGCCTTCATTCATTATGCCGAATCGCAAAAGATGATTGTGCCACTGACCCAGCACCTGTTTGAGCTGATTGCTCGTGACGCGGCAGAATTACACAACGTACTGCCGGTGGGCGTAAAGTTTGGTATTAACATTGCGCCGGACCATTTGCACAACGAGAGCTTTAAAGCCGATATACATCGACTGCTTGCCTCCCTGCCCGCTCACCATTTCCAGATTGTGCTGGAAATTACCGAGCGCGATATGCTGAAAGAACATGAAGCGTCACAACTCTTCGCATGGCTGCATTCTGTCGGCGTGGAAATTGCCATTGATGACTTCGGCACCGGACACAGCGCGCTTATCTATTTGGAACGTTTCACGCTCGATTACCTGAAAATTGACCGCGGTTTCATCAATGCCATAGGTACGGAAACGGTCACCTCACCAGTGCTTGACGCGGTGCTGACGCTGGCGAAGCGTCTCAATATGCTGACAGTTGCTGAAGGGGTTGAAACGCCGGAACAGGCACGCTGGTTACGCGAACGTGGTGTTAATTTCCTGCAAGGTTACTGGATTAGTCGCCCTCTGCCGTTGGATGATTTTATCCGCTGGTTGGAGAAACCGCATACGCCGCAGTGGTAAGGAGTGCTTGTGTCCCTTATTATTCATAGAGAAAGCATGCCGGATTGCGGCTAATGATGAGTAAAAGGAAATCCATTGCAGATGATTGTGCGCATACTGCTGGTGTTTATCACCCTGTTCACCTTCGGTGTGCAGGCGCAGGCTATTAAGGAAAGCTATGCCTTTGCAGTACTGGGAGAACCCAGATATGCCTTTAATTTCAACAAGTTTGATTATGTTAATCCTGCCGCGCCAAAAGGCGGGCAGATAACGTTATCCTCCATTGGCACCTTCGATAATTTCAACCGCTATGGACTACGCGGAAACCCCGGTGCACGTACCGAGCAGTTGTACGACACACTATTTACCACCTCCGATGACGAGCCGGGCAGTTATTACCCGCTAATTGCCGAAAGCGCGCGCTATGCCGACGATTATTCCTGGGTTGAAGTTGCTATTAATCCGCGCGCCCGTTTTCATGATGGTTCGCCCATTACTGCCCGCGATGTTGAGTTCACTTTTCAAAAGTTTATGACTGAAGGCGTGCCGCAATTTCGCCTGGTATACAAAGGCACCACAGTTAAAGCCATTGCGCCGTTAACCGTGCGCATCGAATTAGCTAAACCCGGCAAAGAAGATATGCTTAGCCTGTTTTCACTGCCGGTATTTCCAGAAAAATACTGGAAGGGTCACAAACTGAGCGACCCGCTCGCTACGCCTCCACTTGCCAGTGGTCCGTATCGCATTACGGCCTGGAAAATGGGGCAAAATATTGTCTATTCCCGCGTGAAAGATTACTGGGCGGCAAACTTACCGGTAAACCGTGGACGCTGGAATTTCGACACCATTCGCTACGATTATTACCTTGACGATAACGTCGCTTTTGAAGCATTTAAAGCTGGTGCCTTTGATTTGCGCATGGAAAACGACGCCAAAAACTGGGCCACGCGCTATACCGGTAAAAATTTCGACAAAAAATACATTATCAAAGATGAGCAAAAGAACGAATCAGCCCAGGATACACGCTGGCTGGCGTTTAATATTCAGCGCCCGGTATTCAACGATCGCCGGGTTAGGGAAGCCATCACCCTCGCCTTCGACTTTGAATGGATGAACAAGGCCTTGTTTTACAATGCCTGGAGTCGCACTAACAGCTATTTTCAGAATACCGAATACGCTGCCAGAAATTACCCCGACGCTGCGGAACTGGTGCTGTTGGCACCAATGAAAAAAGATCTACCGCCAGAGGTGTTCACACAAATCTACCAGCCGCCAGAATCCAAAGGCGATGGCTACGACCGTGATAATCTGTTAAAAGCCGACAAACTTCTCAACGAAGCAGGCTGGGTACTGAAGGGTCAGCAACGCGTTAACGCTACGACGGGTCAGCTTCTCAGCTTTGAATTATTGCTTCCAGCCAGCAGTAATAGCCAGTGGGTATTGCCGTTCCAGCACAGCCTGCAACGGCTTGGTATCAACATGGACATTCGCAAGGTGGATAACTCACAAATCACCAACCGAATGCGCAGCCGCGACTATGACATGATGCCACGCGTGTGGCGGGCGATGCCGTGGCCCAGCTCCGATTTACAGATTTCCTGGTCATCGGAATATATCAACTCTACTTATAATGCTCCCGGCGTACAAAGTCCGGTCATCGACTCGTTGATCAACCAAATTATTGCCGCCCAGGGAAATAAAGAAAAATTACTGCCGTTGGGGCGCGCCCTGGATCGCGTATTAACGTGGAATTATTACATGTTGCCGATGTGGTACATGGCGGAAGACCGTCTCGCCTGGTGGGATAAATTCTCCCGCCCGGCAGTGCGTCCCGTTTATAGTCTCGGTATTGATACCTGGTGGTATGACGTCAATAAAGCGGCCAAACTGCCGTCAGCCAGACAACAGGGAGAGTAGATGGGCGCTTACCTGATTCGCCGTCTGTTGCTGGTGATCCCAACGTTATGGGCGATTATCACCATCAACTTTTTTATCGTGCAAATTGCGCCTGGCGGTCCGGTCGACCAGGCCATCGCCGCCATTGAGTTTGGTAATGCCGGAGTATTACCAGGTGCAGGTGGCGAAGGCGTGCGTGCCAGCCATGCACAAACGGGCGTCGGCAACATCAGCGACAGCAACTACCGCGGTGGACGCGGATTGGATCCAGAAGTGATCGCAGAGATCACCCATCGCTACGGTTTCGATAAACCGATCCACGAACGTTACTTCAAAATGCTCCGGGACTACATTTGTTTTGATTTTGGCGACAGCCTGTTTCGTAGCGCCTCAGTGCTGACATTGATTAAAGACAGTCTGCCGGTTTCCATCACCCTCGGATTGTGGAGCACGTTGATTATCTATCTGGTGTCAATTCCGCTGGGTATTCGCAAAGCCGTTTATAACGGTAGTCGCTTTGATGTCTGGAGTAGCGCATTTATTATCATCGGCTACGCTATTCCGGCCTTTTTGTTTGCAATCCTGCTGATTGTCTTCTTCGCGGGCGGCAGTTATTTCGACCTGTTCCCTCTGCGCGGCCTGGTTTCCGCTAATTTTGATTCACTACCGTGGTATCAGAAAATCACCGATTATCTGTGGCACATCACGCTACCCGTGCTGGCGACGGTGATTGGCGGCTTTGCGGCGCTCACCATGCTGACAAAAAACGCCTTTCTTGATGAAGTGCGCAAGCAATATGTGGTTACCGCGCGCGCGAAAGGAGTGAGTGAGAAAAACATTCTCTGGAAACATGTGTTCCGCAACGCCATGCTGCTGGTGATTGCCGGTTTTCCAGCGACTTTCATCAGCATGTTTTTCACCGGTTCGCTGTTGATTGAGGTGATGTTTTCACTCAATGGCCTCGGTTTGCTGGGCTATGAAGCGACCGTCTCGCGCGATTATCCGGTGATGTTTGGCACCTTGTATATTTTCACCCTGATTGGCCTGCTCCTGAATATCGTCAGTGATATCAGCTATACACTGGTCGATCCTCGTATTGATTTTGAGGGACGCTAATGCCGCAACTCAGCCCCGTCAATCAGGCCCGTTGGGCGCGTTTTCGTCATAATCGTCGCGGCTACTGGTCGTTATGGATTTTCCTCTTCTTATTCAGTTTGAGTTTGTGTTCTGAACTGATCGCCAACGATAAACCGTTGCTGGTACGTTATGACGGTAGCTGGTATTTCCCGTTGCTGAAAAACTACAGTGAAAGTAATTTTGGCGGCCCGCTGGCAAGCCAGGCGGATTATCAGGATCCGTGGCTAAAACAACGACTGGAGGATAAAGGCTGGGTACTGTGGGCACCGATTCGCTTTGGTGCTACCAGTATCAATTTTGCGACCGATAAACCCTTCCCCTCCCCACCCTCACCACAAAACTGGCTGGGGACGGATGCCAACGGCGGCGATGTGCTGGCGCGTATTCTGTATGGCACACGGATCTCGGTTCTGTTTGGTCTGATGCTGACACTCTGTTCCAGTGTGATGGGCGTGCTGGCGGGGGCGCTGCAAGGTTATTACGGCGGAAAAGTGGATCTCTGGGGGCAGCGCTTCATTGAAGTGTGGTCGGGGATGCCGACGCTGTTTCTGATAATTCTGCTTTCCAGTGTCGTTCAACCTAACTTCTGGTGGCTGCTGGCGATTACCGTCTTGTTTGGCTGGATGAGTCTGGTGGGCGTAGTGCGTGCGGAATTTTTGCGTACCCGTAATTTCGACTACATCCGCGCAGCGCAGGCGCTTGGCGTCAACGATCGCAGTATTATCCTGCGTCATATGTTGCCAAATGCAATGGTCGCTACCCTCACCTTTTTACCGTTTATTTTATGTAGCTCGATCACCACCCTGACCTCGCTCGATTTCCTCGGCTTCGGCTTGCCACTCGGTTCACCATCGCTCGGAGAACTGCTGTTACAAGGGAAAAATAACCTTCAGGCACCGTGGCTTGGGATCACCGCCTTCTTGTCGGTGGCGATATTATTGTCATTGCTGATCTTTATTGGTGAAGCAGTCCGCGACGCATTTGATCCTAATAAGGCGGTGTAGCATGACGCAAACTCTGTTAGCGATTGAAAATTTGTCGGTGGGTTTTCGCCATCAGCAAACCGTTCGCACCGTAGTGAATGATGTTTCGCTACGCATTGAAGCTGGCGAAACGCTGGCGCTGGTGGGTGAGTCTGGCTCCGGCAAGAGCGTTACTGCGCTGTCGATTTTACGTCTTCTCCCTTCCCCGCCTGTTGAATATCTCTCTGGCGATATTCGTTTTCATGGCGAATCGCTGCTTCATGCCAGCGAGCAAACGTTGCGTGGTGTGCGGGGAAATAAGATTGCCATGATTTTCCAGGAGCCGATGGTATCGTTAAACCCATTGCATACTCTGGAAAAACAGCTTTATGAAGTGCTTTCACTGCATCGCGGGATGCGTCGGGAAGCGGCGCGTGGTGAAATCCTTAATTGCCTCGATCGCGTCGGTATCCGCCAAGCAGCAAAACGGCTGACAGACTACCCGCATCAGCTCTCCGGCGGCGAACGTCAGCGGGTGATGATTGCAATGGCGCTACTCACTCGACCGGAATTATTGATTGCTGATGAACCGACTACCGCGCTGGACGTCTCTGTCCAGGCGCAGATTTTGCAATTATTACGCGAACTGCAACATGAACTGAATATGGGCATGTTATTTATTACTCATAACCTCAGCATTGTCAGAAAACTGGCCCACCGCGTGGCAGTGATGCAAAACGGTCGCTGTGTGGAGGAAAATCGCGCCACTGCGCTCTTTGCCTCCCCCGTTCATCCTTACACGCAAAAACTACTCAACAGCGAACCGTCAGGCGATCCAGTGCCGTTGCCAGAGCCAGCCTCAACGTTGCTTGATGTTGAACAGCTTCAGGTCGCTTTCCCCATTCGTAAGGGACTCCTGAAACGCGTCGTCGATCATAACGTGGTGGTGAAAAGCGTCAGTTTTACGCTTCGGGCGGGTGAAACGCTGGGTTTAGTGGGCGAGTCCGGCTCCGGCAAAAGCACCACAGGACTGGCGTTGCTACGATTAATTGACTCTCAGGGCAGCATCGTTTTTGACGGTCAGCCATTGCAAAATCTAACTCGTCGCCAGCTATTGCCCATTCGCCATCGCATTCAGGTGGTATTTCAGGATCCAAACTCCTCACTCAACCCACGACTCAACGTGTTGCAGATTATTGAGGAGGGGTTACGTGTGCATCAACCCACCCTTTCAGCCACGCAACGCGAAGAGCAAGTGAAAGCCGTAATGCAGGAAGTGGGGTTAGATCCTGAAACGCGCCACCGTTATCCGGCGGAGTTCTCGGGAGGTCAACGACAACGTATTGCGATTGCCCGAGCATTGATTCTGAAACCTTCGCTGATCATTCTTGATGAACCAACATCATCGCTCGACAAAACGGTACAGGCGCAAATATTGGCGCTATTAAAATCATTGCAACAAAAGCACCAACTAGCCTATTTGTTTATCAGCCATGATTTGCATGTTGTTCGCGCATTATGTCATCAGGTTATCGTGCTGCGACAGGGAGAAGTAGTGGAACAAGGACCGTGCGCGCGCGTGTTTGCCGCACCGCAGCAGGAGTATACGCGTCAGCTACTGGCGTTGAGCTGATGCTTAAAAAGGATTGTAGTTTGAGAAAGGTTCGGCAATTGCCACACCAAAATTTTTCAGTCGACAGGTGGCGGCGAACTCATCCTGCCGATTAACAAACAGACATGGCTCACCTTCACACTCCAGTACCGAGCACGGAACTTCAATATCGCTTAATGCCTGGCTGAGTTTGTACATCACCGACCATGCATTATCGCCATCCGGGCTAAGCAATTTAAGCGCCACCAGGCTGTTGTCACCGCACGGTCCATTTTGCGGAATCGGTTCAACTTTTGAACCTGCGAAACCAGCAGACCAACGATAGTTCTGCGGCAGTCGATGGACGATTGAGAGTTGTAATGAAGTCACTTATTTTCCCCGGAAGTACATTTAATTCACAATTTATTTACATTAATTTTAACACATCATCAACAACCCGTCTTTAAACAGATCGTAAAGATTGATGCCTCGCCTGCGTGGCCTCTATGGCTCTGATTTAAATAATATCTGCGGGCGTGGTCACGTTTGCGGGGCTATATGTACCCGTTTCTGAGATCTAACTCAACCTTTTTAACTACAATGATGTGACTTTTTACATAAATTGATTTTACATAAAACAAACAAATGACGGGGGATTGATAGATTTGTGGTTGATATGCATCAACAAAGGAAGCCTTTTAGCTTCCCTGTTGAGCAATAGTTCACCGTTTTTTGGGTCTGCTGGCGTACAAACAGAAGAGAATTGAACTGGTTGCACAGAATGCGATTGACCAAATCATCGGCCATGCGGAATTAAAGGTCGCCAGCGAAAGCAGCGCGCCAACAATTGCGCCAATGCCAAAACGAAAAGTTCCTGCAAGCGACGACGCGGTTCCCGCCATATGAGGGAACTCATCCAGAATTACCGCCATCGCGTTAGAAGACACCATCGATACGCAGCCAACAAACGCCGCCACACCCACTACCAGCGACCAGAATCCTAGCCCCAGTAATGCGCTGATGACCATCCACGCCGCCATAATAAATTGAATCCACAGCCCCGAGCGGAACATATTCAGCGCGCCAATGCGGCGAACAAAGCGACTGTTAAAAATGGTCATCACAAACAGGAAAACAATGTTTAACGCAAAGTAATAACCGAAGTTTTCCGGTGCGACATGGTTAATTTCAATGTAGACAAACGGTCCGGCGCTTAAGAACGAGAACATCCCGGCAAAGCTAAAACCGCTGGCCAACATATAACTCAGGACACGCTTATGGCGGAACAACGCGGCAAAGTTACCAATGGTGGTGCGGATGTGAAACGGCTGGCGACGCTCCGGCGGCAAGGTTTCTTTGATCAGGAAGAAGATCATTGCCGAAGCCAGAATCGCCGCTACAGCGAGGATCCAAAAAATATAATGCCAGCTCAACCACACCAGCACCCAGCCGCCAACAATCGGTGCCATCAGCGGCGCGATGGTGCTCACCAGCATAACGAACGACATCATCCGCGAGAACTCTTCTTTCGGGTAAATATCGCGCATCAGGGCATTGATAACCACGCTGGCCGCTGCCGCCGCCAGACCGTGAAAGAAACGCATCACAATCAACTGATCGATGGTTTGCGCCAGCGCGCACGCCACCGCCGCCGCCGCAAACACCAATGTACCACCGAGGACAACCGGCTTGCGCCCGAAGCTATCCGCCATCGGCCCGTAGATTAACTGCCCCAACGCAAACCCCAGAATATAAGTACTCAGAGTCATCTGCGTACTGCCCGCAGGCACACCAAACTGGGCAGAAATCACCGGCAGCGCAGGCAGATACATATCAATCGACAGCGGCATCAACATGGCCAGCAGGCCAAGGATAAAGACAATAGCAAACGACGAATGCTGTCGGGTGGTCACAACTGGCTCCTGAAAGTCATTAAAGTGTTAAACGACGCTGGCAATTTCTTCTTCAGTTAACGGACGATATTCACCGGGTGCTAAATCTGCATCCAGCGTAATGCCGCCAATACGTTCACGGTGCAGTTCAACCACGTGGTTACCCACAGCGGCAAACATACGTTTCACCTGATGATAACGCCCTTCACTAATGGTCAAACGAACCTGCGTTGGGGTAATCACTTCCAGCACCGCAGGCTTAGTGAGATCTTTTTCGTTATGCAGTTGTACACCTTTAGCAAATTGCTCTGCCGTGTCGTCCGCTACGGGTGATTCCAGCGTCACCAGGTACGTTTTCTCGCAATGATGACGTGGAGAAGTAATGCGGTGCGACCACTGACCATCGTCGGTCATCAGCACCAGACCGGTAGTATCGATATCCAGCCGCCCTGCCGCATGCAGTTTCCATGCTACAGGTTCATCAAGAAAATAGAGCACCGTTGGGTGATCCGGGTCATCCGTGGAACAAACATAGCCCTGAGGCTTATTGAGCATGAAGTAACGTGGGCCATGTTGCTGTACCAACGGGTTACCATCGTAAGCCACACTGTGTTCAGGAAGCAGTTTAAACGCTGCATTGCGGACGATTTCGCCATCGACGGTGACACGAGTGCCGCGGATTTCACGCCCGGCAATAGCACGGCTAACGCCGAGTTGCTGTGCGATAAATTTATCAAGTCGCATGTGTGTGATTTTGCCTGTAAAAACGGAGGTCGGGCATTGACCCGAAAATCTGAACTGTTGTCTGCCCAGTATAGCGGTCTAATAACTTCCCTCAAGGGAAAAAGATCCGTGGCATACTATTAGCAGAATAATCTACCTACGCGAGACCATGATTTTTACACTCCGTCCATATCAGCAAGAAGCCGTGGATGCCACGCTCAACCATTTTCGTCGTCATAAAACTCCTGCCGTTATCGTACTCCCTACCGGTGCGGGTAAAAGTCTGGTGATAGCGGAACTGGCACGGCTGGCGCGTGGTCGCGTGCTGGTGCTGGCACACGTCAAAGAACTGGTAGCGCAAAACCATGCAAAATATCAGGCGCTGGGGCTGGAAGCGGATATTTTTGCTGCCGGACTAAAGCGCAAAGAGAGCCTCGGTAAAGTAGTATTTGGCAGCGTACAGTCGGTCGCCCGCAATCTCGACGCCTTTCAGAGTGAATTTTCACTGTTGATTGTCGATGAATGCCATCGTATTGGCGACGACGAAGAGAGCCAGTATCAGCAAATCCTTACTCACCTGACAAAAGTGAATCCCCACTTACGCCTGCTGGGGCTGACTGCCACGCCCTTTCGGCTGGGGAAAGGCTGGATCTATCAGTTTCATTATCACGGCATGGTGCGCGGCGACGAGAAAGCCCTTTTCCGGGACTGCATTTATGAGTTACCGCTGCGCTATATGATTAAACACGGTTATCTGACACCACCGGAACGGCTGGATATGCCGGTAGTGCAATATGATTTCAGCCGCTTACAGGCACAGAGCAACGGGCTGTTCAGCGAAGCGGATCTCAACCGCGAGCTGAAAAAACAGCAACGCATTACGCCACACATTATTAGCCAGATTATGGAGTTCGCCGCAACGCGCAAAGGGGTGATGATTTTCGCCGCGACGGTCGAACACGCAAAAGAGATCGTTGGTCTACTGCCCGCCGAAGATGCCGCGCTTATTACCGGCGACACGCCCGGCGCTGAACGTGATGTATTAATTGAAGATTTTAAAGCCCAGCGTTTTCGCTACCTGGTCAACGTTGCGGTACTGACCACCGGATTTGACGCGCCACATGTCGATCTTATCGCCATTCTGCGCCCTACCGAATCGGTAAGTCTTTACCAACAAATTGTCGGGCGTGGTCTGCGTCTGGCTCCGGGTAAGACAGATTGCTTAATTCTTGATTATGCAGGTAACCCTCACGATCTCTACGCCCCGGAAGTAGGTACGCCGAAAGGCAAAAGTGACAACGTCCCGGTGCAGGTTTTCTGCCCTGCCTGCGGCTTTGCCAACACGTTTTGGGGCAAAACAACCGCCGACGGCACATTGATTGAACACTTTGGTCGCCGTTGTCAGGGATGGTTCGAAGATGACGACGGGCATCGCGAACAGTGTGATTTTCGCTTCCGCTTTAAAAACTGCCCCCAGTGCAATGCAGAAAATGACATTGCCGCGCGCCGCTGCCGCGAGTGCGACACCATTCTGGTTGATCCGGATGATATGTTAAAAGCGGCGCTACGGTTGAAAGATGCTCTGGTGCTACGCTGTAGCGGCATGTCTTTACAGCATGGGCACGATGAAAAAGGCGAATGGCTGAAAATCACCTATTACGATGAAGATGGTGCTGATGTGAGTGAGCGCTTCCGTCTGCAAACACCCGCCCAGCGAACCGCCTTCGAGCAGCTTTTTATCCGCCCGCATACGCGCACACCGGGCATCCCTCTGCGCTGGATAACCGCCGCCGATATCCTCGCCCAGCAAGCGTTGCTGCGCCACCCGGATTTTGTCGTTGCACGAATGAAAGGCCAGTACTGGCAGGTTCGTGAAAAAGTGTTCGATTACGAAGGCCGTTTTCGTCGGGCGCACGAATTACGCGGTTAATGGTAGTTTTGATTGATGTGAAAGGCGTTTGAGTATAGAATCTCGCCCGCTTTTGCATACGCAAAGCAGATCACTTACCTGTTGCTGGGTCGCCTGTAGCAGGAATCAATTAAGAGAGAAAGAAATGTTTACTATCAACGCAGAAGTACGTAAAGAGCAGGGTAAGGGTGCGAGCCGCCGCCTGCGTGCCGCTAACAAATTCCCGGCAATCATCTACGGTGGCAACGAAGCGCCGCTGGCAATTGAGCTGGATCACGACAAAGTCATGAACATGCAAGTTAAAGCTGAATTTTACAGCGAAGTTCTGACCATCGTTGTTGACGGTAAAGAAATCAAAGTTAAAGCTCAGGATGTACAGCGTCACCCGTACAAACCGAAGCTGCAGCACATCGACTTCGTTCGCGCTTAATTGCTGAATAAGTTGTAAGAAACCCCGCTCCGGCGGGGTTTTTTGTATCTGCAGATTATGCCTGATGCGACACTGCTCGTCTTATAAGGCCTACGGTATGGTTGTTTTTTGTCGGCCAGATAAAGCGTTCACACCGTATCTGGCATTCATAACACCAAACCGATTAATTGCTGCCAGAAGTCCGGCGCTGCAATTGATCGCGCAGATTCGGCGGTGTGCCCTTAATGGTCAGTGTATCGGTCGCCGGATCCCAAAAAATCCGTTCACCTAACAGCATCGCATCAAAGTTAATGGTCAAGCCACCGCCGCTACCGGCAAACTTCGTCAACTGACGCAGTGTGCTGCGGTCTGCCGGGAAGCTCTCTTCCAGTTCATACCCTTTTTCAGCCGCAAATTCCGTGAAGCTCACTTCGCTGACGCCCGCCAGCTCTTTTGACAGCGATTCCAGCTCGATTTCTTCGCCCGCCTGCAATTGCTCATTACAGTAGCTATAAACCTGCTGGCGAACATTTTGCCGTTCTGCTTTATCCAGTTGCGCTTCGGCAGTGAAATCATCAACCGCCTGCAACAAACCGCGGTTTTGCGCTTTCGCATTCAACCCTTCGCTGGCACCGAGGAAGTCCATAAAGAAATCAGCCACTTTGCGCCCTACTCGTCCTTTCAGGAAAGTCAGATAACGGGTCGATTCTGGGTTAGTTTCCCACTCGGTCAAATCGATACGCGCCACAATATCCGCATGATTGATATCAAGATAATGGGTCGGGTTGATGTCGAGGTTTTCGTTAACGCGCATACTGCTTAAATTGTTCAGCACGCAAATCAGCAGATACTCCACAGCCAGATAACGGTAGTGGCAAAACAGCACAAAACCGCCGTCAGCAAAGGGGTATTTCGCCAGCTCGTCACGCAGGCGACCTGTTGCCGCGCGGCTAAATGCCAGAAAATCTTCTTCGCCCTGGCGCTGCAAACGTAACGCCTGCGCCAGTTCACTCTCTTCGTTGAACAAGCCGTAGGCTTTATTTTTAGCGCTATAGACCCGATGCAGTTCTGCCACCATCTCAACGACGGTTTCCGTCGGCTCCAGCAATGAATCGCGCAACACCAGCTCAAGGTTCTGCTCATCACGCTTGATAAGCTGGTGCAGAGCAATCTGGTTGATATCCAGACTCATGATAAACTCTCCTTTAAGACCGGGCGGTATTCAATCACCGCCGGTAAAGCGACGCAATAAAAGATGGCAGCCATTTTACAGAAGGCAGCGTAACGCGAATGATTTAAAGTATAAAAAAGCAGAAAAAAAACCGTTGCTACGGTAATATGTTGCCCTTTCATCAACTAACTGATTTCGATTTATGCCACAAATTTCCCGCTACAGTGATGAACAGGTTGAACAATTGCTCGCAGAGCTGCTCAACGTACTGGAAAAACATAAGGCTCCGACCGACCTTTCCCTGATGGTGTTAGGCAACATGGTCACTAACCTTATCAATACCAGCATTGCCCCGGCTCAACGCCAGGCGATTGCCAACTCTTTTGCCCGCGCCTTGCAGTCCTCGATCAACGAAGACAAAGCGCACTAAGGGAAACAGATAACAGGTTATGGTAACTCATCATCAGCGCTACCGTGAAAAAGTCTCCCAAATGGTCAGTTGGGGGCACTGGTTTGCACTGTTCAATATTCTGCTTTCACTCGTCATAGGCAGCCGTTACCTGTTTATCGCTGACTGGCCGACAACACTTGCTGGTCGTATTTATTCCTACGTAAGCATTATCGGCCATTTCAGCTTCCTGGTGTTCGCCACCTACTTGCTGATCCTCTTCCCGCTGACCTTTATCATCGGCTCCCAGAGGCTGATGAGGTTTTTATCCGTCATTCTGGCAACGGCGGGAATGACGCTGTTACTGATCGACAGCGAAGTCTTTACTCGTTTCCATCTCCATCTTAATCCCATCGTCTGGCAGTTGGTTATCAACCCGGACGAGAATGAGATGGCGCGCGACTGGCAACTGATGTTCATCAGCGTGCCGGTTATTTTATTGCTTGAACTGGTGTTTGCGACGTGGAGTTGGCAAAAGCTGCGCAGCCTGACACGTCGTCGGCGCTTCGCCCGTCCGCTGGCCGCATTCTTATTTATCGCCTTTATCGCCTCGCACGTGGTGTATATCTGGGCCGATGCCAATTTCTATCGCCCAATCACCATGCAGCGCGCCAATCTGCCGCTTTCGTATCCGATGACGGCGCGACGTTTTCTTGAGAAGCATGGCCTGCTTGATGCACAGGAGTATCAACGCCGTCTTATTGAGCAAGGCAATCCGGACGCCGTTTCCGTACAGTATCCGTTAAGCGAACTGCGCTACCGCGATATGGGCACCGGACAGAACGTCTTGCTGATTACTGTCGATGGCCTGAACTATTCACGCTATGAGAAACAGATGCCTGCACTGGCGGGTTTTGCCGAGCAAAATATTTCATTCACACGCCATATGAGTTCGGGCAACACCACCGACAACGGCATCTTTGGCCTGTTCTATGGCATCTCGCCAAGTTATATGGATGGCATTCTGTCGACCCGCACGCCTGCGGCGTTAATTACCGCGCTTAACCAGCAAGGCTATCAGCTTGGGTTATTCTCATCCGATGGCTTTACCAGCCCGTTGTATCGCCAGGCATTGTTGTCAGACTTCTCAATGCCAAGCGTTCGCACGCAATCCGATGCTCAGACCGCCACGCAGTGGATCAACTGGCTGAGCCGCTACGCGCAAGAAGATAATCGCTGGTTCTCATGGGTATCTTTCAATGGCACCAACATTGACGATAGCAACCAGCAAGCATTTACCCATAAATATAGCCGGGCAGCAGGCAATGTTGATGAGCAGATCAACCGTGTGTTAAATGCGCTGCGTGATTCTGGCAAGCTGGACAATACGGTGGTGATTATTACTGCCGGTCGGGGTATTCCACTGAGCGAAGAGGAAGAAACCTTTGACTGGTCCCACGGTCATCTTCAGGTGCCGTTAGTGATCCACTGGCCGGGCACACCGGCGCAGCGTATTAATACCCTGACCGATCATACCGATCTAATGACCACGTTGATGCAACGCCTGCTGCACGTCAGTACGCCTGCCAGCGAATATTCGCAAGGTCAGGATTTGTTCAATCCTGAACGCCGTCATTATTGGGTTACCGCAGCGGATAACGATACGCTGGCAATCACCACGCCAAAAATGACGCTGGTGCTGAACAATAATGGTAAATACCGCACTTACAACTTACATGGTGAAAGAGTGAAAGACGAAAAACCACAGTTAAGTTTGTTATTGCAGGTGCTGACAGACGAGAAGCGTTTCATCGCTAACTGATTAATTATAAATCAGTTAGCAAAATATCTTACTTGCAATCGGTGTGGAAAACGGTAGTATTAGCAGCCACGAGTCGGCACGTAGCGCAGCCTGGTAGCGCACCGTCATGGGGTGTCGGGGGTCGGAGGTTCAAATCCTCTCGTGCCGACCAAAATTCCCTTAAGAACCAGCCTGTTATGGCTGGTTTTTTTATATCTACACGTTGTCCCGCAACCCACACTTGCAGTTTTACTACATGCCCATACATAAAATGGGGTAACATTCACGCGCCTGGTAGCGTTTCCAACGCTACGCTCAAACATAATGATTCTAATAAAACCTCAGGAGACTACTATGC
>OAXB01000016.1_pt1 | contig 164946 bp, 140 predicted proteins | sample 1501541 | NCBI WGS metagenome assembly OAXB01 (sample SAMEA2580302, study PRJEB22360) | human gut metagenome | biome: human gut; feature: human-associated habitat; material: faeces | place: Denmark | collected 2008/2010
TATTAATATTTTGACGAATGATAAGGTATTCAAGGCAGGGTTAAGACGTAAGATGAGAAAAGCAGCCATGGACAGAAACTACCTGGCGTCAGTCCTTGCGGGGAGCGGACTTTCGTAATCTCGCCCTGGTTATTGGGGCCAGTGAGGGTAAAGAATCTCAATGGGTTCGAGTTGAACTTAGCGATGGGAAAATACATGGGCATCCCATATCACTCGATGAATTCCGAAGGCTAACAACACCATGAACATTGATTTCTTAGGAAAAAAAGGGAATGTTGTTTTTAATGACTTTTCCCTGAAGCAAAGCATCCCTCTTAATGAACAGCGAGATGAACTTAAGGAAGATATGCTCCAGGTTGAATATCCAGGTGGGTATCTTTTGGATGTTGGGTGGCGACCATCTTTTGATATAAATGGGAAGTTTTATATTTGTTTAATAAAGGATTTTGATTGGGATATTCCCATTTATAATGGCTCTGCGAAAGATATTGTCTCATTATTATTTGAAATTAACCAAGCTATAAATAAACTTTAAAAAAGCTGGGAGGAAAATTAAATCTTCCCGGCTTTTTATTATTTAATTCTCGTTTAGCACACTAAACGCCCCATCACACATTCCTACAACAAGATTAACTCCACAAATCTCATTTCCCATCGTCTACACTTACTCCTGTAAACCGTTCAGGAGCAGTAATGGATCACCAACTATTAGATGACAGCCCCCTTATCCGCATTTTTGCTTTGCATGCGTTACACAATCTCAAAGAGCGAGGCTTAACGCGCGGGGCGCTTCTCGATTATCACAGCCGCTATAAACTCGTCTTTCTGGCTCATTCCCAGCCTGAGTACCGCAAACTTGGCCCGTTTGTGGCTGATATTCACCGGTGGCAAAATCTGGATGACTATTACAACGAATATCGCCAACGCGTAATTGTTTTGCTTTCTCACCCCGCCAACCCGCGCGATCACACCAACGTTTTGATGCACGTTCAGGGTTATTTTCGCCCGTACCTTGATTCTACAGAACGCCAGCAACTGGCTGCGCTTATCGACAGTTATCGCCGTGGCGAGCAGCCTCTTCTTGCGCCGCTGATGCGTATCAAACACTATATGGCGCTTTATCCTAACGCCTGGCTTTCAGGGCAGCGTTATTTCGAACTTTGGCCGCGTATTTTTAACTTGCGCTATGCAGGAGTTTTATGACCACCCATCTGGTCTGGTTCCGCCAGGATTTACGTCTGCACGATAATCTGGCGCTGGCGGCCGCCTGTCGCAATCCGTCTGCACGCGTGCTGGCGCTGTATATTGCTACACCTCGTCAGTGGGCGACGCATAATATGTCGCCGCGTCAGGCTGAATTTATCAATGCTCAACTTAATACACTGCAAATCATGCTGGCGGAAAAAGGCATTCCCTTGTTGTTTCATGAAGTGGATGATTTTGCCGCCAGCGTTGAAATGGTTAAACAGGTGTGTGAGGAGAACCGCGTAACCCATCTGTTTTATAACTATCAGTACGAGGTGAACGAGCGAGCGCGGGATGCCCTGGTTGAGAAAACGTTGCATAACGTGGTGTGTGAAGGATTTGACGGCAGCGTGATCCTGCCACCGGGCGCGGTGATGACCGGCAATCATGAGATGTACAAAGTTTTTACTCCGTTTAAAAATGCCTGGCTGAAACGGCTGCGGGAAGGGATACCGGAGTGCGTCGCTGCACCAAAAGTTCGTAGTAGCGGATCGATAGCGCCCCCGTCATCCATTACGCTGAATTATCCCTGTCTGTCTTTCGACGCAGCGCATTTTCCGGTGGAAGAAAAAACGGCGATTGCACAATTACGCCAGTTTTGCCAGAGCGGTGCCGGAGAGTATGAGCAACAAAGAAATTTTCCGGCAGTGGAAGGCACCAGCCGTTTGTCCGCTAGCCTGGCCACGGGAGGATTATCGCCTCGTCAGTGTTTGCATCGCCTGCTGGCAGAGCAACCGCAGGCACTGGAGGGCGGGGCGGGTAGCATCTGGCTTAATGAGCTGATCTGGCGCGAGTTCTACCGCCATCTGATGACGTATCACCCATCGCTGTGTAAACATCGCCCGTTTATTGCCTGGACCGATCGCGTCCAGTGGCAGAGTAACCCCGCGCATTTAAAGGCCTGGCAGGAAGGCAAGACCGGCTATCCGATTGTTGATGCTGCCATGCGCCAGCTTAATGGCACTGGCTGGATGCATAACCGTCTGCGGATGATTACTGCCAGTTTTCTGGTGAAAGATTTGTTGATCGACTGGCGCGAAGGCGAGCGATATTTTATGTCGCAACTGATTGATGGTGATTTGGCTGCCAATAACGGCGGCTGGCAATGGGCGGCTTCTACCGGAACTGATGCCGCGCCGTATTTCCGTATCTTTAACCCGACAACTCAGGGCGAGAAATTTGACCGCGAAGGTGAGTTTATCCGCCAGTGGTTACCGGAACTGCGCGATGTGCCGGGGAAATTGGTGCATGAGCCGTGGAAATGGGCGGAGAAAGCAGGCGTGAAGCTGGATTATCCGCAACCGATTGTTGATCACAAAGAAGCGAGAGTACGAACGTTGGCAGCGTATGAGGCTGCGAGGAAGTGGAAATAACAGACGCGTCAGGCAATTGTGCCCGGATGCCGGATGCCGGATGCCGGATGCCGGATGCGGCGTGAACGCCTTATCCGGCCTACTAAATAGTGCAAAATCAATATATTGCAGGGGACTCCAGGCCTGATAAGACGCGTCAGCGTCGCATCAGGCACCGGTGTTGACTTATTAAGACTCCAGCGCCAGCGCACGGTTTCTGAACTTAAGCGCCTGGTACAGCCAAATCATCAGTACCAGCCCCACACAAGCCAGCGCACCCCAGGTGATTTGATCGAACACTTCAATATATGCATTGATGGAGTAGTTGATCGCCCCGGAAGCATCAAACGAAGCTTGCGATGTCTGATCGGCAATGACCCCCGCCAGATAGTTGGCAATCGCACCAGAAAGCAGCATATAAATGCCGGTTAATACACCGGTCACGCCGGGGATTTCAATGCGTGTAATTTGCGACATGGCAACCGGGTCGATAAACAGTTCGGCAAAGCCCATCACCGCCAGCCCCAGCACCATCAGTGGCAGAGAAGAGTGACCATACATTGCTGACCAGCGGGCACTTAAGGCCAGAATGCAGAATCCGGCACTCATCAGGCCGAGGCCAAGTGCAAATTTCCCCCAGATGCGCACGGTACGATTACCCGCGACACTCTCTTTTACGACCCACGCCAGGAACACACCGCACAGCATCACGGCAAAGGCATTAATCGACTGGAACATGGCGGTCGGAACGGTGTAACCAAAAATATCGCGGTTAACGAAACGGTCGATATAAAGGCTGATTGAACTGCCGCCCTGCTGTGCAAAGGCCCAGAACAACATGCTGAAGAAGGTAAGAGTGACAATCAGCCCCAGCTCTTTACGCTGTTTCTGGTTTTCTGCTTTGCGATAAATTTTTGCCAGCACGCCAAGACCAATGATAGTGGCGACAATTAAGGCGTAAACCGACCACTCTTTCCAGAACAATACGGTAATCAGTGCAGGCGTTGCGACCAGCAGAACCAGCAGCCATCCCCAGTTTGGCAGGAGAACGTTTTTCGCACACAGTACCTCTTTGTTAACGCCGCGGGTATGAGCGAAATGACGATTGCCACATAAGAAGATAACCAGCCCGGCAATCATCCCAACCGCAGCCAGGCCAAAGCCCATTGCCCAACTGTACTCTTGCTGGGCATAACCGCAGGCGATAGGTGCGATAATAGAACCCACGTTACCCGCCGCATACATCAGCGAGAAACCGCCATCACGACGTGGATCGGTTGGCTCGTAGAGTTCACCTAGCAGGCAACTGACGTTAGATTTAAACAGGCCATAGCCGCAGACGATAATCGCCAGCGAGAGATAAAGGAATGTCGGGTGGATTTCGCTGGCACCCAGCACCAGATGCCCGATCGCCATCAACAACGCCCCCAACATCACTGCCATGCGGTTGCCGAGAACCTTATCCGCGAGGAAACCGCCAAGGATCGGCGTGACATACACCAGCGAACAGTAGGCGCTGAATAACGCGTAAGCGTGAGTATCGTTGTATTTCAGTTGGTTGGTGAGATAGAGAATCAGCAGGGCACGCATGCCGTAGAAGCTAAAATATTCCCAGATTTGTAGCGCGACAACGTAGTAGATAGCGCGCGGCTGTGATGCGTGTTTATTCATAATAATTCCGCGGTTGGATGCGACACCACGTAATAGTTGCGTGGCGTGCGTGTGTTTCTTTAAAGTTAAAACCTTGAAACAGATCTGATTATTTATGCAATATGCTGTCTGTTTGCATAAATATACATGAACTATGGCGTGGCGAGATAAACAATTTGCGTCTTTTGGCGGTGTGTTTGTTTCTTAATATGTCAAAAGATTGGCTATCGACGAACAGGCGAGGTAACGCTATGTTAACGGTGTAGCTATCAGAATACAGAAGGCGCGAAGATGAAAAACACCGAACTGGAACAACTGATTAACGAGAAACTGAACAGCGCGGCGATAAGTGATTACGCGCCGAATGGCTTGCAAGTGGAAGGCCAGGAGACGGTGCAAAAAATTGTTACCGGCGTCACCGCCAGCCAGGCGCTGCTCGATGAAGCTGTGCGTCTTGAGGCTGATGCGGTGATCGTGCATCACGGCTACTTCTGGAAAGGCGAATCGCCGGTGATTCGCGGCATGAAGCGTAACCGTTTGAAAACCTTGCTGGCGAATGACATCAACCTGTATGGCTGGCATCTGCCGTTGGATGCGCATCCGGAACTGGGCAATAACGCGCAGTTAGCGGCATTGTTGGGGATTACGGTAATGGGTGAGATCGAACCACTTGTGCCGTGGGGTGAACTGACGATGCCGGTGCCGGGGCTGGAACTTGCCTCGTGGATTGAAGCGCGTCTGGGACGCAAGCCGTTGTGGTGTGGCGACAACGGCCCGGAGGTGGTACAGCGCGTCGCCTGGTGCACGGGGGGCGGGCAAAGTTTTATCGATAGCGCCGCGCGTTTTGGCGTGGATGCTTTTATTACTGGCGAAGTTTCTGAACAAACCATTCATTCTGCCCGCGAGCAGGGATTGCATTTTTATGCTGCGGGGCACCATGCTACTGAACGCGGTGGTATTCGCGCGTTAAGCGAGTGGTTGAATGAAAATACCGATCTTGATGTGACCTTTATTGATATTCCTAATCCTGCATAACGAATAATCAGAGGGATCGAAAGTGCAACGAGCGCGTTGTTATCTGTTAGGCGAAACGGCGGTAGTGCTGGAGCTGGAGCCGCCAGTGACGTTGGCAAGCCAGAAACGTATCTGGCGACTGGCCCAGCGTCTGGTGGATATGCCGAATGTGGTTGAAGCCATTCCCGGCATGAACAATATCACGGTGATTTTACGTAATCCGGAGTCGCTGGCGCTGGATGCTATAGAGCGTTTGCAACGCTGGTGGGAGGAGAGTGAGGCACTGGAGCCAGAGTCACGCTTTATCGAAATCCCGGTGGTTTATGGTGGCGCAGGCGGGCCGGATTTGTCGGTGGTTGCGGCGCATTGTGGGTTGAGCGAAAAACAGGTTGTTGAATTGCACTCCTCCGTGGAATACGTGGTCTGGTTTTTAGGTTTTCAACCGGGCTTCCCGTATCTCGGGAGTTTGCCGGAACAACTAAACACGCCACGACGCGCAGAACCGCGCTTGCTTGTTCCGGCGGGGTCTGTCGGGATCGGTGGATCGCAAACGGGTGTTTATCCGGTGGCAACGCCGGGCGGTTGGCAGTTGATTGGTCATACCTCGCTCAGTTTGTTTGACCCGACCCGTGACGAGCCTATCTTATTACGTCCTGGAGACAGCGTGCGCTTTGTGCCGCAGAAGGAGGGAGTATGCTGAAGATTATTCGCGCGGGGATGTACACCACTGTTCAGGATGGCGGTCGTCACGGCTTTCGCCAGTCGGGTATCAGCCACTGTGGAGCGCTGGATTTGCCTGCGCTGCGCATTGCTAACCTGCTGGTGGGTAATGATGCTAACGCTCCGGCACTGGAAATCACGCTCGGTCAGTTAACGGTTGAATTTGAACGCGACGGCTGGTTTGCCCTGACAGGCGCGGGTTGCGAAGCTCGGTTGGATGATAACGCCGTCTGGACGGGCTGGCGTTTGCCGATGAAAGCAGGTCAGCGTTTAACGCTTAAACGCCCACAACATGGTGTACGCAGCTATCTGGCCGTGGCGGGCGGTATTGATGTTCCGCCAGTGATGGGATCATGCAGTACCGATCTCAAAGTAGGGATTGGCGGGCTGGAAGGGCGCTTACTGAAGGATGGAGACCGACTCCCCATCGGCAAAGCGAAGCGTGATTTTATGGAAGCGCAAGGCGTTAAACAGTTGCTGTGGGGTAACCGGATTCGCGCCTTACCGGGGCCGGAATACCATGAGTTCGATCGCGCCTCGCAGGATGCATTCTGGCGTTCGCCCTGGCAGCTTAGCCCGCAAAGTAACCGGATGGGCTATCGCTTACAGGGGCAAATCTTAAAGCGTAATACATCCCGCGAGTTGTTATCTCACGGCTTGCTGCCGGGCGTGGTGCAGGTGCCGCATAACGGTCAGCCGATTGTGTTGATGAATGATGCACAGACGACCGGCGGTTATCCGCGCATTGCCTGTATCATTGAGGCCGATATGTACCATCTGGCGCAAATTCCACTCGGACAGCCGATTCATTTTGTCCAGTGTTCACTGGAAGAGGCACTAAAAGCGCGGCAGGATCAGCAACGTTATTTCGAACAATTAGCGTGGCGGCTGCACAATGAAAATTGACCTGAACGCCGATCTGGGTGAAGGCTGCGCCAGTGACGCTGAGCTATTAACGCTGGTTTCCTCAGTCAATATTGCCTGTGGATTTCATGCAGGCGACGCGCAAACTATGCAGGCTTGCGTGCGTGAAGCAATAAAAAATAGTGTAGCGATTGGCGCGCACCCGAGTTTCCCCGACAGGGAAAACTTTGGACGCAGCGCCATGCAACTGCCGCCGGAAACGGTTTACGCCCAGACGTTGTATCAGATTGGCGCGCTGGCGGCGATTGCCCGTGGTGAAGGTGGTGTGATGCGTCACGTCAAACCCCATGGCATGCTGTACAACCAGGCGGCGAGAGACGCACAATTGGCAGACGCCATCGCCAGAGCGGTTTACGCTTGCGATCCGGCATTGATTCTCGTTGGACTGGCAGGAAGCGAACTGATTCGTGCAGGCAAGCGATATGGCCTGACAACGCGTGAGGAAGTGTTTGCCGATCGTGGATATCAGGCTGACGGCTCGCTGGTGTCGCGAAGCCAGCCAGGCGCGTTGATTGAAGATGAAGAACAGGCGTTGGGGCAAACGCTGGAGATGGTGCAACACGGCAGAGTGAAGAGTATCACTGGCGAATGGGCGACGGTAACAGTACAGACAGTCTGTTTGCATGGCGACGGTGAGCATGCACTGGCATTCGCCCGCCGACTACGATCTGCATTTGCCGAAAAAGGGATTATGGTTGCAGCATAATCCCGTTGAATAAAGAACGAAAAAAGGAAATCACCATGCCTGAAGGCCCGGAGATCCGCCGTGCAGCGGATAACCTGGAGGCGGCGATCAAAGGCAAACCACTGACCGATGTCTGGTTTGCCTTCCCGCAGTTAAAAACTTATCAATCACAACTTATTGGTCAACACGTCACCCATGTGGAAACGCGCGGAAAAGCGTTGCTGACCCATTTTTCCGGCGGGTTAACGCTTTATAGCCATAACCAACTCTACGGTGTCTGGCGAGTGGTTGATACCGGCGAAGAGCCGCAGACCACGCGGGTGTTGCGGGTAAAACTGCAAACGGCCGACAAAACCATTCTGCTTTATAGCGCCTCGGATATTGAGATGTTGACGCCGGGACAATTGACTACGCATCCGTTCTTACAACGGGTCGGCCCCGATGTGCTCGACCCGAATCTGACGCCGGAAGGGGTGAAAGAACGGTTATTGTCGCTGCGCTTTCGTAACCGTCAGTTTGCCGGATTACTGCTCGATCAGGCGTTTCTGGCGGGGCTGGGCAACTATCTGCGGGTGGAGATCCTTTGGCAGGTTGGGTTGACCGGAAATCATAAAGCGAAAGAACTTAACGCGACACAACTGGATGCGCTGTCGCACGCGCTACTGGATATCCCGCGCCTCTCGTACAAAACTCGTGGTCAGGTTGATGAGAATAAACATCACGGGGCGCTGTTCAGCTTTAAGGTTTTTCATCGTGATGGTGAGAAGTGCGAACGGTGTGGCTGCATCATTGAGAAAACCACGCTATCTTCGCGCCCGTTTTACTGGTGCCCTGGCTGCCAGCACTAGGCAGAACGTTTCGGCGCATAGGTTGAAATAAACCGCGCAATGGCTGGTCCCGTCAGCAAAATACTGAACAGGCGCAGGGTTTGCATCGCCATGATGAGCGCCATATCGGCATTGCTCCCTGCGGCGATGACCGCTACCGTATCAAGCCCGCCAGGGCTGGTGGCGAGGTAGGCGGTCATAAAATCAATATGCATAAACCGGGTCAGCCCCCACGCCATACCGGCACAAATAGCCAGCAGTGCAAAAATCGACAACAGGATTTGCGGCAGTGGGCGTAATGCCCGCAGTAAGATTTGCTTATCGAAACCCAGCCCAATCCGCCAGCCAATCGCCATATATGCTATCGCCAGCAGCCATTCCGGTAACTCAATCGTGATGAACTCGCCAGACTGGAGCACCGCACCCGCCAGCATCGGGATGAGCATCGTGCCGGAAGGAAGACGCAACAGGCATCCCGCCGTGCCAGCAATGACCGCGAGCAAGACGGTAAACAGGAGATTTATGCTGACGGGCGGGAACCAGACTATTTGCTGATTCATCGCTTCAGCGTTATCGCCCAGCATCATTCGCGCTACCAGAACCGCCGCGCCCGCGACAAACAGAACTCGCAGATACTGCATAAACGCCACCAGGCGAATATCTGCGCCGTAATCTTGTGCCATAGCAACCATTGCCGCCGCACCACCAGGCGAGGAGCCCCAGGCACCGGTATTTCCGGGCAGTGAGCTATAGCGCACCAATAACCAGCCCACGATGGCGCTGGAAAGCAACGTTACCAGCAAAATAGTTAACACAATCGGCCAGTTAACGGCCAGAGTGGTGAGAATAGAACCGGTGAGGTTTTGCGCAATCATGCAGCCAAGAATGGCTTGCGCGGCGAGAAAAGCGGAGCGGGGGAGTTGCAGGGTCACTCCGCGCATACTGAAGATGATCCCGGCGAGCATCGGTCCGAGCAATAGCGCCGCCGGGAGATGTACCGCGAGGAAGCCAATAGAAAGGAGAAGTGACAACACACATAACATTCCCCACTGCAAGACTGGCATCCTTCGTATCCTCGTTATTTTATCTTTGGTGTATCGATACAGCATAAAGAAAGCCGGACCTGGAAAAAATAACGGCAATCAAGGAAAAGGGGAAAATCAGCAATTATCTGAATAAGATGCCCTGTACTGGCAAAGGGCATTAGTCTCATCAGTTGTAGTTAATTTTAAAAAGCACCACCGTGTCGAATGGCCCAGCCTCGATGGGAGTGCCTGGCGTGGACGAAAGTTCAGCCGTATAGTTTTTTTCGTAGATCAACATGTCGCTGGTGAAATCGGCATACTCGCTGTATTTGTTGAAGGTGTAGGGCGAGTCGTTTTCATCCAGTAACCGCAGCTTAAGTCCGTTGCCAATGAGTAATGCTTTATCGTCTTCAACTAACGTTTCTTCTGTATAAAACGAGGAGCTAACCTTAAATCCGTCGGTGCATTGATCATTTTGTGATTTGGTCGTTTTAATACCGAACGTTTTTGTCATGTTATGCCGCCGGATATCCAGCACATTAAATTTACCGAAATCAATCACCTGATTGGCTGGGGTAATAGAAAAATTCACGCTGCAATCCAGCACGCGAATGTTTTCCAGACCGATAATATGATATTTCAGGTTTCTGGCGGTGGGATCTTCGTTAACACTGCCCGCGCCATCAAATTGCACCACGATGTAGTCGCTGAGAGTACTTTGATAATCATGAGGCGGCATGGTGCGGACTTTGACGTAAAGTCGCATACGTGCAATAAAAGTCCGTGATTTATGAATATTTGTCGGCTCACCGGAGCAAAGTTTGTTTTGCCAGCCCATCGCAATGATCTGTTCCGGGGTGTAAATATCAATTTTCTTACTATCGATACACTGATTCGTGTCGATGCGGCTTTGCCCCAGACTGGCGTCATAGTCCACACCTTCATAGGTTACGCCTAATTGATAATAGGGATCCTGCACGCCTGGGTACGGGTTTACCCAAGCAAAAACATGCTCACTCTCAAAGTTGCCGTTAGTATTGTTGTCGCAATAGACGGGAATTCTAATATCATCAGACTCCCAGATTTTATCGCCGGGTTTGGCATTACCCGGTACAGCAAACGGCTGAATATTTTCTGATTTTTCTACCTGACCACCCGATGCACCAAAATAACAGTCCAGCGCCAGCGCAGACCTCAGCGGCAGAAATAGCAGACAAATAACAAGTAATAATCCTTTGCCAGCACTCATTTCTTCGCCTCCACTGGCTGTAAACGACACGGCCCGTTACAGTCCAGGGTGGTCATTCGCAATGCGCCGTAATCATCCATGTAGCCGAGGTAAAATTGACTGCCGTTATAGCTTCCCGTATGAGCGGTTACCGAGCCGAAAGGTGCGACCATAGTGGTTTTGAAACCGGGGAGTACCCCTTTTTCATTTTGCCCCAGGTAGGCGATAGTCAGATAATAGGCGGTAGGATTTTTCAGTGTCAGTTGGTTGCTCTGTTGGCTAACCTGTAACTGCAGCTCTACATGTTCACCTGTTTTCTTGCGTAACGTTGCAGGTCGCCAGAACAATTTGATACGACTTTGGATAGCGATCTGAAGTACCGCATGATCGCTGCTTTTATCCGGGGCTGGAGGAATTTCGCGCATGTTATAGTAGAACAGCGTTTCGCGATCGCCGGGCAATTTTGGAGTTGATGCTTGTTTTACAATCCGCACTTGCGATGTTGCTTTCGGTTCCAGACGTTGAATCGGTGGCAGGGCGACCAGAAGATCGTCGCTTTTCTCCCCTTTTTCATTTTCTATCCAGGAATAAGCAAGATAAGGCAGTTTGTCACTCTGGTTTTCTATTCGCAGGCTGGTGGCTTTATCATTGGCGTTAAACACAATGCGTGTGCGATCAGGTTGCACTGCAGCGTAGCTACCCAGGCTGACGGTTAACAGAATCAGTGGCAGTCCTTTAATAAATGTCATTCGCTTTTCCTTAATTAATGACAAGGTAAAATCAGGCGTTTTGTTGTGTCTTCCAGACGTTCTGGTAGATGAATAATGCAACGTTGTTTGTCACCCCAGATCACGGTAAATTGTTGATTTTCAGCAACACCGCTTAACCAGGCATGACCTTCTTCGCCAACCATACCCACGCTGATACCGCTGTCATCCTGCCGGATATCGGCACCGAGAGGTGGGAAATGGCCGTTGGCGGTGCGAATGATGGTGTTAACGTCTTTACCGGAACGGGATGCCAGCGATTTGTAACCAATCGCGCCTTCAATCCACGTTTCTTTGATGACATTTTCTGCTACCGTCACGCCGTCAGGTAAATCATTCATGTTGACTGCCACGGTGGACGGCTGGTAACTGGAAATTAGCGGTATCACGGCGATACCAAAATGATTGGTATAATCGAGTTGGCCCTGAACCGGGATATCTGCCACACCATCGGTGCTGATCATCAACCGTGGTTCATTGGTGGAGCTGCGGCGATGGAACGCTGCACCATATTGGGTTGCGGTGAAAGAACCGCTCCAGCTAGTGCTGACAGAGCTGTAATCATTGGCGGCATAGGTGCCAGAAAGATCCCATTCGCCCGCCGAACTCAGATGTTGATAGTTGCCGCTCAACTGTGCGCCATCATCCGGGCGATCGGATTGCATTCCTGCAGACATGCCCCAGCTATTACGTTCATCCAGCGTATCATTCAATGACATGCGGTGTGTGGTGCTGCTGCTACTGTTTTGCATGTCATAACCGATTCGACCACCGTCACCAATGGGTAATGAAATCGACAAGTAAATCTGGTTGTCGCGATCTTTGTCTTCGTAGTGGGTCGTATTGAACGACGTTGAGATTGAGATATCTTTCCAGTCACCAATATCAACATTAAAGCCCGCCGTGATGTTGGCAGTCGTGGAGGCATCTGCGTTCCACCAGGTCTGATGTAAGAGGTTGGCGTACAGGTTGAGATTCAGCGGGATAATCGGTTGGCCTACGGATAAGCTGATTGTCTGTTTTTCATCTTGCGCATCGTTGTCGTTGTATTTGTGATCCAGATAGTTGGCGTAGCTGTGAAAATGACGATCTGAGAAGCGATAAGCGGCGAGCGAAATCGTGCTGTTTGTGGCATCTACTTGTTTGCTGTAATTAAAGCGATAGCTTAAGCCCCGCTCGTCCTGCTGGTTGTCAAAATGGCTACTGGCCCAGGTGACATCAAACGACAGCGCGCCAAGCCAGAGCATATTTTGCCCGATACCCAATGCGGCAGAATGGTAGTCATCACCAGAAATCAGCAGACCGCCGTACAGCGAGGTATTTGAGAGCATCCCCCAGGAAACTTCATTGCTAAAAAAGGTTTCATTTTCAGTTTGATGTGACATGGAGGGTCGTGGCTGGCCTGCGGCCAGTTTATAGCGAGCCTGCCCCTGGCGCGTCAGGAAGGGCGTTGATGCTGCCGACACCTGGAAATTATTCACACGACCATCTTCCTCTGTCACTTTAACATCTAACGTACCCTGGACGGACTGATTAAGGTCATCAATGATAAACGGGCCTGGCGGGACTTTTTTCTGGTAAATAACGCGGCCTGATTGACTGATAGTCACCGTGGCATTGGTTTGTGCTATACCGCTAATTTGTGGGGCGTAGCCGCGCAGTTCCCACGGTAACATCCGATCGTCACTCGCCAGTGCCGCGCCGGTATAAGAAAAGCCATCGAAAATATTGGAACTGAAATCCGTTTCACCGAGGGTTAATTTTGAACCTAATTGCGGTAATGGGCGAAAAAGATAAGTGCGTGATATTTCGCCTGACTGTTCATGGTTATCATCGCTATCGGTCTGATTCAACTGGTAATCACTGCGTAAGCGCCATGCCCCTGCGTTAATTCCGACTGTTCCGTAGGCGTTCAGGTTAGTGCTGCTGCTGCCATCCTGTGGGCGGTAGCTGCTGGCAAACAGGTTGTAATCCATCAGGATCCCGGCGACACCTTCTTTCCATGTGGAGGGGGGCATCCAGTTTTCTGAATGCCACGCCAGCCAGGCTTGCGGAATAGTGATATTCAGTTGCTGATTGGCCTGATCAAAATTGAAGAGCATTTCAGGTCGGGAGCTAAAATCGACGCACTGATTTATCAGTGGTAACGACTGACGGACTTCAGGTTTTAAGCCAAATTTATCGACCAGTAATTCATTGATGCACGGAATGGTTTTGTCACCATTTTTTTGCCAGTTAATTTTTTGCCCATTACTGATTTGGTTATTATTTGCTGCAATGCTAACAAAATATTCACCGGGAACAATGACACCTTTTTCCTTTAATAATGAAATATCAATGCGGTCGCGCATTGATTTATCGAGGACATTCAGGTTGAATTCGACCGCCACTGCGGAAGGCATCGCCATGACCAGGCAGGATACAAAAGAGAGTCGATAAATATTCACGGTGTCCATACCTGATAAATATTTGAAGAAAGGCGGCGATGACGCCGCCAAAATAATACTTATTTATAATCCAGCACGTAGGTCGCGTTAGCCGTAACTGCGCCTGGAGTTACTGGTGTAACCTGATCAATTTGTTCCATCCAGGCAAAGAAATTCAGCGTTTGCTCGCTGGACGTCGGTGCCAGGTCGATGTCCGGAGAAGCTGTGCCTAAAATGATATTACTTTGATCCTTATTCATTAAACGCACACCGACACCGGTGGCTTCTCCAGTGCTGGTATTGTTGAGTATCGGGTCTGCACCGGTGGTTTTCGCTGAGCTGTCAAAGGTGACCGCGACTTTAGAAATCTTGCCACCGGAACCGTTATTAGAGTTTTCCAGATCGCAATTGACTAAGCGTAGGTCGACAGCAACGACATCGCTGTGATGTGACTGATTAATGTGGCTGGTGGTCACCTGGCCGAGTTCAACTTCTTTATCGATATCATCCTGATGGATTTCACACGGTGCTTCAATAACTTCACCTTTAAAGTGAATTTCACCGGAACCTTCATCAGCAGCATGAACAGGTGCTGTGAACAACAGAGATACAGCCAGTGCAGCTAATGTTTTTTGTCCTTTAAACATAACTGAGTCCTTTAAATAAAGAGATAGAGTATTGCGTGACAAGAATATCTGAGCTGGCAATTGAATATGTTTTGTTTTATTTAACAATATTAAAAATCTTGTTATGTAATGGGGCCATTAATTGATTGTGTAAATTTATTGTTTTATGTGATAAAGGTAGGGCGCATTTGGATATGCATAATTTTCATTGGGTTAATGATGCTACCGACGGGGAAGTATAAAGTTAAACTTATCATTCTGCTCAGAATATGAGTTATCACATTTTTTAACCCTATTTATGGATATTTGTACTCGATTTAATTTTTACAGTTTTTTGTGTTTAGGCATATAAAAATTAACCCGCCATATAGAGGACGGGTTAAAAGAATTTACTGCGCAGTAATCAAAGACTAGCGTTTGATATCGCTTTTAAAATCGCGTTTTTCGTAACCAGTATACAGTTGGCGTGGACGGGCGATTTTCATGCCTTCGTTATGCATTTCGCTCCAGTGAGCAATCCAGCCGACAGTACGCGCCATGGCGAAGATCACGGTGAACATAGAAGACGGAATACCCATCGCTTTCAGAATGATACCGGAGTAGAAATCTACGTTCGGGTACAGTTTCTTCTCGATAAAGTACGGGTCATTCAGCGCGATGTTTTCCAGCTCCATAGCCACTTCCAGCAGCTCATCTTTGCTGCCCAGCTCTTTCAGCACTTCGTGGCAGGTTTCACGCATTACTGTGGCGCGTGGGTCGTAGTTTTTATACACGCGGTGACCGAAGCCCATCAGGCGGAAAGAGTCATTTTTATCTTTCGCACGACGCATAAATTCCGGAATGTGTTTCACCGAGCTAATTTCTTCCAGCATTTTCAGCGCAGCTTCGTTAGCACCACCGTGAGCCGGCCCCCACAGAGAGGCGATACCTGCTGCGATACAGGCGAACGGGTTCGCACCCGAAGAGCCAGCGGTACGCACGGTAGAGGTCGACGCGTTCTGTTCATGGTCTGCGTGCAGGATCAGAATACGATCCATCGCGCGTTCCAGAATCGGATTGACTTCATACGGTTCGCACGGTGTGGAGAACATCATGTGCAGGAAGTTACCGGCGTAGGAGAGGTCATTGCGTGGGTAAACAAATGGCTGACCAATGGAATACTTGTAGCACATTGCTGCCATGGTCGGCATTTTCGACAGCAGACGGAACGCCGCGATTTCACGATGACGCGGATTGTTAACATCCAGTGAGTCGTGATAAAACGCCGCCAGTGCGCCGGTAATACCGCACATGACCGCCATCGGATGAGAGTCGCGGCGGAAGGCGTGGAACAGACGAGTAATCTGTTCGTGGATCATGGTATGGCGGGTAACCGTAGTTTTAAATTCGTCATACTGTTTCTGGGTCGGTTTTTCACCATTCAGCAGAATGTAACAGACTTCCAGGTAGTTAGAATCGGTCGCCAGTTGATCGATCGGGAAACCGCGGTGCAACAAAATACCTTCATCACCATCAATAAAAGTAATTTTAGATTCGCAGGATGCGGTTGAAGTGAAGCCTGGGTCAAAGGTGAATACACCTTTTGAGCCGAGAGTACGGATATCAATAACATCTTGACCCAGTGTGCCTTTCAGCACATCCAGTTCAACAGCTGTATCCCCGTTGAGGGTGAGTTTTGCTTTTGTATCAGCCATTTAAGGTCTCCTTAGCGCCTTATTGCGTAAGACTGCCGGAACTTAAATTTGCCTTCGCACATCAACCTGGCTTTACCCGATTGTTATTTGGCTCGCCGCTCTGCGAAAGAGGGGAAAACCTGGGTACAGAGCTCTGGGCGCTTGCAGGTAAAGTATTCATTGATGACGAATAAACGGCGAATCAAGCACTTAGCAATCCGAATTATTAAACCTGTCTATCACTAATAACTGTCCTGGATGGATTGGTCAATACTTCCACACTGTTACATAAGTTAATCTTAGGTGAAATAGTGACCCCATAACTTTTACGCATTATATGCTTTTCCTGATGATGTTTGTAACAACTTTGTTGAATGATTGTCAAACTAGATGATTAAAAATTAAATAAATGTTTTTATCGTGACTCAGATCACTGTTCTGGATAAAACCAGACAAACCATATGTAGGTTAATTGTAATGATTTTGTGAACGGCCTATACTGCCGCCAGGTCTCCGGAACACCCTGCAATCCCGAGCCACCCAGCGTTGTAACGTGTCGTTTTCGCATCTGGAAGCAGTGTTTTGCATGACGCGCAGTTATAGAAAGGACGCTGTCTGACCCGCAAGCAGACCGGAGGAAGGAAATCCCGACGTCTCCAGGTAACAGAAAGTTATCCTCTGTACCCGTAGTCCCCAGGGAATAATAAGAACAGCATGTGGGCGTTATTCATGATAAGAAATGTGAAAAAACAAAGACCTGTTAATCTGGACCTACAGACCATCCGGTTCCCCATCACGGCGATAGCGTCCATTCTTCATCGCGTTTCCGGTGTGATCACGTTTGTTGCAGTGGGCATCCTGCTGTGGCTTCTGGGTTCCAGTCTCTCTTCCCCCGAAGGTTTCGAACAAGCTTCCGCCATTATGGGCAGCTTCTTCGTCAAATTTATCATGTGGGGCATCCTTACCGCTCTGGCATATCACGTCGTCGTAGGTATTCGCCACATGATGATGGATTTTGGCTATCTGGAAGAAACATTCGAAGCGGGTAAACGCTCCGCCAAAATCTCCTTTGTTATCACTGTCGTGCTTTCACTTCTCGCAGGAGTCCTCGTATGGTAAGCAACGCCTCCGCATTAGGACGCAATGGCGTACATGATTTCATCCTCGTTCGCGCCACCGCTATCGTCCTGACGCTCTACATCATTTATATGGTTGGTTTTTTCGCTACCAGTAGCGAGCTGACATATGAAGTCTGGATCGGTTTCTTTGCCTCTGCGTTCACTAAAGTGTTTACCCTGCTGGCGCTGTTTTCCATCTTGATTCATGCCTGGATCGGCATGTGGCAGGTGTTGACCGACTACGTTAAACCGCTGGCCTTGCGTCTGATGCTGCAACTGGTAATTGTTGTTGCGCTGGTGGTTTACGTGATTTATGGATTCGTTGTGGTGTGGGGTGTGTGATGAAATTGCCAGTCAGAGAATTTGATGCAGTTGTGATTGGTGCTGGTGGCGCAGGTATGCGCGCGGCGCTGCAAATTTCCCAGAGCGGCCAGACCTGTGCGCTGCTTTCCAAAGTCTTCCCGACCCGTTCCCATACTGTTTCTGCGCAAGGCGGCATTACCGTTGCGCTGGGTAATACCCATGAAGATAACTGGGAATGGCATATGTACGACACCGTCAAAGGGTCGGACTATATCGGTGACCAGGACGCGATTGAATATATGTGCAAAACCGGGCCGGAAGCGATTCTGGAACTGGAACATATGGGCCTGCCGTTCTCGCGCCTTGATGATGGTCGTATTTATCAGCGTCCATTTGGCGGTCAGTCGAAAAACTTCGGCGGTGAGCAGGCGGCACGTACTGCGGCGGCGGCTGACCGTACCGGTCATGCACTGTTGCACACGCTTTACCAACAGAACCTGAAAAATCACACCACCATTTTCTCCGAATGGTATGCGCTGGATCTGGTGAAAAATCAGGATGGCGCGGTGGTTGGTTGTACCGCACTGTGCATCGAAACCGGTGAAGTGGTTTACTTCAAAGCCCGCGCAACGGTGCTGGCGACTGGCGGGGCTGGGCGTATTTATCAGTCCACCACTAACGCCCACATTAATACCGGCGACGGCGTTGGCATGGCTATCCGTGCTGGCGTACCAGTGCAGGATATGGAAATGTGGCAGTTCCACCCGACCGGTATTGCCGGTGCGGGCGTACTGGTCACCGAAGGGTGCCGTGGTGAAGGCGGTTATCTGCTGAACAAACATGGCGAACGCTTTATGGAGCGTTATGCACCGAACGCCAAAGACCTGGCGGGGCGTGATGTGGTGGCGCGTTCCATCATGATCGAAATTCGTGAAGGTCGCGGCTGTGATGGTCCGTGGGGGCCACACGCAAAACTGAAACTCGACCACCTGGGTAAAGAAGTTCTTGAATCCCGTCTGCCGGGTATCCTTGAACTCTCCCGAACCTTTGCTCACGTCGATCCGGTGAAAGAACCGATTCCGGTTATCCCAACCTGCCACTACATGATGGGCGGTATTCCGACCAAAGTGACTGGTCAGGCGCTGACCGTGAACGAGAAAGGCGAAGATGTGGTGATTCCAGGGCTGTTTGCGGTGGGCGAAATTGCCTGTGTATCGGTACACGGCGCTAACCGTCTTGGCGGTAACTCTCTGCTGGATCTGGTGGTATTTGGACGAGCGGCGGGTCTGCATCTGCAAGAATCTATCAGTGAACAGGGTGCACTGCGCGATGCCAGCGAGTCTGATGTTGAAGCCTCTCTGGAACGCATGAATCGCTGGAACAACAACCGTAACGGTGAAGATCCGGTGGCGATTCGCAAAGCACTGCAAGAATGTATGCAGCATAACTTCTCGGTATTCCGGGAAGGTGATGCGATGGCGAAAGGCCTTGAGCAGTTGAAAGTGATCCGCGAGCGGCTGAAAAATGCTCGTCTGGATGACACCTCCAGTGAGTTCAACACTCAGCGCGTTGAGTGCCTGGAACTGGATAACCTGATGGAAACGGCTTATGCAACGGCTGTTTCTGCTAATTTCCGTACCGAAAGCCGTGGCGCGCATAGCCGCTTCGACTTCCCGGATCGTGATGATGAAAACTGGCTGTGCCACTCCCTGTATCTGCCAGAGTCGGAATCCATGACGCGACGTAGCGTCAACATGGAACCGAAACTGCGCCCGGCATTCCCGCCGAAGATTCGTACTTACTAATGCGGAGACAGGAAAATGAGACTCGAGTTTTCAATTTATCGCTATAACCCGGATGTTGATGATGCTCCGCGTATGCAGGATTACACCCTGGAAGCGGAAGAAGGTCGCGACATGATGCTGCTGGATGCGCTTATTCAGCTCAAAGAGAAAGATCCCAGCCTGTCGTTCCGCCGCTCCTGCCGTGAAGGGGTGTGCGGTTCTGACGGTCTGAACATGAACGGCAAAAATGGTCTGGCTTGTATAACCCCAATTTCGGCACTCAACCAGTCGGGCAAGAAGATTGTGATTCGCCCGCTGCCTGGTTTACCGGTGATCCGCGATTTGGTGGTAGACATGGGACAATTCTATGCCCAATATGAGAAAATTAAGCCTTACTTGTTGAATAATGGACAAAATCTACCAGCTCGTGAGCATTTACAAATGCCAGAGCAACGTGAAAAACTCGACGGGCTGTATGAATGTATTCTCTGCGCATGTTGTTCAACCTCTTGTCCGTCTTTCTGGTGGAACCCCGATAAGTTTATCGGTCCGGCAGGCTTGTTAGCGGCGTATCGTTTCCTTATCGATAGCCGTGATACCGAGACTGACAGCCGCCTCGACGGTTTGAGCGATGCATTCAGTGTATTCCGCTGTCACAGCATCATGAACTGCGTCAGTGTCTGTCCAAAAGGGCTGAACCCGACGCGCGCCATCGGCCATATCAAGTCGATGTTGTTGCAACGCAATGCGTAAACCTCAGGCCTGATAAGATGCGCAAGCGTCGCATCAGGCAACCAGAGCCGGATGCGGCGTGAACGCCTTATCCGGCCTACAAAAGAAATGCAGGAAATCTTTAAAAACTGCCCCTGACACTAAGACAGTTTTTAAAGGTTCCTTAGCGGACGCAGAAAATACGACAAGTCCGCAACAAGTGAACCCCGGCACGCACATCATTGTGCGTGGTAGTATCCACGGCGAAAATACTCGTCATATTTCACGTTGCATGTGCGTTGGTTGCGCTTGCTTACCCCGGTCACTTACTGAGTGTAAGCTCCCGGGGCTTCACAAGCTGACCAACTTCCTGAAACGTGAACTATTTAGAGTATTAAGTAAGCATAAAAAAGATGCTTAAGGGATCACGATGCAGAACAGCGCTTTGAAAGCCTGGTTGGACTCTTCTTACCTCTCTGGCGCAAACCAGAGCTGGATAGAACAGCTCTATGAAGACTTCTTAACCGATCCTGACTCGGTTGACGCTAACTGGCGTTCGACGTTCCAGCAGTTACCTGGTACGGGAGTCAAACCGGATCAATTCCACTCTCAAACGCGTGAATATTTCCGCCGCCTGGCGAAAGATGCTTCACGTTACTCTTCAACGATCTCCGACCCTGACACCAATGTGAAGCAGGTTAAAGTCCTGCAGCTCATTAACGCATACCGCTTCCGTGGTCACCAGCATGCGAATCTCGATCCGCTGGGACTGTGGCAGCAAGATAAAGTGGCCGATCTGGATCCGTCTTTCCACGATCTGACCGAAGCAGACTTCCAGGAGACCTTCAACGTCGGTTCATTTGCCAGCGGCAAAGAAACCATGAAACTCGGCGAGCTGCTGGAAGCCCTCAAGCAAACCTACTGCGGCCCGATTGGTGCCGAGTATATGCACATTACCAGCACCGAAGAAAAACGCTGGATCCAACAGCGTATCGAGTCTGGTCGCGCGACGTTCAATAGCGAAGAGAAAAAACGCTTCTTAAGCGAACTGACCGCCGCTGAAGGCCTTGAACGTTACCTCGGTGCAAAATTCCCTGGCGCAAAACGCTTCTCGCTGGAAGGCGGTGACGCGTTAATCCCGATGCTTAAAGAGATGATCCGCCACGCTGGCAACAGCGGCACCCGCGAAGTGGTTCTCGGGATGGCGCACCGTGGTCGTCTGAACGTGCTGGTGAACGTGCTGGGTAAAAAACCGCAAGACTTGTTCGACGAATTTGCCGGTAAACATAAAGAACACCTCGGCACGGGCGACGTGAAATACCACATGGGCTTCTCGTCTGACTTCCAGACCGATGGCGGCCTGGTACACCTGGCGCTGGCGTTTAACCCGTCTCACCTTGAGATTGTAAGCCCGGTGGTTATCGGTTCTGTTCGTGCCCGTCTGGACAGACTTGATGAGCCGAGCAGCAACAAAGTGCTGCCAATCACCATCCACGGTGATGCCGCAGTGACCGGACAGGGCGTAGTTCAGGAAACCCTGAACATGTCGAAAGCGCGTGGTTATGAAGTTGGCGGTACGGTGCGTATCGTTATCAACAACCAGGTGGGCTTCACTACCTCTAACCCGCTGGATGCCCGTTCTACGCCGTACTGTACTGATATTGGTAAGATGGTACAGGCACCGATTTTCCACGTTAATGCGGATGATCCGGAAGCGGTTGCCTTTGTTACCCGTCTGGCGCTCGATTTCCGTAACACCTTCAAACGTGATGTTTTCATCGACCTGGTATGCTACCGCCGTCACGGCCACAACGAAGCCGACGAGCCGAGTGCAACCCAGCCGCTGATGTATCAGAAAATCAAAAAACATCCGACGCCGCGCAAAATCTACGCGGACAAGCTGGAGCAGGAAAAAGTGGCGACGCTGGAAGATGCCACCGAGATGGTTAACCTGTACCGCGATGCGCTGGATGCGGGCGATTGCGTAGTGGCTGAGTGGCGTCCGATGAACATGCACTCTTTCACCTGGTCGCCGTATCTCAACCACGAATGGGATGAAGAATACCCGAACAAGGTTGAGATGAAGCGTTTGCAGGAACTGGCAAAACGTATCAGCACGGTGCCAGAAGCCATTGAGATGCAGTCTCGCGTTGCCAAGATTTATGGTGATCGCCAGGCGATGGCGGCCGGTGAAAAACTGTTTGACTGGGGCGGCGCGGAAAACCTTGCTTACGCCACGCTGGTTGATGAAGGTATTCCGGTTCGTCTGTCTGGTGAAGACTCCGGTCGCGGAACCTTCTTCCACCGTCACGCAGTGATTCACAACCAGTCCAACGGCTCCACTTATACGCCGCTGCAACATATTCATAACGGTCAGGGCGCGTTCCGCGTCTGGGACTCCGTACTGTCTGAAGAAGCAGTGCTGGCATTTGAATACGGTTATGCCACCGCAGAACCGCGGACGTTGACCATCTGGGAAGCACAGTTCGGTGACTTTGCCAACGGTGCCCAGGTCGTTATTGACCAGTTCATCTCCTCCGGCGAACAGAAATGGGGCCGTATGTGTGGTCTGGTGATGCTGCTGCCGCACGGTTACGAAGGGCAGGGGCCGGAGCACTCCTCCGCGCGTCTGGAGCGTTATCTGCAACTTTGCGCCGAGCAAAACATGCAGGTTTGCGTACCGTCTACTCCGGCACAGGTTTACCACATGCTGCGTCGCCAGGCGCTGCGCGGGATGCGTCGTCCGCTGGTGGTCATGTCACCGAAATCGCTGCTGCGTCATCCGCTGGCGGTTTCCAGCCTCGAAGAACTGGCGAACGGCACCTTCCTGCCAGCCATCGGTGAAATCGACGAGCTTGATCCGAAGGGCGTGAAGCGCGTAGTGATGTGTTCTGGTAAGGTTTATTACGACCTGCTTGAACAACGCCGTAAGAACAATCAACAAGATGTCGCCATCGTGCGTATCGAGCAACTCTACCCGTTCCCGCATAAAGCGATGCAGGAAGTGTTGCAGCAGTTTGCTCACGTCAAGGATTTTGTCTGGTGCCAGGAAGAGCCGCTCAACCAGGGCGCATGGTACTGCAGCCAGCATCATTTCCGTGAAGTGATTCCGTTTGGGGCTTCTCTGCGTTATGCAGGCCGCCCGGCCTCCGCCTCTCCGGCGGTAGGATATATGTCCGTTCACCAGAAACAGCAACAAGATCTGGTTAATGACGCGCTGAACGTCGAATAAATAAAGGATACAAAATGAGTAGCGTAGATATTCTGGTCCCTGACCTGCCTGAATCCGTAGCTGATGCCACCGTCGCAACCTGGCATAAAAAACCCGGCGACGCAGTCGTACGTGATGAAGTGCTGGTGGAAATCGAAACTGACAAAGTGGTACTGGAAGTACCGGCATCAGCAGACGGCATTCTGGATGCGGTTCTGGAAGATGAAGGTACAACCGTAACGTCTCGTCAGATCCTCGGCCGCCTGCGTGAAGGCAATAGCGCGGGTAAAGAAACCAGCGCTAAATCTGAAGAGAAAGCGTCCACGCCTGCGCAACGTCAGCAGGCGTCTCTGGAAGAGCAAAACAACGACGCGTTAAGCCCGGCGATCCGTCGCCTGCTGGCTGAACACAACCTCGATGCCAGCGCTATTAAAGGCACCGGTGTTGGCGGTCGTCTGACCCGTGAAGATGTGGAAAAACATCTGGCGAAAGCCCCGGCGAAAGATGTAACTCCGGCAGCAACTGCTCCGGCGGCTCAACCAGCACTGGCTGCTCGTAGCGAAAAACGTGTACCGATGACTCGTCTGCGTAAGCGCGTGGCAGAGCGTCTGTTGGAAGCGAAAAACTCCACCGCTATGCTGACCACGTTCAACGAAGTCAACATGAAGCCGATTATGGATCTGCGTAAGCAGTACGGTGAAGCGTTTGAAAAACGCCACGGCATCCGTCTGGGCTTTATGTCCTTCTATGTGAAAGCGGTTGTTGAAGCGCTGAAACGTTACCCGGAAGTGAACGCATCTATTGATGGCGATGATGTGGTTTACCACAACTATTTCGACGTTAGCATGGCAGTTTCTACGCCGCGCGGTCTGGTAACGCCGGTTCTGCGTGATGTCGATACCCTCGGCATGGCTGACATTGAGAAGAAAATCAAAGAGCTGGCTGTGAAAGGCCGTGACGGCAAGCTGACGGTTGAAGATCTGACCGGTGGTAACTTTACCATCACCAACGGTGGTGTGTTCGGTTCCCTGATGTCTACGCCTATCATCAACCCGCCGCAGAGCGCAATTCTGGGCATGCACGCTATTAAAGATCGTCCGATGGCGGTGAATGGTCAGGTTGAGATCCTGCCGATGATGTACCTGGCGCTGTCCTACGATCACCGCCTGATCGATGGTCGCGAATCCGTGGGTTTCCTGGTGACAATCAAAGAGTTGCTGGAAGATCCGACGCGTCTGCTGCTGGACGTGTAGTAGTTTAAGCCTCACCTGCACTGTAGACTGGATAAGGCGTTATCGCCGCATCCGATGAATGATGCCTGATGCGACGCTTAACGCGTCTTATCAGGCCTACGGGTGACTCCGATGTAGGTCGGATAAGGCGCTCGCGCCGCATCCGACAAGCGATGCCTGATGTGACGCTTAACGCGTCTTATCAGGCCTACGGGTGACTCCGATGTAGGTCGGATAAGGCGCTCGCGCCGCATCCGACAAGCGATGCCTGATGCGACGCTTAACGCGTCTTATCAGGCCTACGGGTGACTCCGATGCAGGTCGGATAAGGCGTTATCGCCGCATCCGACAATACCCGGAAGCGATACGTCACATTCGGTCTACGGTTTAAAAGATAACGATTACTAAAGGATGGACAGAATACATGAACTTACATGAATATCAGGCAAAACAACTTTTTGCCCGCTATGGCTTACCAGCACCGGTGGGTTATGCCTGTACTACTCCGCGCGAAGCAGAAGAAGCCGCTTCAAAAATCGGTGCCGGTCCGTGGGTAGTGAAATGTCAGGTTCACGCTGGTGGCCGCGGTAAAGCGGGCGGTGTGAAAGTGGTAAACAGCAAAGAAGACATCCGTGCTTTTGCAGAAAACTGGCTGGGCAAGCGTCTGGTAACGTATCAAACAGACGCCAATGGACAACCGGTTAACCAGATTCTGGTTGAAGCGGCGACCGATATCGCGAAAGAGCTGTATCTTGGTGCCGTTGTTGACCGTAGCTCCCGTCGCGTGGTCTTTATGGCCTCCACTGAAGGTGGCGTGGAAATCGAAAAAGTGGCGGAAGAAACCCCGCACCTGATCCACAAAGTTGCGCTTGATCCGCTGACCGGCCCGATGCCGTATCAGGGACGCGAGCTGGCGTTCAAACTGGGTCTGGAAGGTAAACTGGTTCAACAGTTCACCAAAATTTTCATGGGCCTGGCGACCATTTTCCTGGAACGGGATTTGGCGCTGATCGAAATCAACCCGTTGGTTATCACCAAACAGGGCGATCTTATCTGCCTCGACGGCAAACTGGGCGCTGATGGTAACGCACTGTTCCGCCAGCCTGATCTGCGCGAAATGCGCGACCAGTCGCAGGAAGATCCGCGTGAAGCGCAGGCTGCACAGTGGGAACTGAACTACGTAGCGCTGGACGGCAACATCGGTTGTATGGTTAACGGCGCAGGCCTGGCGATGGGCACGATGGACATCGTTAAATTGCACGGCGGTGAACCGGCTAACTTCCTCGATGTTGGCGGTGGTGCAACCAAAGAACGCGTGACCGAAGCATTCAAAATCATCCTCTCTGACGAAAAAGTAAAAGCCGTTCTGGTTAACATCTTTGGCGGTATCGTTCGTTGCGACCTGATTGCTGACGGTATCATCGGCGCGGTAGCAGAAGTGGGTGTTAACGTCCCGGTTGTCGTACGTCTGGAAGGTAACAACGCCGAACTCGGCGCGAAGAAACTGGCTGACAGCGGCCTGAATATTATTGCAGCAAAAGGTCTGACGGATGCAGCTCAGCAGGTTGTTGCCGCAGTGGAGGGGAAATAATGTCCATTTTAATTGATAAAAACACCAAGGTTATCTGCCAGGGCTTTACCGGTAGCCAGGGGACTTTCCACTCTGAACAGGCCATTGCATACGGCACTAAAATGGTGGGCGGCGTAACTCCAGGTAAAGGCGGCACCACCCACCTTGGCCTGCCGGTGTTCAACACCGTGCGTGAAGCAGTAGCTGCCACTGGTGCCACTGCTTCTGTTATCTACGTACCAGCACCGTTCTGCAAAGACTCCATTCTGGAAGCCATCGACGCAGGCATTAAGCTTATCATCACCATCACTGAGGGCATCCCGACGCTGGATATGCTGACCGTGAAAGTGAAACTGGACGAAGCGGGCGTGCGCATGATTGGCCCGAACTGCCCGGGTGTAATCACTCCGGGTGAGTGTAAAATCGGTATCCAGCCGGGCCACATCCATCGCCCTGGTAAAGTGGGTATCGTTTCCCGTTCCGGTACGCTGACTTATGAAGCAGTTAAACAGACCACGGATTACGGTTTCGGTCAGTCTACCTGTGTCGGTATCGGCGGCGATCCGATCCCTGGCTCTAACTTTATCGACATTCTCGAAATGTTCGAAAAAGATCCGCAGACCGAAGCGATCGTGATGATCGGTGAGATCGGCGGTAGCGCCGAAGAAGAAGCGGCTGCGTACATCAAAGAGCACGTCACCAAGCCAGTTGTGGGTTACATTGCCGGTGTGACTGCGCCGAAAGGCAAACGTATGGGTCACGCAGGTGCAATCATTTCCGGTGGTAAAGGGACTGCGGATGAGAAATTTGCTGCCCTGGAAGCCGCAGGCGTGAAAACCGTTCGCAGCCTGGCTGACATCGGTGAAGCACTGAAAACTGTTCTGAAATAAATATCTGTAATAAGAAATAGCCCTCGCCGCGTCCCTCTACAGGAATGGCGAAGGGCTGTCGGTTTCGACATGGTTGGCCATCTTATGATGGCCTTTTTTATGCCTTAAACGTTAACCACGGTCGAAATCTGACTGCTGGTTGAATCAATCCTGTCTCCTGCGGGGCTTCGATAAGTGAATCAATATCGCTTATAAGCGACCACCGCTTCTTCTTGATGCCATTTTGTTGAAAATGAAAAATTATATTCTCCAGGGTTCATATTTTTTAATTTTATATGTTTGCCAGTTTTTTCAGTTAGGGTTTGTTATTTTAAGGATGATAAAAATAGAATATGTATTAATGATAACAAGACATACTCTTATGCTTGAAAATTAATGGTTTTTTAAATGTCGCTATATGTCAATGTATTATGCTCTTGATACAACGCTGGTTTTTCGGCTATTACGTTAATGATTAGCTGTCGTGAATACGTTTTTGCGAATAATTAAATTACAGACATCTTGCAATCTCATCATATTCATATGTTCAAATGAGAAAATATTTTGCCAACAATATCACTTTTTCCAAAAGTTAAATTAAGCATATTGAATTCGCATACAAAACGTTGGCAATTTTTTTGAATTTATATTCACGGTGAATATGCTATAGAAATTAAATTCACTAAATGAATTAATAATACGAAATTATAAACAGGAATTATATAAGCCGTTTCTGTATTCATTCGCTCATCTTTCTGGGCGATTACAGCATTTAATTTTATCCAGTAACAGGAGAAGATTCATGAGTAAGCCTTCAGATCCTCGTATTGATACCAGCCGCGTCATCCATGCGCCACAAGGTACTCAACTGCATTGCAAAAACTGGCAGATCGAAGCTGCCTATCGGATGTTGCAGAACAACCTTGATCCAGACGTGGCTGAAAATCCGCAACATCTGGTGGTGTACGGCGGTATTGGCCGCGCGGCACGTAACTGGGAGTGTTTCGACCAGATTCTGGAATCCCTGAAAAATCTGGAACCCGATGAGTCGCTGCTGGTTCAGTCCGGTAAACCCGTTGGTGTATTTAAAACCCATACTGACGCGCCACGTGTGTTGATCGCCAACTCTAACCTGGTGCCGCAATGGGCCAACTGGGATCACTTCAACGAACTCGATCGCAAAGGTCTGTTCATGTATGGACAGATGACCGCCGGTTCGTGGATCTACATTGGTAGCCAGGGCATTGTGCAGGGAACGTTTGAAACCTTTGTTGAGGCGGGGCGTCAGCACTACAACAATTCGCTAAGCGGAAAGTGGATCCTGACTGCGGGTCTGGGTGGCATGGGGGGAGCACAACCGCTGGCGGCGACTCTGGCAGGGGCATGTTCATTAAATATTGAGTGTCAGCAAATTTGGTGATGACCGCCGCGCATTCTGGAACACCCGTTTACGGTTTAACCGTGGGCGTGGGGCTAAATAAAGATCAGCCCATATTTGATGCCAAAGGAAATTTAACGCCAGAGGTGATTGACGCATCGAAAAAATTTAATGCTGCCGCGCTGCGCGCCCATTCTGCAGGCGTCGGCTCAATGTTACCGGATTATCTTGCTCGTCTCTCAATGGTATTACGTTTAAATACCATGCTGCATGGGCAAACCGGAGCGCAGCCTTATATTGCCGAACTGTATGCTGAATTTATTAATCGCGGCGTTACACCTTTAATTCTGGCGCGTGGAAGCATTGGCGCAGCAGATATTATGCTCGCATCACACGTTGGCCTGGTGATGATGGGGGAATGGAAAGCGCGGGTTAATGGCGTGGAAATGAGTGGTGGCGATGCGCTGGCGAAAGTGGGGCTTAAACCACTGGTGCCGCAGGGTAAAGATATGCTGGCGATTTTGTCGAACAACAGCGTTGGCACGGCGTATGCGATTGAAGCGGTACGGTCGGCACGCCAGTTGCTGAATGTCAGCCCGGTGGTTTTCGCTATGAGTCTGGAAGCGTTGAATGGTAACGTCGCGCCGGTACTGCCGCAGTCGATCGGCGTGCGTCCTTTCCCGCAGTTGGCTGATTCCGCGAAAGAGATCCGCGATGCGTTAATCGGTTCTTATTTATGGCATAAGGATGACAAACGTGCATTGCAGGATCCGTTATCGTTCAGAACAACGGTGTATACCCTTTCTGAGTCGGTACGTGCGCTACATGACGCAGAAGATATCATTACCGTGCAGATCAACAGTTCTGACGATAACCCGGCAACTGTGCTGAATGCTGATAAGGCGTACCAGGATTCCAGCCAGGTCGCGCAATATTTTGTTAAAGATGGCGCAATCAGCGGCGGGATTTTCCCGACGGCAAACTTCGAATCGTTACCTGTTGCGCTTGCCACCCAGCGTCTGACCGTGGCGTTAGTGCATGTTTCGCATAACAGTATGCGTCGCTCGCTGCACCTGGAAGATGATCACTTTACGGGTTTAACGCGCTTCCTGTCGGCACCCGGTAATAAAGGTCACGGCTTCGGTTCGCTGCATATTCCTTTTGTCGCGCTGCATGCAGAAAATGTTGATCTCGCCAATCCTGTTTCTTTCGATATTCAACCGGTTGCCGGAGGCATTGAAGATACCGGTGCCAATAACGACCATGCAGCCAGAAGACTGAAACAGGTGGTTGATAATTTGAACATTATTTATGGCATTGAATTGATGCATTCCGCGCAGGCAATCGATTTGCGGTTGCAAGCCGATCCACAACTGGCATTAGGTAAATCAACAAAAGCGATGTTTACCGCCTACAGAAAAGTCGTGCCATTTGTCGAGCAGGATCGCATCTTTACTCCGGATATTGCAGCATCGCAAAAATTCTTAGAAGGATATGCGATAAATCAAAAATAAAATCGGTGTTGGTTGTTTATCATAATATCCATAGATATGATAATTATCAGTTTAATAGTTTTTCTTAATATTGATTATAATAATCCGAAGGGCGTTTTGCTTTTCGGATTATTATTGCCTCATTAAGGTAATTGCCATACCGAACGTGCTGGGTTATAAATATCAATCATGATACTTATAAATTATTTATTGCTACTTTGGTTACCATTACTTAGTAATAAGTAATGTATTTTTGATAGTTTAAACTATTTTTAAGGGACGGCATTATGAGAGGAAAAATACCCAAAACGGAATTGCTGGTGACTTTTGAGGTAGTCGCACGTCATGAAAGTTATACCAGAGCAGCAGAGGAGTTGGCGTTAACCCAAAGTGCAGTATTCAGACAAGTTAGCGCACTGGAAGAGTTTTTACATATATCATTATTTGCGCATTCTAAAAAAAGAATATTCCTTAATGATGCCGGTAAATATTATCTGGGAATTGTTAAAGAAACATTGAATAAACTGGAACGTGACACAAATACAATCATGACCTGGCAACCCACGGTTCAGGTTATTGAGCTTGCTGTCAATCCTACCTTCAGCACGCACTGGTTGATCCCCAATTTACGTGAGTTCAATAAATTGTATCCCGATATTATTGTCAATATCCACTCATTAGCCAATAACGGGGATTTTCTTAATCGGGAATACGATGCTGTCATTATGCGCGAAAATTTTTGCGCCCCCTGGTCGAAGGTAGAATATCTCTTTGAGGAAGAGATTCTGCCAGTATGCAGCGGCAGTTTGCTTTCACTGCCCGATCAAAAGCTGTCCGTTGCAGAACTACTTAGTGAGCTACCTCTTCTGCATCAGAGCACCCGTATTACTGGCTGGGAAGAGTGGTTTGCGCTATCGGGCGTTAGCAGTCCGCTGGTCAATAATGGGCCGCGTTTCGATTTGCTTTCGATGCTGATTGCCGCCGTGCGCTCTAATCTCGGCGTGGCATTGCTGCCGCGGTTCGCTATCCAACACGATTTAGATAGTGGTGATATGGTGATCCCGTGCGATGTGCCCATTCTTACCGGTAATCGCTTCATTATGACGTGGCGGGAAGAGAAGGCTGAATATCCGCACTTGCAGCTCTTTCGTGAGTGGTTGCTGGCAAAATCGGTGGTGCCGGAGGATATGTAAACCTACGCCTGGCGAAATGCCAGGCGCAGATATTAACCGTCGAGACCTGGTTGTGCCTGACGGGGCAATTTTGCAGTGAGGCGTTCACCTCTTCAGTATCCAGAAAATGGTAAGCCAGCATAAAGATCAGCTCACCCTGCACGACTAAAGCGTAACATTCACTTTCATTAATGCCCCGCAGGGCAACTGGCACAGCGGTGTTGCTGCTCAAACTGGCTAAAGAAATTATTGCCTTTATCATCCACCAGAATGAATGCGGGCAGATTTTCAACTTCCATCATCCACACGGCTTCCATGCCCAGCTCCGGGTATTCCAGACAGCGAAGGCTTTTGACATATTCTTGCGCCAGTAACGCCGCCGCACCGCCAATACTTCCCAGATTAAAGCCGCCATGTTTGTGACAGGCATCGGTGACCTGCTGGCTGCGGTTGCCTTTCGACAACATGACCAGACTGCCGCCCGCTGCCTGAAAGGTATCGACATAACCGTCCATTCGACCGCCAGTGGTTGGCCCCAATGAACCGCAGGCCATGTTTTCTGGTGTTTTCGCCGGCCCTGCGTAATAGACAACATGATGTTTCAGGTAATCCGGCATCGGTTCACCGTTATCCAGTCGCTCTTTAATTTTTGCGTGGGCGATATCGCGCGCCACCACGATTGGCCCACTTAACGACACGCGGGTGCCGACTGGTAACGTGGCGAGATCTTGCACCACGTCACGCAATGGACGATTCAGATCGAGATGCACATGATGCGTGCGATTTTCTTCCCGCATTGATACAGGAATATATTGCCCCGGATTATGTTCGAGTTTTTCCAGCCAGATACCGTGTTTGTTAATTTTGGCCTTAATATTGCGATCGGCGGAACAGGAGAGCGCCATGGCAATTGGGCAGGAGCCGCCGTGGCGTGGCAGACGAATAACACGAATATCATGAGCGAAATATTTGCCACCAAACTGAGCACCAATACCAAATTGCTGGCTGGCGTCGAGCAATGTTTTTTCCAGTTCAACATCGCGGAATGCTTGTCCCTGCTCGTTTCCGCTGGTGGGCAGATTATCGTAGTATTTCGTTGAAGCCAGTTTGGCGACTTTTAACGCCTGATCGGCAGAAAGTCCTCCGACGACAAAGGCGATATGGTAGGGCGGACAGGCGGCGGTGCCCAGCGATTTCATTTTTTCAATTAAAAATGCGGTCAGTTTTTCCGGTTGCAGGAGAGATTTTGTTTCCTGATAAAGCGCGGCTTTATTGGCGGAGCCTCCCCCTTTATTAACACACAGAAAATGGTATTCGTCGCCGGGTACGGCGCTGATATCAATCTGCGCCGGGAGATTGGTTTGGGTATTCATCTCGGTATACATATCCAGTGGCGCATTTTGCGAAAAACGCAGATTATTTTCCTGGAAAGTGCTGTAAATACCTTTGCTCAGGGCTTCAGCATCATTGCACCCGGTCCAGATATGTTGTCCCTTGCTGGCAACAATCGTTGCTGTGCCTGTGTCCTGACAGTTGGGTAATATTCCCTTTGCCGAGACCTCTGCATTTCGCAGTAACTGCAAGGCCACGTATTTGTCATTACTGCTGGCTTGCGGATCGTTAAGAATGCTGGCGACCTGTTGCAAATGAGCAGAGCGTAAGAAAAAAGAGGCTTCATAAAATGCCTGTCGGGCAAGCAACGTTAACGCGTCAGGGGCGACTTTTATTACGTCTTCACCGTCTAACTTCGTTACCATAATATGTTGATCGCTAATTAATTTATATTCTGTACCGTCTTTATCTTGCAAAAACGGATCCTGCCAGACGAATGGTTTAGACATGATCTCTTCTCACGTTGTGGTTATTTTTACCGAATGCTAAGACAGGCCATTTTTCCAGCAGGAGCTGGATGTTTATATCACGTTGTCATTCGGTATTTACTTAAGCATTTTTTGTTTAATTACGTGTGATTTTTAGAGGGACGTAGTTCACCCGTTATTTAAGATGTGATAATACCAGCATGCTTCGCAATTTATTTTATTGATATATTTAGATAAATGTACCTGTCATGAATAAATCTATGCAGGTACATTTATGAGGTTGATAATCTAAACAATATTAATTATTAAATATCAAAATGAATACTTAATAAAGGTGCGTGTTGCTGTGCACCATAAACATCACTATCACCCACATTTCCGGAGATAATATCTCGTGGCATGACGATTTTTACTGCATTAGAAGGATCAAACCAGACAATACGATGAATAAATTCAGGTTCAACATGATATAAGCCAGCCACCAGTTCTGGGGTTAATTGCCCAGATGATTTAACTCGCTCATAGTTTTCTTTCGTTTTAAATAAAATATCTAAAACCAGTTCATAGGGTCCGGCGTTTTTGGAGCGGATCACCTGCGCCAGTGAACGAATTGACTGTTTCATGCCTGAACTCCTTCCGGCGTCACCTGTTCGATGTGGAAATCAAAACGCAGTGCGTCGTTGGCTTCAATCAGGTGATAGATCGAGAACTCATATACCGGCCCAGCCTGTACATCTGAGGGCGAGAACGGGAAGGCGAGGTTACCTGCGGTAGCGATGCGATTTTCATAGCCATAGTGCAACATGGTTGAACGCACCAGCGAGCAAACGCTATTGGCAATCTCCTGAGTTGGCGCGACGACATCCAGCAGGATCCCCAGTTCGTGCCCGGCAGTTTGCGTGGGTTCATGAACTCCCATGACGCCATTTTTTCCGTACAGGTGGAATGTAATGCGGATGCTGTCATCGTCCAGCGAAAGGTTACTCGCTACGCTTGCTTTCACTTCTTCTATAATTTTGTCGATCCCGGCAATCATAATAGGATCGCGGATCCCGGCAATGGTCAGGCAGCGGAAGCCAACCCGACGGGCGCCTTCCAGTTTCAGGGCATACGGCGTTTCTTCATGTTTTGAACCGCTGACATACACTTCGCCATCATTGACCGCTTTAAATGTACAGCTCTTCAGATTCAGTACGCCGCCAGGTCCAGGCAGGAAGTACGGATCAGATTTCTCATACAACGTATGCGCGGCGGCGGACGTTTCGGTAAATTTACGCTGTGGATTAAATGTCTTCAGCGTAAAGCCGTTGTCGTCAATGATACCCATTGCACAGTCTGAACCGGAGCCAGGCGTTGCGGCAATGGCCGCGCACTCAAGGATTTTCCCGCAGTGCAGCGCCAGCCCTTCGTCAAACCCCTGCATGATAGGCAGTGCGGCAAAGCAGGCCGGGTCGTAAGCGCGCCCACCCAGAACCACCTGAGCGCCTGCTTTCAGCGCCCGCTGGAAAGGCTCGATCCCCATTTGCGCCACAATGTAGGTACTTTCGTCGATTGCTTCATGGGTTAATGCCGGGACAAAATCCAGCGCCGTGATTTTGCCATTATCCAGCGCTTCGTGGACGAGTGCTTTGTCGACGTCAGCAGGAATCAGCGCCATCGAGAACGAGAGTTTTTCTTCTTGCGCAATTTCATGAATAATTTCACGGCACCACTCCAGATGTGGGGCCGCGCCGGAGCCGCCTGCCGTACCGATTACCACCGGAATGTTGTTCTTCACGCCAGCGGTTATCATGTAACGCAGGTCGCGTTTGACGCCCGCCCGGTCGGTAAAGGCTTTACCCGCCCCCAGGTAATGGGGACCTGGGTCAGATGAACCGGCGTCAACGGCGATCAGATCCGGAGATTCTTCCATCGCCTTATTAAAACTTTCTTCCGGGAAACCATAACCAAGAATGGCTGTTGGCGATAACACTTTGAATTTACGAGCCATCTGTTATCCCTTAGCCTGCAACAGTGCGATAGTACGATTCATTTCGTTGAAGACGATGTTGAGGCCTTCGTCGAAACCCATCCCTGGCTTGACCAGCATACGCATTGGGCGTGCGGCCAGCGCAACGTGCACACAGGTGCGGGCGCTGATCTCTGTTTCGTTGCAGGTGCCGCCCTGGTAGGCTTCCATCCCGTGTTTGTTGCAATACAACACTGCGTCAACGATGTTATGAACACCGCCAAGATCCGGCGTTTTAATTTGCACCATATGACAACTGCCTGCATCGGTGAAATCAACGATATCCTGGTAGGTGTTACACCACTCGTCAGCGACAATTTTCACGCCGGAACCGAGGCGCGTCAGCTCTTTGGTGATGGCGGTTAACAAGCGAATTTGATCAGGTTTATTACCGGCATCGACAGGACCTTCAATGTACAGTGGCAAACCTTGTGCTTCGTCTTCCAGACTGGCGATGTATTGGGCGCAGCGCACCGGATCCATATCGAAGATCAGACCGATAGTGCCGTAAACGTCAATGTGCAGGGTAGGGCGATAGCGTGCGCTGGTGCGTTTGCCCAAAATGCGATCCGCCAGCCAACGGATATATTCGCGTAGTTTTTCACCTTTATAGCCCAGCTTCTCTTCAACGTTATTAATCAATGCATGTGGCAGGACATCGACGCCTTTAAGGATCATTTTATCCACAGCGATGTAACGGTCGTCACCGCTTTGACCAAATAACGGAATGGATTCCGCTACGCAGGGTAATTGCCATTCGGCACAAACGACCTCGGTTTTCAGGCGACCGGTTGCCAGCGCGGTGGCGTCAAGTAATGCCTGCGATAAACCATAACGCACGGCAGTGTGCAGCAGGTTGCCGTCAATACGCAGTTTGTCGAAGAAACGGGCATTCGGCAGGAATGCGTCCACATCGCGGCCTTCCAGCAAAGGTTTGATATGCGTGTTGAGGAACGGAATAAAGTGTTCAGCAAGGAATAGTGGATCGCGGCCACCGGCTCCGGAGTATTGAACAGCAGCACAGTCACCGACGGCGACGGCACCGTTTTCCAGAATCAACTGAACTGAAACGCACTCCCCGGCCTGGCGCACAGCGCTAAAACCGGGCGTTACTGGCTCCCCGGTATAAAAAAAGCCGTCATGACCCGCTCCGTTTTTTATCGCCTGCTGGTCGTCGAAATAGAACGATGAGTAACCAGCGGTGAAAAGGGCCTGTTTTATTTTCATTATGGTCTTCCTATTAATTTGCTGTGGGATACGGCATTGATGTCATCTACAACCATCTGGAATGTCGGTTGGCGTCCTTCAACGCGTGCGCGTTCGGCAACGTAATCGTGGTGGAGGTCAAGAATCTCTTTTGGCAGAGGAACGGCTCCGGCTTCAAGTACGCGGATAGCCCCGGTGTTGTCACGAACCGGAAGAAGTTTGCCCGCGTTGCAGGCGGCTGGCGCAAAGGGTACATCCAGTACACCCGCTTCAAAAGCCAGCACTGTACCGCGCGCGATATCACCATTGCCCAGTTCGAACACTTTATTCAGGACGGCACGAACTTCACTTTTAATCAGCTCAATTTCCAGTTCAACCACAGGGCATGGCGGGAATTTTTGATCGCTGACCATATTGAGCATTTGACGGGAGGCTTTCAGCCCCTGCACGTTGGCGGCGGCGGTAGGTATACCCCATGCTTCATGTGGGCTTTTGGTGATAACTTTAGTTGCGCCCGACATGCCTGCTACCGCCGCGCCCCAGGAGATAATAGCGAACGCTTTCGATTCGTCTTCCGGAAAACCGCCCATCCACTGGTGGAACACCGTACTTAACTCGTAGTCTGTATAACCATTGTTTTGGAAGTATTCGTGCGCGAGTTCACGTAGAGACCGGATCGCCGCAATATCTTGTGTCAGGCAGCCGACCTGGCCATAACCAACAGTGATAGATTTTACGCCTTGTTCCAACGCCAACAGGCCCTCGATAATCGCAACAGAGTGCGAGATAAATGGCGGGATCAGCGTTCCAGTCAGTGGGCCAAATGGTTCGCGGTTGATACGAATGCCATGTTCTTCATACAACCCCATTAAGCGGTCGCAGTACTGCCAGTCGCGGATAGATTTTTCCAGCGTTACACGTTTGGCATACGGAATATTGTAGGAAATGCCGCCGCCTTCATAACTGGTGAAGCCACTGGCCATTGAGATTTCAGCCAGCAGGCGCGCATCTGGCGTGCCGTGGCGGATCTGTAACGGTTTTTGCAGGGTTTCGGTCAGACGGCGGCACGCTGCGACACCGTGGTTAACCACCGGTAAACCGTTCAGTTTAGATGTTCCGGCTTCGATGGACTTCTTAATGCCCACCGCCGCTTCTTCGTAACGATTCAGACGGGTGTAGGCATCAATGGTGCTCGGCAGCAGATCGCACTCTTCTTGTAGTGTTTTCAGTAGTTCAATGTGTTCGTCCATCAGCGCCACGCCAGCGCGCGGCTGGCTAAGTGTTTTACCTTCCAGGTCTGCTTTCAGCAGGGCAAGGGAGAAGCGTTTATGTTCAGGAATGGTTTGTTGGTATTTAACGCCATCTTCGAATTTTTCAACGTCCTTGCCAGTTTCCCAGGTTTTCAGTACCTGTTGCCGCTCGGCCATGAATTCGTCATGGGTTAATTTCTTGTTTCGAAGTTCCATTGGTTGCTGCCTTAATTGTTATAGGGTTAAGCATTGAATACTGGTGAGCGCGGCGGCTTGCGGGTCTACTCTGGCAACGTTTGCCAGCAGTGGAAATAGCCCCTGTGAATCACGGTAATATTCAAATTGAGTCGGTAAGAGAATGCGTTTGCCGTCGTCGTTTAACTCGCGGTACTTCAGCCAGTGATGAATATCAAACTGGCTGGCGCGCGACAGCCATCCACCGGAGCCGATGACTTTGTGCACGGTGGTAAGGTCGCGTCCCATTTGTAAATCAACATTACCGACGCAGGTGCAGACTTCTTTTTTGGTGCCCGCATGACGTTCTGTGGCGTAACCCACGCACAGCCCGGCCAGCACAGCATCGAAATATTTTTCTTCTGTGTTAGCGGGTAAGTATTCGGGATGAGCGGCCAAATGACGAAGGTAATGATAAAAAGCCTCCTGCTGCACGGGTTGCTGAGCAAAGATCATATTGACTAAGTCTTTTGCGTTTTCACCAACCACCGCCGCCGAGACGCGCATCCCCAGATCGCCTTCTACGGTTCGTTTTATGAATGGTTCTGGTACGCCGTGCAAAACGGTATCTGGCGTGAGATGATTAATGCAGGCGGAATAGACGTCGGTGGTTGCGCCGCCCATGTCGAGAAGAATGAACTCTTTCCAGTGACTATTTACATTGCTGATGGCCTTTACCAACTCATAGACCGTCCACGGTGTCGGCATCGGTTCTTCGCCCGTTTCATCAACAATGACATCCAGTCCTTTTCCTTTAACAATACGTTTGAGAAAAATGTCGCAGATGGCCTGACGCGCGGCCAAAGGGGTTGGATGGTCAAGGTCAGGCAGGACGTTATCGACGATAGTCAGCTCTTTATGCCCAAGGATGGCTTGCACTTCATCCTGAATATCCCTGTTTCCGGCATAAATAATGGCGCAGTCGAGTTTTGATTCTGCCAGCACGCGGGCGTTATTCAATCCGTAACTTTCTTCACCGCCGTCGGTGCCGCCGGTGAACAACAGGATGTCTGGCGGTGTCTCTTCCAGCGCCTGAATATCACGGCGGTTCAGCTTATAGGCGTAATATTGCGTGATTTTAGCGCCAGCAGAGTGAGCGGTTACTTTCGCAGTTTCCAGGGTGATAGAAGGCACTAACCCCATTGCAGCGACCGCCAGTCCCCCTTTGGCTGAGGAGGAATACTTCAATGCAACCTCACCGCAGTTTAACAGGGGGAGGGCATTATCTACGTTTAACACCTGGTTCAGGCTGGAGAAAAAACCTTCCGCCAGATGGTGCGTGGTGGTTGGAGTCAGAACGTGGTTAACCAACGTTAACGCGTCCCCCTCCCGAGTGAAGAGGGCTGCTTTGGTCCACGTCGATCCAATATCGACAGAGACAATTTGCATCAGATTGCCTCTTCGAGAATGTGTATTTCTACGCCATGACGTTGGTTGATATCGTTGGTCATCAGTTGGCAGACATCTTCTAAGTCATGGCTGGGTGCGAAGACGCGATCAAAACCCATTTCTTTGAATTTGATTTCCACGTCAGCGAAGTCATGTTTACCCACCACCAGGTTACCGCCCACATAAAGCAGAATGTCACCCAGCCCGCGCTCGATGCAGCGTTCACGCATGCCCAGACAGTCGATATCGCCATGACCATAGATAGAGGAAACCACAATCGCGTTAGCGCCAGTTTCAATGGTAGCATCAATATATTCGTCCTGGCTGACCATAACGCCCAGATTAATGACCCTGAAGTCATGGGTGGTAAAAACACGATCCAGAACTTTATTGCCTACTGCATGGCAGTCAGCGCCAATAACGCCAATCACAAGTGTTGCTTTCTTCATGGGTAATCCTTTGTAAGACAGAGAGTAAAATAAGTTACACACGTTGTATTTATGGCCATACATAACGGCACATGCTTAATATCACTGGAGTTTCTTTGCCCAGTCATTAGGATGCAATTGATCTATTTTCAAAATATCTTTCGTAAAATGCTTGTTTATAATGTGTGTTTAAATAGATGAGAAAATTCAATGCGTTGCGATGCCTTGCGCCATTGATTTTAATTTTTTTTAAATTCTATTGATCTAATATGTTGATATAATTGTGATCAACATCTAATTTGCATTTTGGGCACACTTTTAACCCCTATAAAGGCAATTAAAAAAGTTTGATGTATGTATTCAATACTATTCGCTTCTGGCTTAACGCAGAATTGTAAAAATAATGTTGTAAGTAACAAGTAGTTAATATCCTGCACAGGGTTATGCCATTCGTTGGAGCTAATCAACTTTACGCCATAGGAGTATTTTTTAGAGGCAGGGTAACGTATTGTTCGAAGGAATCTGGAGTTTTATAACACTCACTTACAATCCCACTTCGTTGTTTCGTGTTGCTGTTAAATGAATAACAATATTCTATATATAACAGCCTGCGGTAGACTTACTTGCTGAATTACCTGCTATTTTTCTTAATTGTTAATTGCTGAATTAATCGTAGAGGACAAGAGCGGGAAAATACCTATACCCTATAATTTCGCTTAAAAAATTTTCGTCCCGCCTGACTATACCCAATACATCTATTCCTATAAGTGATTATTACCAGAGAAACAATAAAATAATGGACTCATAGGAATGTGCTCATAAAGACAACAATCGATTAACTTTGATAAAAATATGTTATGTAAAATGGCAACAAATTGGCTACTCTAACTAATTAGTATTATAAAAAGTCGATAAAGCAGCTCTGTTAAATAAAATACTGGTTTTTTATCTATATCTCTCCATTGCGATAATAATTATGCATTTATGATTTACAATATGTTAACAATAAAATTACCAACAATCTCTAATTCACACATAATTAACATATCTGATTGATTTTGATATAAATCAATTTTTAATTCTTGAAAAAAATCTGCAAAACACGATAAATTGTCGTAGATCAAATTGGTGAGATGGTGACAATTTCGCTATAAATTGATCACTGTCGAAAAATGCAAATTTGTTCAATAAAAACCTGTTTATTGTAAGGATTTTGCGGCGTAATATAATTGCGGGATCAATTTGGTTTATTCATTAACATGTTTGTAACTTTTTATCATTGTCTTTTCCTCTTTTGATGAAATGGCAACGATAGGGGCGAGCAAATAATTTTGTATTGGGGCATGCGTGTGACCCTTTCTAACGGGGTTCACTCTCGGAGTCTTCATGCGATGAGCAAGGAGTCATGATGTTAGATATAGTCGAACTGTCGCGCTTACAGTTTGCCTTGACCGCGATGTACCACTTCCTTTTTGTGCCACTGACGCTCGGTATGGCGTTCCTGCTGGCCATCATGGAAACGGTCTACGTCCTTTCCGGCAAACAGATTTATAAAGATATGACAAAGTTCTGGGGCAAGTTGTTTGGTATCAACTTTGCTCTGGGTGTGGCAACCGGTTTAACCATGGAGTTCCAGTTCGGGACTAACTGGTCTTATTATTCTCACTATGTAGGGGATATCTTCGGTGCGCCGCTGGCAATCGAAGGTCTGATGGCCTTCTTCCTCGAATCCACCTTTGTAGGTCTGTTCTTCTTCGGTTGGGATCGTCTGGGTAAAGTTCAGCATATGTGTGTCACCTGGCTGGTGGCGCTCGGTTCAAACCTGTCCGCACTGTGGATTCTGGTTGCGAACGGCTGGATGCAAAACCCAATCGCGTCCGATTTCAATTTCGAAACTATGCGTATGGAGATGGTGAGCTTCTCCGAGCTGGTGCTTAACCCGGTTGCTCAGGTGAAATTCGTTCACACTGTTGCGTCTGGTTATGTGACTGGCGCGATGTTCATCCTCGGTATCAGCGCATGGTATATGCTGAAAGGCCGTGACTTCGCCTTCGCAAAACGCTCCTTTGCTATCGCTGCAAGCTTCGGTATGGCTGCTGTTCTGTCCGTTATTGTTCTGGGTGATGAATCCGGTTACGAAATGGGTGACGTGCAGAAAACCAAACTGGCTGCTATTGAAGCCGAGTGGGAAACTCAACCTGCGCCTGCTGCCTTTACTCTGTTCGGTATTCCTGATCAGGAAGAGCAGACGAACAAATTTGCAATCCAGATCCCTTATGCGCTGGGTATCATCGCTACACGTTCTGTGGATACGCCGGTTATCGGCCTGAAAGAGCTGATGGTGCAGCACGAAGAACGTATCCGTAACGGGATGAAAGCGTACTCTCTGCTTGAGCAACTGCGTTCTGGTTCTACCGACCAGGCTGTACGCGATCAGTTCAATAGCATGAAGAAAGATCTCGGTTATGGTCTGCTGCTGAAACGCTATACGCCGAATGTGGCGGATGCGACTGAAGCGCAGATTCAACAGGCAACCAAAGACTCTATTCCACGTGTAGCACCGCTGTACTTCGCGTTCCGCATCATGGTGGCGTGTGGCTTCCTGCTGTTGGCAATTATCGCGCTCTCCTTCTGGAGCGTAATCCGCAACCGTATCGGTGAGAAAAAATGGCTGCTGCGCGCCGCGCTGTACGGTATTCCGCTGCCGTGGATCGCTGTAGAAGCGGGCTGGTTTGTTGCCGAATATGGTCGTCAACCGTGGGCTATCGGTGAGGTGCTGCCTACCGCAGTGGCGAACTCGTCGCTGACTGCAGGCGATCTCATCTTCTCTATGGTTCTGATTTGCGGCCTGTATACCCTGTTCCTGGTGGCAGAAATGTTCTTAATGTTCAAGTTTGCACGCCTCGGCCCAAGCAGCCTGAAAACCGGTCGCTATCACTTTGAGCAGTCTTCCACGACTACTCAGCCGGCACGCTAAGACAGGAGTCGTCAAATGATCGATTATGAAGTATTGCGTTTTATCTGGTGGCTGCTGGTTGGCATTCTGCTGATTGGTTTTGCAGTCACTGACGGTTTCGACATGGGGGTGGGCATGCTCACCCGTTTCCTCGGTCGTAACGACACCGAGCGTCGAATTATGATTAACTCCATCGCCCCACACTGGGACGGTAACCAGGTTTGGCTGATCACTGCAGGCGGCGCATTATTTGCTGCCTGGCCGATGGTCTATGCCGCTGCGTTTTCCGGCTTCTATGTCGCGATGATCCTCGTGCTGGCATCTTTGTTCTTCCGTCCGGTCGGTTTTGATTACCGTTCCAAGATTGAAGAAACCCGCTGGCGTAACATGTGGGACTGGGGCATCTTCATTGGTAGCTTCGTTCCGCCGCTGGTGATTGGCGTGGCGTTCGGTAACCTGTTGCAGGGTGTACCGTTCAATGTTGATGAATATCTCCGTCTGTACTACACCGGTAACTTCTTCCAACTGCTCAATCCGTTCGGCCTGCTGGCTGGTGTGGTAAGCGTCGGGATGATCATCACTCAGGGTGCAACCTATCTGCAAATGCGCACCGTTGGTGAACTGCACCTGCGTACCCGTGCAACGGCTCAGGTGGCGGCGCTGGTAACGCTGGTGTGCTTCGCACTGGCTGGCGTATGGGTGATGTACGGTATCGACGGTTATGTTGTGAAGTCGACAATGGACCATTACGCAGCATCTAACCCGCTGAATAAAGAAGTGGTTCGTGAAGCTGGTGCATGGCTGGTGAACTTCAACAACACGCCAATTCTGTGGGCTATTCCGGCTCTGGGGGTGGTTCTACCACTGCTGACTATCCTGACTGCGCGTATGGATAAAGCCGCGTGGGCGTTTGTGTTCTCTTCTCTGACACTGGCCTGCATCATTCTGACTGCGGGTATTGCAATGTTCCCGTTTGTAATGCCGTCCAGCACCATGATGAATGCAAGTCTGACAATGTGGGATGCAACTTCCAGCCAACTGACGCTTAACGTCATGACCTGGGTTGCGGTGGTTCTGGTGCCGATCATTCTGCTCTACACCGCCTGGTGTTACTGGAAAATGTTCGGACGTATCACCAAAGAAGATATTGAACGTAACACCCACTCTCTGTACTAAGTAAGGAGCTAAAAATGTGGTATTTCGCATGGATTCTGGGAACGCTTCTTGCCTGTTCATTTGGGGTAATTACCGCGCTGGCGCTTGAGCACGTCGAATCAGGCAAAGCCGGTCAAGAAGACAGTTGATGAGTAAGATTATCGCAACCTTGTATGCGGTAATGGACAAGCGCCCTCTGAGGGCGCTTTCCTTCGTGATGGCGCTTCTGTTAGCAGGATGTATGTTTTGGGACCCATCACGTTTTGCCGCGAAGACCAGTGAGCTGGAAATCTGGCATGGATTATTGCTGATGTGGGCCGTCTGCGCAGGCGTTATTCACGGCGTGGGGTTTCGTCCGCAGAAGGTTCTTTGGAAAGGGATTTTTTGCCCATTGCTTGCTGATCTTGTTCTCATTGTAGGGCTGATTTTCTTCTTCTTTTAAATCAGAATTCTCTTTAAAAATTTATGGGCCGTTGAGGGTCCATAAATTTTTACGCTCCCTTAACTTACCCTCATTCCCAAACCTCAATCGCACGCGTATAGTAGCAGCGTTTAAAAGTTCTAACTTTTGTTGCATTACCGGGATGTAAAGTGAATACAACGCTGTTTCGATGGCCGGTTCGTGTCTATTATGAAGATACTGATGCCGGTGGTGTGGTGTACCATGCCAGTTACATCGCTTTTTATGAAAGAGCACGCACAGAGATGCTGCGCCACCATCACTTTAGCCAACAGGCACTGATGGCTGAACGTGTTGCCTTCGTGGTGCGTAAAATGACGGTGGAATATTACGCACCTGCACGGCTCGACGATATGCTCGAAATACAGACTGAAATAACATCAATGCGTGGCACCTCTTTGGTTTTCACGCAACGTATTGTCAACGCCGAGAATACTTTGCTGAATGAAGCAGAGGTTCTGGTTGTTTGCGTTGACCCACTCAAAATGAAGCCTCGTGCGCTTCCCAAGTCTATTGTCGCGGAGTTTAAGCAGTGACTGACATGAATATCCTTGATTTGTTCCTGAAGGCTAGCCTTCTGGTTAAACTTATCATGTTGATTTTGATTGGTTTTTCAATCGCATCCTGGGCCATTATTATCCAGCGGACCCGTATTCTTAACGCTGCAGCGCGTGAAGCCGAAGCGTTTGAAGATAAATTCTGGTCTGGAATCGAACTTTCTCGCCTCTATCAGGAGAGCCAGGGAAAACGGGATAATCTCACTGGGTCGGAACAAATCTTTTACAGCGGGTTCAAAGAATTTGTGCGCCTGCATCGTGCCAACAGCCATGCGCCGGAAGCAGTGGTGGAAGGGGCTGCACGTGCGATGCGTATCTCTATGAATCGTGAGCTGGAAAATCTGGAAACACACATTCCGTTTCTCGGTACGGTGGGTTCTATCAGCCCGTATATCGGTTTGTTTGGTACAGTCTGGGGGATCATGCACGCTTTTATTGCCCTTGGTGCGGTGAAGCAGGCAACACTGCAAATGGTGGCTCCCGGTATCGCAGAAGCGTTGATTGCCACGGCAATCGGTCTGTTCGCCGCTATTCCGGCGGTTATGGCTTACAACCGTCTTAACCAACGCGTAAACAAACTGGAACTGAATTACGATAACTTTATGGAAGAGTTTACTGCGATTCTGCACCGCCAGGCGTTTACCGTTAGCGAGAGCAACAAGGGGTAAGCCATGGCCAGAGCGCGTGGACGAGGTCGTCGCGATCTCAAGTCCGAAATCAACATCGTACCGTTGCTGGATGTACTGCTGGTGCTGTTGCTGATCTTTATGGCGACAGCACCCATCATTACCCAGAGTGTGGAGGTCGATCTGCCAGACGCTACTGAATCGCAGGCAGTGAGTAGTAACGATAATCCGCCAGTGATAGTTGAAGTATCTGGTATTGGTCAGTACACCGTGGTGGTTGAGAAAGATCGCCTGGAGCGTTTACCTCCAGAGCAGGTGGTGGCAGAAATCTCCAGCCGTTTCAAGGCTAATCCGAAAACGGTCTTTCTGATCGGTGGCGCAAAAGATGTGCCTTACGATGAAATAATTAAAGCGCTGAACTTGTTACACAGTGCGGGTGTGAAATCGGTTGGTTTAATGACGCAGCCTATCTAAGCATCTGCGTTTCCCTTGCTTGAAAGAGAGCGGGTAACAGGCGAACAGTTTTTGGGAACCGAGAGTGTCAAAGGCAACCGAACAAAACGACAAGCTCAAACGGGCGATAATTATTTCAGCAGTGCTGCATGTCATCTTATTTGCGGCGCTGATCTGGAGTTCGTTCGATGAGAATATAGAAGCTTCAGCCGGAGGTGGCGGTGGTTCGTCTATCGACGCCGTAATGGTTGATTCAGGTGCGGTAGTTGAGCAGTACAAACGCATGCAAAGCCAGGAGTCAAGCGCGAAGCGTTCCGAAGAGCAGCGCAAGATTAAGGAACAGCAGGCAGCCGAAGAACTCCGTGAAAAGCAAGCGGCTGAACAGGAACGCCTGAAGCAACTTGAGAAAGAGCGGTTAGCTGCTCAGGAACAGAAAAAGCAGGCTGAAGACGCTGCCAAACAGGCTGAGTTAAAGCAGAAGCAAGCGGAAGAAGCGGCAGCGAAAGCTGCGGCAGATGCTAAAGCGAAGGCCGAAGCGGATGCCAAAGCAGCAGCCGAAGCGGCGAAGAAAGCGGCTGCGGATGCGAAGAAAAAAGCGGAAGCAGAAGCTGCCAAAGCCGCAGCCGAAGCGCAGAAGAAAGCTGAGGCTGAAGCCGCCAAAGCGGCTGCGGCACTGAAGAAGAAAGCCGAAGCTGCAGAAGCCGCCGCTGCTGAAGCAAGAAAGAAAGCAGCGGCTGAAGCTGCTGAAAAAGCGAAGGCTGAAGCTGAGAAGAAAGCGGCTACTGAAAAGGCTGCGGCTGATAAGAAAGCAGCGGCAGAGAAAGCTGCGGCTGATAAGAAAGCAGCAGCAGAGAAAGCAGCAGAGAAGAAAGCAGCAGCGGCAAAAGCGGCTGCTGAAAAAGCCGCTGCAGCTAAAGCGGCCGCAGAGGCAGATGATATCTTCGGTGAGCTAAGCTCTGGTAAGAATGCACCGAAAACCGGTGGTGGGGCGAAAGGGAACAATGCTTCGCCTGCCGGGAGTGGTAATACTAAAAACAATGGCGCATCAGGTGCAGATATCAATAACTATGCCGGGCAGATTAAATCTGCTATCGAAAGTAAGTTTTATGACGCATCGTCTTATGCAGGCAAAACCTGTACGCTGCGCATAAAACTGGCACCAGATGGCATGTTACTGGATATCAAACCTGAAGGTGGCGATCCCGCACTTTGTCAGGCTGCATTGGCAGCAGCTAAACTTGCGAAGATCCCGAAACCACCAAGCCAGGCAGTATATGAAGTGTTCAAAAACGCACCATTGGACTTCAAGCCGTAATCGCGATGTTGGCCGTCACGGCGGTTAATATCAGACATCGGTTGTCGCGGGGTTCTGGTAGTTTTGTGTATTTGAGTTTGTTAACATTCTGCTAAATTATCGTGGACTATCTGTCCGGATAAGGGAGATATGATGAAGCAGGCATTACGAGTAGCATTTGGTTTTCTCATACTGTGGGCGTCGGTTCTGCACGCTGAAGTCCGCATTGTGATCGACAGTGGTGTAGATTCCGGTCGTCCTATTGGTGTCGTTCCTTTCCAGTGGGCAGGGCCTGGTGCGGCACCTGAAGATATTGGCGGCATCGTTGCTGCTGACTTGCGTAACAGCGGTAAATTTAACCCGTTAGATCGCGCTCGTCTGCCACAGCAGCCGGGTAGCGCGCAGGAAGTTCAACCCGCAGCATGGTCTGCACTGGGTATTGACGCTGTGGTTGTAGGTCAGGTCACTCCGAACCCGGACGGCTCTTACAATGTTGCTTATCAGCTAGTTGATACCGGTGGTGCTCCGGGTACTGTACTTGCTCAGAACTCATATAAAGTTAACAAGCAATGGCTGCGTTATGCTGGCCATACCGCCAGTGACGAAGTGTTTGAAAAACTGACCGGCATTAAGGGTGCGTTCCGTACTCGTATTGCCTACGTTGTTCAGACCAACGGTGGTCAGTTCCCGTACGAATTGCGCGTATCTGACTACGATGGCTACAACCAGTTTGTGGTTCACCGTTCTCCGCAGCCGCTGATGTCTCCGGCGTGGTCACCAGACGGTTCTAAACTGGCATATGTCACCTTCGAAAGCGGTCGTTCCGCGCTGGTTATCCAGACGCTGGCAAATGGCGCTGTGCGTCAGGTGGCTTCATTCCCGCGTCACAACGGTGCGCCAGCGTTCTCACCGGATGGCAGCAAACTGGCGTTTGCCCTGTCTAAAACGGGTAGCCTGAACCTGTACGTAATGGATTTAGCTTCTGGTCAGATTCGTCAGGTGACTGATGGCCGTAGCAACAACACTGAACCGACCTGGTTCCCGGACAGCCAGAACCTGGCATTTACTTCTGACCAGGCAGGTCGTCCGCAGGTTTATAAAGTGAATATCAACGGCGGTGCGCCACAACGTATTACCTGGGAAGGTTCGCAGAACCAGGATGCGGATGTCAGCAGCGACGGTAAATTTATGGTAATGGTCAGCTCCAATGGTGGGCAGCAGCACATTGCCAAACAAGATCTGGTAACGGGAGGCGTACAAGTTCTGTCGTCAACGTTCCTGGATGAAACGCCAAGTCTGGCACCTAACGGCACTATGGTAATCTACAGCTCTTCTCAGGGGATGGGATCCGTGCTGAATTTGGTTTCTACAGATGGGCGTTTCAAAGCGCGTCTTCCGGCAACTGATGGACAGGTCAAATTCCCTGCCTGGTCGCCGTATCTGTGATAATAATTAATTGAATAGTAAAGGAATCATTGAAATGCAACTGAACAAAGTGCTGAAAGGGCTGATGATTGCTCTGCCTGTTATGGCAATTGCGGCATGTTCTTCCAACAAGAACGCCAGCAATGACGGCAGCGAAGGCATGCTGGGTGCCGGCACTGGTATGGATGCGAACGGCGGTAACGGCAACATGTCTTCCGAAGAGCAGGCTCGTCTGCAAATGCAACAGCTACAGCAGAATAATATCGTTTACTTCGATCTGGACAAATACGATATCCGTTCTGATTTCGCTCAAATGCTGGATGCACACGCAAACTTCCTGCGTAGCAACCCGTCTTACAAAGTCACCGTAGAAGGTCACGCGGACGAACGTGGTACTCCGGAATACAACATCTCCCTGGGTGAACGTCGTGCGAACGCCGTTAAGATGTACCTGCAGGGTAAAGGTGTTTCTGCTGACCAGATCTCCATCGTTTCTTACGGTAAAGAAAAACCTGCAGTACTGGGCCATGACGAAGCGGCATACTCCAAAAACCGTCGTGCGGTACTGGTTTACTAAGAGAATTGCATGAGCAGTAACTTCAGACATCAACTATTGAGTCTGTCGTTACTGGTTGGTATAGCGGCCCCCTGGGCCGCTTTTGCTCAGGCACCAATCAGTAGTGTCGGCTCAGGCTCGGTCGAAGACCGCGTCACTCAACTTGAGCGTATTTCTAATGCTCACAGTCAGCTTTTAACTCAACTTCAGCAGCAACTCTCCGATAATCAGTCCGATATTGATTCCCTGCGTGGTCAAATTCAGGAAAATCAGTATCAACTAAATCAGGTCGTGGAGCGGCAAAAGCAGATCCTGTTGCAGATCGATAGCCTCAGCAGCGGTGGTGCAGCGACGCAATCTGCCAGCGTTGAGCAAAGCGGGGCGGCGGCAACAACGCCAACGGCTGATGCTGGTACTGCGAGTGCTGGCGCGCCGGTGAAAAGCGGTGATGCAAACACTGATTACAATGCAGCTATTGCACTGGTGCAGGATAAATCCCGCCAGGATGATGCGATGGTGGCATTTCAGAATTTCATCAAAAATTATCCTGATTCAACTTACCTGCCAAACGCCAATTATTGGCTGGGTCAGTTAAACTACAACAAGGGTAAGAAAGATGATGCGGCGTACTATTTTGCTTCGGTAGTGAAAAACTATCCGAAGTCACCGAAGGCTGCAGATGCGATGTTTAAGGTCGGCGTCATCATGCAGGACAAAGGTGACACTGCGAAAGCGAAAGCCGTGTACCAACAGGTTATCAGTAAGTACCCTGGTACTGATGGCGCCAAACAGGCACAAAAACGTCTGAACGCTATGTAATGCATAACACGCGACCAGAAGTCGCATTATTTCTGGTCGTGTCGTGCGAATCATAAGCAGTTGAGTGATCTACATCGAAATTTTTGTTGCGCTCAAATCTGAAATCAGTAATATATGCCGCCGTTGCCACGGGATATCAAACAAACCGAAAGCAACACTAAAGTGGGTCGTTAGCTCAGTTGGTAGAGCAGTTGACTTTTAATCAATTGGTCGCAGGTTCGAATCCTGCACGACCCACCACTAGCATAGTTAGTTGTAGTATCCAGCGTAGTATCGGGTGATTAGCTCAGCTGGGAGAGCACCTCCCTTACAAGGAGGGGGTCGGCGGTTCGATCCCGTCATCACCCACCACTTCGGGTCGTTAGCTCAGTTGGTAGAGCAGTTGACTTTTAATCAATTGGTCGCAGGTTCGAATCCTGCACGACCCACCACTAATTATGGTGGGTTAGGTGGAAACAGTTAATAGTATCCAGCGCAGTATCGGGTGATTAGCTCAGCTGGGAGAGCACCTCCCTTACAAGGAGGGGGTCGGCGGTTCGATCCCGTCATCACCCACCACTTCGGGTCGTTAGCTCAGTTGGTAGAGCAGTTGACTTTTAATCAATTGGTCGCAGGTTCGAATCCTGCACGACCCACCAATTTTAATAATTGGTAACGAGTAAAAATCTTTCAGGTAACACCCGTATGGGTCGTTAGCTCAGTTGGTAGAGCAGTTGACTTTTAATCAATTGGTCGCAGGTTCGAATCCTGCACGACCCACCATCCTGAATGATTAAAGCAGTATAATCCCGCAAGGGGTCGTTAGCTCAGTTGGTAGAGCAGTTGACTTTTAATCAATTGGTCGCAGGTTCGAATCCTGCACGACCCACCAATGTGAAAAGGCACCCTAAAGGTGCCTTTTTGCTATCTTAACATCCCTCGATTTTAATTCGTAAGTTCCCACGCTTGATGAGTGAATAACCTTATGTAGGTCGGATAAGCGCAAAGCGTTGCATCCAATATCACGTACGTAATTCTTGTGACTTTTCCCTGCCATTCGGTTATCTTGTTTAGCATATAAAACAAATGAAATCGGTAATAGCGATATCACGCTTCATATCGGTTTAAATGTTAAGTCTGCAAAACGAGATAGCAAGATGAGCGTGATGTTTGATCCTGAAGCAGCGATTTATCCTTTCCCAGCAAAGCCGACGCCGTTAAGCATTGATGAAAAAGCGTATTACCGCGAGAAAATAAAACACCTGCTGAAAGAACATAATGCGGTTATGGTCGCCCACTACTACACCGACCCTGAAATCCAACAACTGGCGGAGGAAACCGGCGGCTGCATTTCCGATTCGCTGGAAATGGCGCGCTTTGGTGCAAAGCATCCTGCTTCTACGCTGTTAGTTGCTGGGGTGAGATTTATGGGAGAAACCGCCAAAATCCTCAGCCCGGAAAAAACAATTCTGATGCCCACACTTAAGGCCGAATGTTCACTGGATCTCGGGTGCCCCATTGAAGAATTTAACGCATTTTGTGATGCCCATCCCGATCGTACTGTCGTCGTCTACGCTAACACGTCTGCTGCGGTAAAAGCGCGTGCAGATTGGGTGGTGACTTCAAGCATTGCCGTCGAACTTATTGATCATCTGGATAGTTTGGGGGAAAAAATCATCTGGGCACCAGACAAACATTTGGGGCGTTACGTGCAAAAACAGACGGGCGCAGACATCTTATGCTGGCAAGGTGCCTGCATCGTTCATGATGAGTTTAAGACTCAGGCGTTAACCCGCTTACAAAAACAATACCCTGACGCTGCCATACTGGTACATCCGGAGTCACCCCAGGCCATTGTCGATATGGCCGATGCGGTCGGTTCCACAAGTCAGTTGATCAATGCTGCGAAAACATTGCCGCATCAACGGCTTATTGTGGCGACGGATCGGGGGATCTTCTACAAAATGCAGCAAGCGGTGCCTGACAAGGAGCTACTGGAAGCGCCAACCGCTGGCGAGGGTGCAACCTGCCGTAGCTGTGCGCATTGCCCGTGGATGGCCATGAATGGCCTCCAGGCCATCGCAGAGGCATTAGAACAGGGAGGAAGCAAACACGAGGTTCATGTTGATGAAAAGCTGCGAGAGAGGGCGCTGGTGCCGCTCAACCGTATGCTGGATTTTGCGGCTACACTACGTGGATAGCTGACAATAAGGCATCATGCTACGCATTGGAGGAAAGATGGATTTTTTTAGCACACAGAACATTCTGGTTCATATACCGATCGGTACTGGCGGTTACGATCTCTCATGGATCGAAGCGGTAGGGACGATCGCTGGGTTACTGTGTATTGGCCTTGCCAGCCTGGAGAAGAGCAGCAACTACTTTTTTGGTCTGATCAACGTTACCTTGTTTGGCATTATTTTCTTTCAGATTCAATTGTATGCCAGCTTACTGCTGCAGGTATTTTTCTTTGCCGCTAACATTTATGGCTGGTATGCCTGGTCGCGACAAACCAGTCAGCATGAAGCCGAGTTGAAAATTCGCTGGCTGCCACTGCCGAAGGCATTAACCTGGTTGGCTGTTTGCGTCGTTGCCATTGGTCTGATGACGGTATTTATCAACCCGGTATTTGCGTTCCTGACCCGCGTGGCGGTAATGATTATGCAAGCGTTGGGTCTACAAGTGGCTATGCCAGAATTGCAACCAGACGCCTTCCCATTCTGGGATTCCTGCATGATGGTACTCTCCATCGTGGCAATGATCCTGATGACACGTAAATACGTCGAAAACTGGTTACTGTGGGTCATTATTAACGTGATCAGCGTGGTGATTTTCGCCTTGCAGGGGGTTTATGCCATGTCGCTGGAGTATCTGATCCTGACCTTTATTGCCCTGAACGGCAGCCGGATGTGGATAAACAGCGCACGCGAAAGAGGTTCACGCGCGCTGTCTCATTAATGGTGATGATGTGAATGGCCGGAAACCCCTTGATTAAGGTGGCAATCCGGCCCATGACAAGGCTGATATTCCATCTGAATCGTGGCGTGCTCAATCTGATAGTTGTCCATCAGATAGTGTTGGATCTTGTCCAACAATGCGTCGTGATCGTGTGGCGGGATCACCTGCACATGCAGCGTCATTACTGGCTTCTCGCCCACCATCCACACGTGTACATGATGCACATTGCGCACTTCCGGGATTTCCCGGCACATGCGGCGCTTCAGTTCAGCGATATCCAGCGAAACCGGCGCACCTTCAAGTAATTCATTCACGCTGTCTTTCAATAATCGCCAGGCACTGCGCAGAACCAGAAGTGAAACGAGAATGGAAAGAATAGGGTCAGCAGGCGTCCAGCCGGTCCAGATAATAATCAACGCCGCGATGATAGCGCCGACAGAACCCAGCAGATCCCCCAGGACATGCAACGCTGCCGCGCGTACATTGAGATTTTTCTCTTCACTGCCACGATGCAGCAACCAGAAAGAAAGCACATTCGCCAGCAATCCAGCCACGGCAATAGTCATCATCATACCGCCTTCAACCGGACGTGGCGTGCGGAAGCGTTCTATCGCCTCCCAGACAATCAAAATAGTAATCACCACCAGGGCGATGGCATTTACAAACGCCGCGAGGGTGGTCAATCGAAGCCAGCCGAAAGTATGGCGAATGGTGGGGGGACGACGGGAAAATTGAACGGCAAGTAGGGCGAAAAGCAGGGCGGCAGTATCGGTCAGCATATGACCCGCATCGGCCAGCAATGCCAGAGAACCGGAAAGAAAGCCGCCAATAACTTCAACCAGCATAAAACCGGCGGTAACGCTGAAAGCATATAACAAGCGACGAGCATTATTATCTTCTGGCAGATGTGCGGAAGTGTGTGAGTGCGCCATGACGAGTCATCCCTTAATTAATCTCACTTAACTTTATGACATCATACTGCTTTTAGAAGGGAAAAATTAAAAGGGAGAGACTCCGCTCTCCCTGTATTGGCTTTATTGCAGGATTACTGTGTTGTACCGTCGGTTTTGGTATCGACATCATTGTTGATGCCATCACCGGTTTGGACTTTTTTATTGATGTCCGGACAGCGACCATCTTTGCACATCGTATTTTTGTGCTCTTCATCTTTGGTCATGCCATCATTATCCATTGATGAACCGTTCGGGTGCAGCATGGTGCCGCCCGAGTTGCTATTAACCCCGCTATTATCGACGTTATTTGGCGCGACATTTTCACGGGCATCTGGGGCAACCTGGCCCGCATCAGCCGCAGCGTTTGCCTGGCCGTTATTAGTTTGTGCGCCGCTATCGGCAGACAGTGCAGCTCCGCTGGCAAGACTAAGAGTGGCAGTCAGAAATAGAGTGGCCAGTTTTGTCATTTTCATACGATGCTCCTGTTATGGTCGTTATGTCGGATAACCTCTTCCAACAGTGCATTTGCAGGTGATTGTCAGGCAATGGTTTAAGATTTCAGCCAGAAGAATAAATCCAGCAGAGAATCTTGAAAAAATTAATAAACAAAGAAGTTACAGTTAGAAATTGTAGGTGAGATCTCGTTTTTCGCGACAATCTGGCGTTTTTCTTGCTAATTCCAGGATTATTCCGTTCATAGTGTAAAACCCCGTTTACACATTCTGACGGAAGATATAGATTGGAACTATTGCATTCACTAAATTAAGTATGGCAACACTGGAACAGACATGAATTATCAGAACGACGATTTACGCATCAAAGAAATCAAAGAGTTACTTCCGCCTGTCGCATTGCTGGAAAAATTCCCCGCTACCGAAAATGCCGCGAATACGGTTGCCCATGCCCGTAAAGCGATCCACAAGATCCTGAAAGGTAATGATGATCGCCTGTTAGTGGTGATTGGCCCTTGTTCAATTCATGATCCTGTAGCCGCTAAAGAGTATGCAACCCGCTTGCTGGCGCTGCGTGAAGAGCTGAAAGACGAGCTGGAAATCGTCATGCGTGTCTATTTTGAAAAGCCGCGTACGACAGTGGGTTGGAAAGGGTTGATCAACGATCCGCATATGGATAACAGTTTCCAGATCAACGACGGTTTGCGCATTGCTCGTAAATTGCTGCTCGACATTAACGATAGTGGCCTGCCAGCAGCAGGTGAGTTTCTCGATATGATCACCCCGCAGTATCTGGCCGACCTGATGAGTTGGGGCGCAATTGGCGCACGTACAACCGAATCGCAGGTTCACCGTGAACTGGCGTCTGGTCTTTCTTGCCCGGTAGGATTCAAAAATGGCACCGATGGCACGATTAAAGTGGCTATTGATGCCATTAATGCTGCTGGTGCGCCGCACTGCTTCCTGTCAGTGACCAAATGGGGTCATTCGGCAATTGTGAATACCAGCGGTAACGGCGATTGCCATATCATTCTGCGCGGCGGTAAAGAGCCTAACTACAGTGCGAAACACGTTGCTGAAGTGAAAGAAGGGCTGAAAAAAGCGGGTTTACCGGCGCAGGTGATGATTGATTTCAGCCATGCAAATTCGTCCAAACAATTCAAAAAGCAGATGGAAGTTTGCGCTGACGTTTGCCAGCAGATTGCCGGTGGTGAAAATGCCATTATTGGCGTGATGGTGGAAAGTCACCTGGTTGAAGGGAACCAGAGTCTGGAAAGCGGTGAGCCGCTGGCCTATGGCAAGAGCATCACCGATGCCTGCATTGGCTGGGAAGATACCGACTCTCTGTTACGTCAACTGGCGAACGCCGTAAAAGCACGTCGCGGATAAGGTTTATAGTCCCGACCTGCGAATCGCCATGACTGTACGTTTGTAGGCCTGATAAGACGCGTAGCGTCGCATCAGGCAATGTGCTCCGTTGTCAGTTACGTACGCCTTGTGCAAAAACAAAAAAAGCCGACTCACTTGCAGTCGGCTTTCTCATTTTTTCAACGGATTACGCTTACTTTGCTTTACCCTGGTTCGCAACGGCCGCTGCTTTCGCCGCGATCTCGTCAGCATTACCCAGGTAATAACGTTTCAGAGGTTTGAAGTTTTCGTCAAACTCATACACCAGCGGTACGCCAGTCGGGATATTCAGCTCAAGGATCTCTTCTTCACTCATGTTATCGAGATATTTCACCAGCGCACGCAGGGAGTTACCATGTGCCGCGATGATCACGCGCTCACCGCTCTTCATGCGTGGCAGAATGGTTTCATTCCAGTAAGGGATCACGCGGTCAATGGTCAGCGCCAGGCTTTCCGTCAGCGGCAGCTCTTTTTCGCTCAGTTTAGCGTAACGCGGATCGTGGCCCGGATAACGCTCATCATCTTTAGTCAGTTCCGGCGGAGTTACCGCAAAACCACGACGCCACTGTTTCACCTGCTCGTCGCCATATTTTTCAGCGGTTTCCGCTTTGTTCAGACCCTGCAACGCACCGTAGTGACGTTCGTTCAGTTTCCAGGATTTCTCAACGGGCAGCCATGCCTGATCCAGTTCGTCCAGCACATTCCACAGAGTATGGATAGCGCGCTTCAGCACAGAGGTGTAAGCAAAGTCAAAGCTGTAACCTTCCTCTTTCAGCAGCTTGCCTGCTGCTTTTGCTTCGCTTACGCCTTTCTCAGACAGATCCACGTCGTACCAACCGGTGAAACGGTTTTCTTTATTCCACTGGCTTTCGCCATGACGAACCAGAACCAGCTTAGTTACAGCCATATACTTACTCCTCAAATCATTATTTAATGATAATAATTCTCATTATATTGCCGTGGGATAACAACAGCAATGCTTACGCATAACCATAGCGAAAATAGTGTCGCAGTGTAAGGTTGTTGTGAATATTGAGTTGCAAATATGTCTTCATTTGCTGGCAAGATGAACGATACGATGAGAAAGCCCTCATATTGAGGGCTTGAAGTCACTGTGCAATAAACTGATATTCCGTCTGGCTGGAATACTCTTCGCCTGGGCGTAAGAAACAGTCCGGCTGCGGCCATTCAGGATGGTTCGGGCTGTCCGGCAAAAACTCGCTTTCCAGCGCCAGACCTTGCCAGTCGGCGTAAGGTTCAGTTCCCCGCGAGGGTGTGCCGCCAAGGAAGTTGCCGGAGTAAAATTGCAAAGCCGGAGCGGTGGTGTAGACCTTAAGCTGCAATTTCTCATCTGCTGACCAGACATGCGCTGCCACTTTCTTGCCATCGCCTTTGGCCTGCAACAAGAACGCGTGATCGTAACCTTTCACTTTGCGCTGATCTTCGTCGGCAAGAAACTCACTGGCGATGATTTTGGCGCTGCGGAAATCAAAAGACGTACCGGCAACAGATTTCAGTCCGTCGTGCGGAATACCGCTTTCATCTACCGGCAGATATTCGTCAGCCAGAATCTGCAGCTTGTGATTACGCACGTCAGACTGTTCACCGTCGAGGTTGAAATAGACGTGGTTAGTCATATTCACCGGGCAAGGTTTATCAACCGTGGCGCGATAGGTGATAGAGATACGGTTATCATCGGTCAGACGATACTGCACCGTCGCGCCGAGATTACCCGGAAAGCCCTGATCGCCATCTTCTGAAGTCAGGGCAAACAGCACCTGACGATCGTTCTGATTTACAATCTGCCAGCGACGTTTATCGAATCCTTCCGGGCCGCCGTGTAGCTGGTTGACACCCTGACTTGGCAACAGCGTGACAGTTTCGTCGTCAAAGGTATAACGGCTATTGGCGATACGGTTGGCATAGCGACCAATAGAGGCCCCCAGAAATGCGGCCTGATCCTGATAGCATTCCGGGCTGGCACAGCCGAGCAGCGCCTCGCGGACGCTGCCATCGGAAAGCGGAATACGGGCGGAAAGTAAAGTTGCACCCCAGTCCATCAGCGTGACTACCATCCCTGCGTTGTTACGCAAAGTTAACAGTCGGTACGGCTGACCATCGGGTGCCAGTGCGGGAGTTTCATTCAGCACTGTCCTGCTCCTTGTGATGGTTTACACACGTAAAAAGTCTCTTTAATGCCTGTTTTTGCTTCATATTGTTCAGCAACAGCGTGCTGTACTGCAGGCACCAGTTCTTCCGGGATCAGCGCAACAATACAGCCGCCAAACCCACCACCGGTCATGCGCACGCCCCCTTTGTCGCCAATCACTGCTTTTACGATTTCTACCAGGGTGTCAATTTGCGGTACGGTGATTTCGAAGTCATCGCGCATAGAGGCATGAGACTCCGCCATCAACTCACCCATACGTTTCAGGTCGCCTTGCTCCAGCGCGCTGGCAGCTTCAACGGTACGGACGTTTTCGGTCAGAACGTGACGCACGCGTTTTGCGACGATCGGATCCAGTTCATGCGCTACGGCGTTGAACTCTTCAATGGTGACATCGCGCAGGGCTGGCTGCTGGAAGAAACGCGCACCGGTTTCACACTGTTCACGGCGGGTGTTGTATTCGCTGCCGACCAGAGTGCGTTTGAAGTTACTGTTGATAATCACCACCGCCACACCTTTCGGCATGGAAACAGCTTTAGTCCCCAGTGAGCGGCAGTCGAGCAATAATGCATGATCTTTCTTGCCCAGAGCGGAAATCAACTGATCCATGATCCCGCAGTTACAGCCCACAAACTGGTTTTCAGCTTCCTGACCGTTAAGCGCGATTTGTGCGCCGTCCAGCGGCAGATGGTAAAGCTGTTGCAATACAGTACCGACTGCGACTTCCAGCGAAGCGGAAGAACTTAACCCGGCACCCTGCGGCACGTTGCCGCTGATCACCATGTCCACGCCACCAAAGCTGTTATTGCGCAGTTGCAGATGTTTCACCACGCCACGGACATAGTTGGCCCATTGGTAGCTGTCATGCGCGACAATGGGCGCATCAAGGGAAAACTCGTCAATCTGATTTTCATAATCGGCAGCCATAACGCGTACTTTGCGATCATCACGCGGCGCACAGCTAATCACCGTTTGATAATCAATCGCGCAGGGCAGAACAAAACCATCGTTGTAGTCGGTGTGTTCACCAATTAGATTCACGCGGCCAGGCGCCTGAATGGTATGAGTGGCAGGGTAGCCAAATGCGTTGGCAAACAGAGATTGTGTTTTTTCTTTCAGACTCATTTCTTACACTCCGGATTCGCGAAAATGGATATCGCTGACTGCACGCAAACGCTCTGCTGCCTGTTCTGCTGTCAGGTCTCGCTGGGTTTCTGCCAGCATTTCATAACCGACCATAAATTTACGCACGGTGGCAGAGCGTAACAGAGGTGGATAAAAGTGCGCGTGCAACTGCCAGTGTTGGTTCTCTTCGCCATTAAACGGCGCACCGTGCCAGCCCATCGAGTAAGGGAAGGAGCACTGGAAAAGATTGTCATAACGACTGGTCAGCTTTTTCAACGCCAGTGCCAGATCGCTGCGCTGGGCGTCGGTCAAATCGGTGATCCGCAGAACATGGGCTTTGGGCAGCAGCAACGTTTCGAACGGCCAGGCAGCCCAGTAAGGCACCACGGCTAACCAGTGTTCGGTTTCAACAACGGTACGGCTACCATCAGCCAGTTCACGCTGGACATAATCCACCAGCATGGGGGATTTCTGTTGGGCGAAATATTCTTTTTGCAGGCGGTCTTCGCGCTCAGCTTCGTTAGGCAGGAAGCTATTTGCCCAAATCTGTCCGTGCGGATGCGGGTTCGAGCAGCCCATTGCCGCCCCTTTGTTTTCAAACACCTGCACCCACGGGTACGTTTTTCCCAGCTCTGCGGTTTGTTCCTGCCAGGTTTTGACGATTTCCGTCAACGCGGCAACGCTTAACTCTGGCAGCGTTTTACTGTGATCCGGTGAAAAGCAGATCACCCGGCTGGTGCCACGTGCGCTCTGGCAACGCATCAGCGGATCGTTGCTTTCTGGTGCATCTGGCGTGTCAGACATCAATGCCGCAAAGTCATTGGTGAAAACGTAAGTCCCGGTGTAATCGGGGTTTTTATCGCCTGTAACCCGCACATTACCTGCGCAGAGGAAGCAATCAGGATCGTGCGCAGGCAACACCTGTTTAGCTGGCGTTTCCTGCGCCCCCTGCCAGGGGCGCTTTGCGCGATGCGGTGAAACCAGAATCCATTGCCCGGTGAGCGGGTTATAGCGGCGATGTGGATGATCAACGGGATTAAATTGCGTCATGGTCGTTCCTTAATCGGGATATCCCTGTGGATGGCGTGACTGCCAGTGCCAGGTGTCCTGCGCCATTTCATCGAGTGTGCGCGTTACGCGCCAGTTCAGTTCGCGGTCGGCTTTGCTGGCATCCGCCCAGTAGGCCGGGAGGTCGCCCGCACGGCGCGGTGCAAAATGATAGTTAACCGGCTTGCCGCAGGCTTTACTGAAGGCATTAACCACGTCCAGCACGCTGCTGCCTACGCCTGCACCGAGGTTGTAGATGTGTACGCCTGGCTTGTTCGCCAGTTTTTCCATCGCCACGACGTGACCGTCCGCCAGATCCATTACGTGGATGTAATCGCGAACACCAGTGCCATCTTCGGTCGGATAATCGTTACCAAAAATAGCCAGAGAGTCGCGACGGCCTACAGCAACCTGGGCGATATATGGCATCAGGTTATTCGGAATACCTTGCGGATCTTCGCCCATATCGCCCGACGGATGCGCACCAACCGGGTTGAAGTAGCGCAGCAGGGCAATGCTCCAGTCCGGCTGGGCTTTTTGCAGGTCGGTAAGGATCTGTTCCACCATCAGCTTGCTTTTGCCGTAAGGGCTTTGCGGTGTGCCGGTCGGGAAGCTCTCAACGTAAGGAATTTTGGGTTGATCGCCATAGACGGTGGCGGAGGAGCTGAAGATAAAGTTTTTGACGTTCGCGGCGCGCATGGCGCTAATCAGACGCAGGGTGCCATTGACGTTGTTATCGTAATATTCCAGCGGTTTTTGTACCGACTCGCCAACGGCTTTCAGCCCGGCGAAGTGGATCACGGTATCGATAGCGTGATCGTGCAGGATCTCGGTCATCAACGCTTCGTTGCGAATATCGCCTTCAACAAATGTCGGATGTTTGCCGCCTAAACGCTCGATAACAGGCAGTACGCTGCGCTTACTGTTACAGAGGTTATCAAGAATGATGACATCATGACCGTTTTGCAGTAATTGCACACAGGTATGACTTCCAATGTAACCGCTACCACCGGTAACCAGAACTCTCATAATTCGCTCCATCAGGCTTATGGTATGAAATAACCATAGCATAACAAAGATGCGAAAAGTGTGACATGGAATAAATTAGTGGAATCGTTTACACAAGAATTTAGCCATCTTTTATGTGCGATTAAGCGATTATAAAACAGAGAGTTGGTGAATGATTGCGTCTTTTATCTGAAAAAAGAGGTGTTTTCATGCCTGGATGTGTCTAACCGTAGACCGGATTAGGCGTTTACGCCGCATCCGGCACAGTCAGCATTACAGACTTAGCTTATTTTTGTCAGCGCATAGCGATAGAGGTCGCCATCCGGCACGAACTCCAGCCGATGGGTAATACAGGCTGGTGCATCTTCAGCGTGGTGCGAAACAAACAACAACTGCGTTTCACCTTCGCTAATCAGTATATCCACAAAACGGCGGATAAGCTGGCGATTCAGCGGGTCAAGCCCTTGTAAAGGTTCATCGAGAATAAGCAATGTAGGATGCTTCACCAACGCCCGCACGATTAACGCCAGACGCTGCTGTCCCCAGGAAAGACTATGGAAGGGCGCGTCAGCGGTGCGTTTATCAATGCCGAGAATATCCAGCCACTGTTGCACCAGTTTTTTCTGGCGATCTGAAACGGCCTGATAAATGCCAATGGAATCAAAATAACCAGAAAGGATCACGTTGCGCACGGTAGTACTGACGCGGTAATCCAGATGCAAACTACTGCTGACGTAACCGATATGCTTTTTGATATCCCAGATGGTTTCACCGCTGCCGCGACGCCGTCCGAAAAGCGTCAAATCGTTGCTGTAACCTTGCGGATGATCGCCAGTAATCAGGCTTAATAACGTCGATTTTCCCGCGCCATTTGGCCCGACAATTTGCCAGTGTTCACCAGGATTCACCTGCCAGCTAAGGTTGTTAAGAATAGGGCGATCGTTATAAGAAACCACGCCGTTGTTTAGTACAATTCGTGGTTCGCTGGCGGGTAAGGTGTGACGTGCTGAAGGCTCATCCGGCTCTGGTAGATGCACGCCATCAAGCCGCTCACTGTGTGCCAGTTGGGCGACGAGAGCCTGCCGGAGCAGTTCCTCTTTAGCGCCAGTTTCCGTTAATGTGCAATCCGCCAGCACACCGGCAAACTGGACAAATTCCGGGATCTCATCGAAGCGATTGAGTACCAATACCAGAGTAATCCCTGACTGATGTAACGAAGCGAGTAGTTCTGCCAGTTGCTGACGTGAGGCAACATCAAGACCATCGAACGGTTCATCTAAAATCAGCAAGTCAGGCTCCGACATCAGCGCCTGACACAAAAGGGTTTTGCGCGTTTCGCCAGTAGAAAGATATTTAAAACGTCGGTCGAGGAGAGCGGTAATGCTGAACTGTTGCGCCAGTTGAGCGCAACGCTGAGTATCCTTAACTTCATCCTGAATGATCTCTGCCGTGGTGCGCCCGGTGTCATCTTCGCCAGGGCTGAGCATATCGGTGTTATTACGCAGCCATTCATCGCTGACGAGCTTTTGCAATTGCTCGAAGGAGAGACGAGTGATGTGGGAAAACTGGCTTTGCCGTTCGCCTTTCAATAGCGGAAGTTCACCTGCCAGCGCGCGAGCCAGCGCCGACTTCCCGCTACCGTTAGAACCGACAAACGCCCAACTATCACCCGCGTTTAAATTTAGCTGATGCAATTGCAGCGTTTTTGTGTCGCTAAGACGAAACGTGCCTTGCAAAATTTGCAACGATGACATTTTGTATCCCATTTTGTGCAGCGATTACTGACAGGGATACGTGTTTCATAACAAATTGTCAACACGCTTAACACAGCGTGGCGATAATCACACTGTCGGCGTTAAAGTAAGCCGTGACATTTTGCCCTTGCTTAAGAGATGCGGCTTCATTTACCGGCACCGTGGCGCACAGGGTTTGCCCGTCTGGTAACGCCATTAATACTTCGCACTGTTCCGCGCCGCGCTCAATATGACTAATAATACCCGGTAATTGGTTGTCGGCACCCTGGGCCACCGTGTCATCCTGGGTAATGTTCACCCACGGCGCTTTCAGCAGAATCAACACTTCTTTGCCTTCATCCAGCCCCAGACGCGCGCCACTTTGCGCGGTAATTGCGACTTTTAACCGTGTTTTGCCGTCGGCCAGTAAGACATCAACATGCTGTTGAACGTCATCATGATCGCGTGCGGTGATGGTGCCGAACCATTGGTTACGGGCGCTGGTTTGCAGTGAGAAACGTGAGATAGCTGCCAGCAGGCTGTTCAGCGGCAGGGCGTCATCGTCACTTAACACATCAAAGGCTTTTTGCTGGATCTGGGCGAGAAGATCGTAAAGCTGAATCAGCCGCTGACCATAGCGGGTCAGTACCGCACCGCCGCCGCCTTTTCCACCCGTTGCACGCTCAACCAGCGTATGCTCACTTAACTGATTCATCTCGTTAATGGCATCCCAGGCGCTTTTATAGCTGATACCGGCATCTTTTGCCCCCTGGCTGATGGAACCGGAAAGCGCGATGTGCTTTAGTAGCGAAATGCGGCGTGGGTCGGCAAAGAGCTTTTGTTGAAGCTTAAGAGTGAGAAGGATTTCGGCCTGCATAACAATGTCCTGGCAAAAGTCTTATTGTGACGGAAAATGAGCGCCACGCAAAGCTGACCGCACAAAAGGGGAGTGCTTTTCTGTGCTTAGCGGTTAGAATAATGACAGGACTATATCTGGAGTTGACCATGTTAGAGTTATTAAAAAGTCTGGTATTCGCCGTAATCATGGTACCTGTTGTGATGGCCATCATCCTGGGTCTGATTTACGGTCTTGGTGAAGTATTCAACATCTTTTCTGGTGTTGGTAAAAAAGACCAGCCCGGACAAAATCATTGATTCCATGAATGCCCGCTCAGTCGGGCATTTTCTTTTTCCTCAACTTCCTGCTTTTCCTGCCGATATTTTTTCTAACTACCTCTCAAAGGTTAACAATAACTGCTGGGAAAATTCTGAACTTGCCGTTATATTGACGCCTACATAACGTTAAATAAAGGGGTTACAAATGGCTCGTAAATGGTTAAACCTGTTTGCCGGGGCGGCGCTCTCTTTCACCGTTGCTGGCAACGCGTTGGCGGATGAAGGGAAAATCACGGTTTTTGCTGCAGCATCACTGACCAACGCGATGCAGGATATCGCCACACAGTATAAAAAAGAGAAGGGCGTGGATGTCGTTTCTTCTTTTGCCTCTTCTTCTACCTTAGCTCGTCAGATTGAAGCTGGCGCACCAGCGGATCTGTTTATTTCTGCCGATCAGAAATGGATGGATTATGCAATTGATAAAAAAGGGATTGATACCGCCACGCGTCAGACATTGCTCGGCAATAGCCTGGTCGTTGTAGCACCGAAATCCAGCGAGCAGAAAGAGTTCACCATCGATAGCAAAACTAACTGGACCACTTTACTGAATGGCGGTCGCCTGGCTGTTGGTGATCCGGAACATGTTCCGGCTGGCATTTATGCGAAAGAAGCTCTGCAAAAACTGGGCGCATGGGATACCCTCTCCCCGAAACTGGCTCCGGCAGAAGATGTTCGCGGGGCACTGGCGCTGGTTGAACGCAATGAAGCACCGCTGGGCATTGTTTACGGTTCTGACGCGGTTGCCAGCAAAGGGGTAAAAGTGGTTGCTACCTTCCCGGAAGATTCGCATAAAAAAGTGGAATATCCGGTTGCTGTCGTGGAAGGGCATAACAATGCGACAGTGAAAGCATTTTACGATTATCTGAAGGGACCGCAGGCAGCGGAAATCTTTAAACGTTACGGATTTACAACTAAGTAATGATACTGACCGATCCAGAATGGCAGGCAGTTTTATTAAGCCTGAAAGTTTCTTCCCTGGCTGTGCTGTTTAGCCTGCCGTTTGGGATCTTTTTTGCCTGGTTACTGGTGCGCTGCACGTTTCCGGGCAAAGCACTGCTCGACAGTGTACTGCATCTACCTCTGGTGTTACCGCCAGTGGTCGTCGGTTACTTGCTGTTAGTTTCGATGGGGCGGCGCGGATTTATCGGTGAACGTCTGTATGACTGGTTTGGCATTACCTTCGCGTTTAGCTGGCGTGGCGCAGTCCTCGCTGCCGCAGTCATGTCTTTTCCACTGATGGTGCGGGCGATTCGTCTGGCGCTGGAAGGGGTTGATGTCAAACTGGAACAGGCCGCAAGAACGCTGGGGGCCGGGCGTTGGCGCGTTTTCTTTACTATTACCTTACCGCTGACGTTGCCGGGAATTATCGTCGGTACGGTACTGGCTTTCGCACGTTCGCTCGGTGAATTTGGCGCCACCATCACCTTTGTTTCGAACATTCCTGGCGAAACGCGGACCATTCCTTCTGCCATGTATACCCTGATCCAGACTCCTGGCGGCGAAAGCGGCGCGGCAAGACTTTGTATTATCTCTATTGCGCTGGCGATGATCTCCCTGCTGATCTCGGAATGGCTGGCCAGAATCAGTCGTGAACGGGCGGGGCGTTAATCATGCTGGAATTGAATTTTTCCCAGACTTTGGGCAACCATTGCCTGACCATTAATGAAAAGCTGCCAGCTAATGGCATCACCGCTATCTTTGGTGTTTCCGGTGCGGGAAAAACCTCGCTAATTAACGCTATCAGTGGGCTGACTCGTCCGCAAAAAGGGCGAATTGTCCTCAATGGTCGGGTATTAAATGATGCCGAAAAAGGTATCTGCCTGACGCCGGAAAAGCGTCGCGTTGGCTATGTTTTTCAGGATGCGCGGCTGTTTCCGCATTACAAAGTGCGTGGCAATCTGCGCTATGGCATGGCGAAAAGCATGGTCGATCAGTTCGACAAACTGGTGGCGCTTTTAGGTATTGAACCCTTGCTTGACCGCTTACCGGGCAGTCTTTCCGGGGGCGAAAAACAGCGCGTGGCGATTGGTCGGGCCTTGCTGACGGCTCCGGAATTACTGTTACTGGATGAACCGCTGGCGTCGCTGGATATTCCGCGTAAACGCGAACTGTTGCCTTATTTGCAACGTTTGACGCGGGAAATCAACATTCCAATGCTCTATGTCAGCCATTCACTGGATGAGATCCTTCATCTGGCAGACCGGGTTATGGTGCTGGAAAACGGTCAGGTGAAAGCCTTTGGTGCACTGGAAGACGTCTGGGGCAGTAGCGTGATGAATCCGTGGCTGCCGAAAGAGCAACAAAGCAGCATTCTGAAAGTGACGGTACTGGAGCATCACCCGCATTATGCGATGACCGCGCTGGCGCTGGGCGATCAGCATTTGTGGGTTAATAAGCTGGACGAACCGCTGCAAGCCGCGCTACGGATTCGCATTCAGGCATCCGATGTCTCTCTGGTTTTACAACCACCGCAGCAAACCAGCATCCGCAACGTGTTGCGCGCAAAAGTGGTCAACAGTTATGACGATAATGGTCAGGTGGAAGTCGAACTGGAAGTCGGCGGTAAAACGCTGTGGGCGCGTATTAGCCCGTGGGCCAGGGACGAACTGGCAATCAGACCGGGTCTGTGGCTGTACGCGCAAATTAAAAGTGTGTCGATAACTGCCTGATTAAATCAGGTGGTTATAAATGAACTGGGCAATGCTGTCAGTGGTATTGTCACCAATCACAATGTTAGCGCGAGCTTTTACCGCGTCATCAGCATTGCCCATTGCCACACCTGTGCCAGCAGCTTCCAGCATACTGATATCATTAAAGTTATCGCCAAATGCAATCACGTTTTCCATTGACCAGCCTTGTGCTTCAATCCATTTCGTCAGGCGTTTGCCTTTACTATTACCGCCGCGCGCAATATCAACCTGATCGTGCCAGGACCATTCACACTCCAACCCCAACTCGTGTTCAACATGTTTACCAAAATGCTGCAATTGCGGCAGATCATCGTGCGTCAGAGCGAATTTCCACACCGCATTAACTTCTTGTGCCGTCTCGGCCAGTGAGGCGACCTGGGTAAAAGTCGGACGTTGTTCCGGTGGCAGTGTCTGTGCCCAGTTAGAGGTACGAATAACATGCCCGGTCGGGTGCTCATAAACCATCGCATCATCCACATACATCAGACCGTGAATGTGGTGTTCATTCAACATCTCAATGAGTTGCAAGGCCTTGTTGACGGGCATTGGGTCAGCTTCCAACACAGTTTTTGCATGATAATCATACAAATAGGTGCCATTACAGCAAATAGCAGGTGTATCCAGCGCCAGTGCCTGATAAAAAGGGTGGATAGCGACGTGATGGCGACCCGTGACGATAATCAATTGATAGCCAGCCTCGCGAGCGCGGGCAAGTGCTTCTATTGATGAAGGAAGTAGGGTCTTTTTCGGGGTCAATAAGGTGCCGTCTAAGTCGAGAGCAATCACGCGTGTGGTCATGGCGTTTTCCAGATTAAGGTTAAGAATTTTCGTCTAAGTGAATGGTACACCGATACCACTATTGGACAAAATTCTGCGCTTTAATTCAGCATTCACCGCCAAAAGCGACTAATTTTAGCTGTTACAGTCAGTTGCTAAATGCAAAGGAGCATTCATGAAGCAAACCGTTTATATCGCCAGCCCTGAGAGTCAGCAAATTCACGTCTGGAACCTGAATCATGAAGGCGCACTGACGCTGACACAGGTTGTTGATGTCCCGGGGCAGGTGCAGCCGATGGTGGTCAGCCCGGATAAGCGTTATCTCTATGTTGGCGTTCGTCCGGAGTTTCGCGTACTGGCGTATCGCATCGCACCAGACGATGGCGCACTGACATTCGCCGCAGAGTCGGCGTTGCCGGGTAGCCCGACCCATATTTCCACCGATCATCAGGGACAATTTGTTTTTGTCGGCTCTTACAACGCAGGCAATGTAAGCGTAACGCGTCTGGAAGATGGCCTGCCAGTGGGCGTGGTCGATGTGGTTGAGGGACTGGACGGCTGCCATTCCGCCAATATTTCGCCGGATAACCGCACGCTGTGGGTTCCGGCATTAAAGCAGGATCGTATTTGCCTGTTTACGGTCAGCGATGACGGTCATCTGGTGGCGCAGGATCCGGCAGAAGTGACTACCGTCGAAGGTGCCGGCCCACGTCATATGGTGTTCCATCCAAACGAACAATATGCTTATTGTGTCAATGAATTAAACAGCTCAGTTGATGTCTGGGAACTGAAAGATCCGCACGGCAATATCGAATGTGTACAGACCCTGGATATGATGCCGGAAAACTTTTCCGACACCCGTTGGGCGGCTGATATTCATATCACTCCGGATGGTCGACATTTATATGCTTGTGACCGTACCGCCAGCCTGATTACCGTCTTCAGCGTCTCGGAAGATGGCAGTGTGTTAAGTAAAGAGGGCTTCCAGCCAACTGAAACCCAGCCGCGCGGCTTTAACGTCGATCACAGCGGCAAGTACCTGATTGCTGCCGGACAAAAATCTCACCACATCTCAGTGTACGAAATTGTCGGTGAGCAGGGGCTGCTGCATGAAAAAGGTCGCTATGCGGTCGGACAGGGGCCAATGTGGGTAGTGGTGAACGCACACTAACCGTTGACTTACCCGGCGCTGAATCTATTGCGCCGGGTGTATTAACTCATCTCCTGTAACGCATGTCTCTGGCGTTCGACGATATTGGTCCACAAATTGTCTTTATCGTCAGTCCACAAATTAATCAGTAAGGCAAAAAAGCGTTCTGCCGCTGGAGAAAGTACGGCATCTTTGCGGCGAATAATCCCCAATGTCCGACGAATAACCGGTTCCACCAGCGGAATACCGATGATAGAAGAATAGGGCGCATGGGGCATTGCCAGACCAGGAAGCGCCGAAATCCCCAACCCCGCCTCAACCAGTCCTAATGACGTCGAAAGATGACGCACTTCGTAAAACCAGTCCAGCTTCCAGGGCTTGTCGGCCAGTTTTTGCTCAATCAGCAGTCGGTTGCCGCTGGAGGAGCGTACACCAATCATTTTGTAACCCGCCAGTTCCTGCCATTCCACTAGCTGCTTTTTGGCTAATGGATGGTCACGCCGACAGGCCAGCACGAACGGCTCGTTGACCAGTGGGGTAAAATCAATGGATGAATTTGTGATGTTGTTCATGTTTATGCCAAAGTCAGACTCGTTACATAGCACCGACTCCATGCAATTATTCGTGCCTTGTTCCAGAATCCGCACTTTAATATTGGGATATAGCTCATTAAATTTGCCGATCGCCAACGGTAAAAAATAGAACACCGCGGTTGGAATACACGCTAATGTCACCATACCTCGATGATGAGCATTCATGCCGCGAATATTAAAAAGAGTTTCATCAAATTTATTTATTAATCCCCGAGCCTCTGGTAGCAGCATTTTTCCCGCTTTTGTTAAAGTAACCTTGCGAGTTGTACGCTCAAAGAGCTGGATATGTAAATCCTCTTCCATCTTTTTTATTCTGCGTGTTAATGCAGGTTGCGTAATATTAAGTAATTTAGCGGCGTTGTTAAATGAACTGGACTCTGCCAGCGTGACAAACGCCTTCATACTTGATAATTCATGCTTCATTACTACTCCGAAAAATGGAACCTGTGCTTTTTAGTAATTTACAGTTAAACAGTTTAACTGCAATTTAATTACTTAAATTAATGAAAAAATGTTATTAATCGTTGAGCTAAAGTCATTAGAGATGCTTTGCCCTTAATGTGACCATATCGCAATAAGTTATGTTTTTAAATTGAGGGCATTATTATGAAAAAAATACCCTGCGTGATGATGCGAGGTGGAACCTCGAGGGGGGCGTTCCTGTTAGCGGAACATTTACCCGAAGATCAAACGCAGCGCGATAAAATATTGATGGCAATTATGGGTTCCGGGAATGATCTGGAAATTGACGGTATCGGCGGCGGTAATCCGCTGACCAGTAAAGTCGCCATTATTAGCCGTTCCAGCGATTCGCGTGCTGATGTCGATTATTTGTTTGCACAGGTAATCGTCCATGAGCAGCGTGTCGATACTACGCCTAACTGCGGCAATATGTTGTCTGGCGTTGGGGCATTCGCGATTGAAAATGGTTTGATCACTGCAACGTCACCGGTTACTCGCGTGCGTATCCGCAACGTCAATACTGACACACTCATCGAAGCTGATGTGCAAACGCCAAATGGTGTCGTCGAGTACGAAGGTAGCGCCAGAATTGACGGCGTGCCAGGAACTGCCGCACCGGTCGCGCTCACTTTCCTGAATGCCGCAGGGACGAAAACTGGAAAAGTTTTCCCGACGGATAAACCGATTGATTATTTTGACGATGTTCCGGTGACCTGTATCGATATGGCCATGCCGGTGGTCATTATTCCTGCTGAATATCTTGGAAAAACAGGCTATGAATTGCCTGTGGAATTAGATGCTGATAAAGCATTATTAGCCCGTGTTGAATCTATCCGTCTGCAAGCCGGTAAAGCAATGGGGTTAGGAGATGTCAGTAATATGGTAATTCCTAAACCCGTGCTTATTTCCCCAGCGCAGAAAGGCGGTGCGATTAATGTACGTTATTTTATGCCGCATTCTTGTCATCGCGCGCTGGCGATAACCGGAGCTATTGCCATATCCAGTAGCTGTGCGCTGGAAGGCACGGTCACCCGGCAAATTGTTCCTTCAGTGAGTTACGGCAATATCAATATTGAACACCCCAGTGGTGCGCTTGACGTTCATTTAAGTAATGAAGGTCAGGATGCCACAACGTTACGTGCATCTGTTATTCGGACGACCAGAAAAATATTTTCCGGTGAAGTTTATCTTCCCTGAAAAATTTCTTTGCCGTGATAAGGACAATCAATAAAGGAATTCTGTATTAATAATACAGAAAGTGCAGGATATTAAATGAATAAAAAATCATTATGGAAGCTAATTCTGATATTAGCGATCCCGTGTATTATTGGCTTTATGCCAGCCCCGGCAGGATTAAGTGAACTGGCGTGGGTGCTTTTTGGTATTTATCTGGCAGCAATTGTAGGGCTGGTCATCAAGCCTTTCCCGGAACCTGTCGTGCTGTTAATTGCGGTTGCTGCCTCGATGGTGGTGGTGGGTAACTTATCTGGTGGAGAGTTCAAAACCACCGCCGTACTAAGTGGATACTCTTCCGGTACAACCTGGCTGGTATTCTCTGCGTTCACCTTAAGCGCCGCGTTTGTTACCACCGGCTTAGGTAAACGTATCGCTTATCTGCTGATTGGTAAAATTGGTAGCACTACCCTGGGACTGGGTTACGTTACCGTATTCCTCGATCTGGTACTGGCTCCGGCAACACCGTCTAACACCGCGCGTGCTGGCGGTATCGTATTGCCGATTATCAACAGCGTGGCGGTGGCTCTGGGTTCTGAACCGGAAAAAAGCCCGCGTCGTGTTGGGCATTACCTGATGATGTCCATTTACATGGTCACCAAAACCACCAGCTATATGTTCTTTACCGCAATGGCGGGGAACATCCTGGCGCTGAAAATGATCAACGACATTCTGCACCTGCAAATTAGCTGGGGTGGGTGGGCGCTGGCTGCCGGTTTGCCTGGCATCATTATGCTGCTGGTCACTCCACTGGTGATTTACACCATGTATCCACCAGAAATCAAAAAAGTGGATAACAAAACCATCGCCAAAGCGGGTCTTTCTGAACTGGGGCCGATGAAAATTCGCGAAAAAATGCTGCTCGGTGTATTTGTGCTGGCGCTGCTGGGGTGGATTTTCAGTAAGACTCTTGGGGTTGATGAATCTACCGTGGCTATTGTTGTTATGGCGACCATGCTGCTGCTGGGTATTGTGACCTGGGAAGACGTGGTTAAAAATAAAGGCGGCTGGAATACCTTAATCTGGTATGGCGGTATTATCGGCTTAAGCTCACTATTATCGAAAGTAAAATTCTTTGAATGGTTAGCCGAAGTCTTTAAAAATAATCTGGCATTTGATGGTCACGGTAACGTTGCCTTCTTCGTGATTATTTTCCTTAGCATCATTGTGCGTTATTTCTTCGCTTCCGGTAGTGCCTATATCGTAGCTATGTTACCGGTATTTGCCATGCTGGCGAATGTCTCCGGTGCACCGTTAATGTTAACCGCGTTGGCTCTGCTGTTCTCCAACTCCTACGGCGGCATGGTCACTCACTATGGCGGCGCGGCAGGTCCGGTCATCTTCGGCGTGGGTTACAACGATATTAAATCCTGGTGGTTGGTCGGTGCGGTACTGACGATATTAACTTTCCTGGTACATATCACCCTCGGTGTATGGTGGTGGAATATGCTGATCGGCTGGAACATGCTGTAAATATTCTCAAATATCCCTTCATTATCTTTCTGCGCACTTTACGGTGCGCAGATATCTGGAGTCTCTGATGATCAAGTTGTCTGAAAAAGGCGTGTTTCTCGCCAGTAATAACGAAATAATTGCCGAAGAATATTTCACTGGCGAAATAAAAAAAGAAGAAGCCAAAAAAGGCACGATTTCCTGGTCTATTCTCTCTTCCCATAATACGTCAGGAAATATGGACAAACTTAAAATTAAGTTTGATTCATTGGCCTCACACGATATTACCTTTGTCGGGATTATTCAGACCGCCAAAGCCTCCGGGATGGAGCGTTTTCCGCTGCCGTATGTGCTGACCAATTGCCATAACTCATTGTGTGCAGTGGGTGGCACTATTAATGGCGATGACCATATTTTTGGTTTATCGGCAGCTCAGCGTTATGGCGGTATTTTTGTGCCTCCGCACATTGCGGTAATCCATCAATATATGCGTGAGATGATGGCAGGCGGCGGAAAAATGATCCTCGGGTCAGACAGCCATACCCGCTACGGTGCGTTAGGTACGATGGCGGTTGGTGAAGGCGGCGGCGAGCTGGTTAAGCAACTGCTGAATGACACCTGGGATATCGACTATCCGGGCGTAGTAGCGGTACATCTGACCGGCAAACCAGCCCCCTATGTCGGGCCGCAGGATGTGGCGCTGGCGATTATCGGCGCGGTGTTCAAAAACGGTTATGTCAAAAACAAAGTGATGGAGTTCGTGGGGCCGGGTGTTGCGGCTCTCTCTACCGATTTCCGTAACAGCGTTGACGTGATGACCACTGAAACCACCTGTTTAAGCTCCGTCTGGCAAACTGATGACGAAGTGCATAACTGGCTGGCGCTGCACGGTCGCGGTGAGGATTACAGCCAGCTTAATCCACAGCCAATGGCTTATTACGACGGCTGTATTAGCGTTGATTTAAGCGCTATCAAGCCAATGATTGCGCTGCCATTCCATCCGAGCAACGTCTATGAAATTGACACGCTGAACCAGAATCTGACTGACATTCTGCGTGAGATTGAAATTGAGTCCGAACGCGTAGCGCATGGTAAAGCCAAACTCTCGCTGCTGGATAAAGTGGAAAATGGTCGCCTGAAAGTGCAGCAGGGGATTATTGCGGGTTGCTCTGGCGGTAACTATGAAAACGTCATCGCCGCAGCAAATGCGCTGCGCGGCCAATCTTGTGGCAACGACACTTTCTCGCTGGCGGTTTACCCGTCATCACAGCCGGTGTTTATGGATTTAGCCAAAAAAGGCGTAGTGGCGGATTTGATTGGCGCAGGCGCAATCATCAGAACCGCATTCTGCGGCCCATGTTTTGGCGCGGGTGATACGCCAATCAACAACGGTTTGAGTATTCGCCACACCACGCGTAACTTCCCGAACCGTGAAGGCTCTAAGCCAGCCAATGGCCAAATGTCAGCGGTGGCGTTGATGGACGCTCGTTCTATCGCCGCAACTGCCGCAAACGGTGGGTACTTAACTTCTGCCAGCGAACTCGACTGCTGGGGCAACGTGCCGGAGTACGCCTTCGATGTAACTCCGTATAAAAACCGTGTTTATCAGGGCTTTGTGAAAGGGGCGACTCAGCAACCGCTGATCTACGGGCCGAACATCAAAGACTGGCCAGAATTAGGTGCGCTAACTGACAATATCGTCCTTAAAGTGTGTTCGAAGATCCTCGACGAAGTGACCACTACCGACGAATTGATTCCTTCCGGTGAAACCTCTTCGTATCGTTCAAATCCGATTGGTCTGGCGGAGTTTACTTTGTCACGCCGCGATCCGGGTTATGTCGGCAGAAGTAAAGCCACTGCCGAGCTGGAAAATAAACGTCTGGCGGGGAACATCAGCGAGCTGGCAGAGGTGTTTGCGCGTATTAAGCAGATTGCTGGTCAGGAAAATATTGATCCGCTGCAAACTGAAATTGGCAGCATGGTCTATGCGGTCAAACCAGGCGATGGTTCTGCGCGTGAACAGGCGGCAAGCTGCCAGCGTGTAATTGGCGGTCTGGCGAATATTGCTGAGGAATATGCGACTAAACGTTACCGTTCTAACGTCATCAACTGGGGGATGTTACCGCTGCAAATGGTGGAAGTGCCGAGCTTTGACGTGGGGGATTACATTTATATTCCAGGCATTAAATCGGCGCTGGATAATCCCGGTACGACGTTCAAAGGTTACGTGATCCATGAAGATGTGCCGGTAACAGAAATTACACTCTATATGGAGAACCTGACTGCCGAAGAGCGCGAAATTATCAAGGCGGGGAGTTTGATTAACTTCAATAAAAACCGTCAGATGTAAAAAGCGTCATGTGAATGTAGGCCGCATCCGGCACTTATTGTCGGATGCGATGCTGGTGCATCTTATCCGACCTACAAATCGCATTGAACCGTAGGCCGGATAAGGCGTTTACGCCGCATCCGGCACTTATTGTCGGATGCGATGCTTGCGCATCTTATCCGACCTACGAATCGCATTGAACCTGTAGGGCGGATAAGGCGTTTACGCCGCATCCGGCCAATAAATAGTTAACAGCGCTTACTTCTTCGCCTCTGCAACCACTTTGCTACCCACGCCGCGGTTATTGTATTCCCACATACGGTTGTAGTTTGTGTCATTCAGATTGCGCTGCACTTCGTCATCATCATCAACGCTGCCGGTGTTACCCGCAAACGGACGATTAGAGATCACCGCATCGGCCCACGGTTTGACAGTGTTGAAGCCTTCGTTGATCACACTGTCACGGATTACCACCTGACCGTTGGTATTGGCATCAACATCCAGCGAGCGGCCTAATTGCGCGACACCATCACCAGAAGCATTGAAACGGCTGTTTACCGCGAGGAAACCGTAATAGATGTTAGACAGCGTCGCCGGTGCAAAAACATACGCTTCCTGCTGGGTACGAGAGTTCACCACGCGGAATTCGGTGTTATCGAACACCACTGCGCCACGACCGGAAACGATATCCACATCCCCTTCAATGTAGCTATTTGTCACCAGTGTACGCGGCTGGCGATTGGTTTCCAGACGGTTCTGCACACCGCTGTTGGTGACAAAGAAGGTATTCTGACGACCGAGAATATTGACGTTATTGATCTGCACTTTATCGCCATCGGTACGCAGCGCCACTGCCGGATGATTACCCGCATCTACGCTATCGCCCAGGGTGTTTTCGATGGTCAGATTTTGCAGTTGCAGACCATTGTTTTGCGACCAGAAGACCGCAGAACACAGTACACCGATACTGTCGCTGCGTTTGCTCTGGCAGCTATCGTACATATACCACGCTGGTTTACCTGGCATATATTTGCCGCGTGGGTTGACGTCGTGACGCCAGTCGGCAGGACTCATTCCACCATCAAGGGAAAGCCCAATTTTGACATCAATCGGTTTTTCACCCGTACCGTACAAAGTGATTCCACCCGGAGCTGCAGGAACGTAAACCGTGCCTTCATACTCACCTGGCAGCACGGCAATATACTGGCGCTTATTGGTGCGCTTGATAATTGCCGCATCCACCGCAGCCTGAATGGTCGTGTGCGTCACACCTTGTGTACCCGCCGGTCCAACAACAAAGTCAGGTTGCGCGGGCAGGGTAATCGGTGAAGGGTTCCACGCTGCAGCACCTGGCGTCAGTGAGGAGAAATAGTGCTGCGCATCGAAATTCTGCGCTTCTTTTGCCGACAGAATCGGGCGAGAAGACGTACCAGGCGCGGTTTGATCAGAAGGACGTTGATCGGGCGGTGTTGAGCTACAGGCGGTCAGCGTCACGCCAAAAGCCAGTGCCAGCGCCAGACGGGAAACTGAAAATGTGTTCACAGGTTGCTCCGGGCTTTGAAATGGAAAAATGAATCCGTTGAAGCCTGCTTTTTTATACTAACTTTAGCGAAACGGGAAGGTAAAAAGACAAAAAGTTGTTTTTAATACCTTTAAGTGATGCCAGATGGTATCGCGCCATCTGGCAGAGTATTTAACTGAACATCGCGGTAATCGAGGCACTTGCCAGAGAGTGGAAATGGACGTTAAAGCCGACCATCGCGCCGCTGGCACCTTCATCGACATCAATACGTTCTACATCCAGTGCGTGAACGGTAAAAATGTAGCGATGGGTTTCGCCTTTCGGTGGCGCAGCGCCATCGTATCCGGTTTTACCAAAATCGGTACGCGTCTGCAAAACACCGTCTGGTATAGCCACCAGATCAGAGCCAAACCCTTGCGGCAATACGCGGGTATCGGCAGGCAAGTTAACAACTACCCAGTGCCACCAGCCAGAACCCGTTGGCGCATCCGGATCGTAACAGGTGACAACAAAACTTTTGGTTCCCGCAGGAACGTCGTCCCACGCCAGGTGCGGCGAAATATTATCGCCATCGTAGCCCATGCCATTAAAGACATGACGATGCGGTAACTTATCGCCATCGCGCAGATCATTACTGATGAGTTTCATGAACCCTCCTTTCTTGTTTGCAGAAAGTGTAGCCAGAAACACTCACGCTGACTTCTCGTTATTGGCAAAAAAATGTTTCATCCTGCACCGCTCGGTTAACGGCTGCCGTCAGGCGCTGTAACTGTTCCGGGCGAATAATATAGGGTGGCATCAGGTAGATAAGTTTGCCAAATGGCCGGATCCATACCCCCTGTTCGACGAAGAATTTTTGCAGAGCCGCCATATTTACCGGGCGTGTGGTTTCGACCACACCAATTGCCCCCAGCAAGCGGACATCGGCAACCATTTCGGCGTCACGGGCGGGTGTGAGTTGCTCGCGTAGTTGTGCTTCAATAGCCGCTACCTGCTGCTGCCAGTCGCCAGATTCGATAATCGTCAGGCTGGCGTTTGCTGCTGCGCAGGCCAGCGGATTACCCATAAAAGTTGGCCCATGCATAAAGCAGCCAGCTTCGCCGTTACTGATGGTTTCCGCAACCAGGCGCGTAGTGAGTGTGGCGGAAAGCGTCATTGTACCGCCCGTTAAGGCTTTGCCGAGACATAAAATATCCGGTGCGATACCCGCATGTTCGCAGGCAAAAAGTTTGCCGGTACGGCCAAAACCGGTGGCAATCTCGTCAGCAATCAGCAAGATACCTTCGCGATCGCACATTTTGCGGATTCGTTTTAACCACTCCGGATGGTACATACGCATCCCGCCTGCGCCCTGAACAATAGGTTCAATGATTACGGCAGCGATTTCATGACGATGCGCCGCCATTAGCCGCGCGAAGCCCACCATATCGCGCTCATCCCATTCGCCGTCCATACGGCTTTGCGGGGCGGGAGCAAACAAGTTTTCCGGCAGGTAGCCTTTCCACAGGCTGTGCATTGAGTTGTCCGGATCGCACACCGACATCGCGCCAAAAGTATCGCCATGATAACCATTGCGGAAGGTCAGAAAACGCTGGCGCGTTTCGCCTTTGGCCTGCCAGTACTGCAACGCCATCTTCATCGCCACTTCTACCGCCACGGAACCGGAGTCCGCGAGAAAAACGCACTCCAGCGATTCCGGCGTCATTGCCACCAGTTTGCGGCACAGCTCAATGGCTGGCGCATGGGTAATACCGCCAAACATCACGTGTGACATGGCATCAATTTGCGATTTCATCGCGGCATTGAGCTGTGGGTGATTGTAGCCGTGGATCGCCGCCCACCAGGAAGACATACCGTCAACCAGGCGTCTGGCGTCAGACAAAATCAGTTCGCAACCTTCTGCGCTCGCCACTGGATAAACCGGTAGTGGGGAGGTCATGGATGTGTACGGGTGCCAGATATGGCGTTGGTCAAAGGCAAGATCATCCGTTGTCATAATCGACTTGTAAACCAAATTGAAAAGTTTTAGGTTTACAAGTCTACACCGAATTAACAACAAAAAACACGTTTTGGAGAAGCCCCATGGCTCACCGCCCACGCTGGACATTGTCGCAAGTCACAGAATTATTTGAAAAACCATTACTGGATCTGCTGTTCGAAGCGCAGCAGGTTCACCGTCAGCATTTCGATCCTCGCCAGGTACAGGTCAGCACTTTGCTGTCGATTAAAACCGGCGCTTGTCCGGAAGATTGCAAATACTGCCCGCAAAGCTCTCGCTATAAAACCGGTCTGGAAGCTGAGCGGTTGATGGAAGTCGAACAGGTACTGGAATCAGCGCGCAAAGCGAAAGCGGCTGGCTCGACGCGCTTCTGCATGGGCGCGGCGTGGAAAAATCCGCACGAGCGCGATATGCCGTACCTGGAACAAATGGTACAGGGGGTAAAAGCGATGGGCCTGGAAGCGTGTATGACGCTGGGCACGTTGAGCGAATCCCAGGCGCAGCGCCTCGCGAATGCCGGGCTGGATTACTACAACCACAACCTTGATACCTCGCCGGAGTTTTACGGCAACATCATCACTACACGCACTTATCAGGAGCGTCTTGATACGCTGGAAAAAGTGCGCGAAGCCGGGATCAAAGTCTGTTCTGGCGGCATTGTTGGTTTAGGTGAAACGGTGAAAGATCGCGCCGGATTATTGCTACAACTGGCGAATCTGCCGGCGCCACCGGAAAGTGTGCCGATCAACATGCTGGTGAAGGTGAAAGGCACGCCGCTGGCAGATAACGATGATGTCGATGCCTTTGATTTTATTCGTACCATTGCAGTGGCGCGGATCATGATGCCGACCTCATATGTGCGTCTTTCTGCCGGACGCGAGCAGATGAATGAACAGACTCAGGCGATGTGCTTTATGGCTGGGGCTAACTCGATTTTCTACGGCTGCAAATTGCTGACCACGCCGAATCCGGAAGAAGATAAAGACCTGCAACTGTTCCGCAAACTGGGGCTGAATCCGCAACAAACCGCCGTTCTGGCGGGCGATAACGAACAACAGCAGCGTCTGGAGCAGGCGCTGATGACCCCGGACACTGACGAATACTACAACGCGGCAGCCCTATGACCTGGCAGGAGAAAATCGACGCGGCGCTTGATGCGCGGCGCGAAGCTGATGCCCTGCGTCGTCGCTATCCGGTGGCGCAGGGAGCCGGACGCTGGCTGGTGGCAGATGGTCGCCAGTATCTGAACTTTTCCAGTAACGATTACCTCGGTTTAAGCCATCATCCGCACATCATCCGCGCCTGGCAGCAGGGTGTGGAACAATTTGGTGTCGGTAGCGGCGGTTCCGGGCATGTCAGCGGTTATAGCGTGGTGCATCAGGCGCTGGAAGAAGAACTGGCGGAGTGGCTGGGCTATTCGCGGGCGCTACTGTTTATCTCCGGTTTCGCTGCCAATCAGGCGGTCATTGCCGCGATGATGGCGAAAGAGGATCGCATCGTTGCCGACCGTCTTAGTCATGCTTCGTTGCTGGAGGCTGCCAGTTTAAGTCCGGCGCAGCTTCGCCGTTTTAGCCATAACGATGTCACTCATCTGACGCGTCTGCTTACAGCCTCCTGTCCGGGGCAGCAACTGGTGGTGACAGAAGGCGTGTTTAGCATGGACGGTGATAGCGCGCCGTTGGCAGAAATCCAGCAAGTAGCGCAACAGCACAACGCCTGGTTAATGGTCGACGATGCCCACGGGACGGGCGTTATCGGTGAGCAGGGGCGCGGCAGTTGCTGGCAGCAAAAGATGAAACCAGAATTGTTGGTGGTGACTTTTGGCAAAGGATTTGGCGTCAGTGGGGCGGCGGTACTTTGCTCCGATAGCGTAGCAGATTATCTGTTGCAGTTTGCCCGCCATCTTATCTACAGCACCAGTATGCCGCCCGCTCAGGCGCAGGCATTACGTGCATCGCTAGCGGTGATTCGTAGCGAAGAGGGTGACGCACGGCGGGAAAAACTGGCGGATCTGATTGCACGTTTTCGTAGTGGAGTACAGGGTTCGCCATTTACTCTCGCGGACTCATGCAGTGCCATCCAGCCATTAATCGTTGGTGATAACGCTCGCGCGCTACGCCTGGCAGAAAACCTGCGTCAGCAAGGTTGCTGGGTGACGGCGATTCGCCCGCCAACCGTACCCGCTGGCACCGCACGGCTGCGCCTGACTTTAACCGCAGGGCATGAAATACCGGATATCGACCGTCTGCTGGAGGTGCTGCATGGCAACGGTTAATAAGCAGGCCATTGCGGCGGCATTTGGTCGGGCAGCCTCACAGTATGAGCAACACGCAGAGTTGCAGCGCCAGAGTGCCGACGCCTTACTGGCAATGCTCCCACAACGCCAGTACGCCCGGGTGCTGGACGCTGGTTGCGGGCCTGGCTGGATGAGCCGCCGCTGGCGTGAACGTAGCGCACAGGTGACGGCACTGGATCTCTCTCCGCTTATGCTTGTACAGGCACGTCAGCAGGATGCCGCACATCATTACCTGACGGGGGATATCGAATCCTTACCGCTGGTGAACACGACGTTTGATCTCGCGTGGAGCAACCTTGCCGTGCAATGGTGCGCTGAATTATCTACGGCATTACGCGAGCTTTATCGGGTAGTGTGTCCTGGCGGAATTGTGGCGTTTACCACCCTGGCACAAGGCTCATTACCAGAGCTACATCAGGCATGGCAGGCTGTAGACGCACGCCCCCACGCTAATCACTTTTTACCGCCAGCAGAAATTGAACGGGCGTTGAAAGGTTTTCGTCATCAATACAATATTCAACCCATTACGCTGTGGTTTGATGACGCACTCAGCGCCATGCGTTCACTGAAAGGTATTGGTGCAACGCATCTTCACGAAGGGCGCGACCAGCGAGTATTAACACGTTCACAGTTACAGCGATTGCAACTGGCCTGGCCGCAACAACAGGGGCGATACCCTCTGACTTATCATCTTTTTTTGGGAGTGATTACTCGTGAGTAAACGCTTTTTTGTTACCGGGACGGACACCGAAGTGGGGAAAACTGTTGCCAGTTGTGCGCTTTTACAGGCCGCTAAGGCTGCAGGCTACCGGACAGCAGGTTATAAACCGGTGGCCTCCGGCAGCGAAATGACTGCAGAAGGTTTACGTAACAGCGACGCGCTGGCGTTACAGCGCAACAGCAGCTTGCACCTGGATTACGCCACGGTAAATCCTTACACCTTCGCTGAACCTACTTCGCCACATATCATCAGCGCGGAAGAGGGGAGACCGATTGAGCCGAAGGTAATGAGCGCCGGATTACGCGCGCTGGAGCAACAGGCTGACTGGGTGTTAGTGGAAGGCGCTGGTGGCTGGTTTACGCCGCTTTCTGCTACTTTTACTTTTGCCGATTGGGTGAAGAGCGAACAATTGCCGGTGATTCTGGTCGTTGGGATAAAACTGGGCTGCATTAATCACGCGATGCTGACAGCACAGGCAGTACAGCAGGCTGGGCTCACTCTCGCAGGCTGGGTGGCAAACGATGTCACGCCGCCAGGCAAACGGCATGGCGAATATATGGCCACTCTCACACGAATGATTCCTGCACCGCTGCTGGGGGAAATTCCCTGGCTTGAGGAAAATCCAGAAAGTGCGTTAACCGGAAGATATATCACTCTCACTTCACTGAAGTAGCAAAAAATTGGTTGAATTGCGAGCGAGCTGGCGTTTTCAGTCGTCCGTAATTTAACCAATCAAAGGCTAAAAAAATCGCGAAAAAATTTTTACCCCTGCATTATACGATTAGTATGGGAATTGCCCAGGCGGCTGGACATAGGGGCTGCAGGCAGTTATCCACTATTCCTGTGGATAACCATGTGCATTAGAGTTAGAAAACGTAATGTAAGCGAGAGAATACGCGGCCTGCACGCAAATTGGCGCTAAAGACGGCTTAAAGAAATATATGTTATTTTTTAATTGGTTAGATAAATGCAATGGCTGTCAGGAAAGTGTCATCTCCTGCAATAAATCCGTCATCAGCCATCTTGACAAATGTTAAAAAAGCCATTGCTCTGGGGATAACCCTGCAACACTGGCGTTTTATCTCGTCACTGCGTCAATTTTGCCTACGGTTGACACCTTAGTTTACGGCGTAACAGAGATATTGTGGTGTGAGCCTGTTTTTTTATCCAGTGTTATTTGTTGGCATTATTAATCATGACGAGTAAAATTACACACCTGCCCGCCCACTCCTTCAGGTAGCGACTCATGAGTAAACCATTCAAACTGAATTCCGCGTTCAAACCTTCTGGCGATCAGCCGGAGGCGATTCGCCGCCTCAAAGAGGGGCTGGAGGATGGCCTCGCGCACCAGACTCTGCTCGGTGTGACGGGGTCGGGGAAAACCTTCACCATTGCTAATGTCATTGCTGATCTGCAACGCCCAACGATGGTGCTGGCACCCAACAAAACGCTGGCAGCGCAACTTTATGGTGAGATGAAAGAATTCTTCCCGGAAAACGCGGTGGAATACTTCGTCTCCTACTACGACTACTATCAGCCGGAAGCCTACGTACCAAGCTCTGATACGTTTATTGAGAAAGATGCCTCGGTAAACGAACATATTGAACAGATGCGTCTTTCAGCAACCAAAGCGTTGCTGGAGCGGCGGGATGTTATTGTCGTTGCGTCAGTTTCCGCTATTTATGGTCTGGGTGATCCTGATTTATATCTCAAAATGATGCTGCACCTCACGGTCGGCATGATTATCGACCAACGTGCGATCCTGCGTCGCCTGGCGGAGTTGCAATATACCCGCAATGACCAGGCATTCCAGCGCGGGACCTTCCGCGTGCGTGGTGAAGTGATCGACATTTTCCCGGCGGAGTCCGACGACATTGCGCTACGCGTGGAGCTGTTTGATGAAGAAGTTGAACGATTGTCGTTGTTTGATCCATTAACCGGGCAAATCGTTTCAACAGTCCCACGTTTTACCATCTACCCGAAAACGCACTATGTTACGCCGCGTGAACGCATTGTGCAGGCGATGGAAGAGATCAAAACAGAACTGGCGGACCGACGCAAAGTGCTGCTGGAAAACAATAAACTTTTGGAAGAGCAGCGTCTGACTCAACGAACCCAGTTTGATCTGGAGATGATGAATGAGCTGGGCTACTGTTCGGGGATTGAAAACTATTCGCGCTTTCTCTCCGGGCGTGGACCTGGTGAACCACCGCCGACGTTATTTGATTACCTGCCTGCCGATGGTCTGCTGGTGGTCGATGAATCTCACGTCACCATTCCACAAATTGGCGGAATGTATCGCGGTGACAGGGCGCGTAAAGAGACTCTGGTGGAGTATGGTTTCCGATTGCCATCGGCGCTGGATAACCGTCCGCTGAAATTTGAGGAGTTTGAAGCGCTGGCTCCGCAAACGATTTATGTTTCTGCGACGCCAGGTAACTACGAACTGGAGAAATCCGGTGGTGACGTGGTGGATCAGGTGGTGCGCCCGACTGGCTTGCTCGATCCGATTATCGAAGTGCGTCCGGTAGCGACCCAGGTCGATGATCTTCTTTCGGAGATTCGCCTGCGTGCGGCAATTAACGAACGCGTTCTGGTGACGACGTTGACCAAGCGAATGGCGGAAGATCTAACGGAATATCTGGAAGAACACGGTGAGCGCGTGCGTTATCTTCACTCCGACATTGATACCGTTGAGCGTATGGAGATTATCCGCGACTTGCGTCTGGGCGAGTTCGACGTACTGGTGGGGATCAACTTACTGCGTGAAGGTCTGGATATGCCGGAGGTCTCATTGGTGGCGATCCTCGATGCTGACAAAGAAGGGTTCCTGCGTTCAGAACGTTCGCTGATCCAGACCATTGGCCGTGCGGCGCGTAACATCAACGGCAAAGCGATTCTCTACGGTGATAAGATAACCCCGTCGATGGCGAAAGCGATTGGCGAAACGGAACGTCGTCGTGAGAAACAACAGCGGTACAACGAAGAGCATGGTATTACGCCACAAGGTCTTAATAAAAAAGTGGTCGATATCCTGGCGCTGGGGCAGAACATTGCCAAAACCAAAGCGAAGGGCAGAGGGAAATCGCGCCCGATTGTTGAGCCGGATAATGTGCCGATGGATATGTCGCCAAAAGCGTTGCAGCAGAAAATCCATGAGCTGGAAGGGCAGATGATGAAACATGCGCAAAACCTCGAATTCGAAGAGGCGGCGCAAATCCGTGACCAGTTGCATCAGTTGCGTGAGCTGTTTATTGCCGCGTCGTGACGAGATGAAGACGCAGGAATGTTCTTCTGGTTTGAGGCTAATGAGAACGCAAAATTGCCTGATGCGCTACGCTTATCAGGCCTACATGATCTCTGCAATATATTGAATTTGCGCGGCTTGTAGGCCGCATCCGGCATGGATAACGTGCACTTTGTCAGCAATATGAATCCGGAATTCTCTTCCGGCTTCCCGTTAACCCAATGCCTGTAACGCCTTTTCCAGTGCGTTATGTAACAACTGGCGGTCATGACGATAGGGGATATCGCTGGCCTCCAGTACGTCCTGAATCACTATTCTGTCGCTGACCGCAGAAACATCTACTTTCGGCCCAACGACTACGGCATCAATCACTTTCTTCCCGACATACTGTTCCATAATCGCCAGCTTATTTTCCAGCTTCAGATTCGCCGCAGGCAGGCTCAATTCACGCCCCAGATTGCCGATATAAACCATCGGCGCTGGCGTGCGGCGTAATGCCTGTGCCATTTCCTTAAGCAGCAGAATTGGCATCAGGCTGGTATAAAAACTGCCAGGTCCGATAAGGATCAGATCTGCGTCATTGATAGCATGAACCGCTTCACGCGTTGCGGGCACATTCGGGGTTAAGAGCAATTCCTGAATTGGCGTAGTTAACTGGTCGATATTGACCTCGCCATAAACTTCATGCCCCTGATCGTCAATGGCCATCAGATCAACGGGATGCTCTGACATCGGAATTAATTGCGCGTCCACTTTCAACAGATTACGAATTAAATTGATGGCTTCCAGAGGCCGCACGCTAAGGTGATCCAGCGCCTTTAACATCAAGTTTCCGAGATTATGCCCGGAAAGCTCGCCATTGCCGCCAAAACGGTATTCAAACATCGCGGAGGCGACGCTCGGTTCCGTTATCAGTTGGTTGAGGCAGTTGCGCATGTCGCCCCAGGCAATGCCGCCTTCTGAGCGGCGAATACGGCCTGTTGAACCGCCATTATCGGTGGTGGTGACAATGCCCGTTAAACGAGAGCCTAAAGATGAAAGTGATGAAAGAACGCGTCCTAATCCATGCCCTCCGCCGAGTGCAACAACACGATCAAGGTCAGCCAGCGTACGATTGCGCATATAGATTCCTGAAGTCAGATTATCCGCGCTACAGTAGCGCAACTGACAGGGAAACGGCAATTAACCTGCCAATATTGAGGATACAAATATTTTCTTCTACCTCTAAAGGACGAGGTTCGCTGTGCATCCCTGATGATGTATATCAAAGTAAAACCGTCATATTCCCTTATTCTGTAGCGAAATAGCACGATCATGACGCTATATATATGATTACATAGCGGAAAGTGTGAATGGTAAAAATCTCATTTACACGCTAGTATCGACATAACCACTAAACACTCTAGCCTCTGCACCTGGGTCAACTGATATGGTGCTTTGGCCGTGACAATGCTCATAAAGATTGCCACCAGGGCGAAGGAAGAAATGACTTCGCCTCCCGTATCTGGAAAGGTGTACATGGCTTCACAACTGACTGATGCATTTGCGCGTAAGTTTTATTACTTGCGCCTGTCGATTACCGATGTGTGTAACTTTCGTTGCACCTACTGCCTGCCGGATGGCTATAAGCCGAGCGGCGTCACCAATAAAGGCTTTCTGACCGTCGATGAAATTCGCCGGGTTACTCGCGCCTTCGCCAGTTTGGGCACCGAAAAAGTACGTCTGACAGGCGGTGAACCGTCTTTACGCCGCGACTTTACCGATATCATCGCTGCCGTGCGGGAAAACGACGCTATTCGTCAGATTGCGGTTACCACCAATGGTTACCGCCTGGAACGCGACGTGGCGAACTGGCGCGATGCCGGACTGACGGGGATTAACGTCAGTGTCGATAGCCTCGACGCTCGCCAGTTTTATGCTATTACCGGTCAGGATAAATTCAACCAGGTGATGGCGGGGATTGATGCCGCATTTGAAGCCGGGTTTGAGAAGGTCAAAGTCAATACCGTGCTGATGCGCGATGTCAATCATCACCAGCTCGACACCTTTCTGAACTGGATCCAGCATCGCCCCATCCAGTTACGTTTCATCGAACTGATGGAAACGGGCGAGGGTAGCGAACTTTTCCGTAAGCACCATATCTCTGGTCAGATTCTGCGTGACGAACTGCTGCGTCGCGGCTGGATCCATCAACTTCGTCAACGCAGCGACGGCCCCGCGCAAGTCTTTTGTCATCCGGATTACGCCGGAGAAATCGGCCTTATCATGCCGTATGAAAAAGATTTCTGCGCCACCTGCAACCGTCTGCGCGTCTCCTCCATTGGTAAACTCCATCTCTGCCTGTTTGGTGAAGGCGGCGTTAACCTGCGCGATCTGCTGGAAGATGATGCCCAGCAACAGGCGCTGGAAGCACGTATTTCAGCGGCGCTGCGGGAGAAAAAACAGACCCATTTCCTGCATCAAAATAACACCGGTATTACGCAAAACTTATCGTACATTGGCGGCTAAAACGTCAAAAGGAGAGATCAGATGAGTCAGGTAAGCACTGAATTTATCCCGACCCGTATTGCTATTCTTACGGTTTCTAATCGTCGCGGTGAAGAAGACGATACCTCCGGTCATTATCTGCGCGATTCGGCGCAGGAAGCGGGCCATCACATTGTCGATAAAGCGATTGTTAAAGAAAACCGCTACGCCATCCGCGCGCAGGTATCTGCGTGGATCGCCAGCGACGATGTGCAAGTGGTGCTGATTACTGGCGGCACCGGACTGACGGAAGGCGATCAGGCACCAGAAGCGTTGCTGCCGCTGTTCGATCGTGAAGTCGAAGGCTTCGGTGAAGTATTCCGTATGTTGTCATTCGAAGAGATTGGCACCGCAACGTTGCAATCTCGTGCGGTAGCGGGCGTTGCTAACAAGACACTGATTTTCGCTATGCCGGGTTCGACCAAAGCGTGCCGCACCGCATGGGAAAATATCATCGCGCCGCAACTGGATGCCCGTACACGTCCATGCAATTTCCATCCACATTTGAAGAAATAAGTATGTCGCAACTGACTCATATCAACGCCGCTGGCGAAGCGCACATGGTGGATGTCTCCGCCAAAGCGGAAACTGTACGTGAAGCACGGGCGGAAGCCTTTGTCACCATGCGCAGCGAGACGCTGGCGATGATCATCGATGGTCGTCACCACAAAGGCGACGTATTTGCCACCGCGCGGATTGCCGGTATTCAGGCGGCAAAACGTACATGGGATCTGATCCCACTGTGTCACCCGCTAATGCTCAGTAAAGTTGAAGTCAATTTGCAGGCAGAGCCGGAACACAATCGGGTACGTATAGAAACCTTATGCCGCCTGACCGGGAAAACCGGCGTCGAAATGGAAGCGTTAACCGCGGCCTCGGTGGCGGCGCTGACCATTTACGATATGTGTAAAGCCGTGCAAAAAGATATGGTGATTGGTCCGGTACGCCTGCTGGCGAAGAGCGGCGGCAAGTCGGGTGACTTTAAGGTGGAAGCGGATGATTAAAGTTCTTTTTTTCGCCCAGGTGCGCGAGCTGGTGGGGACCGATGCAACCGACGTTGCCGCGGATTTTCCAACCGTTGAAGCGTTACGCCAGCACCTGGCAGCGCAGAGCGATCGTTGGGCGCTGGCGCTGGAAGATGGCAAATTACTGGCTGCCGTCAACCAGACGCTGGTGAGTTTCGACCATCCGCTAACTGACGGCGACGAAGTGGCTTTCTTCCCGCCGGTAACCGGAGGCTAAGATGGCTGAAACCAAAATTGTTGTCGGACCGCAGCCGTTCAGCGTAGGGGAAGAGTATCCGTGGCTGGCTGAGCGTGATGAAGACGGTGCGGTGGTCACCTTTACCGGTAAGGTGCGTAACCATAACCTGGGTGACAGCGTAAAAGCATTAACCCTCGAACACTATCCGGGAATGACTGAAAAAGCACTGGCGGAAATCGTTGATGAAGCGCGTAACCGCTGGCCGCTGGGGCGAGTCACGGTGATTCATCGTATTGGCGAATTATGGCCGGGTGATGAAATCGTTTTTGTCGGCGTTACCAGTGCGCATCGCAGTAGTGCGTTTGAGGCCGGGCAGTTTATTATGGATTATCTCAAAACCCGCGCACCGTTCTGGAAGCGCGAAGCTACGCCGGAAGGTGACCGCTGGGTCGAAGCGCGGGAGAGCGATCAGCAGGCAGCAAAACGCTGGTAGTTTTTTGTTGGCCGGATAAGGCATAGAGCTGCATCCGGCAATTTCACCGTACCGGACATACGTTTACGCTGCGGCGATGCACACCCTCATCATTTGCAGTATCCTTTAGATATTCCTTATATCTTCAGGAGATCTTCATGGACAGATTCCCACGTTCTGATTCAATCGTACAAGCCAGGACTGGCCTGCAAACCTATATGGCACAGGTCTATGGCTGGATGACCGTTGGCCTGTTGTTGACCGCGTTTGTTGCCTGGTATGCTGCTAACTCCGCCGCCGTGATGGAGCTGCTTTTCACCAACCGCATCTTTTTAATTGGTCTGGTAATAGCGCAATTAGCTCTGGTAATTGTGTTATCAGCGATGATTCAAAAGCTCAGCGCGGGTGTGACAACCATGCTCTTTATGCTTTATTCGGCGCTGACAGGTCTGACGCTTTCCAGCATTTTCATTGTCTACACCGCCGCCTCTATCGCCAGTACTTTCGTTGTTACCGCCGGAATGTTCGGTGCGATGAGTCTGTACGGCTACACCACGAAGCGCGATTTAAGCGGCTTCGGCAATATGCTGTTTATGGCGTTAATCGGCATTGTCATCGCCTCGTTGGTGAACTTCTGGCTGAAAAGCGAGGCGTTGATGTGGGTGGTGACCTATATCGGAGTGATTGTCTTTGTCGGCCTGACCGCCTATGACACCCAGAAACTGAAAAATATGGGTGAGCAGATTGATACCCGCGACACGTCGAACCTGCGCAAATATTCAATTCTTGGTGCATTAACGTTGTATCTCGACTTCATCAACCTGTTCCTGATGTTGCTGCGGATTTTTGGCAACCGCCGTTAATTCCGTTTCCCCTCCAAATCCCGGCCTGGCGTCGGGATTTTTTCTAATTAAAACGACAACGAATAAAAGCCTGTTATAAAATGCGCCCATGACATGGGGGCGCATCCATAAATATAATTTTTTGTATATATAGCTTAAGTAAAGATATCAATAAGATAAATGCTGCCATTGCAGGTGTAATGTATCTTTTTTTAATCTCTTTGGTGGTGATTGTCGTTGCCGCTTTTATAGGTGCGTTAACTCTCTATTATTATTTTATCGGCTTCTTCGGGATTCTTGCAGCAATAGCTATAACACTTGTTTGGCAAAGGCATACGCGGTTTTTTCATTAGTCATAGAAAAATAGGTAAATTTCTTTCTTGGGTAAAATTGTGAGGAAACGCAATGAGCCCGATGCGCTACGCTTAGCAGGCACAGACTGGAATTGTAATCTATTAATTTAGCCCGGTTTTGTAGGGCGGATAAGGCGTTCACGCCGCATCCGCCATGAACAAATAGCACGTTGCTAACAATCTGCACAAACCAAAAGAACTTAATCGAACTTCACATCGCCGCTTCATTTTTCGCCCGTAGCTTCTTCGCCTGACTTTCCAGCAACAGGTAACAGATCAGCGCCAGCAGCAGCGGGATAAAGTAATACAGCACACGGTAAGCGAGTAGGGCGGCGATAATTGTGCCTTTGGATGTATTCTCTCCTGCCAGTAGCGCGATAAACACCGCTTCCAGCACGCCAATCCCCGCCGGAATATGCACGATGACACCAGCAATACTACTAACCAGTAACACGCCTAAGACAAAGAAATAATTCACGCTTTGGTCAAGTAACAGCCAGATAATTGCCCCCATCACCATCCAGTTAACGCTGGAAATCAGCATCTGAGCGAGGGCGAATTTCCATGAAGGCAGCACCAGCTTTTGCCCTTTGATGGTCATATGGCGGTGCTTCGCGAAAGCGCAAAACCATAAATAAACCGCGATAATCATCAGTAAGCCAATGCCGAGAATACGCAGCGTGGTTTGATCGACATACCAGTGATCCGGTAACGCCACCACGCCTGCGGTAAAAATAATCCCGGCTAATAAAATATAGCCCAGCCAGTTGGTGGTAATACTCAGCGAGAAAATGCGTGTGATGGTGCCGCCCGGTAATCCCAGACGCGAATAAAGGCGATAACGCATCCCAATCCCGCCGACCCAGGTACTGAGCGTCAGGTTGAAGGCATAGCAGATAAATGACACCAGCATCACCTGGCGCTTCGCCAGTTTGTGACCGCAGTAGAAACGGGCGAGCAGGTCATAGCAGCCGTAAATCAGATAACTGACGACCACCAGCCCGACCGCACTCAATAGCACAACGCGGTTATAGTCGCGGATGACCTTCCAGACCTCTTCCCAGTCCACTTTTTTGGCGTAGACCACCAGCAACACAATCACCGCGATAAAAAATAGCCAGGTAAGGATCTTCTTTGCTAAGCGCCAGCGAGGATGGGATTTACTCATCAGGGCTTTACCCCCGTATTTTCTGTTTCTACCCGATCCTGCGTTTCCATTGCCGGTTGCGCGGGCGGCTCAACCTGTGCCAGACGCGGCGTATGCGCCGGAAGCCAGCCCACCAGCGCCGGGAAGTGGCGCAAAAAGTGGAATGCCAGCACGCTTTTAGTCAGATTCCACCAGGTGCGTTTTGGCAGCATACTTTCATCTACCTGCCGACAATCGGCGGCGATGATGCCATTAAGATTGTCGCGTAGCGTCTGGTTAAAATTACGATCGTAGATGATGACGTTAGCTTCGAGATTCAGCGACAAACTGAGCGGATCGAGATTACTGGAGCCTACCGTCGCCCAGTGATCATCCATTAACGCCACTTTGCCGTGGAGCGGGCGGCGGCGATACTCAAACACTTGAACGCCGCCTTTAACCAGATAGTTATAGAGCAAACGCGCGCCAACCCTGACAATCGGCATATCCGGTTCACCCTGAATAATCAGTTTGATCCGCACCCCGCGCCGTGCCGCTTTACGTAAGGCGTGTAAAAATCGATAGCCGGGAAAGAAGTAGGCGTTGGCGATAATCACTTCCCGCCGCGCCTGAGTGAGCATTTTCAAATAGTGGCGCTCGATATCGCTGCGATGTTCTTCGTTATCGCGCCAGACCAGCAATACCTGCGCTTCCCCCGGTTGGCGGTTTTCTTCCGCTTTATGGTGACGTCGCCACCAGCGGCGTGCCGCGCTCTGCCCAGGCAAGTTTTCCAGCTCAAACTGCAGAATATCTTCAACAATCGGCCCTTCCAGCCGCACCGCGTAATCCTGTTTGGCCTGTGGGCCGTAGCTGGACATATGCTCGGCGGAGTAATTTATCCCGCCGATAAAGGCGATTCGTGTATCGATGACCACAATTTTGCGATGCATCCGGCGGAACACATTCGTGCGCATACCGAACAGGCGAGGACGAGGATCGTAATAACGAAATACCACGCCAGCCGCGGTCAGTTCGCTGACAAATTCATCGCTGAGATCTGGCGAACCATAGCCATCCAGCAAGACTTCCGCTTTAACCCCACGTTGCGCCGCTGCCAGCAGCGCCGCATGTAGCTGTTTGCCGACGTCATCTTCAAACCAGATAAATGTCTCAAGGATGATGCGTTGCTCTGCTTCGTTAATCGCTTTAAACACAGCAGGGTAATATTGCTCGCCGTTTTCCAGTAACTGAATCTTGTTCCCTTCGCGCCAACCACATTTCATAGATGGATCTCCACACTCAAAGGGGCATGGTCAGAAAGATGTCGCCAGGTCCGCAGCGGCAGCGCTGTGGGCGCACTGGCACTGGCGTTTTTGACGTAAATCCTGTCCAGACGAAGAACGGGAAATTGCACCGGAAATGTTCGCGCCGGGCGTCCGTGGGCGCGGGTAAATATCTCATCCAGCCCAGCCTGTACTTTTAAGGGATGATTGGCTTTTTGCCGCCAGTCGTTGAAATCTCCCGCGACTAATACTGGTTCGCCGTTCGGTAGTTGATTCACCCATTCAGCAAGCATCGCAAGCTGCGCCTGACGGTGCGCCTCCCGCAAGCCGAGGTGCACGCACATCACATGAATCGCTTTCCCCGTGACTGGCGGAACAATGCGGCAATAAAGCACGCCGCGCTTTTCCGCGCCATCGACCGAAACATCGCGATTCTCATAATGTTCAATGGGATAGCGTGACAGCACCGCGTTCCCGTGATGCCCTTCCGGGTATACAGCATTACGTCCGTAGGCAAAATCACTCCACATGGTGTCGGCAAGAAACTCGTAGTGCGAAGTATCGGGCCAGTTCTTCACATGCAGTGGATGGACTTCGTGCGCCCCCATCACTTCCTGCAGGCAGACGATATCGGCGCTGACGGCACGCACGGCGTCGCGAAGTTCCGGCAAAATGAAGCGTCGGTTAAATGCTGTAAAGCCTTTGTGAATATTGATGGTGAGCACCTTGAACGAAAAATGTTGTGTTTGGTCGGGCATAATTTTCCTGTTTTTGCCTCTTATCTCATTGAAATAGTGTAGTCGGCGTCACAAAAAGGTGCGGTCTTACGGAATTTTCCGTAAAGTTCGGTACTCTGAGTAAGTAGAGATAAATTCTTCAGGAGAGAAGCCATGAAGTGGCAACAACGCGTTCGTGTCGCAACTGGCCTAAGTTGCTGGCAGATTATGTTGCATTTACTGGTAGTGGCGCTGCTGGTTATGGGCTGGATGAGTAAGACGCTGGTTCATGTCGGCGTAGGGTTATGCGTGCTGTATTGTGTAACAGTAGTGATGATGCTGGTGTTACAGCGTCATCCTGAGCAACGCTGGCGCGAGGTAGCAGATGTGCTGGAAGAGTTGACCACCACCTGGTATTTTGGCGCGGCGCTGATTGTGCTGTGGCTGTTGTCCCGCGTGCTGGAAAATAACTATTTGCTGGCAATTGCAGGGCTGGCGATCCTTGCCGGCCCGGCGGTAGTGTCGCTACTGGCGAAAGATAAAAAGTTACATCACCTTGCGTCTAAACATCGCGTACGCCGCTGATCCTGTTGTGGCCGTTATCACCAGTAACGGCCACAAACTATTCCACACAATATCCAGACTCGCATCCTTCAAATAGATCTGCTTGGTAATGTCTGTAAAGTGGCGGATAGGGTTAATCCACGTCAGGTTTTGCAGCCATACTGGCATGTTCTCCACCGGCGAAACGTAACCGGAAAGCAGGATTGCAGGCATCATAAAGACAAATACGCCGATAAACGCCTGCTGTTGCGTTGAACAAAGTGATGAAATCAACAGACCGAAGCCCACCAGCGATAAACCGTAAATCACCATCGTAAAGTAGAACAGCACCAGCGAACCGGCGAAGGGGATTTGATACGCCCAGATACCAATCGCCAGCACAATGGTGGCCTGGAACGTGGCGACAATTAACGCAGGGACGGCTTTACCAATAAATATCTGCCAGGTGGTGAGGGGTGAAACCAGCAACTGATCGAGCGTTCCCTGTTCACGTTCGCGGGCAACAGAAAGCGAAGTGACGATCATTACGCCGATAGTGGTGATCATGGCGATCAGTGATGGCACCACGAACCATTTGTAGTCGAGGTTCGGGTTATACCAGTTGCGCACCACCAGCTCGCTGTTGTTTGGCTTCGGCTTTCCTTCCAGCAGCTCCTGCTGATAGTTTTTGACGATTTGTTGCAGGTAGTTAGCGGCGATTTGCGCACTGTTGGAGTTACGTCCGTCGAGAATTAATTGCAACGGCGCGGTCTGGAAGGTATCCAGTTTGCGCGAGAAATCAGGCGGGAAGCGCACCAGCAATAACGCCTTTTGCGTGTCGATGGTCGGGCGGATCTCCTGTGGACTTTTCAGCAGCAACACATGGGTAAAGGCGCTGGCGCGGGCAAAACGTTGGGTCAGTTCTACCGAATGTGCGCCGTTATCTTCGTCGTAAATGGCGATGGTGGCGTTGGTTACTTCCAGCGTGGCGGCGAACGGGAACAGGATCACCTGAATCAGCACGGGTAAAATCAGAATCGCGCGCGTCTGCGGTTCGCGCAGCAGCGACTGCAACTCTTTGCGAATTAACGTCCATAAGCGATGAAACATGCTCTTCTCCCTAATCCAGTCGACGTTTGGTTTTCAGCCACGTCAGACCGATAAACATCACCGCCGAAGCGATCAAAAACAGCACATTCACGACCAGCACTACCGGAATATTCCCGGCGAGAAACAGGCTTTGCAGGGTGCTGACGAAATAACGTGCGGGAATAATGTACGTCACCGCGCGGATCACCGCAGGCATACTGTCGATCTGAAAAATAAAGCCAGAGAGCATAATCGACGGCAAGAACGCGGCGTTCAGTGCGACTTGTGCGGCGTTGAACTGGTTGCGGGTAATCGTTGAAATCAGCAGCCCCATCCCCAGCGTACTGAGTAAAAACAGGCTGGAGATAAAAAACAGAATCAGCAGCGAACCGCGATATGGCACACCGAGAATAAATACCGACACCAGCATACACAGCAGCATTGCCAGCATGCCGAGGACGTAATAGGGGAGCAGCTTACACAGCAGCAGTTCCGTGCGGGTAATCTCCGTAGAGAGCAAAGCCTCCATAGTGCCGCGTTCCCACTCCCGCGCCACCACCAGCGAGGTGAGGATCGCGCCGATCACCGTCATGATAATGGTTACAGCACCGGGAATAATAAAGTGCTGGCTAATCGCCGCCGGGTTAAACCAGTAGCGAGTCTGGACGTCAATAAGCGGCTCAAAAGTCTGCCCGTTGTCTTCCGCTCGCTGCATTTGCCAGATCTGCCAGATCCCTTCGACATAACCCTGCACAAAGTTGGCGGTATTTGGCTCGCTGCCGTCGGTAATCACCTGAATTGGCGCGGTGGCGTTGGCACGCTCCATCTGTTCCGCGAAATCCACCGGAATCACCACCAGACCACGAATTTTCCCCGCCTGCATTTTGGCGATTAATTCCTGGCGATTATCGCTGATAGTGGCGTCGATATAAGGTGAGCCTGTCATGGTGTGGGTGAAATCCAGCGCCGCTTCGCTACGCTGTTCAAGCAATATTCCGACCCTCAGCTTGCTGGAGTCGAGGTTAATGCCGTAGCCAAAAATAAACAGCAGCAACAGCGGGATCACCACCGCAATCAGCCAGCTACTCGGATCGCGAATGATCTGCCGCGTCTCTTTAACGCACAGCGCTCGCACGCGACGCCAGGACAGGATCGGATTACTCATTGCCATGCTCCTTATCCCAGTCGTGGATCAACTGAATAAAGGCTTGCTCCATCGTGGGGTCGGGTTGCTCATCGTTGGCCGATTGCGCTTTCAAATCGTCCGGCGTGCCGCTGGCAATCAGTTTCCCGCGATACACCAGTCCGATGCGGTCGCAATATTCCGCTTCATCCATAAAGTGGGTGGTGACCATCACCGTGACGCCTTTCTCTACCATGCTGTTGATATGTAGCCAAAACTCGCGGCGGGTGAGGGGATCGACGCCGGAAGTGGGTTCATCGAGAAACAGAATATCCGGTTCATGCATCAACGAGCAGGCCAGCGCCAGCCGCTGCTTAAAACCTAATGGCAGTTCATCGGTAGCATGTGAGGCAATGCTTTTCAGGCCGAACGCCTCGCTCATACGGGTGATTTTTTCAGTCTGCGCCCGACCGCGTAAGCCATACACGCCGGAGAAAAAGCGTAAATTCTGTTCGACTGTCAGGTTGCCATACAGCGAAAATTTTTGCGCCATATAGCCGAGATGCTGGCGCGCTTTACCGGAACTCTCTTTCAGATCCATCCCCAGCACCAGCGCCTGACCGGAGGTCGGTACCAGCAAGCCGCACATCATCTTAAAGGTGGTGGATTTCCCCGCACCGTTTGGCCCCAGCAAACCAAAGATTTCACCGCGTTTGACGGCAAAATTGACGTGATCGGTGGCGGCAAAATCGCCAAACTTCTTGGTCAGCTCTTTCGCTTCGATCACCGTCTCGTCCGGTGAGCCTTCTACCGTATGCAATATTGCGCCCAGCGGTGATTCTGAGGTTCCGGCACCGCCCAGCAAATCAATAAACGCATCTTCAAAGCGAGGTGTGGTTTCGTTGATGTTGATTTCCGGCATTCCGTCGGCGCGGCGAATATCGTCTGGTGTGGCCTCTTTTTTGAGGATCAGACGTACTGATTTCCCCTGAATCATCCCGTCGCTGACCTGCGGCAGTTTCAGCGTTCGTTGCAGCAGTTTGCGGTTGCTTTCGTGCGGGCTGGTCATCAGAAAGCTACGTCCGGCCATGGTTTGCGTCAGAGCCTTCGGTTCTCCCTGATACAGCAACTCACCTTCGTTCATCAGCAATACGTCACGGCACTGTTCGGCTTCATCGAGATATGAGGTACTCCAGAGGATCAGCATCCCTTCGCCTGCCAGTTCGTGCACCATCTGCCACAGCTCGCGCCGTGAGATGGGGTCTACGCCGACGCCGGGTTCATCGAGCAGTAACACTTTCGGCTCACCCACCAGGGTACAGGCCAGCCCGAGTTTTTGTTTCATCCCGCCAGAGAGCTTACCCGCCAGGCGTCCGGTAAATGGGCCAAGAGAAGTAAACTCCAGCAGGCGAGCAAACGTCTGTTTTCGCGCTTCACCGGTTACGCTGCGCAAATCCGCGTACAGATTAAGATTCTCCATCACCGTGAGATCTTCATACAGACCGAATTTCTGCGGCATATAGCCGAGCACCGCGTGTAACGCAGCGTCGTTTTTGATCGGATCAAAGCCAATGACCGTAGCACTGCCGTTGTCGGGTTTCAGTAATCCGGCCAGCATCCGCATCAACGTGGTTTTACCCGCGCCATCCGGCCCCACCAGCCCCGTAACATAACCGGCATGAATGGTACAGTTGAGCGGTGCGACGGCGGGCTTGTCCATACCCGGAAAGCGTTTTTCCAGGCCGTTTAGCGTGATAACGGCATCATTCATGTCCTGCCTCGTCACCGAATTGCACCGTTACTGGCATTCCCTGGCGTAACGCATCATCGGCGTCGGTCACCACAATCCGCAGGCGATAGACAAGGTCGGTGCGCAGATCCGGCGTTTCGACGGTTTTCGGGGTAAATTCAGCGGTTGGCGAAACGAAACCAATCTGCCCGTGATACGGCTTGTCCGGGCGACCATCGGTATAGAGCAGCACTTTGCGGCCTGGCTGGGCCTGGTCGAGATTGCGCTCATCGACATAGGCACGCACCCACACCGGACGCGTTAGTGAAACGGTAAACACCGTGCCACCTTCATTGAGCACTGTGCCAGGCTCTACCGCGCGGGTTAACAGCGTGCCATCAGAGGGGGCTACCAACGTTGAGTCCTGTAAATTCAGCTCCGCCTGCGCCAGTTGCGCCTGCGCCTGTTCCAGGCTGGCTTTCGCCTGGGCGATGTCCTGTTCACGGTTACCGGAACGGTACTGACGCAATTTATCCTGTGCTGATTTCAGCGTTGCCTGAGCCTGGTCGCGCGAGGAGCGGGCATTTTCCAGGTCGTTTGCCGAAATAGTGCGGCTTTTCCACAATCCTTGCTGACGAGCATAGAAATTCTGCGCATAGTCGTAAGCGGCCTGCGCCTGTTTTACTGCAGCGGCAGCCTGGGCGATTTCTTCATCGCGATAACCGGCAAGCATCAGATCATATTGTGCCTGCGCCACCGAAACACCTGCTTTCGCCTGCATCAGCGCAATCTCATACGGCTTGTGATCCAGTTCGCCCAGCACCTGACCCGCTTTGATGGCATCACCTTCGTCTACCGCCAGAGATTCAACGCGACCACCGACACGGAAGCTAAGATTAACAGTGCGAATATCCACGTTGCCATACAGCGTCAGGCCGTTATCCTGGCGGCTTTGATACCACCAGTAGCCTCCGGCAACCACGGCGGCAAGTACCACTACCGCCAGTCCAATCACGACAGGTTTTTTCATCACTACAAACTCCTTTGCGATAATCCTTGCAAAATCAGGTCGATATGACAGGTTACCGTCTGGTTAATCAGTTCGGTCTTTTCTTCATCGAACGCGGTCCAGCCGGTACGTAACAGAATCGTTTCTTTGCCGAGACGAAACGCCAGAATCTCGCCAATCAGCGCATGAGTATGGAGGATCATGCGGGTATCGTTGGCGTCACAGCCGGTCCAGGCGGCAATCAGGCGCGTAAGGTGGCTGTGTAGCGGACTAATCACCTGTTCATGCACCAGATGGTAGGCCGCCGTGGGAGAGAGCTGCTCACGGGAGATAAACTTGCTGAGGTTGACGGTATCATCCTGGGTGAGCAGTTGAATCATGTTCCTGCAAGCGCGAAGGATCAGTTCGCGGATAGCGGCGCGATCCGGCTGTGGTTGTGCGAACAAGCGTTCGGCTTCCTCGGCGTGCGGACGGAACTGCTCGCCAATAAAATCGGCAATCCACTGGGCGCAGGCGAGGTATAAATCTTCTTTCGAACCGAAGTAATAGGTGATGGCTGCGATATTCTGCCCGGCCTGGGCGGCGATATCGCGGGTGGTGGCGTTCATTCCATACTCACCAAACTGTGCCAGTGCCGCAGCAATTAGCTGTTTTTTGGCCTGTTCACCTTTGGTTGTCATGGCAGGACTATTCATCGCACAGCCCATTCTTAATCAAATGATTGATTAAGATTATGACTCATTTTTAGCGTTGTCCAGTATGGCTAAGAATTTTAGCAACGCCAGTCACAGGGATAATTTATGCGCTGCGTCACAAAAACTGCTACACTCCGCTCCCTCATGACATTGTGGTTTTTGTCATTTTCCTTTTCAGTATCTCCCTGAAAACTACACCGGTAACGGTCGGGGCGGTTCGGAGTAGTTATGTCTTTCGATTCTTTGGGTTTAAGCCCTGATATCCTGCGCGCCGTTGCCGAGCAAGGTTACCGTGAACCCACCCCTATTCAGCAGCAGGCGATCCCCGCAGTGCTGGAAGGCCGTGATCTGATGGCCAGTGCCCAGACCGGCACGGGTAAAACAGCGGGCTTTACGCTGCCGCTACTGCAACACCTGATTTCCCGTGAGCCGCACGCCAAAGGGCGTCGTCCGGTTCGTGCGTTGATCCTCACCCCGACCCGTGAACTGGCGGCGCAGATTGGCGAAAACGTCCGTGATTACAGCAAATACCTGAACATTCGTTCGCTGGTGGTGTTTGGCGGCGTCAGCATTAACCCGCAGATGATGAAACTGCGCGGCGGTGTTGATGTGCTGGTGGCAACGCCCGGGCGTCTGCTGGACTTGGAACACCAGAATGCGGTGAAACTGGATCAGATAGAAATCCTCGTCCTTGATGAAGCTGACCGTATGCTCGATATGGGCTTTATCCACGATATTCGCCGTGTGTTAACAAAGCTGCCCGCGAAACGCCAGAACCTGCTGTTCTCCGCGACTTTCTCTGACGAGATTAAAGCGCTGGCAGAAAAACTGCTGCATAACCCGCTGGAAATCGAAGTGGCGCGCCGTAATACCGCCTCTGAGCAAGTGACCCAGCACGTTCATTTTGTTGATAAGAAACGCAAACGGGAATTACTGTCGCACATGATTGGTAAAGGTAACTGGCAGCAGGTGCTGGTGTTTACACGTACCAAACATGGTGCCAACCATCTGGCAGAACAGCTAAATAAAGATGGCATCCGCAGTGCGGCGATCCACGGTAATAAATCGCAAGGTGCGCGTACTCGTGCGTTGGCCGATTTTAAATCGGGTGATATTCGTGTGCTGGTGGCGACCGATATCGCCGCGCGTGGCCTGGATATCGAAGAGTTGCCACACGTCGTCAACTATGAGCTGCCAAACGTACCGGAAGATTACGTGCACCGCATCGGGCGTACCGGTCGTGCCGCAGCCACCGGCGAAGCGTTATCGCTGGTGTGTGTTGATGAGCACAAACTGTTGCGCGATATCGAAAAACTGCTGAAAAAAGAGATCCCGCGTATCGCTGTTCCGGGCTATGAGCCGGATCCGTCAATTAAAGCCGAACCGATCCAGAACGGTCGCCAGCAACGCAGCGGCGGCGGTCGTGGGCAGAGCGGTGGTCGTAGTCAACAGCAACCGCGTCGCGCAGAAAGCGGTGCGAAGGCTGGTAACGCGAAGCCTGCAGCAAAACCGTCTCGTCGTCTTGGTGATGCCAAACCGGCAGGCGAGCAACAACGTCGCCGCCGTCCGCGTAAACCTGCCGCAGCTCAGTAATCTTTTATGCCGGGTAATGCCCGGCATCTGAGACTGATGACAAACGCAAAACTGCCTGATGCGCTACGCTTATCAGGCCTACGTGGTTCCTACAATATATTGAATTTTAACAACTTGTAGGCCGGATAAGGCGTTCGCGCCGCATCCGGCATATCACTACAAGCGCTAGTCAGCAATTTGCAAGCGCGGCAAAAAGATTTCTCTGTTTTACCGCCCACAAGCCACCCGATGCGTTACTTCTCCGCAGCCAATTGTTCGCGCAGCTCCATTAAAAGGTAGCCCAGGCGATTCTTGCCCTGACCATTACCGCCATCTCCCCAGTAAGCATCATTTTTCGTATGCTCAACCAGTTTCGCTGACGCGGTTGCCAGCAGGAGCGCGCGCAGTTCTGCGTGTTGTTCGAATTTAGCGCGAAGCGCTTTGCGCATCACCTCTTCTTTTATCGACTCCCAGTTTTTACGCAGGGGCTTAGAACGGTCACGCCCCATACGCGCGGCGATCATGGGTGAGGAAATCCGGCGGATCTCTTCGTGGTATTTTTCATCAAGGAACTTTTGTGCCTGAAAATAGTGTTCTGAGGTGGGCCAGGTTTTGCCGTCAATCTTGATGGCCCAGGCGGCAAAGTTAGAAAAATCCCCGTAGTCGTCACTGGTGCTGTAGAAATTTATGATGGTGTCTTGCATGACGTGTTGAATCCTTTGTTGTCGAACAGGAATTAGACCGTATTATCCTGGCGGTTATTGCGAGCCACTTTCCAGAAACAGAAAAATCATTACCCCTGAAAACTGAAAAATGCCACAATATTGGCTGTTTATACAGTATTTCAGGTTTTCTCATGGCATTAACCGCCGCGCTTAAAGCGCAAATTGCCGCCTGGTATAAGGCGCTTCAGGAACAGATCCCCGACTTTATTCCCCGTGCGCCGCAGCGGCAGATGATTGCGGATGTCGCCAAAACACTGGCCGGAGAAGAAGGGCGGCATCTGGCGATTGAAGCCCCCACCGGCGTTGGGAAAACGCTCTCCTATTTGATCCCCGGCATCGCCATTGCCCGCGAAGAGCAAAAAACGCTGGTGGTGAGTACCGCTAACGTGGCGTTGCAGGATCAGATCTACAGCAAAGATTTGCCGCTGCTGAAAAAGATCATTCCCGATCTAAAATTCACCGCCGCTTTCGGGCGTGGGCGCTACGTTTGCCCGCGTAACCTGACGGCGCTTGCCAGTACCGAACCCACACAACAGGATCTGCTCGCGTTTCTCGACGATGAACTGACACCGAACAATCAGGAAGAACAAAAACGTTGTGCAAAGCTGAAGGGCGATCTCGATACTTATAAATGGGATGGCCTGCGCGATCACACTGATATCGCCATTGATGACGATCTCTGGCGTCGTCTGAGTACCGACAAAGCCAGTTGCCTCAACCGTAACTGTTATTACTACCGCGAATGTCCGTTTTTTGTTGCCCGCCGGGAAATTCAGGAAGCGGAAGTGGTAGTGGCAAACCATGCGCTGGTGATGGCGGCGATGGAAAGCGAAGCGGTATTGCCAGAACCGAAAAATTTGCTGCTGGTGCTGGATGAAGGTCATCACCTGCCGGACGTGGCGCGGGATGCGCTGGAAATGAGCGCGGAAATTACTGCACCCTGGTATCGGCTACAACTGGATCTGTTCACAAAACTGGTCGCCACCTGCATGGAGCAGTTTCGCCCGAAGACCATTCCACCGCTGGCGATCCCTGAACGGTTGAATGCGCATTGTGAAGAGTTGTATGAGCTTATCGCCTCTTTAAACAACATCCTCAATCTCTATATGCCTGCCGGGCAAGAGGCAGAGCACCGTTTTGCGATGGGCGAATTGCCGGATGAAGTACTGGAGATCTGCCAGCGGCTGGCAAAACTGACCGAGATGCTGCGTGGTCTGGCTGAGTTATTCCTCAATGATTTAAGTGAGAAAACCGGTAGCCATGACATTGTGCGTTTGCATCGACTGATTTTGCAGATGAACCGCGCGCTGGGGATGTTTGAGGCGCAGAGCAAACTCTGGCGGCTGGCGTCTCTGGCGCAATCTTCTGGTGCGCCGGTAACCAAATGGGCGACGCGGGAAGAACGCGACGGGCAGCTACATCTCTGGTTTCACTGTGTGGGGATCCGCGTCAGCGATCAACTCGAAAGGCTGCTGTGGCGCAGTATTCCGCACATTATTATCACTTCTGCAACCTTGCGTTCGCTGAACAGTTTTTCGCGTTTGCAGGAGATGAGTGGGTTGAAAGAGAAAGCGGGCGATCGCTTTGTGGCGCTGGATTCCCCCTTCAACCACTGCGAACAGGGCAAAATTGTCATTCCGCAGATGCGTTATGAACCGTCCATTGACAACGAAGAGCAGCATATTGCCGAAATGGCGGCCTTTTTCCGTGAGCAGGTAGAGAGCAAAAAACATCTCGGCATGTTGGTGTTGTTTGCCAGCGGGCGGGCGATGCAGCGATTTCTCGACTATGTGACGGATTTACGTCTGATGTTGCTGGTGCAGGGCGATCAGCCTCGCTACCGCTTAGTTGAACTGCATCGTAAACGCGTTGCTAACGGTGAGCGCAGTGTATTGGTAGGTTTACAGTCTTTTGCCGAAGGCCTTGATCTGAAAGGTGACCTGCTAAGTCAGGTGCATATTCATAAAATCGCCTTTCCCCCCATCGACAGCCCGGTGGTGATCACCGAAGGCGAATGGCTAAAAAGTCTTAATCGTTATCCCTTTGAGGTACAAAGCCTGCCGAGCGCCTCGTTTAACCTGATTCAGCAAGTTGGGCGTCTGATTCGAAGCCACAGTTGCTGGGGTGAAGTGGTGATTTATGATAAACGCTTGTTAACCAAAAACTACGGCAAGCGGTTACTTGATGCCTTACCGGTGTTTCCGATTGAGCAACCAGAAGTCCCTGAAGGTATAGTTAAAAAGAAAGAAAAAGCAAAATCCCCACGCCGTCGGCGGCGTTAATGATGTGAGTCAGGTAAGGAGTCATAAATGGACTATCGCAAAATCATCAAAGAGATCGGGCGCGGCAAAAACCATGCGCGCGATTTAGACCAGGATACGGCGCGCGGCCTGTATGCCCATATGCTCAACGGTGAAGTACCTGACCTTGAGTTGGGCGGCGTATTGATGGCGCTGCGTATCAAAGGGGAAGGGGAAGCAGAGATGCTCGGCTTTTACGAAGCCATGCAAAATCACACCATCAAGTTGACGCCCCCTGTTGGCAAGCCGATTCCTGTTGTTATTCCCAGTTACAACGGTGCGCGTAAACAGGCCAACCTGACGCCATTGCTGGCGATCCTGCTGCACAAACTCGGTTTTCCAGTAGTGGTTCACGGTGTTAGCGAAGATCCGACCCGCGTGCTGAGCGAAACCATTTTCGAACTGATGGGGATTACGCCAACGCTGCACGGCGGCCAGGCGCAGGCGAAGCTCGACGAACATCAACCTGTGTTTATGCCTGTAGGCGCGTTTTGCCCGCCGCTGGAAAAACAACTGGCGATGCGCTGGCGGATGGGCGTGCGTAACAGTGCGCATACGCTGGCGAAACTGGCGACGCCATTTGCTGAAGGTGATGCGCTGCGTCTTTCCAGTGTTTCGCATCCGGAATATGTCGGGCGGGTGGCGAAATTCTTTAACGACATCGGTGGGAGGGCGCTGTTAATGCACGGCACCGAAGGCGAAGTGTATGCAAATCCGCAACGCTGTCCGCAAATCAATCTGATTGATCGCGAAGGAACGCGGGTGCTGTATGAAAAACAGGACGATGCAGGCAGTGAGCTACTGATACTGCCAGAAGCAAAAGACCCGGAAACCACCGCGAAGTGGATTGAGCGTTGTCTGGCAGGCAGCGAACCGATTCCCAAATCACTAAAAATCCAGATGGCTTGCTGCCTGGTGGCGGCGGGCGAAGTGGCATCCGTTAGCGATGGCCTGGCGCGCGTTAAGCAATCATTTTAATTTCTCCCCCTGCCGGATGATGAGCGTCATCCGGCCTTTACTCCACAGCAACATGAAATTGCAGCATATTTATTGACCTTCCCGCGTGCGGCGCGCAGCATAAAAAAGCAACAGGCATATAACATAAACAGGAGTTAACTATGGCAAGTGGTCATCGCTTTCATGCCCGGACGCTGCACAACTTTATTCTGACTGTGTTTCGTCAGATGGGTAGCGAGGAACAGGAAGCAAAACTAGTAGCAGATCATTTAATTGCGGCAAATCTGGCAGGGCATGATTCACATGGGATTGGCATGATCCCGAGCTATGTGCAGTCCTGGCGACTGGGTTCTTTGCAAATCAACCATCACGCTAAAATTGTCAAAGATGCGGGGGCAGTGGTCACGCTTGATGGCGATCGTGCATTCGGTCAGGTGGCGGCGTACGAGGCCATGACACTTGGCATTGAAAAAGCGCGTCAGCACGGAATTGCTGCTGTGGCACTGCGTAACTCTCATCATATCGGGCGTATCGGTTACTGGGCGGAACAGTGCGCAGCGGCGGGGTTTGTCTCTGTTCACTTTGTGAGCGTAGTGGGGATTCCGATGGTGGCACCGTTCCATGGTCGCGATCGTCGCTTCGGCACCAATCCGTTCTGCGTGGTCTTTCCACGAAAGGATAACTTCCCGCTGTTGCTTGATTATGCCACCAGCGCCATTGCATTTGGCAAAACCCGTGTCGCCTGGCATAAAGGTGTGCCCGTACCGCCAGGCTGCCTGATTGATGTTAACGGCGTGCCGACGACCAATCCGGCAGTGATGCAGGAGTCACCGTTGGGATCACTGCTGACCTTTGCCGAACATAAAGGTTATGCCCTGGCGGCGATGTGCGAAATTCTTGGTGGTGCGCTTTCCGGCGGCAAAACGACCCATCAGGAAACGTTACAAACCAGCCCCGATACCATTCTTAACTGTATGACCACCATCATCGTTAACCCGGAATTGTTCGGAGCGCCAGATTGTGCAGAGCAGACCGAAGCCTTTGCCGAGTGGGTGAAAGCTTCGCCGCATGATGAAGATAAGCCGATTTTGCTGCCAGGCGAATGGGAAGTGAATATGCGCCGTGAACGGCAGGAGCTGGGGATCCCGTTAGATGCCGGGAGCTGGCAGGCGATTTGTGACGCGGCGCGGCAAATTGGTGTACCAGAAGCGACGTTGCAGACTTTCTGCCAATAGTCAGCCAGCGAAAAAAAGCCCGTCCAGTGACGGACGGGCAAACAAGGGTAACATAGGATCAATGAGGGTTAGAGCACATGCGTCTGTCGGTAAACAGACAGGGAAATTCTTTTGCCGGATGCCGGTCAACGGTTCGGATTTTGTAGGCCTGATAAGACGCGGTAGCGTCGCATCAGGCACTTGTTGCCGGATGCGACGTAAACACCTTATCCGACCTGTGAATTACTTATAGATAACCGCAGTTCCGCTTAATTTATTGTTGTTGGTGGCAGAAGTAATGCTGTATCCACTGGCACCAGCCGCCGCAGCTTTTTCTGCCAGTTTTGCTTCCAGCGCGTCGAGGGTGGATGCGCCATCGGCAGAAACTACGCCGATTTTATTCATGCTTTGTGCCTGGGATGCCGTTACCGGTTGTGCCGCGAACACGCCAAATGACAGAGTTGAAAGAGCCATAGCAGCAACAACAGTATTGATAGTTTTCATAATTAATCTCTCGCAGGTGATTTTGTTTAAGTGACGTTGTTTCGTCGATGTGATGAGTATCACGTTTTTTCACGAGAGATAAAATCGAAGAGAATTGACCGCCTTGTTCAAATAAATTGATTGATATCTAAGATGCTGATAATTCATCTATTTGTCGTGCTTATGATTCAATTTTGTACCGCGTGTCAGTTACGGCTGCGTTAAAGGCACGGAATGCCACGCAAAATGCAAATTATACTTGCTGTACTCCATGCCAGTTGTAGTTAACGTAACTGGCTGTCCTTCGAGCCTCTGCGATTATATCCTGTATAAGAAGGTTTTTGTAAATCTTTCTCCTGCTGGCAGTGGATGCATAAGCGCACGCCAGGAATGGCTTCCCGACGGGCCTGCGGGATGGGAGCACCGCACTCTTCACATTCATACAGGCTTTCACCACGCGGGATTTCACCCCGAGCGCGGGCAACCGCATCTTCAATTGTACTGTTGATCTGTTCGTTGACGGCGTCATCATTAGCCCAACCGGATGCCATATCGTCCTCCCCATATCAATGCTTGTACAATTAAGTGTAGCTAATATAGGGACAAACTCCGGCAGTTCAACTGTCAGATCTCCGACCATTCTCGCAGCAGATTGTGATAAAGATTGAGTAGCGACAGGATTTCTTCACCTTCACCAAAGCGGTTTTTCAGCGACTGAATGTTGTTGTCCAAATCGAATAGCATGGCGCGCTTTTTATCATCGCGGATCATCGACTGGATCCACATAAACGAGGCCATCCGCACGCCGCGCGTGACGGGCGTTACGCTGTGCAGGCTACTCGAAGGATACAACACCAGATCGCCTGCCGGGAGTTTTACCCGATGCTGCCCGAAGGTGTCATTGACGACCAGTTCGCCGCCTTCATAGCTTTGTGGATCGCTCAAAAACAGCGTCGCAGAAAGGTCTGTGCGCATCCAGCCGTTTTGCGGATGACTGCGTACTGCGCCATCCACATGAAAACCATAGGTTTCATTGTTCTGATAACGATTAAACAGCGGCGTGGATAGGGTACGCGGCAAGGCAGCGGCAAAGAACAGAGCATGTTGGTTAACCGCGTTAAACACCTCAGTTTGCAATGCGGCATATAACGCGCTGCGGGTGTCCACTTGCTGATTGCTCTTAACTTGTGCGCCCTGCGCGCCAGTGGTGACACGACCATCAATCCATTCGGCTTGTTCCAGTTGTTCACGAAGACGCGCGACGTCCTGTGGCGATAACACGCCGGGAATGTGGTACATCATACAAGTTCTCCAAAAAGTGGGGCTTCACCCCACACCGATTTTTAACAGCAGGTGCTTTGTTCATGCCGGATGCGGCGTGAATGCCTTATCCGGCCTACCAAATGATGTGAACTCAACGTGTTGCACAACCTTGTAGGCCTGATAAGCGCAGCGCATCAGGCAGTCCTGTTCTCGCCATCAATCTTAGTAAGCCCTGCGCCCCATATCTGAATCAGAAATGCATATTGGCGGTGAGCAGGAAGGTTCTTGGCTCGCCCGGATGATAGCGGTAGCCGCTCTTGTTAATCGAGGCCACGTAATTGGTATCAAACAGGTTGTAGACGTTTAACTGGAAATCGAGGTTGCGATTGACGCGATAGCCCAATTTGGCATCGGCAACCCAATAACCTTCAGTAAACGCCGGAGTTCCCACCGCGCCGTCAGAACCTTTATGCATACTGCCGATATAGCGTGCGCCTGCACCAATGGAGATATCATCCGTTGCCTGATACTGGCTCCATAAGGTAAAGGCGTGTTCTGGCGTATACGGCAGTGATGACGAACCATCCTGAGCCACGTCTGCACCATTTTTAATGGTCGCTTTTTGCTGGGTATATCCGCCAATCACCTGCCATGCGGGAGTGATATTTCCAGCCACGGAAATCTCATAGCCTTCGACGCGCTTTTTACCGTACTGCGAGTAAGTCCCGTCGTCGTTTTGCTCAACTTCATTTTCGATATCGGTACGGAACAGCGCGGCAGTTAGTAGCAGGCGTTTATCCAGCACTTGCCATTTGGTGCCAATTTCGCTGGTCTTCGCTTTTTGCGGTTTAAAGTCGGTGCGGTTGGCGCTGTTACCGCTGCCAGACTGTGCAAGAGCGAAGTTGCTGCCGCCAGGCGGTTGTTGGGAAACAGCATAGTTGACGTAGACATTGCCATTTTCCGTCAGATGATACAGCGCCCCGGCTTTCCAGTTGACCAGATTGCCCGACCTGGCGGTGTCGACGGTGGTGACCGGAGAACCGTTTGCCGCGCCAGTTGGGCAGGTGACGGCACCGCGACCACTGCCGCCGCAGGCGGTAGCACTGTCATATTCAGTATGATAATTGTCCAGACGGATCCCGCCGTTCAGCTCAAAATCACGGGTGATTTGCAGCGTATCGAAGGCATAAATCGCGAAGGTATCTGTCTGACCGTTAGCATTGGCACCGTTGCGCGTCAGACTGCCAGGATGAATGCTGCTGTCAGGATGGTAAATGTTCACCGGCGGTAACGTCACCGGATTAACGCCGTAGTTGGTCTGCGTTTCGCGGGTAAATTCCACGCCGGTACTGACATCATGGGCGATTGAACCGGTATAGAACGCCGACGTCAGGTTAGTCTGGTTGGTGAGGATTTTATTACTCACATCTTTAGTATTCGCCGTGCGTGACCACGTCCAGCTATCCACATTGCTGGTGGGCTGGGTAATATTCGATGCTCCGCCCATAATCGCCGTCATCAGATAATCCTGCTTCACGCGCGACCAGCGGGTGGTATTACGAATGGTGGTGTTATCGCTGATGTCATGTTCAAAACGCATAGTGGCGGTATCGGTGGTCGAATCGTCGTAATCGGAGTCCGTACCATAAAAGTTATGCGTATCCACCTTACCGGAATGGTTCAGTGCCGCCGTTCCTGCAGAAGGTGCGGAATAACCCGGCAAACCAATGGTCGGAATGCCGCCGTCCGGCGTGTTGTGCTGGGTAACGTGTAAATAGTTGAGATACAAACGCGTCGACGTACCGAGGCCTAATGCCACGGAAGGGGCGACGCCGTAACGTTCATTTTTAACCTTATCGCGCCCGGCATCGTGCGTTTTTTCGCCCATCACATTCAGGCGCACTGCGCTGGTGTCACCAATCACCTGATTGACGTCCAGTGTGCCGCGACGGAACCAGGCGCTACCAATACTGGCAGAGGCGTCAATACCAGAGTCATTACGTGGTTGTTTACTGATCATATTGATCGAACCCGTCGGCGCGCTGCGTCCGTAATCGGTGCCGGATGGGCCTTTAATGACTTCCACCTGTTCGGTATTGAAAGTGTCACGTGAGACACTACCAATATCGCGGATGCCATCAATATAAATGCTGTTAGAGGTATCCGCACCGCGCATATAAATGGCGTCGCCGGTAGTGGAATTACCATTCTCACCGGCAAAAAATGCGCCCACGCCAGGTACGTTTTTTAGCGCGTCAGTAAGGTTGGTTGCGCCCTGATCTTTTATCACCTGTTCAGAAATCACCGTCATTGTGCGGGTGGTATCGATGACCGGGCGGGAGAATTTTGGATCGGCAGATTTAAGTGGCGCATAAAGCGAAGGCGTCGATGCCTCGACAACCAGTGTATCATCAGCGTTTTGTTGCCCTTCTGCGGCGAGAGCCTGTGGCACAGGCGTGATGCCGATACAAAGACCGGCAAAGAACGTGAGCGAATGAAATGGTCTGGCAGGGAAATTGCGATTGTTTTCCATTTGGCAGGTGACTTTTTCTTATATGTTTAAATTTTCACTGTCACGAGAAAGCGTCTCTGCGGATGCGATGCCACTGTTAATCCCGTAATAGTAATCTTGAAGTGATAATAATTTTGATAAGCATTATCACCTGGCGCGATTTTCTATCACCCATTGCGTGAAAAATAAATACATTTATTTACATTGTGTTCATATTTGATGTTTTTTGCTTACAAAACAGGCGAAAACTGCATCCAGAGGCGAATGCAGTTGCGTTGGTGTGGTTATTTGTAGATGGTTGCAGTACCGAACATCTGATCATTTCCGCCTGCGGAATTAATGACATAACCTTTCGCGCCTTGTTCGCGCGCTTTTTCTGCCAGTTTTTCCTCCAGATCGCTTAGGTTAGATGCACCGGTTGCCGAAACGGTTCCGGCTGGCCGTAGTTGACCGCTGTCCTGGTTACTCAGAGGTTGCGCGGCATAAGCCGTGAAGGTGATTCCGCTCAGGACGGTGGCAAGCAGTAGTGCGAGGCACTTTTTCATAATGACATCCTCATAAATACAACGAGTAGTGCCTGATAAGTGTAGGTCTCCTGCGTGATGAGAATGACGCAAAAAATTGACAGAGATGTGCTTGTTTTTTGAACGATATATTTTTACAAAACCAGACAAATCAATGACATGCAGGGTGCTGATTTTTATGGTGAATTGCTGAAAAATGCAGTCAGGTTAAGGTTTTGAGTCATGTTAAACGCAGCCAGATATTTACCCTGCCGCGTTATGCGGGTATCTTACGCCGCTGCTTAAAGGAGAATGCTATGTCCGCCCAGAAACCGGGGTTGCACCCGCGCAACCGTCATCACAGCCGCTACGATCTCGCCACGCTCTGTCAGGTGAATCCTGAACTGAAGCAATTTCTCACGCTTACCCCTGCCGGTGAGCAAAGCGTAGACTTCGCCAATCCGCTGGCGGTGAAGGCGCTCAACAAGGCGTTGCTGGCACATTTTTATGCCGTGGCGAACTGGGATATTCCTGACGGTTTTCTGTGTCCGCCAGTACCTGGCCGGGCGGATTATATTCATCATCTTGCCGATTTACTGGCTGAGGCGACCGGAACAATTCCGGCCAGTGCCAGCATTCTGGATATCGGCGTTGGCGCGAACTGTATTTATCCGCTGATTGGCGTACATGAATATGGCTGGCGTTTTACCGGTACTGAAACTAACAGTCAGGCGTTAAGCAGCGCGCAGGCGATCATCAGCGCCAATCCGGGGCTTAACCGCGCCATCCGCCTGCGTCGGCAAAAAGAGAATAGTGCTATTTTTAACGGCATTATCCATAAAAATGAGCAATATGACGCAACCTTGTGTAACCCGCCGTTCCACGACTCTGCCGCGGCAGCGCGTGCTGGTAGCGAGCGCAAACGGCGTAATCTCGGATTAAACAGAGACGATGCGTTGAACTTTGGCGGTCAGCAGCAGGAGCTGTGGTGCGAAGGCGGTGAAGTGGCTTTCATCAAAAAGATGATTGAAGAGAGTAAAGGCTTTGCGAAGCAGGTAATGTGGTTCACCTCGCTGGTTTCTCGTGGCGAAAACTTACCGCCGTTGTATCGTGCTCTGACGGATGTTGGCGCGGTAAAAGTGGTCAAAAAAGAGATGGCCCAGGGGCAAAAGCAGAGCCGCTTCATTGCCTGGACCTTTATGAACGACGAACAGCGTCGTCGTTTTGCCAATCGTCAGCGTTAAAGTGTCGGTTCTCCCGGTAGTAATGGTTCTGCCGGGGTAACGCCCGGAGCAGGCAGCACTTGATAAGTCTGTATCGGTGCGCGAACACCCGCCTGGTCGAAATGTTTTTTTACCTGGCTGTCGAGGGCAAAACGTACTGTCCACTGTTTGAGTGGCAGCGTGGTAAACGAAACACGCAGTGTAAACGCGGTATTGCTTAAGCCAACAATTCCGGCAAAGTTAGGTTCACCGATAATCAGCCCGCGAACTTCTTCATTTTCCATCACTTCCGCCACGGCATCTTTTAGCGCCTGATTGGCTTTATCGGCATCTTCATGACGATCAACATCGTAATTCGCCACCACAGAGCCAATGCCGCGGACAAAGTTGGCAAAGGTGGTTATCGAGGACCACGGAATAATGTGATAAGCCCCGGTATCCTGGCGCACGCCCACGGATCGAATCGACATGCGTTCAACCGTGCCGGTCAGCGGCCCGATGGTGACTAAATCTCCGGTATTCATGCCGTTTTCAAACTGAATAAACACCCCGGTAATAATATCTTTCACCAGCGTTTGCGAACCGAAGGAAATCGCCAGCCCTAACGCTCCGGCTCCTGCCAGTAGCGGTGCAATATTGACGCCAATTTCCGACAACACAATCATAATGGTGATGGTACTGATTACCACCGCCAGCGCGTTGCGAAACAGTGTCAGCAGGGTACGCGTGCGAGCGCTGGGCAGCGGGCGACCATGAATATCCGAAGCCAGCCGATTTTCGATCAAACTGGCGAGTACCGTCCAGCCAACTGCCGAGAAGAAAAGGATGAGAGCGATGCGGATCAGGATATCCACCGTTTTCTGCCCCGCGCCGTTTTGCAGCCAGTTCCAGAAATCGAACAGTCCCCAGGCGCTGAATAGTAGCATCACCGCTACGCACACTGTCAGAATACGTGCCGTTTTCAGCGCCGCCGACAGCCAGCCGTTCAGCCGTTTTTGCAGTTCCGGATAGTTACGCTGAGTGTGTGGCGAAAGGGTAATGGTTTTTGCCAGCCAGCGAGAAAACATACCGGAAACAAACGCCGCGATCCCAATAATCGCCAGGCTACGCACCGTCGCGCCCATCATAAATTTCAGGCTGTTTCCTGGGTCAAATAACGAGAAGAAAAACAGCACGATAAAATAGGCGCTTGCCAGCCAGTGCCACACCAGCGCAAAAGCACGAATAAACAGACTGAAAAAGGCCAGTGAGTGTTCCGCGAAGTTGAGCAAATGCTGGGTAATCTCTTTTTTATTACGGAATATCAGATACAACGCCCACACCGTCATACACAGCATGATGATGACGTTCGCAAGTGCCCCGATTTGCACATTCACCTGGTTTGAGATAATCGGTACAGCCACAATCAGTCCATAACCAATCAGGCCGCTTAGCCAGCTAAGGCGGCGGCACCAGTAGCGGGCACTCTCATCCTGAATAGAGAATGGACGCAGTTCAGCAACGTTCGGGCAGAAAATCAGGCGTAAAACAGCTTTGAAAAATTCAATCAGGGCGAAAGCATTGAGAAACAGACTCTGTTGAAAAGCAATGGTGCGGCTGCCCGCATTCAGGTTGTTGCTTAAAACCTGACCGACAAATAATGTCAGTGCCAGTAACAGCAGGTCGATAATAAACGCACCGATAATCATCGCCGGAAGCTGTAACCAGTTACTGCGCTCACGATTTTTCTGCCGCGCCCACAGACCCATTTTGCGATATAACGGCAGTGCGCACAGGCGAACCAGCCAGTAAAAACTAAACACTAAAACGGCCAGCATGGAAAAATGGGTAAGGGCGTTGCTGAAGGTTTGCGGATTAAACGGTTTATGTGGGGAGCCAGTAATATTGCGATAAAGTTGCCCGAAGCGTGCGGAGAGAGCTTCACCATAATGGCGACTGACTTCGGTCACCTTTTGTAGCACGGTTTGCTCTTCAACCAGCGTTGGCGGCACGATCTTCGGTACGGGTTCCGCGGGGGGCGTGGCGGCGACGGTGCGTAACTGATCGACCAGCTCTTTGCGCGAGGTGTCATTATCCAGCACATCCGCCAGTGCACCATAGGCCGCTTTTTTTTGTTCAATATCCGGTTCCGGAGCCGGTTCAGTCGTTGGAGCCGTTGTCGTTGTGGTTGTAACGCCGGGTATGGATACCGCGTGGGCAGGTGCGCCCAGCAGGCAGAAGAGGATGAACAGGATCCACCGCATGACTCCTCCAGTGAGAAAATAGAGCAAAAAGATAAGTATAGATGCTGGGGGAGGGGGAATTTTAAATGAGAGGAATCTGGTGTTCCTCCCTTTCGGGTGAAAGGGAGGAAGGGATATTAAGCAGGTTGCTGATAACGTGCGGGCTTTTTTGCCGAATACGGCGTGAACGCTCCTACAAATTTATGCAATTTCAATAGGTTGCTATATATTCTGTAGGACTGATAAGCGTAGCACATCAGGCAATGTGTCTTATTAAGAGACGTGCTGTAAAAATTCCTGCAAACGCTGGCTTGGCGGATTCTTGATCAACACCTGTGGATTGCCATCTTCCGCAATCCGGCCTTTGTCGATAAAGATAAGACGTGAAGCCACTTTTTCGGCAAAACCGATTTCGTGGGTTACGATCACCATCGTCATACCTTCCTCTGCCAGATCCTGCATGACCTTCAGCACTTCATGGCGCAGTTCCGGATCAAGAGCCGATGTCGGTTCATCGAACAACATCATTTTCGGCTTCACCGCCAGCGCACGGGCAATCGCCACACGCTGTTGCTGACCACCAGAAAGCTCGGAAGGGTAGTGATGCGCGCGTTCCGCGAGGCCAACTTTCGCCAGCAGTTCACGCGCCAGTTTTTCTGCGTCTTCTTTGTTTGCACCACGCACGCGCAGCGGGCCAAACATTACGTTTTCAAGCGCAGTCAGGTGCGGGAAGAGGTAAAACTGCTGGAACACCATGCCTGCTTCCTGGCGAATCAGACGCTCGTCAACTTTCGGATCGTTAACCTTCAGGCCATCGACAATCAGATCGCCGGAGGTGATTTCTTCCAGTTTGTTGATGCAGCGCAGCAGGGTCGATTTACCGGAACCGGACGGCCCGATAATCACCACGACTTCGCCCTGGGCAATATTCAAATCGATATTGTGCAGCACCTGGGTTGGGCCAAAGTGCTTGGAGACGTTTTTAAATTCAATCACAGGATTTTCATCCTTCTTTCCAGACGACGCAGAATAAAGCTCAGCACCAGGGTAATAATCAGATAGAACACCGCAACGGCGCTCCAGATCTCAAGGGCGCGGAAGTTACCGGCAATAATTTCTTGCCCCTGACGGGTCAGTTCCGCCACGCCGATAACAATAAACAGCGAGGTATCTTTAATGCTGATGATCCACTGGTTACCCAGTGGCGGCAGCATACGGCGCAGTGCCAGCGGTAAAATCACGTAGCGAATGGTTTCCCAACGTGAAAGACCGAGCGCCAGCCCGGCTTCACGAAAACCTTTGTGGATTGACAATACCGCTCCACGGGTAATTTCCGCGATGTACGCGCCGGAGTTGATCATGATGGTGACCACCGCCGCAGTAAACGGATCGATACGTAAGTCGTTAAACGCCATCGGCAGGGCGAAGTAGATAAACATTACCTGGACGACGATAGGTGTCCCGCGGATCACTTCAATAAAGACCAGCGCGACGTGGTTGGCTATCCAACCACCGAAGGTGCGTGCAAAACCAGCCGCCAGGCCGATCACCAGGCCGCCAGCCAGACCGAGGACAGAAATCCACAGAGTCATTTTAGCGCCTTCGATCAGAAGCGGAATGGCCGGCCAGATGGCACTCCAGTCAAACTGCATATGTTGTTCCTGTTACCGTGGTGTAAATACCCTGAGCCAGAAGACTGGCTGGGCGAAACGCAGGCCCGGTATGCAAAAGGCCACCGGGCCATAAATTAAAGGCAATAATTATTTCGGCTCAGTACCGAACCATTTTTTGTAGATTTCGTTGTAAGTTCCGTTCTCGCACAGGGTTTTCAACGCGCCGTTGACCTTGTCACGCAGTTCGTCGCTACCTTTCGGGAACGCAATACCGTATTGCTGAGCTTCCAGGGAGTCACCTACCGCTTTGAACTGGCCGTTACCGGCGGTTTTGATGAAGTACAGAATGTTTGGTGTATCGTGCAAAACAGCGTCTGCGCGGTTGGTGCCCAGTTCCATATAGGCGTTATCGATATTCGGGAACTGACGTAGATCTTTGGTTTTGATGTTAGTTTTTGCGTAATCAACGGAACCCGTGCCGCTCTTCACTGCAACGACTTTACCGTCGAGATCTTTCACGCTTTTCACATCGTTATTGTTGGCTTTTACCATCACCAACAGGCCGCTTTTGTAGTAGCCGTCAGAGAAATCGATCGCTTTTTTACGCTCGTCGGTAATAGTGATGCCCGCCAGTGCCAGATCGATGTTTTTGGTTTGTAATGCCGGAATAATGCCGCTGAAATCCATCGGTTTCAGTTCGTAATCCAACTTCAGTTCTTTAGCAATTGCCGCCCACAGATCGACATCAAAGCCCACGTATTTGTCGCCCTGTTTAAATTCAAACGGAACGAAAGCGGTATCTGTCGCGACAACTAATTTTTTATCCGCGGCATGAGAAGAAACCGCAAAAGCCAGGGTCAGTGCAGCCAGTGAAACTTTTAATACAGACTTCATAGCATTTCCTTTTTTCTATCCACGGGACGATCCCCTGCGTGACATATATATGAAAAAATCGTGCCAGTTTTGCAACCCGTTGATTTTTCGAGATGCGACGAAATCTTACTGCACGATCTATGGGGCAATGCCCCCAGATTGCACCATTCTGGGGCACCAAAGTGGTGCGCTAAAATTGTGCAGTCAGCACAATGATCATTTAGCGTAAATCCTGATGAAAAAACAATCTTTATGTAACGATTGTGTGATGTTGTTGATACAAAAAATTTACTTATTCAGCCGGGAACGGTAGATGAATGCACTAAAAAAGTGCATTAAGAAGGGCAGCAAAGCAAAACGGCCTCCTGTCAGGAAGCCGTTTCATTGCGTACTAAAGTTTTGAACCATCAGCGATGGATTTATTCGATGTTAGATTCGATAAACCACAGGAATTTATCCAGGTCGCGGGAAGCGGCGGTCAGAATATCCGCAGTGTCATCATCTTTTGCTTCCCCGATTGCTTTACGTACGTCATTGGCGACAATCGCGTAACGGTCTGCCAGTTCTTTCAGGTGATCCTGAACGTTGTGGATGTCCAGCGGGTAGCTTTTCAGCGGTGTTTTGCTATTGATAACTTGAGTGGTGCCAAGGGCAACGCCGCCCAGTTGTACCGCACGTTCCGCCATGGTATCCAGGTGATCAATCAGGGCTGTACGGAAGCCATCCAGCATTTCATGTACGGCAATGAAGTTAGCGCCGCGCATATTCCAGTGCGCTTGTTTAGTAATCAAAGAAAGATCAATAAACTGGATAACCTGACGATTTAGCAACTCTACTGTTGCTTTTTTCTCGCTGTCAGAGACATCGTTGCGGGTATAAAGCAGATTGGTCGCTTTTGATTTAACTAATTTAGCGGTACTCATAATTTCATATCCTCTTGATGTTATGTCCCAGCAATTAACGGGATTAAGTATAGCACCGGCTATGTATTTCGCTATTGTGGCTGTTCCTATCGCACTAATAGCGGTAATAAACGTGAAAAATAAAATCTGATATAAATTCAGTAAGTTATATGTAATGATAAGAACGATTCTTATTTATTTGTTCATCAGAAGCTTTCGGAATAAATATGCTTTTGTATAACCGGATATATAAGGCCGTAGCAGGTGAAAAAAAGCGGAATATTCTGCATGGTTATGCATAACCATGCAGAATTGTAAATTTAAGTAATATCTAATTCTTCTATTTTGTTCTCTTTGCGTGCTGTCAGCGTGGAGCCCATTGAAGCGGCAATGATAGCGCCGAGTGCCAGAAGCTGTATCGGCGTCAGCATCTCACCGAGGAAAATCATCCCGGAAATGGCGGCCAGCGCCGGTTCCATGCTCATCAGAGTGCCAAATGTTCGCGTCGGCAAACGGGTGAGGGCAATCATCTCCAGCGAGTAGGGCAGAGCGGTCGAGAGGATTGCGACAGCCAAACCCAATGGAACCACTGCCCAGTGCCAGAGAGCCTCTCCTGCCTGTAACGCGCCAATTGGCACGAAAATTAACGCTGCAATCAGCGAGCCAACTGCCACCGTTGCAGGGCCGTGTTCAGCACCCGCACGTTGCCCACTTAATATGTAGATAGCCCAACAAGCACCGGCACCGAGAGCCAGCGCACAGCCGGTTAAATCGACATGGGAAACATCTTGCCCCAGCGGCAGCAGGAACCACAGACCGAGCACTGCCAGCAAAACCCAAACGAAATCTACCGGACGACGCGAGGAGAACAGCGCCACCGCCAGTGGTCCGGTGAACTCCAGCGCAACCGCAATTCCCAGTGGTACGGTCTGAATAGAAAGATAAAAAAGATAGTTCATTCCACCCAGCGATACACCGTAAAACAACAGTGGCAACCGTTGTTCTTTGGCAAAACGCAGCCGCCACGGCTTAAAGAAAGCGATAAGAATCAGTGTCCCCAGAGCAAGACGCAGTGCAGTAACCCCGGGCGCGCCAACCAGTGGAAAAAGAGATTTTGCTAATGAGGCTCCACCCTGAATAGATGCCATGGCAACGAGCAATATTAATATCGGTAACCACACCGGCATTTTACGTAATGACCCTGGCATCATTTCTCCCATAAGTTTGTATAGTAAGGTAAAGCGTGGAGTGTACTGGATATACCGCAGGCTGGTTGAGCATTTGTTGAAAAATTTTTCCCCGTTTTGACTAAAATGCGCCAGGATTGATTGACTCATTAGTCTGATGATTAGGAATAATCTGGATGAGTGAGAGTGAAAATATGCGTAATACTTACGCAATTCACTGAAAAAATGATTTAAATTTAGATGGATAGCGGCATGTGGAAACGTTCTGTTACATGAAATGGCCCGTTAGACATCACAAATCGCGAAGAGTTTCCCATTAATTTTTGATATATTTAAAGCTTAGGACTTATTTGAATCACATTTGAGGTGGTTATGAAAAAAATTGCATGTCTTTCAGCACTGGCCGCAGTTCTGGCTTTCACCGCAGGTACTTCCGTAGCTGCTACTTCTACCGTTACTGGTGGTTATGCTCAGAGCGACGCTCAGGGCAAAATGAACAAAATGGGCGGTTTCAACCTGAAATACCGCTATGAAGAAGACAACAGCCCGCTGGGTGTGATCGGTTCTTTCACTTACACTGAAAAAAGTCGTACTAACAGTGCAGGCGATTACAACAAAACCCAGTACTACGGCATCACCGCAGGTCCGGCATACCGTATCAATGACTGGGCGAGCATCTATGGTGTAGTCGGTGTTGGTTACGGTAAATTCCAGGATACTAACTACCCGACCTTCAAACACGACACCAGCGACTACGGCTTCTCCTACGGTGCGGGTCTGCAGTTCAACCCAATCGAAAACGTTGCTCTGGACTTCTCTTACGAGCAGAGCCGTATTCGTAACGTTGACGTAGGCACCTGGATTGCCGGTGTTGGTTACCGCTTCTAATCACTTCGGTGATATAAAAAATCCGCCTCTCGGGGCGGATTTTTTTTGTCTCAAGATTTGGGATCGAATATATCGGTTCCGAGATGGTTGTAATCCACCTTCTGTAACTGGAAGTTTGTGATGTATATCGGCCCGGCTTTCTTTTCAGAAATAAACGGGTATTTGATGTTAATTTCCTTCGCTTTTATCCCCGTCCACTGTGAGAAAAAGCCTAAGAAGTCATTGGCTGAACGGCGTGCTTTAATTACCCGATGCGCTTTATCGTCGCTTGAAATGACCATAAAAGGCACCTGGAAATTTTGCTGATATTTATCGTCGTGAGCCAGATACTGGACTTCTTTACCGCGTTCCTTAAAGGCCAGACCGTGGTCAGAAAAGTAAACCATAGAGAAACTGTTACCGCTGTTGCGTAACTGGTCATAAAGTTTGCGCAGTAAGTCGTCCGTTTGCGTCATGGTGTAGAGATAGCATGACGTTTCTTTCGATTGTACGAAGGTTTCGTATTTGCCTTGTGTCCGGTCGCAGGCCTGCGGATGTGAGCCCATCAGATGTAAAACAATCAGTTGCGGTTGCGAGTGTTCTTCCGCCAACACCTGAGCGGTCATTTGCAGCAACGCTTCGTCTTTGGTGTTCTTATCGGCTTCAAAATTCCCTTCTTTCAGGAAGTACACTTCATCCGCACGTTTGGCGATGCTGGCGATGGCGGTATCGTATTCACCAATTTGTCCCTGATTGGAAAACCACCATGTCTGAAAACCCGCGCGGTTGGCAAGGGTGACAAAGTTATCCTGAAACTGTGGCTTGCCATCGACCACGCGGTTAAGCGTTAAGCCGAGCGATTTTTGCGTGGAACCACTGGCGGCAATGTAATCGGCAAAAATCAGGCCGTTAACACTGCTGGCAAACGGGGTGTTGTTCCAGTGGCCGCCAAAGGCACCAAGCGCGTCGCGCCGCGCACTTTCACCGATCACCACCACATAAGTGTGGTATTTCGGCTTAACTGCCGTAATCGTCCAGGTGTCTTTCATCCCGGAAAGTTTCGCCATCCGTTCTTGCTCTTCAATTACCTCGTTATTGTTAACGATGACATCCTTAGCAAAACGAAATACCGGATAGCCAGTATCTTTCAGTTTAAATACGCCGCCCCAGGCCAGGTTTTGAACCGGAGCGACAAAAAATGTCGCCACGCTGAATACCAGGCACAGGCTGTCGAATTTATTCCAGCGCGCTTTTTCACTCTCTTTTTTTCGCCGGACAGCAATCACGCCGAGCGCAAAAATAAATAAGCCGACCAGATAGCTGTACCACGGAAAAATCGTCAGGATTTCAGTCGACTCTTCCATATTTGTGGAGTGCAATGCCAGCAATGTATTGAAGTTAGGCGCGCCGTAGGCCTGAGCAAAGGGGAAATAACAAGCTGCCACTAACGAACTGACGCCGATCAGGACTTTTTGCACGCGAGGCAATGTCCGCCATAGCAAAAGCAAAATAGCCGTAAACGCGGCGGTGTAGAGCAAACTGAAGGGATAGCCTAAGCCGAGATTAATTAATAGCGACTGTAAAAAGTAGAACGCAGTCCACGGGCTAAATACCCGGCTACGGGTAACAAGCGATTCTTTGAGGGTTAAATTCATATGCCACTATCGTAACAAACGCCATGTGCTCACCCTGGCGTCAAGGGTCAATACCTGCAAGAGTGCGAGAAGAGAGTGGAGTGGTCCGCATCCGCGAGCCGCAATATACGCAGGGCTGCAAGAAGATAGAGCGAGCCGCCGCTCAGGTCAACTACTGACGAAAAAATCTTTTGCGAAGAGGATAGCAAATCCGACAAAAAGTGGGGTTTTTCAAGCTAAAACAATGTTTCTGCTAAAAGCTGGAGTGAAGCGGCGTACCGCGACGCCGCTATTTATTGGAGGGTTTATCCTGCTGCGGTTTGTTGTTGACCATATCGCACAACATCGAGAGCAGCATTAACCGCACTTTAAAGGGGGAGTAACTAAACACGCGTATACACCTCTTGAACTCATTCATAAGACCTCCTGACTTGCTAATCCCGTCGATCCATGAGGGATGATTGCATTACATACAGATATAGCACAGGCTATATTATATAGCTATTGCTAAAACGTTAAATTTTTGTGCCTTCACAACTCTGGTTTACAATGTGCGCACGAAATGAGAGCGCTATATATGTGTCACCATAATGAGGAAGCACAATGAGTCGTCGCGCAGGTACGCCAACAGTAAAAAAAGTGACGCAGTTAGTGAACGTGGAAGAGCACGTTGAAGGGTTTCGCCAGGTCAGAGAGGCACATCGTCGCGAGCTTATCGACGATTACGTTGAGCTGATTTCTGATTTGATTAGAGAAGTGGGAGAAGCACGTCAGGTTGATATGGCCGCCCGTCTGGGCGTCTCTCAACCGACGGTGGCTAAAATGCTCAAGCGGCTGGCAACAATGGGGCTAATTGAAATGATCCCCTGGCGAGGCGTGTTTTTGACTGCGGAAGGGGAAAAGCTGGCGCAGGAAAGCCGTGAGCGGCATCAGATTGTCGAAAATTTCTTGCTGGTGTTGGGCGTCAGCCCGGAAATCGCCCGTCGTGACGCGGAAGGTATGGAACACCATGTCAGTGAAGAGACGCTGGACGCCTTTCGTTTGTTTACCCAGAAACACGGTGCCAAATGAGCCTGCCTTTTTTACGCATGCTACAAGGCGATCGCTTTTTTCAGTTATTAATTCTTGTTGGCATCGGATTAAGTTTTTTCGTTCCTTTCGCACCAAAGTCCTGGCCTGGCGCTATCGACTGGCACACCATCATCACCTTAAGTGGCCTGATGCTGCTGACCAAAGGTGTGGAGTTAAGCGGTTATTTTGATGTGCTGGGGCGTAAAATGGTGCGCCGTTTTGCCACTGAACGTCGACTGGCAATGTTTATGGTGCTGGCGGCGGCGCTACTTTCTACGTTTCTGACCAACGATGTTGCGCTGTTCATTGTTGTTCCGCTGACCATTACGCTAAAGAGACTGTGTGAGATCCCGGTTAATCGGTTGATTATATTCGAGGCGCTGGCGGTGAATGCCGGATCGCTGCTGACGCCGATAGGCAACCCGCAAAATATTCTTATCTGGGGACGCTCTGGCCTTTCGTTCGCCGGTTTTATTGCACAAATGGCACCGCTGGCTGGCGTGATGATGCTGACACTATTGCTGCTGTGCTGGTGTTGTTTCCCTGGAAGGGCGTTGCAGTATCATACTGGTACGCAAACGCCGGAGTGGAAGCCGCGACTGGTGTGGAGTTGTCTGGGACTGTATATCGTTTTTCTTACGGCGCTTGAGTTGAAACAAGAGCTATGGGGGCTGGTGATTGTAGCAGCGGGATTTGCGCTGCTGGCACGTCGCGTGGTGTTGAGTGTGGACTGGACGCTGCTGCTGGTGTTTATGGCGATGTTTATCGACGTCCATTTGCTGACCCAACTTCCAGCTTTACAGGGCGTGTTGAGTCACGTGAGTCATTTATCCGAACCCGGATTATGGCTAACGGCAATTGGTTTATCGCAGGTGATCAGTAATGTGCCGGGCACAATTTTGCTGCTGAACTATGTGCCGCCGTCGTTGTTACTGGCCTGGGCGGTAAATGTCGGGGGTTTTGGTTTGTTACCGGGATCGCTGGCAAATTTGATTGCACTGCGTATGGCGAACGATCATCGTATCTGGTGGCGTTTCCATCTCTATTCGATACCAATGCTGTTGTGGGCGGCGCTGGTAGGATACGTTTTGTTAGTTATGCTCCCGGTTGGATAAGCGCTGGAAAATAAAAAAGGCGGATTATCAGTCCGCCTTTTGCTTAAGTTTTGAAGATTAATTCAGACGAACTGGCATCCCGGAACGGTTTTGAATAGCCTGGTCCAGAACCGCCTGATCAACATCTGGCTGACCGGTCACGGTCTGTACGCTCTTCGTCAGGGTAATTGGTACAATTTCCTGACCTTCAAACTGAGCTTCGGTCGTAGACAGCGGGTTATGGACTTCAATATAACGGCTGCCGTCTGGCTCGGTGGTCGCTTTCACTGGTTCATCAATAAACTGTACGCGCGTACCAACAGGCACTTTCTCGAACAGGAATTTGATATCTTCGTTACGCAGACGCACACAACCGTGGCTTACACGCAGGCCGATACCAAAGTTGGCGTTGGTGCCGTGGATAGCGTACAGGCGACCGATGTACAGAGCGTACAGCCCCATTGGGTTATCCGGACCAGCCGGAACAACAGCCGGAAGCGGTTCGCCTGCTGCACGGTATTCCGCATGCATTTTGGCGGTCGGTGTCCAGGTCGGGCCGGCTTTCTTACGTTCTACTTTGGTGGTCCAGTTGATAGGCGTGTCTTTACCTAACTGACCAATCCCGATCGGCAGCACGATAACGGTGTTAGTCCCTTTCGGATAGTAATACAGACGCATCTCTGCGCTGTTAATTACAATACCTTCATGAACCGTGTCTGGCAGGATCAGTTGCTGCGGAATGTTCAAGACGGTGCCGCCTTTCGGCAGGAAGGTATCCACACCAGGGTTCGCTTCCATCATATTGGAAAGCCCCATCTGATACTCGGCCGCAAAATACTCCAGCGGCTGGGTATTGCCTTCTGGAATGGTGATCACCTGATTCTGACCAACCAGGCGACTCCCGTCGGTTGGCAGAGGATAAGTTACCGCTGACGCGGTACTGCAAAAGCCGACAACAGCGAAGGCCGCTGCGAATAACGTTTTCAATTTCATATTCATGTTAAGCGAGATTTCGTGCCTGGCAGGCCATTAGGTTGAGAATATTAGAGTATTGGAAGCGCATTATATGTTCATTCCTGCTAACAGTGAAATCAGATGTGTACGAAATCACATTTTTTGCCTTTGGGAAGAGTGTAGACCTTAAGCGGCGAGCGGGATCTTCTTTCAGACTTATGGCATAATACGCGGTTTGTCATATCTCTTTTCAGGATACGCCTGTGTTAGTTTCCAGTAACGTCACCATGCAGTTCGGCAGTAAGCCGTTGTTTGAAAACATTTCCGTCAAATTTGGCGGCGGCAACCGTTACGGCCTGATTGGCGCGAACGGTAGTGGTAAATCCACCTTTATGAAGATCCTCGGCGGCGACTTAGAGCCGACGCTGGGCAACGTTTCCCTCGCTCCCAACGAGCGCATTGGTAAACTGCGCCAGGATCAATTTGCCTTTGAAGAGTTCACCGTGCTGGATACGGTGATCATGGGGCATAAAGAGTTGTGGGAAGTGAAACAGGAGCGCGACCGCATCTATGCTTTGCCGGAAATGAGCGAAGAAGATGGCTACAAAGTTGCCGATCTGGAAGTGAAATACGGCGAAATGGACGGTTACTCTGCGGAAGCACGCGCCGGTGAGCTGCTGCTTGGCGTGGGTATTCCAGTGGAGCAACACTACGGTCCAATGAGCGAAGTGGCTCCAGGCTGGAAACTGCGTGTGTTGCTGGCGCAGGCGCTGTTTGCCGATCCTGATATTCTCCTGCTCGACGAACCAACCAACAACCTGGACATCGATACCATTCGTTGGCTGGAGCAGGTGCTGAACGAGCGTGACAGCACCATGATCATCATTTCGCACGACCGTCACTTCCTCAATATGGTCTGTACGCACATGGCGGATTTGGATTACGGTGAGCTGCGCGTCTATCCGGGTAACTACGATGAGTACATGACGGCGGCGACCCAGGCACGCGAACGCCTGCTGGCTGATAACGCCAAGAAGAAAGCGCAGATTGCCGAGTTGCAGTCCTTTGTAAGCCGCTTTAGCGCCAACGCGTCGAAATCTCGTCAGGCGACTTCACGTGCGCGTCAGATTGATAAAATCAAACTGGAAGAGGTGAAAGCCTCCAGCCGTCAGAACCCGTTCATTCGTTTTGAGCAGGATAAGAAGCTGTTCCGTAATGCGCTGGAAGTAGAAGGCCTGACTAAAGGGTTTGATAACGGTCCGCTGTTTAAAAATATCAACCTGCTGCTGGAAGTGGGTGAAAAGCTGGCAGTACTCGGCACCAATGGCGTCGGTAAATCGACCCTGCTGAAAACGCTGGTAGGGGATCTGGAACCGGACAATGGTACTGTAAAATGGTCAGAAAATGCGCGTATTGGTTACTACGCACAGGATCATGAATATGAGTTCGATAATGATCTGACCGTGTTTGAATGGATGAGCCAGTGGAAACAGGAAGGCGATGACGAGCAGGCGGTACGCAGCATTCTCGGTCGTTTGTTGTTCAGCCAGGACGACATCAAAAAGCCTGCTAAAGTACTTTCCGGTGGTGAAAAAGGCCGTATGTTGTTTGGTAAGTTAATGATGCAGAAACCGAATATTCTGATCATGGACGAACCGACCAACCACCTGGATATGGAATCCATCGAGTCGCTGAACATGGCACTGGAACTGTATCAGGGCACGCTGATCTTTGTTTCTCACGACCGTGAGTTCGTAAGCTCCCTGGCGACCCGTATTCTGGAAATCACTCCGGAACGCGTGATCGACTTTAGCGGCAACTACGAAGATTATCTGCGTAGCAGAGGGATCGAGTAAGTTATTGCCCGTCACCCCGATACAGTCGGGGTGACGGCGGCTGAGGACAAACGCAAGATTGCCTGATGTGCTACGCTTATCAGGCCTACGCAGTCCCTGCAATATATTGAATCTGCAAGATTTTGTAGGTCGCATCCGGCATTAACAAAGCGCACGTTGTCAGCTCTCTGAGTAACATCGAACCGACTTCCTTAACCTCACTTCCACTAATCTATCAACTTTCACACGTCCATGCCCAGCGCGCGTTTACCGTGAACGTTCAGATCCTCCAGCGTAAAGCGGCCTTCCCAGTTTGCTTCATAATCTTCACGTGGGAAGTCACCCGGCGAGACGCCTTTTTCCAGTGCCTTTCTGACCTTGTGCGCATAAGCCCGGTTTTTCTCGCACATCGGCGCGGCGGGAATATACATCACGTTCCCCCAGCCTTGTTGATTGTCTACCGGCGCGACGGAGTGAATCACATCGCAGTGCCACCAGACGGAATCCCCCGCTGTTATTGCCGGAATTGACGTGAGTGCTTTTATCAACAATGGGTGCCATTTCTCTGAAATTGGCAGAACCTTACCAGGCGCGACACCGCACAGCTCGTCGTCCGGTACGTCATCCAGTAACGGACGCAGTAAAACGTATGCCATCGCTTCCGGGATTGGCACCACATGTAATAATCCCTGGCCAGGCAACATATCGGAGAGCGCCGTCCAGCCCTGAAACGTGCGGAACACCGAACATTTGGTGGTGTTATCTACGGTGTATTCTTCTACATCGGTACGATGCGCAGCATCCCACGGATCATAATCATCAAAATTACCGTTGAAAACATTGGCAAAAACGCGCTGATAAGCGGGTAATAGCCAGCGTTCCAGAGCACCAGAATCGGTGTGTGCGCCCAGACCTTTGGACGTCGTGCCTGGTGGGCGACGGCGAATTCTGTCCGGATAAATCACGCTGACATCGGGATCAAACCATTGTTTGCCGTTGCTTTCAGATTTCCACAGGCGGTTAAGGAAAGATTGAACCGCAGACATATTGTCGCTCTGCCGCGCTTGCATCTGCGCCTGTGACCAGTAAATGGGATAGATTTCGGGGCGAGAAGCCTCCAGCGAACCGAAAAAACTGTCGCCAGGACCTCTATACACATCATCAAAGTGATTGGCATCAAGGTAGTCGAGCATTGCGCGATCCCACGCCAGCGCCTGCTCACGAGGGAAATGGCCTTTTATTACCGCACAACCGCGGCGCTTAATTTCATTGCGAGTGACATTGTTTACTGTACCGGCTGCAATATCCCTATAAGAGATCTCCGGCCAAACCGGCAATCCTTGTGCTTTCAGGGCATCTATTTCTGCTACACGCGCTTCGATTTTTGCTGAGAGTTTATCGAAGACATGTTGCACATCACCGATCTGCTGTCGCAGCTCCGCTTTCATCTTACGGATAGCCGCTTTCGTATCTGTTGGCAGTGTCTCACAGGTAAAAGTCATATCAACCTCGCATCTTTCATTCGAAAGTAAAAATAATTACGATTGATACTTTAAGTTAAAAATAAGTTAACGCAAGATAAAAATCTTGAGTCACTGCACAAAGCGAGAAAAAAGAGAGAGGCCGGAGGGGGCGCTCCGGCCAGGGGAAGATTACTTATTGAAAGGATCTGTGTTATCCAGCACCGCCTGAATCACATTCAGCGCGCCGTCATGATTATTATCATCGGTAGTGTAACGGGCGATGTGTTTAATGTTTTCCGCTGCATTGCCCATCGCAAAAGAATAACGCGCCATTTTCAGCATCTCTGCGTCGTTACCGCTGTCGCCAATTGCCACCACATTTTGCGGCGACAGATCCCAGCGTTTCAGTAACCGTGAAATGCCGTTCGCTTTATGCAGGCCGGGAATAATCAGGTCGATAAACCCAAAGCCACTGGTAACGGGTTTCATTATGCCGTCGAGCGCAACGTGCAGTTTGTCAACTACCAGCGGGATCTGCTCATCCGGCAGGTTAAGTGAAAACTTGAACAGAACATCATCAATGTCCTGATAATCTTTTACCGGTTTCAGGCGATGGTAGTGTTTTGCCATCAATGCAACGAATGATTCAGGGGCATTTTCACTGATGTATGCACTTTGCAGACCGCAGGCAACAAAATTGAGCTGTTTATCTTTCAGTAGTTCACCAATGACAATTCGAGATTCATGCGGGGTCAGTTCGCCGTGGAACAACTGCTTGCCATGTTCGTAGACCAGCGCGCCATTTTCCGCGACAAAAGAGATCTCATTCTTTAGCTCAGGAAAGAAGGAAATGAGCTGGTAATACTGGTTACCGCTGGCGACAACGAACTCGATGCCGCGCTTTTTCAGCTCCTGATATTGCGCCATAAAACGTGCCCGATTGTACGTTTTGGCATCGTTAAGAAAAGTACCGTCCATGTCTGTGACGATAACTTTTACGCTCATATGTGTGCTCCTGGCTCAAAAATGAAACCGTAACAGTGTAATAACAATGTGACGTGGAGCACAAATTATATTTCGAATGAAAGTAAGGGGGAATTGATTATGTGAATGATTTAGCCCGGTAACGACGGCTACCGGGCGGAGAGGACTACAGCATATGTTCGGTACGGGCGATGATATCGTCCTGAGCGTCAGGAGAGAGCGCGGTGAAGAAGGCGGAATAGCCTGCTACACGTACCACCAGATCGCGATACTGATCAGGATGTTTTTTTGCTTCCAGCAGTGTTTCGCGGGAAACGATGTTGTACTGAATATGCCAGCCTTTATGCACTTCGAAGAAGGTACGCAGCAGAACCATCAGCTTCTGCTTGTCGGACTCATTCTCCAGTGTCGCCGGATTCAGTTTCTGGTTGAGCAGTACACCACCGAGAATCGACGCCGTAGGCAGTTTACCTACCGAACCAATCACCGCCGTTGGGCCGAGGTGGTCGGTGCCGGAGGCCGGGCTTGCACCTTCCGCCAGAGGCGTATGTGCTTTACGCCCATCCGGTGTCGCCATCGTCTGTGCACCAAACGGTACGTTCGCGGAGATAGACGACGTACCTGCGTAATAGTTACCGCCAACCGGGCCACGACCGTAGCGCGGATTATGGTACTGCTTCAGTTCATCGATATAGGTCTGATAAGCGCGAGCCAGCAGTGTATCGACGGTATCATCGTCGTTGCCGTACTTCGGCGCGCCATTAATCAGACGCTGACGCAGTTGCTCGTGAGTCAGCCCTTCAAAGTCATCCGCCAGCGCGGCAGCAAGCTGTTGCTGACCAATCGCGCCTTGTTCAAACACCAGTTTTTTCACAGCGGCCAGGCTGTTACCCAGGTTGGCAATACCGACCTGTAAGCCAGAAACCCAGTCATATTTCGCGCCGCCTTGCTTAATACTTTTCGCTCGCTCAATGCAGTCATCCACCAGCGCCGAGCAGAGAATATCGTGTACGTTCTCTTCCAGCATGGTGTCGACGACATATTCGATTTCGATCGATTTGCGCGTGTAGTAACGGATTTGTGTATCCCACGCGTCCATGACTTCATCGAAGTTGTTGAAGTTACCCGCTGACAACGCTTTTTCTTGTGGCAGGAACACTTTGCCGCTGGTGGCATCACGACCACCTTCCAGCGCCGCCAGCATTACGCGGGCGAAGTTGATAAAGCTCATGCCGGTGCAGCGATAGCCCCATTTGCCGCCGACGGCAGTTTCGATACAGCCAATTGCCGCGTAATCGTAAGCGTCCTTCGGTTCAATACCGAGTTTAATAAATTCCGGGATCACGATTTCATCGTTGTTAAATGCCGGCATCCCGAAGCCACAGCGGATCACTTGCACGCAGGCATCGAGGAAATCGTTACTCATTCCCGCGTGGTAACGCACGCTGAGGTTAGGCTGAGTTGAACGCAGGCGACCACAGGATTCGAGGATTGCGTAGGAGAGCGGATTCACCGCATCCATCGGCTGACCATCAACCAGGTTTTGCCCACCGATGGTGACGTTCTGATACAGCGGGCTACCGGCAGAGGCTTTGGAGTGCGAACCGGAGCGGATTTTGTTCACTTCCAGCAACTTCAGCCAGCAGCTATGCAGCATCTCAATGGCGTGTTCACGATCCAGCGTCTGGTTGAGTTCAACGTCGCGACGATAGTACGGATAGAGATACTGATCCATACGACCAAACGATACCGAGTGACCGTTGGATTCGATCTGCAAAATCAACTGGATGAAATAGCATAATTGCAGCGCCTGCCAGAAAGTCTGCGGTGGCTGGTGGGCGATGAGATCGCAGTTTTCGGCCATTGCCAGCAGCTCATCGCGACGGCTTTCGCGGGTTTCGGTGGCTGCCATTTCACGCGCCAGGGCGGCGAAACGTTCAATGTGTTCACTGACTGCCACCAGCACGATATCAATGGCTTTCAGGAATTGCTCGCCGTGCAAATCTTCCAGTACCGTCAGGTTAATACGCGAGCGGCGCTCCGCCACTTTTTCGCGCAGACCATCAAGCCCTTTTTCCAGCAGCAGCGGGAAATTAACCGCCAGGTGCGCATCGCCGGAGGTCATATTGCCTTCCGCTTTAATGATGCCGGTTGCCAGCAGGCCTTTTTGCTCATCGGTAAACATGCCATAGCAGCGATCCTGTACGGTTTGACCGCGCCACCACGGGCAGACTTCATGTAGAACACGTTTGTTCTCTTCGCTCACCGCAAAACCAGCGCCGGGACGATCCGCCAGATCATCAATCTCTTTTTCGATCCACGACACGGTATATTCCGGGAAGATCGGCGCGGCGCGGACTTCGCTTGCCTGGTTGCCGATGATCAACTCATCGTGTTTGATCCAGATGGTGCGATTAGCCAGGTGATGCGCCAGCGCCAGCGCGCGACGAACCGGGATTGGCTTATCGAGATGTTGTTGATACATCTCGGTATAGTGCTGTGCGCGCTCGGTACAAACCGGTGGTTTCACAATATGTACCAGCGCATTTTTGTGCGCTTTAATGCGGTCGCTGAGCGTATCCAGTTTCAGTGTTGTCATGATTGTTATCCTCGTAAGGTCGCGGTTAACCCTTTCTGGCAGGCATACTGCTGGGCAAAGTCGAGCAGTTCTGGCGCATCAAGCGGTTTTTCCGGGGCGTCATAGGGCAGATTAAGTAAGTGATATTTGTTGATGCCCAGCGTGTGGTAGGGCAGGAAATGAATTTCACCAACCTGTAGTTCATCGGCGGCAAAATCGGTAATGGCTTTCACTGCGGTTTCATCGGCATTAAAGCCCTGAATCAGCGGTACGCGGATGATGATTTTTTTCCCTGCCGCCGCAAGTTTTTTCAGGTTATCCAACACTCTGGCGGCGTTACCGTCGGTCCATTGTTTAAACGGTGCGTCGGCAACGTGTTTTAAATCGGCAAGAAACAGATCGATATAAGGCAGGGAAGGCGCGATATATTTCCACGGCACATGCAGACAGGTTTCCACTGCGGTATGAATACCGGCTTCGTGGCTGGCTTGCAGTAACGCCGCCGCCATTTCCGGCTGCATAAACGGCTCCCCGCCAGAAAGCGTTAAACCGCCGCCGCTGCGATCGTAAAACGGTTTGTCGCGCAGGACGGTCGCCATGATCTCCTCAACGTTTTTTGTTTCACCGCATACGGTCAGTGCCTGAGTTGGGCAGCAGTCGGTCAGCGCGCTCAGATGCTCAGGCGTTAACTTTTCACGATGGATAAGTAAACCATTCAGCGCTCGCTCAATCACTTCCGGGGCCGCCTTAGCGCACAGCTCGCAGCCTTCCAGGCACAGACGTGCGTCATACAGCAGATCCTGCGTGCGGGCGCGGCTTTCCGGGTTCTGACACCAGCGGCAGCCCAATGAGCAGCCTTTAAGAAAAACTACGGTGCGGATACCGGGACCGTCGTGGGTCGAGTAGCGTTGAATATTGAAGATCATAGATGCCTCTCTGTTTCGTTCAAACATTAAATAGCTTTCGAATGAAAGTTAAATTGATGTGCATCAACTGTTCAGAGGGTTTTTTCGTGATAGTCTGATTTCATACAAAAGTACATTTGAGGATGGCTATGGAACTGTATCTGGATACTTCAGACGTTGCTGCAGTGAAGGCGCTGGCGCGTGTTTTCCCGCTGGCGGGTGTGACCACTAACCCAAGCATTATCGCTGCAGGCAAAAAGCCGCTGGAGGTTGTGCTTCCGGAACTTCACGAAGCGATGGGGGGGCAGGGGCGTTTGTTTGCCCAGGTAATGGCTACCACCGCTGAAGGCATGTTGAACGATGCACGCAAACTGCGTTCTATTATTGCGGATATCGTGGTTAAAGTACCGGTGACCGCCGAGGGGCTGGCAGCCATCAAGATGTTAAAGGCGGAAGGGATCCCAACGTTGGGCACGGCGGTGTATGGCGCGGCGCAAGGTCTGCTGTCAGCGCTGGCGGGTGCGGAATATGTTGCGCCTTACGTGAACCGTATTGATGCCCAGGGCGGAAGTGGTATTCAGACTGTGACCGATTTGCATCAGTTGCTGAAAATGCATGCACCACAGGCGAAAGTGCTGGCGGCGAGTTTCAAAACCCCGCGTCAGGCGCTGGACTGCTTACTGGCAGGATGTGAGTCAATCACGCTGCCGCTGGATGTTGCGCAGCAGATGATTAGCTATCCGGCGGTCGATGCCGCCGTGGCGAAGTTTGAGCAGGACTGGCAGGGGGCGTTTGGCCGGACGTCGATTTAACAGGACGTTCACCATCCTCAAAAATTGATTATGACGTGGCGGAGTGCACCGACGCCTGCCGCGTCTTATCAGGACTACAGGCGACAATTACTGTCCGCACACCTCACATCCAGGATTGCGCATCAGCTTCATTTCGCGAAACTGACAGGTCATCGCATCGTACATCACGATTTTCCCATTGGCAGGTTTGCCATAACCTGCCAGCAGTTTGATCGCTTCCATTGCCTGCAACGAACCAATTACGCCGATCAACGGAGCCATTACGCCTGCTTCCACGCAGGTTAACGCGTTTTCGCCAAACAGACGACTCAGGCAACGGTAGCACGGTTCACCATCCTGCCAGGTAAAGACGGTGATTTGACCTTCCATACGAATCGCCGCGCCAGAAACCAGCGGCACCTTTGCGGCAAAACAGCCCGCGTTAAGTTGATTACGCACCGTGACATTATCTGTACAGTCGAGCACCAGATTGTGTTTTGCAATCAACGCAGCAAGTTCAGCGTCGTCAAGCAGCGCATTCACCGGTGTAATCGCGATGTGAGGATTGATTCGCGCCAGTGCCTCACGGGCGGATTCAACCTTCGGTTGCCCGACCGTGGCATCACTGTGTAGTGTCTGACGTTGCAGATTCGAGAACGAAACGGTGTCAAAGTCGAGCAACGTCAGGTTGCCGATGCCCGCACTTGCCAGATATTGCGATGCTGCACACCCCAGCCCGCCCAGGCCAACGACCAACACGCGAGAATCTTTCAGCGCTTCCTGACCGTCAAAATCAAAACCACGCAGGATGATTTGCCGGTTATAGCGCAGCATCTCCTGATCGCTGAGTTCCGCCATTACAAGCCCCCGAACAACGCGTTAAATGGCTCGACTTCTACCCATTCGCCCGCTTCTACATTTCCGCGATCGCGTTCCAGCACGATAAAACAGTTACCGAGACTAAAAGAACTAAAAATATGCGAACCCTGATGTCCGGTGGTCGACACTTCCAGTTCGCCGTTGGCGTTGCGTTGTAGCACGCCACGCTGGAAATCAAGACGTCCGGGGGATTTCTTCAGTCGAGATACTGTGCGTACGCGCTGACGCGCTGGCAGGCCGCTGGCGGTGTTGCCGCTTAATTTTGCCAGTAACGGTTGTACCAGTTGATAGAAAGTCAGCGTCGCAGAAACCGGGTTGCCCGGCAGGCCACAGAACCAGCTATTAGAGAGTTTGCCGAACGCAAACGGTTTGCCTGGTTTAATCGCCAGTTTCCAGAATGCGATTTCGCCCAGCTCTTCGAGAATGTTTTTGGTGTAATCCGCTTCACCAACCGAAACGCCGCCGGAACTGATCACCACATCCGCCTGACTGTCAGCTTCAATAAATGCCGCACGTAATGCGTTCGGGTCGTCACGGATAATCCCTAAGTTAATTACCTCGCAACCTAACTGTTCCAGCATCAGGTGCACGGCGAGACGGTTGGTATCGTAGATTTGACCATCACCCAGCGGCTGACCGGGTAACTGTAACTCATCACCCGTGGAAAATAGCGCCACACGCACTTTGCGAATCACCGGAACTTCGGCAATCCCCAACGAAGCAATCACGGGCAGTTCGGCAGTAGTCAGGCGAGTACCTGTCGGGAAAACAACTGCTCCCGCGGAGATATCCTCACCGCGTCGACGAATATTTTGCCCGCGACTTACTTCAGCGGTAAAACGTACGCCATTGTCCGTTTGTTCAGTCTGTTCCTGCATTACCACAGCTTCACAGCCTTCCGGCACCGGCGCGCCGGTCATAATACGAATACAGGTGCCAGCAGGCCACTCGCCATGATACGGCTGACCCGCAAACGACTTACCGGCGACGGGCAGTGGTTGACCGGAAGCGACATCGGCTAAACGAACCGCGTAGCCGTCCATTGCGGAGTTATCAAACCCAGGGACATCCAGCGGCGAAGTGACATCGCTTGCCAGAATGCGACCAAAACACTGTACCAGTGGCAGCGTTTCCTGGGTAGTCAGAGGGGTAACGCGAGAAAGCATCTCATTAAGCGCGGTGTCGAGCGGCATCAAACCGGTGGTAAATTCCATGAAAACACTCCTGCGGAGGCAAAATCGAATTTGCTTATTATGTCAGAAAAACGCCCCGGACTGTATGCCACCTCGGGCGTAGCGTGGGTTCCTGCCTTTACATGCCATATACATCTTTCTATATTCAAAAATTGAATGAGTAATTCATAAAAATTCTGATATTTATAGCAAAAGTGGCGAGCCACCCTTTAATGGACGAAAACTATGGGCAAAGCAGTCATTGCAATTCACGGTGGCGCAGGCGCAATTAGCCGCGCGCAGATGAGTCTGCAACAGGAATTACGCTACATTGAGGCGCTGTCTGCCATTGTTGAAACCGGGCAGAAAATGCTTGAAGCGGGCGAAAGTGCGCTGGATGTGGTAACAGAAGCTGTGCGCTTGCTGGAAGAGTGCCCACTATTTAACGCCGGTATTGGTGCTGTCTTCACCCGTGATGAAACTCATGAGCTGGATGCCTGTGTGATGGATGGTAACACCCTGAAAGCCGGTGCGGTCGCGGGCGTCAGTCATCTGCGCAATCCGATTCTTGCTGCCCGTCTGGTGATGGAGCAAAGCCCGCATGTGATGATGATTGGCGAAGGAGCGGAAAATTTTGCTTTTGCTCATGACATGGAACGCGTCTCGCCGGAGATTTTTTCCACGCCTTTGCGTTATGAACAACTGATGGCGGCGCGTGAGGAAGGGGAAATGATCCTCGACCATAGCGACGCACCGCTGGATGAAAAACAGAAAATGGGCACTGTGGGCGCTGTGGCGTTGGATCAATACGGCAACCTGGCGGCAGCCACGTCCACGGGGGGAATGACTAACAAATTACCCGGTCGGGTCGGTGACAGCCCGCTTGTCGGTGCCGGGTGCTACGCCAATAACGCCAGCGTGGCGGTTTCTTGTACCGGTACGGGCGAAGTCTTCATTCGTACGCTGGCGGCATATGACATCGCTGCGTTAATGGATTACGGCGGTTTAAGTCTCGCGGAAGCCTGCGAGCGGGTAGTGATGGAAAAACTCCCTGCGCTTGATGGCAGTGGTGGTTTAATCGCTATCGATCATGAAGGTAACGTCGCGTTACCGTTTAACACCGAAGGAATGTATCGCGCCTGGGGCTATGCAGGCGATACGCCAACCACCGGTATCTACCGTGAAAAAGGGGACACCGTTGCCACACAGTGATGAGCTTGATGCCGGTGATGTGCTGGCGGTTGAGAACCTCAATATTGCCTTTATACAAGACCTGCAGAAAATGGCTGCGGTTCGCGGCCTCTCTTTTAGTCTGCAACGCGGCGAGACGCTGGCGATTGTTGGCGAATCCGGTTCCGGCAAGTCAGTTACAGCACTGGCGTTGATGCGTCTGCTGGAACAGGCGGGCGGTTTGGTACAGTGCGATAAAATGCTGTTGCGGCGGCGCAGCCATGAGGTGATTGAGCTTAGTACGCAGAGCTCCGGGCAAATGCAGCATATACGCGGCGCAGATATAGCGATGATTTTCCAGGAGCCGATGACGTCGCTAAACCCGGTATTTACTGTGGGTGAGCAGATTGCTGAGTCTATCCGTTTGCATCAAAACGCCAGTCGTGAAGAAGCGATGGTGGAGGCGAAGCGGATGCTGGATCAGGTTCGCATTCCGGAAGCACAAACCATTCTTTCACGTTATCCCCATCAACTCTCCGGAGGGATGCGCCAGCGGGTCATGATCGCAATGGCACTGTCATGTCGCCCGGCGGTGCTGATTGCCGATGAGCCGACCACTGCGCTGGATGTCACCATCCAGGCGCAGATCCTGCAATTAATCAAAGTATTGCAAAAAGAGATGTCGATGGGCGTCATCTTTATCACTCACGATATGGGCGTGGTGGCAGAGATTGCTGATCGGGTGCTGGTGATGTATCAGGGCGAGGCGGTTGAAACGGGCAGCGTCGAACAGATATTTCATGCGCCGCAGCACCCCTATACCCGTGCACTGCTGGCTGCTGTTCCGCAGCTCGGCGCGATGAAAGGGCAAGATTATCCCCGTCGTTTTCCGCTGATATCACTTGAACATCCGGCTAAACAGGAAAGTCCTGTCGAACAGAAAACGGTGGTGGATGGCGAACCTGTTTTACAGGTGCGTAATCTGGTTACCCGTTTCCCTTTGCGTAGCGGGTTGTTGAATCGCGTAACGCGAGAAGTGCACGCCGTTGAGAAAGTCAGTTTTGATCTCAGGCCTGGTGAAACGCTGTCGCTGGTGGGCGAGTCTGGCAGCGGTAAATCCACTACCGGACGGGCGCTGTTGCGTCTGGTCGAATCGCAGAGCGGCGAAATTATCTTTAACGGTCAGCGAATCGATACTCTCTCGCCCGGTAAACTTCAGTCGTTGCGCCGCAATATCCAGTTTATTTTTCAGGATCCTTACGCCTCGCTGGATCCTCGCCAGACCATCGGTGATTCGATTATCGAACCGCTGCGCGTACACGGTTTATTGCAAGGTAAAGAAGCTGCTGCACGCGTTGCGTGGTTGCTGGAGCGCGTTGGCCTGTTACCTGAACACGCATGGCGTTACCCGCATGAGTTTTCTGGTGGTCAGCGTCAGCGCATCTGCATTGCCCGTGCGTTGGCGCTGAATCCGAAAGTGATTATTGCCGATGAAGCCGTGTCGGCGCTGGATGTTTCTATTCGCGGGCAAATTATCAACCTGTTGCTTGATCTTCAGCGTGATTTCGGTATCGCGTATCTATTTATCTCCCACGATATGGCAGTCGTGGAGCGGATCAGTCATCGCGTGGCGGTGATGTATCTCGGGCAAATCGTTGAGATTGGCCCACGGCGCGCGATATTTGAAAATCCGCAGCACCCTTATACGCGTAAATTACTGGCGGCAGTTCCGGTGGCGGAACCGTCCCGACTGCGACCACGGCGCGTACTGTTGTCGGACGATCTTCCCAGCAATATTCATCTGCGTGGCGAAGAGGTTGCCACCGTCTCGTTACAATGCGTCGGACCGGGGCATTACGTCGCACAACCACAATCAGAATACGCATTCATGCGTAGATAACATTCAGGCGGAGAATAAAATGGCAAGAGCTGTACACCGTAGTGGGTTAGTGGCGCTGGGCATTGCCACAGCGTTGATGGCATCTTGTGCATTCGCTGCCAAAGATGTGGTTGTGGCGGTGGGGTCGAACTTCACCACGCTCGATCCGTATGACGCGAATGACACGTTATCGCAGGCTGTGGCGAAATCGTTTTATCAGGGGCTGTTCGGTCTGGATAAAGAGATGAAGCTGAAAAATGTGCTGGCAGAGAGTTATACCGTCTCTGATGACGGCCTCACTTACACCGTGAAATTGCGCGAAGGGATTAAGTTCCAGGACGGCACTGACTTCAACGCTGCGGCGGTAAAAGCGAATCTGGATCGAGCCAGCGATCCGGCGAATCATCTTAAACGCTATAACTTGTACAAAAATATTGCCAAAACTGAAGCGGTCGATCCGACAACGGTGAAGATTACGCTCAAACAGCCGTTTTCCGCGTTTATTAATATTCTCGCTCATCCGGCGACAGCAATGATTTCACCTGCGGCACTGGAAAAATATGGTAAAGAGATCGGCTTTCATCCGGTCGGAACCGGGCCGTATGCGTTGGATACCTGGAATCAGACCGATTTTGTGAAAGTGAAGAAATTTGCGGGTTACTGGCAGCCCGGTCTGCCCAAACTGGACAGCATTACCTGGCGTCCGGTGGCGGACAACAACACCCGGGCGGCAATGTTGCAAACCGGTGAAGCGCAGTTTGCTTTCCCTATTCCTTATGAACAAGCCGCGTTACTGGAGAAGAACAAAAATATCGAGCTGATGGCCAGTCCGTCGATTATGCAGCGTTATATCAGCATGAACGTGACGCAAAAGCCGTTCGATAATCCGAAAGTGCGTGAGGCGCTGAATTACGCCATCAACCGTCAGGCGCTGGTTAAGGTGGCATTTGCAGGATATGCAACGCCAGCTACCGGTGTTGTACCTCCGAGTATTGCCTACGCGCAAAGTTATCAACCGTGGCCTTACAATCCGGCTAAAGCACGTGAGTTACTGAAAGAGGCGGGGTATCCCAACGGTTTCAGTACCACGCTGTGGTCATCACATAACCACAGCACCGCGCAGAAAGTGCTGCAATTTACCCAGCAGCAGTTAGCGCAGGTAGGGATTAAAGCTCAGGTGACGGCGATGGATGCCGGACAACGGGCGGCGGAAGTGGAAGGAAAAGGGCAGAAAGAGAGCAATGTGCGGATGTTCTACACGGGGTGGTCGGCATCGACCGGCGAAGCTGACTGGGCGCTTTCGCCGCTGTTTGCTTCGCAGAACTGGCCACCGACGCTGTTTAATACCGCGTTTTACAGCAATAAGCAGGTGGATGAAGACCTTGCTCAGGCACTGAAAACCAACGATCCGGCGGAAAAGGCACGCTTGTATAAGGCGGCGCAGGATATCATCTGGCAAGAATCGCCGTGGATCCCGCTGGTGGTAGAAAAACTGGTGTCGGCACACAGTAAAAACCTGACCGGTTTTTGGATCATGCCAGATACAGGCTTTAGCTTTGAAGACGCGGATTTGCAATAAGCAACGCAGGGAGTGGAATGCTTAATTACGTTATCAAACGCTTACTGGGATTGATCCCAACGCTGTTTATCGTCTCGGTGCTGGTGTTTTTATTTGTCCATATGCTGCCCGGCGATCCGGCGCGATTGATTGCCGGCCCCGAAGCCGATGCTCAGGTTATCGAACTGGTGCGCCAGCAACTGGGGCTGGATCAGCCGCTGTATTACCAGTTCTGGCACTACATCAGCAACGCCGTACAGGGGGATTTTGGTCTGTCGATGGTGTCGCGTCGTCCGGTTGCCGATGAGATTGCCAGCCGCTTCATGCCTACATTGTGGCTGACTATTACCAGTATGGTTTGGGCGGTGATATTTGGTATGGCGGCGGGGATTGTGGCCGCCGTCTGGCGTAACCGTTGGCCGGATCGATTGAGCATGACCATCGCGGTATCGGGGATTTCCTTCCCGGCATTTGCGCTGGGGATGCTTTTGATTCAGGTGTTCTCCGTTGAGTTGGGGTGGCTGCCGACTGTTGGTGCAGACAGTTGGCAGCACTACATTTTACCCTCCCTGACACTTGGCGCAGCGGTGGCGGCGGTGATGGCGCGTTTTACCCGTGCTTCATTTGTCGATGTCTTAAGTGAAGATTATATGCGTACCGCGAGGGCGAAAGGGGTGAGCGAAACCTGGGTCATCCTCAAACATGGGTTACGTAATGCGATGATCCCGGTGGTTACCATGATGGGCTTACAGTTTGGCTTCTTGCTCGGCGGCTCCATTGTCGTGGAGAAAGTCTTTAACTGGCCCGGACTTGGACGTTTACTGGTCGATTCGGTAGAAATGCGTGATTACCCGGTGATTCAGGCAGAAATTATGCTTTTCTCGCTGGAATTTATTCTTATCAACTTAGTGGTGGATGTGCTTTACGCTGCCATTAACCCGGCTATCAGGTACAAGTAAGGATGCGATTATTTAACTGGCGACGTCAGGCGGTGTTAAACGCTATGCCACTGGTAAAACCTGACCTGGTACGTACACCGTGGCATGAGTTCTGGCGGCGTTTTCGTCGTCAGCATATGGCGATGAGCGCCGCATTTTTCGTTATCTTATTGATTATAGTGGCTATTTTGGCGCGCTGGATCGCTCCTTATGACGCCGAAAATTATTTTGACTATGACAACCTGAATAACGGCCCCTCTTTGCAGCACTGGTTTGGCGTCGATTCACTGGGGCGCGACATTTTCAGCCGTGTCCTGGTGGGGGCGCAAATCTCGCTGGCGGCTGGCGTATTTGCGGTGTTTATTGGTGCGGCGATTGGGACGTTGCTGGGCTTGCTGGCAGGATATTATGAAGGCCGGTGGGACCGACTGATCATGCGCATTTGCGATGTGCTGTTTGCGTTTCCCGGTATTTTGCTGGCTATCGCTGTTGTCGCGGTGTTGGGAAGTGGCATTGCTAACGTGATTATCGCCGTCGCTATCTTTTCCATTCCGGCGTTTGCCCGATTGGTGCGCGGCAACACACTAGTGTTGAAACAGCAAACTTTTATTGAATCAGCACGCAGTATTGGTGCCAGCGATGTGACTATTTTGTTGCGTCACATCTTACCGGGGACAGTCTCTTCTATCGTCGTGTTCTTCACCATGCGTATTGGCACCTCGATTATTTCCGCCGCCAGCCTGTCGTTTCTCGGCCTTGGCGCGCAGCCGCCGACGCCAGAGTGGGGGGCGATGCTCAATGAAGCGAGAGCGGATATGGTTATCGCGCCGCATGTGGCGGTTTTTCCGGCACTGGCCATTTTTCTGACCGTGCTGGCTTTCAACTTGCTGGGCGATGGTTTACGCGATGCGCTGGACCCCAAAATTAAAGGATAATCACGGTTGAATATTGCTTGAAAGGGTTATCACCTCGCAGGAAATTATTGCCTGAAGCAAGTGTTGTAACTTTTTGCTGATTTTGTAGAATCTGGTCATTTAGTTAAAAAGTCGCTGTGGGGAACTATTTATGCAGCGGCACAGCGTACTGGCAGTTATTTTGTTAAATGTATTAACATGCTGAGTTTATACGAAAAGATAAAGATAAGGCTGATAATTTTATTTTTATTGGCTGCGCTGTCATTTATTGGTCTTTTTTTCATCATTAACTATCAGTTGGTATCGGAACGTGCGGTAAAACGTGCCGATAGCCGCTTTGAACTTATTCAAAAAAACGTTGGCTATTTCTTTAAAGATATTGAACGTTCGGCCCTGACGTTAAAAGACTCACTCTATTTGTTGAAAAACAGTGAGGAGATTAAACGTGCTGTTATTCTGAAAATGGAAATGATGCCATTTTTAGATTCAGTGGGACTGGTGCTGGATAATAATAAATATTATCTCTTTTCGCGGCGGGCGAACGATAAAATCGTTGTTTATCATCAGGAAAAGGTTAATGGGCCGCTTATCGATGAGGCGGGGCGCGTTATTTTTTCCGATTTTAACCCGTCGCAACGTCCGTGGTCTGTATCCTCGGATGGCTCTGACAGTAGCTGGAATCCGGCATACAATTGCTTTGATCGCCCGGGTAAAAAATGTATTTCTTTTACGCTACGAATTAACGGCAAAGATCGTGATTTGCTGGCTGTTGATAAAATTCACGTCGATTTAAATTGGCGATATCTGAACGAATACCTTGATCAAATCAGCGCAACGGATGAAGTCCTGTTTCTGAAACAAGGTCATGAAATCATTGCCAAGAATCAACTCGCTCGCGAAAAATTGATTATTTATAATAGCGAAGATAGTTATAATATTATTGATTCTGTTGATATAGAATATATCGCAAGGAAATCGGCAGTTCCTAATAATCCATTGTTCGATATCTATTTTTATTATCCTACGGGGGATTTATTTAACGCATCAGACAAACTCTTTTATTTACCATTTGCTTTCATTATTATCGTATTGCTGGTGGTTTACTTAATGACCACCCGTGTGTTCCGTCGACAATTTTCCGAAATGACAACGCTGGTCAATACGCTGGAATTTTTACCCGACTCTGCGGATCAAATGCAGGCACTGAAAATTCGTGAAGGCGATGCAAAAGAGATTATCAGCATCAAAAATTCGATCGCGGAAATGAAAGATGCAGAAGTTGAGCGTTCAAATAAATTGCTCTCGCTGATCTCCTACGATCAGGAAAGCGGGTTTATCAAAAATATGGCGATTATTGAGTCAAACAATAATCAGTATCTGGCCGTTGGGATCATCAAACTGTGCGGACTGGAAGCCGTCGAAGCGGTGTTTGGCGTTGAGGAACGCAACAAAATCGTCAGGAAACTGTGTCAGCAAATTGCCGAGAAATACGCGCAATGTTGCGATATTGTGACATTCAATGCCGATCTCTATTTATTATTGTGTCGGGAAAATGTAGAGATTTTTACCCATAAGATCGCGATGATAAACGATTTCGACAGTAGCTTTGGCTACCGCAATCTGCGTATACATAAATCTGCCATTTGTGAACCTCTGAAAGGCGAAAATGCCTGGAGCTACGCAGAAAAACTAAAACTGGCGATTTCCAGTATCCGCGATCATATGTTCTCTGAATTTATTTTCTGTGATGATGAGAAACTCAGAGAAATTGAAGAAAATATCTGGATTGCGCGCAATATCCGTAATGCAATGGAAAAAGGCGAGCTATTTTTGGTCTATCAACCGATTGTTGATATTAATACCCGCGACATTCTGGGAGCTGAGGCGCTGTGCCGCTGGGTTTCAGCAGAGCGGGGGATAATCTCGCCGCTGAAGTTTATTGCTATCGCTGAAGATATCGGTTTTATCAATGAACTGGGTTATCAAATTATTAAAACGGCGATGGGGGAATTCAGACATTTTAGCCAGCGTGCGGAACTGCAGGAAGGTTTCTTACTGCATATTAATGTTTCGCCCTGGCAGTTAAACGAGCCACACTTTCATGCGCGTTTTACAGCTATTATGGAAGAACATGAGCTGAAAGCGAATAGCATCTGTATTGAGATCACTGAAACAGTGATTGAACGTATTAATGAACATTTTTATCTCAATATTGAACAACTGCGTCAACAAGGAGTACGGATATCGATTGATGACTTTGGTACAGGTTTGTCAAACCTGAAGCGTTTTTATGAAATTAATCCTGACAGCATAAAAGTAGACTCGCAATTTACCGGCGATATTTTCGGCACTGCGGGAAAAATTGTACGCATTATCTTCGACCTGGCCCGCTATAACCGGATCCCGGTAATTGCAGAAGGTGTTGAGAGCGAAGAGGTTGCGCGTGAATTAATCAAATTAGGGTGTGTTCAGGCCCAGGGGTATCTATATCAGAAGCCGTTGCCATTCTCTGCCTGGGACAAAAGTGGAAAGTTAGTAAAAGAGTAGTTTAGGTATGTCCAGAATCAATAAATTCGTACTTACAGTCAGTCTGCTGATTTTTATCATGATTTCAGCAGTTGCCTGCGGGATCTATACCCAGATGGTAAAAGAACGGGTGTATGGCCTGAAACAGTCCGTTATTGATACTGCTTTTGCGGTGGCAAATATTGCCGAATATCGGCGCAGTGTGTCAATTGATCTCATTAACACGCTTAATCCGACTGAAGAACAACTGTTGGTTGGCTTGCGCACAGCTTACGCTGACTCGGTTTCACCTTCTTATTTGTATGATGTTGGTCCTTATCTGATTTCCAGCGACGAGTGTATTCAGGTTAAGGAGTATGAAAAAAATTATTGTGCAGATATTATGCAGGTTGTTAAGTATCGGCATGTCAAAAATACGGGGTTTATCTCTTTTGACGGTAAAACCTTCGTCTATTATCTCTATCCGGTTACTCACAACCGCAGTCTGATATTTTTGCTTGGGCTGGAACGATTTTCGTTACTCTCAAAGTCGCTGGCAATGGATAGCGAGAACCTGATGTTCTCTTTATTCAAAGGTGGCAAGCCAGTTGTTGGGGATGAATATAACGCGAAAAATGCCATCTTTACTGTTTCGGAAGCGATGGAACACTTCACTTATTTACCAACGGGGTTGTATGTCTTTGCTTATAAGAAGGATGTCTATTTTCAGGTTTGTACTTTAATTATTTTCTTTGCCGCATTAGTGGCAGCGATATCGGGGATAAGTTGCATGTATCTGGTACGCAGAGTCATTAATCGCGGCATCGTTGAGAAAGAAGCTATCATTAATAACCATTTTGACCGCGTGCTGGATGGTGGGCTTTTCTTCTCGGCGGCGGATGTCAAAAAACTCTACAGCATGTATAACTCAGCGTTTCTTGACGACCTGACGAAAGCAATGGGCAGAAAATCTTTTGATGAAGATTTAAAAGCCCTGCCGGAAAAAGGTGGCTATTTGTGCCTGTTTGACGTCGATAAATTCAAAAACATTAACGATACCTTCGGGCATTTGCTGGGCGATGAAGTGTTGATGAAGGTAGTGAAAATTCTCAAATCACAGATTCCGGTAGATAAAGGCAAAGTCTACCGCTTTGGCGGCGACGAATTTGCGGTGATTTATACCGGTGGTACTCTGGAAGAGTTGCTATCAATACTAAAAGAAATCGTCCATTTCCAGGTGGGGAGCATTAACTTAAGCACCAGTATCGGCGTGGCGCATTCAAATGAATGTACTACCGTTGAACGGCTGAAAATGCTGGCAGATGAGCGGCTGTATAAAAGTAAGAAAAACGGCAGGGCGCAGATTAGCTGGCAATAATGCTTATTAGCAGGCCGGGTGGGTAATTTGCCCGGCCTGACATTAATTAAACCCGACTCCCCCACAAATCGTACTCATCGGCGTGTTCGACTTTCACACGCACAATATCACCCGGCTTAACGTTGGTTTCACCATTGAGATAAACCGCGCCGTCGATTTCCGGTGCATCTGCCATACTGCGGCCAATCGCGCCTTCTTCGTCCACTTCGTCGATGATCACCAGAATTTCACGACCCACCTTCTCCTGCAGACGCTCGGCGGAAATCTGCTGTTGCAGTTGCATGAAGCGGTTCCAGCGTTCTTCTTTCACTTCTTCCGGAACCTGGTCAGGCAGGGCATTGGCATCAGCACCTTCAACCGGGCTGTATTTAAAGCAACCAACGCGATCCAGACGAGCTTCTTTCAGGAAATCGAGCAGCATCTGGAAATCTTCTTCCGTCTCGCCAGGGAAGCCGACAATAAAGGTTGAGCGCAGTGTCAGTTCCGGGCAAATTTCGCGCCACTGTTTAATGCGCGCCAGTTGGCGATCTACAGAACCCGGACGCTTCATCAGTTTGAGAATGCGCGGGCTGGCGTGCTGTAACGGAATATCCAGATATGGCAGAATTTTGCCTTCTGCCATCAACGGGATGACGTCATCCACATGCGGGTAAGGGTAAACGTAGTGCAGGCGCGTCCAGATCCCCAGTTTTGATAGCTGTTCGCACAGGCTGACCATGCTGGTTTTTACCGGTTCGCCGTTGTGGAAGCCAGTGCGGTGTTTTACATCAACACCATACGCGGAAGTATCCTGGGAGATCACCAGAATCTCTTTAACACCCGCATCAACCAGACGTTTCGCTTCACTTAACACTTCGCCAATCGGGCGGCTCACCAGATCGCCGCGCATAGACGGAATAATGCAGAAGGTGCAACGATGGTTACAGCCTTCGGAAATCTTCAGATAAGCATAATGACGCGGTGTCAGCTTAACACCTTGCTCCGGCACCAGGCTCAGGAATGGGTTGTGTTTCGGTTTTGGCACGTAGTGATGAACGTGTTCCAGAACCTGCTCGTAGCTATGAGGGCCGGTGATTTCCAGCACTTTTGGATGGACTTCGCGGATTTGATCTTCTTTCGCCCCCAGACAACCGGTCACAATTACCTTGCCGTTTTCATTCAACGCTTCGCCAATGGCTTCCAGTGATTCTTGCACCGCACTGTCAATAAAGCCGCAGGTGTTGACGATCACCATATCTGCGTCGTCATAGCTCGGTACTACATCATAACCTTCAGTGCGCAGTTCAGTCAGAATGCGCTCTGAATCGACGAGGTTTTTCGGACAGCCGAGGGAAACAAAGCCGATTTTCGGCTGGGGAGTTACTTTGCTCATAGCTTAAAAAATATTCAGTTACAGGAAAGGTCAGGGCAGGGATTCTACAGAGTTCTGGATAAAATTTGTATCGCAATCTGGTCAACCGGTGAGGAAAGCGCCCCAAATAAAGGGGCGCAAATGAGGATCATGCTACAGAATTTTCAGTTAGCGTCTCCGTAGGCTGGCTGCTGGATTTGTCCCGCAGCGTAAAGACCGAAATAAGCGTGAAGCAACCGGCAATAGCCCCCAGGATTAGATAGGTTTCAGCAAAGCCAATGGTGTCATACAGATAGCCTGCAATGGGTGAATAGATTGCTGTGGCGATGGATGCCACAAAAAGCACTAGCAGGTAGACCGTTGAAGAGAGTTTATGATCAAAGTTAGCCGCGATAAATTTAAACACAGACACCAGGATCAGTGGTTTTTCGATGGCGTGCATCATTTTAACGGCTGCAATCCACACCGGTCCCAGTTGGATTGCAGAACCGGCAATGCGTAACGACATAATGGTTCCGGCAATCACTAACGCCCATTTTGCACCAGTGCGGTTAACAAACCACGGCATCAGGCAGAGAAATAAGGTTTCTCCGCAGACCTGAACAGAAGCCAGAATTCCGTACCAGCGATTGCCTTCTTCTGGTGTCGGAAATTGCAGCGAAAAATACTGTGCGAACTGTTGATCGTAGGTGTCATAAATTTGTGTTACGAACAGAGTGAACATTAATAAAAACCAGAACTGACTATTTTTTGCCAGCTCAAGGGCATGGATGGCTTTCAGCGAATTGGTTTTTTCAATTTCGGCCTCGGTAAGTTCGATTTTGGTAAACATAAAGCAGATTGCGGCGATCACAATGGCGCAGCTTGCCAGCCAGAAAGAGAGATTAGGGTTGGTATCAATATATTTACCAACAATCCACGCGGCGGCGGCCCATCCCAGAGAGCCCCACATCCTTACGCGACCATATTCAAAATGATAACGACGCGAAACTTTATCTATCCAGGAATCCAGAACGCCACAGCCAGAATTAAAAATGATCCCCAGGTAAACGCCACCCAAAACAGCGCCCAGCCAGAAGTTATGAACCAGAAGCGGGGCATACACATAAATAAAGAATGGGCCTACGGGAAGTAATAATGCGACGAGGATCCAGATGAGTTGTTTCTTAAGACCAAATTTATCGGAGATGAAACCGAAGAACGGCTGCATTAATAACGCAATGAAAGCATTAACGGAATAAAGTAATCCTGTGCGTGTGGCGGTAATTTCCAGATGCTGTGTCGTCCATATGACAAAAAATGCCATCGTTGCCGACCAGGCGAAGAGGTACAGAAAATCGAAAATACTGAGCAAAATATAATTACGTTTACCGGGCAATAACATAGCCATATCCTCAATCACTGGCGTTGGGTCATTTACCGTTGGCACAGGCATTAGCTGTGCTTACTGGTTATTGTTTTGGTATGCATCTCCGGAAATGTCATACGTTAACAATTTCATTTTTACTCTGGCCCTGACATTGATGATTAGGCAATGTGTTAAATGAATGTTTGAGATTTACATCACATTTATTGCTGATAATAAAAAAGATTTAGCGAAATGGATCACTAAATCTTCTTTATGAGAACGTATTACTTTTATGCTTTGCGTGTTAGCTCATCTGCCAGCGTGCGAAGGTGTTCGGCAATATTCATCAGATCAGCCTGTTGTGAGTGCAGAGGGCCAGCAGAATTACGCACGACCAGACGGCTGGGAAGGATGGTTGAAGAGCGGAGCATAGCTTGTGCATCGTCCGGCTGTAAAATTTGTTGAACGGCAATTTTCCCTTGCAAATCAAAGTCGATTGCGACGGTCGTCAGTGAAGGTTCAAAAAACGCACTCTCATAGGTGTCGTCATAGCCAATGACAGAAATATCCTGCGGGATTTTACGTTTTTGTTGATGTAAGGCGCTTAACGCACCCAACGCCATCTGATCGTTCGCGATCAGAAGAGCGGTCGCCTGTGGCGTTTCACGTAGCATCTGTAATGTCGCCAGATAGCCGCTTTGAGCGTCCCAGCTACCGTAATGTATGGCCAGCGGTGTCAGTTGGAGTGAGGCGAGGGTATCGCGCCAGGTATTGAGTCGTAACCGCGCCGGTACTGAATTTTCAGGGCCAGAGATCAAGCAAAATTGACGATGCCCCAAGTCGTAAAGATATTTTACGCTGGCGCGTGCACCTTCTGCGGGATTAAAGGTGACGTTAAACACCGGGCTATAAGGGTCCACGTCGAGAAACAGACACAATACATCACTGTTTTCAGCAACCAGAGTTTCAGCCAATGCCGTTTCCAGGGGGGCGTTGATAATAATCTTTGTTACCCGTTGTGCTTTTAAGTCATTAACTGCAGCCTGAATACCTTTAATATCAACATCATCAATCATCGATATCAGCACCTGATATCCCTGCTCCCCGGCATATTTTTTTACCGCCGCCGCAATTTGTGAAGGGGCATGTAGGGCGAGTGAGGTGGTGACCAGCCCCACCGTTTTGCTCTCTTTCCCTACCAACTGTTGAGCTACGCGATTTGGAACGTACTTAAGTTCGGCAATGGCTTGTTCAATTTTTTGACGTGTTTTGGCAGACACGTTCGCTGAATTGTTAAGCACCCGCGACACTGTCTGATAAGAAACATTGGCATGACGAGCAACATCGGCAAGGGTTGCAGCTTTGGTTTTCATATTCGCCCCGGCTAAAAGATTTGTCACAGTATACCGCAGTGAATGTCATACGTATCACGCTCACGTATTTCAGCGCATGTCTGCCAAACCGTGGAGCCTGTTTGAATGGAAAAACGCGTAGTTGCTCACATTTCTACCGGACACTTCTTGCATAACGAAGCAATTAATTACTAGATGACATTATTGTGAACGAATAACATTTTTTGTCTGTTTAAAACAATTCAGGAGTCAGCATGGACAAGCATCCACCGATCATCCCCACAGCCCCGTGGTTACTTCATGGTGCCGATTACAATCCGGAACAATGGTTACATGTCCCTGGGATCCTGGAGAAAGATATTGCCATGATGCAACAGGCTGGTTGTAACACCATGTCGGTGGGCATCTTTAGCTGGTCAATGCTGGAACCCACAGAGGGGGAATATCGCTTTGACTGGCTGGATGAGGTGTTGGATAAACTTCATGCTGGCGGGATCTCTGTCTTCCTGGCAACCCCGAGCGGAGCCAAACCCGCCTGGCTTGCAGCACGTTATCCAGAGGTTCTGAGAGTTAGCGCGTCACGCGAGAAAATGCTTCACGGCGGTCGCCATAATCACTGCCTTTCTTCGCCAGTGTATAAAGAAAAAGTGACGCAAATTAACCGTAAGCTGGCGCAGCGATACGCGAATCATCCGGCGGTTCTGGGATGGCATATCAGTAATGAGTATGGCGGTGAGTGTCATTGTAACGGATGCCAACAGGCGTTTCGCCATTGGTTGCAGACTCGTTACACCACTCTTGAGGCACTTAATCAGGCATGGTGGACAGGCTTCTGGAGCCATACATACAGTGACTGGTCACAAATTGAGTCACCTTCTCCATTAGGTGAGATGTCTAACCACGGCCTGAATCTTGACTGGCGACGCTTTGTCACATCGCAGGTAAAAGAATTCTATCAAATGGAAGTCGCGCCGCTAAAAGCAGAACGGCCTGAGTTACCCGCGACGACCAATTTTATGTGGTATTTCAATGATTACAACTACTGGTCATTAGCTGAGGTTGTCGATTTTGTAAGTTGGGATAGCTATCCCATGTGGCACAAACAGGAAGATGAACGCGCCGTAGCTTGTAAAACAGCGATGTATCACGATCTGATGCGTACCTTGAAAAATAAACCGTTCATTCTGATGGAATCCACCCCCAGCCAGACAAGTTGGCAGCCAACCAGCAAATTGAAAAAGCCGGGAATGAACATTCTTTCTTCTTTACAGGCCGTCGCTCATGGCGCAGATGGCGTGCACTATTTTCAGTGGCGTAAGAGTCGCGGAGCCGTGGAGAAGTTTCATGGTGCGGTGGTTGATCACGTCGGTCATCTGGAGACGCGTACCGGGCGCGAAGTTATACAGCTAGGGCAACGACTGGCACATCTTAAGCAATTGGTCGGGACGAAAACTCAGGCTAAAGTTGCCATTATTTTCGACTGGGAAAACCGCTGGGCGATTAATGATGCTGCCGGGCCGCGCAATTGCGGTATCCATTACGAACAAACGGTAGTGGATCATTACCGACCTTTCTGGGAGCAGGGGGTGGCGGTCGATATTATCAACGCTGATTGTGATCTTACGGGTTATCAATTAGTTATCGCTCCAATGCTCTATATGGTTCGCGATGGATTTGCTGATCGTGCCCGTGCCTATGTCGAAGCTGGTGGCAATTTTGTCACCACTTACTGGTCCGGGATTGTCAATGAAACTGATTTATGTCACCTGGGCGGTTTTCCTGGCCCGTTGCGTGACCTGATGGGCGTGTGGGCTGAAGAGATCGATAGCCTTAATGATTATCAGCATAACGAAGTTATCTGCGAGCCGAATGCCTATGGATTGCAAGGTAAATGGCAGGCAAGGGAATTATGTGCGGTTATTCACGCCGAAGGCGCACAGGTTCTGGCGCGCTATGGTGAGGATTTTTATGCAGGTACACCTGCGTTAACGGTAAATCACGTCGGACAGGGACGTGCTTTCTATGTGGCTTCGCGTAATGATGCGTCATTTCATCAAGCGTTTGCTGCGATGTTGATCAACTCACTTAATCTTCCAAAAGCCCTTGCGACTGAACTTCCTGTTGGCGTTATTGCAACGCGTCGGACAGACGGCAATCAGGAATGGGTTTTTGTACAAAATTACACTGCTCATGTACAAAATGTGGTGCTTCCTGGTGCATGGCGAGTGGCGGAAACAGGCAAGGCTTGTTCACAAGAATTAGAACTGGCACCCTGGGGATGCGAGGTACTGGAAAGAGAAATAATGTAAATTATTATTAATAAGATGTGAAGTATTGATCCTTGACAGCACTTTGTTCAAAAAGTAGCCATACTATTTAATTGCACTAAGGCTGCAAAGAGGAGGATCGAAGTATGTTCGTTGACAGACAGCGAAGCGATCTGCTTAATCGGTTGAACGATGCTCGAGTTGACCTCGCCGCATATGTGCGACTGAGGAAGGCCAAAGGATACATGTCCGTCAGCGAAAGCAATCATCTACGAGATAACTTTTTTAAACTGAATCGCGAACTGCACGATAAATCGCTGCGGTTGAATCTTCACCTGGATCAGGAAGAGTGGAATGCTCTTCATCATGCTGAAGAAGCATTAGCGACAGCCGCAGTATGTTTGATGAGTGGGTATCATGATTGCCCAACTTTTATTACCGTCAACGCCGATAAGCTTGAAAATTGTCTGATGAGCTTAACGCTGAGTATCCAGAGCCTGGAGAAGCACGCCATGCTTGAGCAGGCCTGAAAGCTAAGGGGGAGAAGGCGTCTCCCCCTTCATATTTAAGTTTATGTAAAAATAAATTTGTCACGCCCCTGACTGACTACGCTTTAAGCCAGAGTCAATCCGGAGGTGTTATGTATCGACAATCCTTTTACTTTGTGCCCCTTCTCTGTATTCCTTCCGCTCTTTGGGCGGCACCCGAAACGGTAAATGTCGAAGTACTGCAGGATAAACTCGACCATCCGTGGGCGCTGGCCTTCTTACCGGATAATCACGGCATGTTAATCACCCTGCGCGGCGGCGAGTTACGCCACTGGCAAGCAGGAAAAGGATTATCTGCGCCGCTTGCCGGTGTGCCGGAAGTCTGGGCGCACGGGCAGGGCGGTTTGCTGGATGTGGCATTAGCGCCTGATTTTGCCCAGTCGCGCCGTATCTGGTTAAGTTTTTCTGAAGTCGGTGATGATGGTAAAGCCGGAACTGCCGTAGGTTATGGCCGCTTAACTGATGACCTCGCAAAAGTGACGGACTTCCGCACCGTTTTTCGCCAGACGCCAAAACTTTCTACCGGTAATCATTTTGGCGGGCGGCTGGTATTCGATGGTAAAGGCTATCTGTATATTGGTCTGGGTGAAAACAATCAGCGCCCGACGGCGCAGGATCTGGATAAATTGCAGGGTAAATTAGTGCGCCTGACCGACCAGGGCGAGATCCCGGATGATAATCCCTTTGTGGAGGGGTCTGGTGTGCGAGCCGGGATCTGGTCTTATGGCATTCGTAACCCGCAAGGGATGGCGATGAATCCGTGGAGTAATACGCTGTGGTTGAATGAACACGGTCCGCGCGGCGGCGATGAAATTAATATCCCGGAAAAAGGTAAAAACTACGGTTGGCCGCTGGCAACCTGGGGGATGAATTACTCAGGTTTTAAAATACCGGAAGCGAAAGGGGAAATCGTCGCCGGGACTGAACAACCCATTTTTTACTGGAAGGATTCACCGGCGGTGAGCGGCATGGCCTTCTATAACAGCGACAAATTCCCCCAGTGGCGGCAAAAATTATTTATTGGCGCGCTGAAAGATAAAAATGTCATCGTGATGAGCGTTAAAGGCAACAAGGTGGCAGAAGATGGTCGCATATTAACGGACAGGAGGCAGCGAATTCGTGATGTTCGCAGCGGACCCGACGGTTATTTATACGTTCTGACCGACGAGTCCAATGGAGAATTACTCAAAGTTAGCCCACGCAATAATTAGCTAACAGGGATCATCACAACTTTACGCACCGCGGGGCGTTCGGTGAGTTGCTGATACCAGCGTTGCAGATTCGGACGTGGTGTCCAGGTCAGGCCAACGTTAAACAAATTGTAGATAAACGGCGCGATGGCAATGTCGCCCACACCAAATGCATCGCCGGAGAACCATTTCACTTTCGCCAACTCTGCATCGAGAAGGGCAAACAGGGCGTCGCATTCCTTGCAACTGGCGTCAATGGCGGCCTGATCGCGCTCTTCCGGTGGCGTTCTGACCAATCCCATCAGGATCCCTCGATGGGCATTACTGAGCGTCTGGTTTGCCCAGTCCATCCACTTTTCGGCTTCTGCGCGGCGTGCCGGTGAGTCGATCCATAAACGGTTTTGCCCGTACTGTGCTGCAAGGTAGCGGACAATGGCGTTTGATTCCCAAAGAATTAAATTACTTTCGTCGTCACGCAACAGCGGCACCAGCCCGTTAGGATTCATCGCCAGAAAATCGGCGTCATGGTTTACCCCAAACTCACGACCCGCCAAAATTTGCTCATAAGGTAGTTCCAGTTCTTCGAGCGTCAGCAACACTTTTTTAACGTTGGTTGAATTATTCCGACCCCACAGCGTAATCATAGTCACCCCTTTTATACAGGCAGCCACAGGCTGAACAGGATTCCGATGGTGAAGTAAAGTTAACTTTTAAGCAACAGTGAGTAAAAAAATGACACCAGAAGCAGCGAAGCGGCAGGATATTGCATAAACTTTAAAAACTTTACCAACTTACGGTTTCTTTAAGCTTGTGTGTGCGTTATTAATCACCGAACTTATCATACGGCGATATAACGTATTTTTTTTGAATGGATACTCGGGTGGCATTTATGACGCAATACTCCTCTTTCCTTCGTGGTCTTGCAGCGGGTTCTGCATTTTTATTCCTTTTGGCCCCAACGGCATTTGCGGCGGAACAGACCGTTGAAGCGCCGAGCGTGGATGCGCGTGCATGGATTTTAATGGATTATGCCAGCGGCAAAGTGCTGGCAGAAGGCAATGCGGATGAGAAACTGGACCCCGCAAGCCTGACTAAAATCATGACCAGCTATGTGGTTGGGCAGGCGCTTAAGGCCGATAAGATCAAACTCACCGATATGGTGACGGTCGGCAAAGATGCCTGGGCAACGGGCAATCCAGCGCTGCGCGGTTCATCGGTCATGTTTCTCAAACCGGGCGATCAGGTCTCTGTGGCGGATTTGAATAAAGGTGTGATCATTCAGTCCGGTAATGATGCCTGTATTGCACTGGCAGATTATGTTGCGGGCAGCCAGGAGTCATTTATTGGTTTGATGAATGGTTATGCGAAGAAACTGGGCCTGACCAACACCACCTTCCAGACGGTACACGGCCTGGATGCACCGGGGCAGTTTAGTACCGCGCGCGATATGGCATTGCTGGGTAAAGCGTTAATTCACGATGTACCGGAAGAGTATGCCATTCATAAAGAGAAAGAGTTTACCTTTAACAAAATTCGCCAACCTAACCGTAATCGCCTGTTGTGGAGCAGTAACGTTAATGTTGATGGTATGAAGACCGGAACCACGGCAGGTGCGGGATACAATCTGGTCGCTTCGGCTACCCAGGGTGATATGCGTTTGATCTCTGTGGTGCTGGGGGCGAAAACTGACCGTATCCGTTTTAATGAGTCTGAGAAATTACTGACCTGGGGTTTCCGCTTCTTTGAAACCGTGACACCAATTAAACCTGATGCCACCTTTGTGACTCAGCGGGTTTGGTTTGGTGATAAGAGCGAAGTGAATCTCGGTGCCGGTGAAGGGGGATCGGTGACCATCCCTCGTGGGCAATTGAAAAACCTGAAAGCCAGTTACACGTTAACGGAACCGCAGCTTACCGCACCGCTGAAAAAAGGTCAGGTCGTCGGCACTATTGATTTCCAGCTTAACGGCAAGTCGATTGAACAGCGTCCGCTGATCGTGATGGAAAATGTGGAAGAGGGCGGATTCTTTGGTCGGATGTGGGACTTCGTAATGATGAAATTCCATCAGTGGTTCGGCGGCTGGTTCTCTTAATCTTCTGATGACCGGATGACGCGTTAACGTCATCCGGTTATGCATCATCAATACATCAACTTAATATGCTGCGTCTGTGCGTACTTCACATACTCATCTTCCGGGCAACGATCGCTTACCACAATATCAAATCGTTTCAGGTCACTCATGCGTGCCGGGCGTACCTTGCCAAACTTACTGTGGTCGACAACCAGCACATGCTTTTGCGCCATCGACATGGCCCAGTGTTTTACCGGCAACTCTTCAAGATTAAAACAGGTAGCACCTTTACTGATATGCACTCCGGCTGCGGAATAAAAAGCGATATCTGGACAGAAATTATTCAACGTCAATTGAAAATCGACGGGTTTAAAAATGGCGTTACTGGCATGAAATTCACCGCCGCAAAGAAACACCCGGCAATGGGGTTTCTCTTTCAGTGCCAGAAAGGTATTTAGTGAATAACAAACGGCGGTGAAAGGGATTTCATTATCTATCGCTTCAATAATCCACGGCGTGGTAGTGCCACAGTCAAAAAAGAGGGTCTGATCGGGTTCTACCAGCGTCGCAGCCAGTTTTGCCGCCCGGCGTTTTTCTTCCACCAGACGGGATTTTTGATCGCTTAACAGGTAATGGCTGGCACTGCGCGGTTCCAGAACGATATAACCGCCGAGTAATACGACGGGGGCGCTGTTGTTATTCAAATCGCGGCGAATCGTCATCTCTGAAACCCCGAGCAGGGTGGCGGCGTCCTTCAGATGTAACTTATCGCTGCGTTTTAATTCTTGCAGTAATTGCCCGATACGCTCTTCGCGACGTGTTTCCATAATCCCTCTGAATTGTTATTGAAGCGAGCCGCCTGATATTACACTTTTTATCCGAAATCAGCCACGCACCCAGCCTTTACGTATTGGTAAGGCGAAACAGATGCGATACCACAATTGCAGCCGCTGGTAGAGCCTGGATCCCACAGCTTGCCAGATAATCTGGGCGCTAAGGCAACCAATCATTCCCGCCAACAATCCACCAAGCATGTCCAGCGGCCAGTGAACACCGAGATAAACGCGCGACCAGGCAATAACTACCGCCAGTACCATGAGGATTGCTCCTGACCACAAACGATGCCAGCATAAAAATGCCAGCGCAAAGGTAAATATCACCGTGCCATGATCGCTCGGGAAAGAGTCATCTGCTGCATGATGCAGGAAGTTATAGCCGACATTCTCGACAAATGGACGGTCATGCGGAAACAGATGGCCCATCGTCCAGGAAACAAACAGACTGACCGCTAGCGCGATGGCGATTTTTATCACCAGTTGTCGTTGCGCCGTAAATCCCCATAGCCAAAGCACCGTAGCCAACAATGGCACCACGGTAATTAAATCTTTGGCAATAAAAATTGCTAACGAAATCATCCATGCGGATGAGTCTGGCGTCGCATTAATAAGAGAGAATAATGAATAATTCAGATTTTCCAGCATAACTTTCAGACTCAAAAGGTGATTAGTGGGCAGCCATCAGGCAAGTCGATGAGAATAAATCGCTTGTTAAACAGGGTAAAGCGGCATCGTCTTATTTACCTCAACCGGATTGGCTTACAGCAGAGAATGGTAACGCGAAGAAATTAAATAAAGCTTAAAGAAAGGGGGGCTATACTCGGAATAACGTAAGAATGTGCTTAACCGTGGTTTCAGCTACAAAATTTGCTTTCTCGTTTGCCACGCTTTTATTAAAATTTGCGCGATTATTATTGGCGAAGAAATTGCATGCAAAATAAATTAGCAACAGGTGCCAGACTTGGGCGTCAGGCATTACTTTTTCCCCTCTGTCTGGTGCTCTACGAATTCTCGACCTATATCGGCAACGATATGATCCAACCCGGTATGCTCGCCGTGGTGGAGCAGTATCAGGCAGGTATTGACTGGGTTCCTACTTCGATGACCGCTTACCTGGCGGGAGGGATGTTTTTACAGTGGCTGTTAGGACCACTGTCGGATCGTATTGGTCGCCGTCCGGTAATGTTAGCTGGCGTGGTGTGGTTCATAATCACCTGCCTGGCGATATTACTGGCGCAAAACATTGAACAATTCACGCTGTTGCGCTTTCTACAGGGGATAAGCCTCTGTTTCATTGGCGCTGTGGGTTACGCCGCGATTCAGGAATCTTTTGAAGAGGCGGTTTGTATCAAGATCACCGCGCTGATGGCGAATGTGGCGCTGATTGCTCCGTTACTCGGGCCATTGGTGGGTGCCGCGTGGATTCATGTGTTGCCCTGGGAAGGGATGTTTGTGTTGTTTGCTGCATTGGCGGCGATCTCCTTCTTCGGTCTGCAACGTGCGATGCCAGAAACGGCTACGCGCATTGGCGAGAAACTGTCGCTGAAAGAGCTTGGTCGAGACTATAAGCTGGTACTGAAGAACAGCCGCTTTGTTGCAGGAGCGCTGGCGCTGGGATTTGTCAGTCTGCCGTTACTGGCGTGGATTGCCCAGTCACCGATTATCATCATCACCGGTGAACAGTTGAGTAGCTATGAATATGGTTTGCTGCAAGTGCCCATTTTCGGCGCGTTAATTGCGGGTAATTTGCTGCTGGCACGTCTGACCTCGCGCCGTACCGTACGTTCGCTGATTATTATGGGGGGCTGGCCGATTATGATTGGTCTGCTGGTCGCCGCAGCGGCCACGGTCATCTCATCGCACGCGTATTTATGGATGACCGCCGGGTTAAGTATTTATGCTTTTGGTATTGGTCTGGCGAATGCAGGGCTGGTGCGTTTAACGTTGTTCGCCAGTGATATGAGTAAAGGGACGGTATCGGCGGCGATGGGGATGTTGCAAATGCTGATCTTTACCGTAGGTATTGAGATCAGTAAACATGCCTGGCTGAATGGCGGTAATGGATTGTTTAATTTGTTTAATCTTGCCAACGGAGTTTTGTGGCTGCTGCTGATGTTTATCTTTTTAAAAGATAAACAAACAGGAAATTCTAACGACGGATAAGAAAATGCCTGGTTGTTTTATACAATCAGGCATTCAGGGATTAGTGGTGATGGTCGTCGATCTGATGTTCGATTACCATCCCTTCGCCTACGCTGGCAAGGTGACGGACATATGGATGTGCACGGTAAGCCGGAGCTGGCGTAGGGGCCACGTATACGGTTTGCGGCACGCTGGCAACGCTGGCAACGCTGACGGCTTGCGGAACGCTGACTGAATCAGGGACCACCACCACTTTGTATCCACTCGGCACATCAACGGTGACACTTTGCGCCATTGCCACACCAGTAAAACTCAACAGAAACGCGCCCAGCAGTACACATTTTTTCATCATCATTTCGCCTGAAATAATCCAGAAGGGTAATTTCCGCGGATTATGCATCCTTCATTCAGGCATTGTGTTGCCGGGCGTGCTGCCGTTTTATTGATTAAATGGCGCTTCGTGTTTAAGAACTTTATCGATAATGTCCAGTACGCCTTCATGGTTATTGGAGCCTGCACGGTATTTCGCCGCCGCTACGACTGCGTTGCCAGCATTTTCCATTGCAAAGCTAAAGCCCGCCTGACGCAGCATCTCAATATCATTACCGCCATCGCCAAAAACCACCACTTCGCTGTCGTCTATGCCCCATAATTTCTGGAGTTGACGCAGGCCATTGGCTTTATGTACGCCGGGGATAATCAAATCGATACTACCGTTGCCGGTATGGACTGGCACCATAATATCGCCAATAGAATTATGTAACTCTTTTTGCACTTGCGGAATCAGTTCGTCAGAGAGATTTAACCCAAACTTGAAGAAGATATCGTCGATATTGTCAAAGTTATCGACATATTCCAGGCGATGATAGTACATCTCCGCCACGGCCTTCATTTCGGCGTCATACTTTTTCAGGGTATAGGCGCTATTTTTTCCACAGGCAATAATTTCCACCTCCGGGCGCGTCAGTAAATGCTCCACAATAGTGGAAAATGCGTCCTTCGACAGTTCGCCATTAAAAACATCTTTGCCTTCGTTCACCACCCAGCCGCCGTTTTCCGCCACAAAGGCAATTTCATTGGCAATTTCGGGAAAGAACGAAATTAACTGATAATATTGATTTCCACTGGCGACCACAAAGCGAATACCTTGTGCTTTCATCTGCTGATACTGGGCCATAAACCGCTCACGGTTATAGGTTTTTTGATCGCTTAAGAAAGTACCGTCCATATCTACCGCAATTAATTTAATGCCCATCAACTATTCTCCATCGCAGTTTGCGTTTTTGTATCGGGTTTGGCGACGGCTTTAGCGACAATAGCCGCAAGAATAACCAGCGCCAGCACAACCAGCATTGCACTACGTAATCCATAATGTTCTCCGAGATAGCCCAGCAGTGGCGGCCCGACGAGGAATGCCAGATAACCCGTCGTTGCCACTACGCTGACACGGGTCGGCGCATCGGGGCCGGTATCGCTGGCGGCAGAAATGGTTAGTGGGAAGCCCAGAGAAGCGCCCAATCCCCAAAGCACAACAGACACCCCAGCGACCCATGCGCTATCGACAAAAATAATCAGTCCGATACCCAACGCACCCATCAAGGCACTGGCACGTACTACGGCAACGCGGCTGTAACGGTCGATGAACCAGCCACCGGTGAAGCGTCCAACGGTCATCCCCAATGTGAAACCGGCATAAATCAGTGAGCCTGACGTTGGACTAAAACCGTGGCCATCAACCATTAATAAGGGTAACCAATCGTTGGCAGAGCCTTCTGCAAAAGCCATTGCCAGTACTACGACACCAATCAACAGCAACTGGATGTCACGGTAAAAAGGCACACCTTTTTCGTCATGCTGCGAGCCATCGGCAGCGTTTTTGCCCGTACCGCCAGGGATTGCCTTAATAGCAATATAAATAGGTGCGATGCCCGCCAGTGCCGCCAACAAAATATGTACAGTTGCCGGAACACCAAAGGCTGTCAACGCCATCCCGACACCAGCGCCTGCCAGCGTGCCCAGGCTATAAAAGCCGTGCATCATAGGCAAAACCGTTTTATTCATTTCTCGCTCAACGGCTGCGCCTTCAACGTTTATCGCCACTTCAGCGGAACCAAAACTGGCTCCAAAGACACCAAGACCAACGGCAAAGAGGACGGGGGATGTCAGCCAGAGCGCCAGACTTAATATCATCATCCCGATCAAAGCGCAGGACATAGTGACCAGAATGACATTACGCGTCCCAAAGCGTTTCACTAACCACGCCGAGCAGAGGATACCGCTCATCGAACCTATCGACAGGCCAAAGAGTACACCGCCCATTTCAGCGATAGAGACAGAGAGAATATCCCGAATTGCTGGCGTGCGGGTGGCCCAGGAAGCCATTAGCAGTCCTGGCAAAAAGAAGAACATAAACAACGCCCAGGTACGGCGTTTCAAGGCATTACGTGAAGAATTTACTGTCATAGATCACGTCAAAAAAAGAAGAGGGAAGACAACCTTAGCAAGGTTGTGTACATTTGTACACAATTGCAGAGAGAGGGTAAAAATATGCGCCGCGCTAATGATCCCCAACGGCGAGAAAAAATCATTCAGGCCACGCTGGAGGCAGTGAAACTTTACGGGATACATGCCGTTACGCACCGTAAAATCGCTACCCTCGCCGGAGTGCCGTTAGGATCAATGACCTACTATTTTTCAGGAATTGATGAGTTGTTGCTGGAAGCGTTTAGCCGTTTTACGCAGACGATGTCGCGGCAATATCAGGCTTTTTTTGATGATGTCAATGACGCCCCCAGCGCCTGCCAGGCCATAACAGACATGATCTACAGCTCGCAGGTCGCAACGCCGGATAACATGGAACTGATGTACCAGCTCTACGCATTGGCCAGCCGAAAACCGCTATTAAAAACGGTGATGCAAAACTGGATGCAGCGTAGTCAGCAAACGCTTGAACAATGGTTTGAACCGGAAACTGCCCGGGCGCTGGATGCTTTTATTGAAGGGATGAGTCTGCATTTTGTCACCGACCGTAAGCCGCTATCGCATGAGGAGATTTTGAGGATGGTGGAGCGAGTGGCAGGGCTGGAGATAAATTTCAGGCAACAAAAAACCCATTTATGTAAACGGGTTAATGAAAACAATAAGTTAGATTAAAAACAATAAGTTGGGTTGGTGGTCAGTGGTGGTTATTACGGGGTAATGCCAACCGCTGCCGCCACTTTGTCGCCACTTGGCAGCGTTGCCAGAGGATTGAAACGGAGCGCCGTTTCCAGATGATCCGGTGCCAGATGTGCGTAACGCATAGTCATTTTTATATCGTGGTGTCCGAGAATTTTTTGTAAGGCCAGAATGTTTCCACCCGACATCATGAAGTGCGCTGCAAACGTATGGCGCAGAACGTGTGTGAGTTGACCGCGAGGGAGCACGATAGACGTTTTTTCCATCACGGATAAAAATTGAAAATAGCAGTCTGTGAAGAAATTGAACCCATCGAGCGCCATGATCTCTTCGTAAAGCTCTTTACTGATAGGGATGCTTCTGTTTTTCTTCCCCTTCGTTCTGACAAAGGTAATTCGGTATTTGGTCACCTGTGAGCGGGTAAGATTTACGGCTTCACGCCAGCGTGCGCCTGTGCTTAAGCATATCTTAACTACCAGTGCCAGAATTGGGTCCTGACGTTTGCAATCAGCCAGCAATTCAACAATCTGCTCATGGGTAAGCCATGCCATCTCTTTTTCTGCGATGGTGAATTTTCGCATGTTCTCCAGTGGGTTCGGATACGACCATTCGCCCAAACGGGATAGTTCGCTAAAAACACTACTTAGATAGCTTTGCTCCAGGTTAATGGTGACCGGGCTTGCTCCTTTCTTCCATTTCTCGCTGAAGTAGATCTCGCCTGTCAGGCGTTTATCTCGATAGTGAGCAAACATTTTTGAGGTGAGATCAGTTGCAAGGGGATTTCCCAAGGCGTCAACCATCAACAGCAGCTTGTTGTAGACATGCTGTCCGGCAGTAAGAGATTTGCCATGTAATTTGAACCATAGCTCAACCATATCTTTCAGTGTCCGACGATCCACTGATTCGCCCAGCCAGGGTTTTGCTTCTATTTCCCCCATGGTGTATCGCTCGAAGGCCAGTGCTTCGCCTTTGGTGGCGAATTGTTTACGCACACGGCGTCCGCTACGTCCGGCGGGGTAACATTCGCAAAGCCATTTTCCTGTGGTGAGTTTTCGTACTGCCATAAAAAATGCCCTCATATCAGAGGGCTAAATTTAACTGTATATAAAAACAGTATTCAATGTATTTTTTACTTAGTAGCATACATGTTCATGATTAATCTGTTTCTTTATCACTTCCAGTTACTTTAACTTTGTCTTTGATTGTATTCAAAAATGACGCAAAACTCGGTGGTTGCTCTGTCTGACCTGAAAATGCAGAGTCACCTGAAATATTCCAATCCTTAAAGACTTCTATTGCATCCTCTTTAGTTGCTGTAGAACCGTATATCTGCAAAAAAACTTGACCAAACATCAAAGCATGTCGACGATCTTTTCGCCTGATCGATTCATGTGTGTACTTTTTTGAGTTACTAAGGCAGATATATGATAGCCATGAAAGAATGGCGATTCCAACTAATCCTCGCGTGAAGATATATATTAACTGAAGGTTAGTGAGATTTTTTAAATCTAAGTTCATGTATAATGTAAAAAAAGCAGATACTACTGCAAGGAAGCCAAAAAATACCCCTGCAATAGACCAGATAATAGACATCAATATAAAATGTTTGTCATCACTACCAAGATCTGATTTAACATCGTTAACATAGGTGGGGATTTTATCATCGATTCTTTGTTGCTGTACTTGGCTACGGAGTTCCTTATTTTCACTAATCAATGAATTAATTTGTTTTACGTTGTTTTCGATTATTGCGTTTTTTCTATTAAGATCCTGAGTATAATGCTCTAACTGTAGAGTTAATATGCTGTTTCGTTCTTCTAATTGTATTATATGTTCTACATAATTATTAGGTTCAAGTGATTTTACATTTTTTCTTTTATTGGCTTTATTTTCATTTATATTGGGTTCTTCATCCATCGGTGGCCTAGTTATGTATTTTTCAATTAGCGCTAGGTTATTATGAGCTTCAGAAAGCTCTCCTGCTTCTATTAAGTCTTTTATATGAGAGTAGAAGTGTTTTGCTATATTTTCAGACTGTGAATCAAGAAATTCTAATAGGTGTTTTTTTATTTCGCTATCTTTATTGGTTGGTTCAGTCATGATGTTTCTCTTTATACATTTTTAGTAAAAACTCTTTTACATTTTGCCAAAACGATAATGTCAGTAAGTAAGCATTCAAAACTTGCGTTAGTGCCTACAACTTTAACCATACCAACGGGTATGCGAGTCAAATCTTTGATACTTATTTTCCCTTCAATATTCACAAGCCACTTGCCATCAGTAACTTCATTAAATTTTGATTCTACAATATATATTTCCTCATCAATGAATACTGCTAAAGGTTGCAGAAAGGTTCCTTCTAACAACTTAGAGTCAAAAGTCAAGAAGGTTTCTTGAGCAAGAGATCCATCAATTATTTTATGATATGGGATAGTGATAGTATCGTTTCGAGGCTTTTCAAACATTGCCCCGTTACCAGTGGTTAGCCATGTTAATGAAGCACCGGTTTCCAGTGAGCATTGAATAATCCAGTCAGCAGGAAAGGTATCTCTCATGTAACGATTGGCTAATGTACTTTTTGATACACCAATATGATCAGCTAAAGCTTGTCTTGTCTTAAATCCATAAGCCAAAACGATTCGCTCTATTGCTGCTTTTCCACCTTGGTTAATAGTAAAAGAGTTCTCATTTTGGATGTCTTGTTCTCTATTGAGATGTTGATGCTTGCTGTCACAATTGTTGTGACTTTTTTCTGCATTATTTGTAATGCTTCCCTTCTCGGTATCAGTGCCAAATGCCAACCACTCGACCGGCACTCCAGTCTCCATGCTACAGATAACAACCCAATCAGCAGGGAAAGTGTCACGGGCATACCTGTTCGCCATTGTACTTTGCGATATACCTAGGTGATTACAGAATGCTTGTCGGGAAGAAAAACCATAGGCTTTCAGTATCCGATCTATAACCGATTGCCCTCCGCGATTCTGCATGATTAAGGATTTCTTTTTTTCGTCCACATGGCGAAATGTGATTTCATGTGTTGACATAACCGATTTGCGATCCTATTCTCCGAAATGTGAAGTTAAAGCCACGATTAAAACTGACTCACCACAAGCCAATAGGAGATGTTGCATCATGACCCCTAACATTTCAATAACCCTGAATACGCCACATGTCACAATTGAGCGTTATAGCGAACTTACTGGTCTTTCAATCGACACAATTAACGATATGCTGGCTGACGGTCGCATCCCTCGGCATCGCCTTCGGAAAGACAAGAAAAGAGAAAAGGTAATGATCAACCTTGCTGCTCTTACCGTTGATGCACTTACTGATTGCAATGTTGTATTCAACTAGTTCCATTTTGGGATACATCAGAGGTGTCGACCATGTTTGATTACCAAGTTTCCAAACATCCACATTTTGATGAAGCCTGTCGTGCATTCGCACTGCGCCACAATCTGGTGCAACTGGCAGAACGTGCAGGCATGAATGTGCAGATTCTGCGGAACAAACTGAACCCAGCTCAACCTCATTTATTAACCGCACCAGAAATTTGGTTGCTTACCGATCTGACTGAAGATTCAACGCTGGTAGATGGTTTTCTGGCACAGATTCATTGTCTGCCATGTGTTCCGATTAATGAGGTGGCAAAAGAGAAACTACCGCATTACGTCATGAGTGCAACCGCAGAGATCGGGCGTGTTGCTGCAGGTGCGGTA